>Ga0164243_10001536_pt1 | contig 39105 bp, 40 predicted proteins | sample OricompcompostOP_FD_108781 | JGI IMG/M metagenome (GOLD analysis project Ga0164243, IMG submission 108781) | Organic Plus compost microbial communities from Emeryville, California, USA - Original compost - Organic plus compost (OP) | ecosystem: Engineered > Solid waste > Mixed feedstock >... | reverse complement strand
CCGCGAGGCCGCCCGCTATTTCCATTGGGGCGCGAGCAGCCAGGACATCATCGACACCGCCCTGGTGCTGGAATTGCGGGCGGTGATCGACGCGCTCATCACCGACCTGGACCGCGCGATCCCGGCTTTCGTCACCCTTGCCGAGAAGCATCGCCATACTGCGACGGTTGGGCGCACCTGGCTGCAACAGGCGTTACCGATGCCGTTCGGCCTGAAGATCGGAGGCTACGCTGCCGCCCTCACCCGGGCAAAGGCGCGGTTGCGCCGCGTGCGACAGGAGGCGTTGGTGCTGCAATTCGGCGGCGCGACCGGCACGCTGGCAGCGCTCGGCGAGCGCGGGCTCGATATCTCCATCGCCTTTGCGAAGGAGTTGGACTTGCCGCTGCCGGATGCACCCTGGCACACCCATCGCGACCGGCTTGCCGAAGTGGCGATGGCGCTCGGCACCCTCGCCGGCACCTGCGGCAAGATCGCCCGGGATGTTGCGCTCTTGATGCAGACCGAAGTCGGCGAAGCCTTCGAGCCGGCGGGCGAAGGCCGCGGCGGCTCCTCCACCATGCCGCACAAGCGCAATCCGGTCGCCGCCGCCTCCGGCCTTGCCTGCGCTGCGATGGCGCCGCAGCTCTGCGCCACGATCCTCGCCGCGCAGGTGCAGGAGCATGAACGCGCGGCCGGCGCCTGGGCGGCGGAATGGCCGACCTTCCCGGCTTTGGCGCTGGTGACGTCCGGCGCACTCGCCGCCGTGGTCGATATTGCCGACGGCCTCGATGTCGATGCCGAACGCATGCGCGCCAATCTCGATATCACCGGCGGCCAGATCATGGCGGAAGCCGTATCGTTCAAGCTTGCCGATGCGATCGGCAAATCCGATGCGCATAAACTGGTGGAAGAAGCCAGCAAGACCGCGCATAGCAAGCACATCACATTGAAGGACGCGCTCGCCGCCAATCCGAAAGTTACCGCCGTCATTCCCGCCGGCGATCTGTCGAAACTGTTCGACCCGATGAGCTATCAGGGCGTTGCCCAGCAATTCATCGACCGGCTGGTGGCGACAGCGAAAACGGGGCGCTGATAAGGCATCCACAGCGGTCATGCGCGGGCTTGACCCGCGCATCCATCCTACGAAAAAACATTTTTGAACGAAGCGATGGATTGCCGGGTCAAGCCCGCGCAATGACAGCGCAACAAAGAGGAAACATCAATGCCCGCGATCCCGTCCCATGAGGGCTGCCCGATCGATGTCGAGGTCTTAGGCCCCGCCGATGCGCCGGTGCTGATGCTGTCGAGTTCGCTCGGCACCACCAAGCATATGTGGGACCCACAGATGCCGGCCTTCACGCAGGACTATCGCGTCGTGCGCTTTGATCGCAGAGGCCACGGCAAGTCCGGCGTCACCCAAGGGCCTTATGCCATGGACATGCTGGCTCGCGACGCGATTGCGGTGATGGATGCGCTCGATCTGAAGAAGGTCAACTGGCTCGGCCTGTCAATGGGCGGCATGGAAGGCCAGTGGCTCGGCGCCAAGGCGTCCGAGCGGATCAACAAGCTGATCCTCTCAAACACCACATCCTATTACGCCGATAAGGCGCCGTGGGAGACGCGCATTGCCAATATCAAAAAGGGTGGCAGCGTGGCGGCGATCGCCGACATGGCGATCAATGTCTGGCTGACGCAAGGCTATCAGAAAAAGCATCCCGCCGAGACCGCGCGGATGAAGGAGATGATGATCGCAACGCCGGTCGAAGGCTATATCGGCTGCTGCGCCGCCGTGCGCGACATGGATTACCGCGAGGTGGTCAAGGAGATCTCCGTACCAACGATGGTGATCGCCGGCTCCAAAGACATGGCAACCAACATGGAGGCCGCTCAATTCATCGTCGATCGCGTCAAGGGATCAAAGCTTGCCGTCGTCGATGCCGCGCATATCGCCAATGTCGAACAGCCCGAGGCTTACACGAAGACGGTGCTGGACTTCCTGCGCGCATAATAAAAAGGGATAACACCATGGACGAGAAAGACCGTTACGACACCGGCATGGCGCGCCGCCGGCAGGTGCTTGGCAATGCCTGGGTCGACAAGGCCACCCAAGGCCGCACGCCCTTCAACACCGAGTTTCAGGAATTCATCACCCGCTACGCCTGGGGCGAAGTGTGGACGCGCCCGCATTACGACGAACGCACCCGCCGCGTGCTCGTCATCGGCACCATGCTGGCGCTCGACAAATGGGCGGAGTTTCGCATGCATGTGCGCGCGGCGCTGACCGAAGGCGGCTTCACACCGGACGACATCAAGGAAATCATCATCCAGCAGGCGATCTATTGCGGCGTGCCGGCCGCCAATCACGCCTTCAAGGAAGCCGGCGAGATCATCGCCGAGTTGGGGAAGAACGGATGATTGTCCGGCATTGAACCGAAAGGCGTGACGCGCGTTAGCTCCCACCGTATTTTTTGAGCGAGCGCGCGATGCCGGACACCAGCGACGACAAAATCGATGTCCGCAAGGGCATGCCAAGCGTGCAGCTGACGCGCGATGAATTCGTCGCGCGCCTCAAGGAAAAATTCTACGATCCGCTATTTGATCCGTTGGCGCCCGAGATCGAAAAGATCGCCGAGGTCGCCTGGCAGAGTTACGACGACTATCACAAGGCGCCGCGCACGCATCCAGCCGGCGAAGGCTATGCCGATCCGTCCTATGCCCTGTCCGACGAATGGCGCGAAGCCAGCACCGCCATCAAGGAGGCGCAACAGCGTCAGAGCGACAGTGCGTCGCCGTCGCGCATCCTCATCATCAATGGCTCATCGCGCAGCGATCAATCCTGCCCCGGCGAAATGTCAAAGACCTATCGGTTGGCGCAGATCGCCCAATCCGTGATCGAGGCGCAAGACGGCTATGAAGTGGACTTTCTCGATCTGTCGCTGCTGACGTCCGAATATGGCCGCGTCATCTATCCGTGCAAATCCTGTGTCTCGACGGCGATGCCGCTCTGCCACTGGCCGTGCTCCTGCTATCCCAATCACGCCATCGGTCAGGTTAATGACTGGATGAATGACATCTATCCGCGCTGGGTTGCCGCGCATGGCGTGATGATTTTGACGCCGGTGAACTGGTATCAGGCGCCCTCGGGACTCAAGCTGATGATCGATCGGCTGGTCTGCGCCGATGGCGGCAATCCCGATCCGACGACAACGAAAGGCAAGACTGCCGCGCTCGCCAAGGAGATCGAACTCAAGGGCTGGGATTATCCGCGCCATCTCGCTGGCCGCGTCTTTTCAGTGGTCGTGCATGGCGATGCCAGCGGTGCGGAAAACCTGCGGCGCATTCTGTGCGACTGGCTGGAGGATATGGGCCTCATCTCCGCCGGCCATCTCGCCGCCATCGATCGCTATGTCGGCTATTATCAGCCCTATGCGACGAGCCATGCCGAGCTCGACAAGGATACGGCCTTTCAGGAGGAAGTGCGCAATTGCGCGCGGGCGCTGGTCGAAGGCGTGCGGCAGCGGCGCCAGGGCGGTTTGCAACAGCCAGACCGCAGGCTGAATGATGTGCGGCCGAAATAAGTAAAACCTCATTCGGCGCGGATGACATCACCCGCGCCGAACGAATGACCTTCGACTAGCCCTTGATGAAGGCGAGCAGATCGGGATTGAGCACGTCGGCATTGACGGTCAACATGCCGTGCGAAAAGCCCGGATAGGTCTTCAGCGTGCCGTTGCGCAGCAGCTTGACCGACTTCAGCGCCGCATTCTTGTACGGCACCACCTGATCGTCTTCGCCATGCAGAACGAGCGTCGGCACGCCGATGGCTTTCAGGTCTTCGGTCTGATCGGTTTCCGAAAACGCCTTGATGCCATCGTAATGCGCCTTGGCGCCGCCGATCATGCCCTGTCGCCACCAATTCTGGATGACGCCCGGCAGCGCCTTCGCGCCAGACCGGTTGAAGCCGTAGAATGGGCCGGTCGGCACATCGAGGAAGAACTGGGCGCGGTTCGCAGCCAGCGCCGCGCGAAAGCCGTCGAATACGTCCATGGGCAGGCCATCCGGATTGGCTTCGGTCTTCAGCATCAGCGGCGGGATCGCCGACACCAGCACCGCCTTGGCAACGCGGCCGGCCGGTTCGCCGAATTTGGCGACATAGCGGGCGACTTCGCCGCCGCCAGTCGAATGGCCGATATGGACCGCGTTCTTCAGATCGAGCTTTTCGACCACGGCAAAAGCGTCGGCAGCGTAATGGTCGAGGTCATGGCCGTCCGACACCTGGGTCGAGCGGCCATGGCCACGGCGGTCATGAGCGACGACGCGATAGCCCTTCGCGAGGAAGAACAGCATCTGCGCATCCCAGTCGTCCGCTGACAGCGGCCAGCCGTGATGAAACATGATCGGCTGGGCGCTTTTGGGCCCCCAATCCTTGTAGAAGATTTCGACACCATCCTTCGTGGTGACAAAAGGCATGGTTCAATTCCTTTCCGATTGGACGACCCGGCGACGTCGTGTGCTGAAGGACAAGTCAGAACAGAAAGACGAAGCGTGCAACGATGCCTGCACCGGTTGAGCGATCACCAGCGTTGTGCGGCTGCAGATGGGAGAGCGGCGAGCACCGTTCAAGATCGACTTTCGGATCATCACGCAGCTTTGACTAAGATGCGTTGTGCAACCGCATGATGACACGCAAAGCCGTCAGCGCATCTGCGCGGCGCGGAAATCCTGCGGCGTGGTGCCGGTCTGTTTGCGGAAAAATCGCGCGAAATGCGACGGATCGGTAAAGCCTAAAGCATAAGCGATGTCATGGATCGCACGGCCGGTGAAGACGAGTTCGCGCTTGGCTTCGATCAGCACGCGCTGGCGGATCAGATGACCGGCGGTGACACCGGTGGCGCGCTTGACGTGATCATTGAGACGATCGGGTGTCATGTTCAGCGCCGATGCATAAAAGCCGATCTGCCGTTGTGATGCGAAATGCGTTTCCACCAATCGCTTGAGCGCTTCCACCGTCGCGTCGGCCGGCACGAGTGTCATCGCACCACTGCGCGCGCGGCTCGCCGATTGCCGCGCGATCTCGATCGCGATCAGCGCCAGCACCGCCCGCATCGCCAGCCGATAGCCGGCGCGCGCGAGCACGCTTTCCTGATGCAGATCGGCGCATAGCTTGGTCAGCCGGCCACCATCGCGCGCGGGATCGAAGGCGCGGATCGGCTCAGCCGCCATTGCGTTGAGTTGCGCGATTGCATCGCCCGATTGTTCGCCGAGCCGCGGCGCGACATCGTCGCTGAAGCTCATCACCCAGCCATCGGTGACATCGGCATGAAAGCGAAAACCATGCGCCATGCTCGGCGCGACGACGATGACACAGGGCGCGGTGAAGGGCTTGATCTGCGCCTCGAAGATCATCTCGCCGCCGCCGCGTTCGATCACTAGGATCTGGAACAGATTGCGATGACGATGCGCGCGGATCAGCCAGCCATTCACCGACGAGCGCGAGGCGATGGTCTCGACATGGATGAAGTCGAAAGCCTGCTCGTCGGGTGGATCGCCGTAAAGATGAAAGAGCGGAAGGGAGCCCATGGCCTGGCACTAGAGCATCATCAGCCGGCGAAGTGAAGGCAACAGGGACAGGCGCCCACAAGCAGCACAAAAGAAAGCCCCGCCTTGCGGCGAGGCTCTCTCCTGATCTGTCTCTGTCGTTAGCGGTGTTGGCCGCCCTGCTGGCCAGGCTTGTGCTGGCCTCCTTGGCCGCCCTGACCCGGATTTTGGGTCTGCTGGCCTGGCTTCTGTTGCTGGCCTCCCTGTTGGCCGCCTTGGTTCGGGTTGTTTTGCTGTTGCTGATTACCCATGTGAGGCTCCTTGAAAGGCCCCCTGCCGCCGGAATAACGCGCGATCCTGAGCCGGCGTTCCGCCTGCGGCAATTGTCGCCCATCACGTCGGCTTGAATAAAAATGCGGCTTTTGCCGTTACCTTTGCCTGCCGCGACAGCGGTTTCAAACTGGTCCACAGATCCTTGATCGGCATATCCTTTTGACCTTTGTCGCGTTGCTGATAGTGGCTGCCGCTGCTAAGAACGAGACGAAGCGTCGCGTTTCGCCAAGCGTCCATGATCGCACCATGGAACTTGCGAACACGGAACTTGCGATACGGACCTTTTGGGGGAAAGGCGCGTCGATGTTGGAGGGGTTTGTCCAGCAACTCGTCAACGGCATCACGCTCGGCGCCATCTATGGGCTGATCGCGATCGGCTACACCATGGTGTTCGGCATTATCGGCATGGTCAATTTCGCCCATGGCGATGTGTTCATGGTCTCGACCTTCGTGGCGCTGATCGCCCTTGTCATCCTGACCAGCTGGCTCGGCATGTCCTCGATCTTTCTCGTGCTGCTGATTGTCCTGATCGTCGCGATGCTGCTCACTGCTTTGCTGAGCTGGGGCATCGAGCGTGTCGCCTATCGGCCGTTGCGCGGATCGTTTCGCCTCGCGCCGTTGATTTCGGCGATTGGCATGTCGATCTTTCTCGCCAATTTCGTACAGGTCACGCAGGGCCCGCGGCCGAAATCGATTCCGCCGATGGTGCAGAACGGCATCGTCCTGCTGGAGCGTGACGGCTATCAGGTGATGCTGTCCTACCGGCAATTGATCATCTGGCTGGTCACAGCATTGGCGCTGGCGATCTTCTGGTATGTGGTGGCGAAGACCTCGCTTGGCCGCGCGCAGCGCGCCTGCGAGCAAGACCCGAAAATGGCGTCCCTGCTCGGCATCAATGTCGACCGCACCATCTCCATCACCTTCGTGATCGGCGCAGCCCTCGCCGGCGTCGCCGGCACGATGTACCTGATGTATTACGGCGTCATCAGCTTCAACGACGGCTTCGTGCCGGGCATCAAGGCCTTCACCGCCGCCGTGCTGGGCGGCATCGGCTCGCTACCGGGCGCCGTAATCGGTGGGCTCTTGATCGGGCTGATCGAGACTTTCTGGTCGGCGTATTTCTCCACCGACTACAAGGATGTCGCCGCCTTCTCGATCCTCGCTATTGTGCTGATCTTCCTGCCGCAGGGCCTGCTTGGCCGGCCCGAGGTCGAGAAGGTCTGACGATGAGCGTGGGCGCGGATACCGGCGATAAAATTCTGCCCGGCGCCGAGACCAAGCGCGGCGTCGACGTTAAACGCGGTTTGCGCAACGCGCTGATTACCGGCCTTGTCACCTTCGGCATCCTGCTGCCGCTGATCGGCTTTCAGACCACCGTCAATATCCGCAACGAACTGATCCTGGACACGCGGCCCTGGCTGCTCGCTGTCATGGTCGCGCTCGTCATCGCCTTCAGCCTCATCACCTCGTTCGTCATTGCGCCGTGGGCGCAGCATCGGGCCGCCCGCAAGTCCGAAAGCACAAGCCTCAAGGCCGCCGCGCGCCGGGCCGCCTTTGCAAAATATGTCGTGCCCTTCGCGCTCGGCTTTGCCTTCCTGTTTCCGGTCTTTTCTATCCAGTTCGCCGGCTGGCAGGGCGCGGTGAAATGGATCGATAATTTCGGCATCCAGATCCTGATCTACATCATGCTCGGCTGGGGGCTGAACATCGTCGTCGGCCTCGCCGGCCTGCTTGATCTTGGCTATGTCGCCTTCTACGCGGTCGGCGCCTATTCCTATGCGCTGCTGTCGCAGACCTTCGGCTTTTCGTTCTGGCTGCTGTTGCCGCTCGCCGGCATCCTCGCCGCCTTCTGGGGCATCCTGCTCGGCTTTCCGGTGCTGCGGCTGCGCGGCGATTATCTCGCCATCGTCACGCTGGCCTTTGGCGAGATCATTCGCCTCGTTTTGATCAACTGGGTCGATGTCACTGGCGGCTATGCCGGCATCTCGTCCATCCCGCGCCCGACCTTTTTCGGCATTCCCTTTACCGCCAATGAGGACGGCTTTGCCGCCATCTTCGGGCTGGAATTCTCGCCGCTCTATCGCACGATCTTTCTCTATTACGTCATCCTCTGCCTCGCGCTGCTAACGCTGTTCGTCACCATGCGCCTGCGTCGCCTGCCGATCGGCAGAGCCTGGGAAGCGTTGCGCGAAGACGAGATCGCCTGCCGCGCGCTCGGCATCAATACCACCAGCACCAAACTGTCGGCCTTCGCCATCGGCGCCATGTTCGCCGGCTTTGCTGGCTCGTTCTTCGCTGCGCGGCAGGGCTTCATCTCGCCGGAATCCTTCACCTTCGTGGAATCGGCGATGATCGTCGCCATCGTCGTGCTCGGCGGCATGGGCAGCGCGCTCGGCGTCGCCATCGCCGCCATCTTCATGATCGGCGGCACCGAATATCTGCGCGAACTCGACCTGCTGAAAGCCGTGTTCGGCAGCGAATTCGATCCGACGCAATATCGCATGCTGCTGTTCGGCGGCGCGATGGTGCTGATCATGATCTGGAAGCCGCGCGGCCTGATCTCGACGCGCGAGCCGACCGCCTTCCTGCATGAGCGCAAGATGATCGCCGCGAAATTCGTCAAGGAAGGCCGCGGATGAGTTCGCCCATTATGAGCGCGAGCAATGATATCCTGCGGGTCGAGCACCTGACCATGCGCTTCGGCGGCCTCGTCGCTGTGCACGACCTCTCCTTCGCCGCTCGCCATGGCGAGATCACCGCGCTGATCGGCCCGAACGGCGCCGGCAAGACCACGGTGTTCAACTGCATCACCGGTTTCTACAAACCGACAGAGGGCCGCATCGCGTTGCAAAGCGGCGCGTCCTCGGCCTGGCAGCGTCTCGAAGCGCTGACCGCCAGCCCGGCGCAAAGCGACATCGCCGACGACGGCGCGCTGTTTCTTCTCGAACGTATGGCCGATCACGACGTCGCCAAACACGCGCGGGTGGCGCGCACCTTCCAGAATATCCGGCTGTTTCGCGGCATGACGGTGCTGGAAAATCTTCTCGTCGCCCAGCACAAAACTTTGATGCAGGCCTCGGGCTTTTCGATCTTCGGCATTCTCGGCCTGCCAGTCTTTCGCAAGGCGCAAGCCGAAGCGATCGACCGCGCCGTGCACTGGCTCGAAACCATCAATCTTGTCGATCGCGCCGACGATCCGGCTGGCGATCTGCCCTATGGCGATCAGCGGCGGCTGGAAATCGCCCGCGCCATGTGTTCAGGCCCGGTGCTGCTCTGTCTTGACGAGCCGGCCGCCGGTCTCAATCCGCGCGAAAGCGCCGAATTGTCGGAATTGCTGCTGACCATCCGCGACCAGCATGACACCTCTGTGCTGCTGATCGAACATGACATGTCGGTGGTGATGCAGATTTCCGATCATGTGGTCGTCTTGGATTACGGCGAGAAGATTTCGGATGGCACGAGCGAATACGTGAAGAACGATCCTAACGTCATCGCCGCCTATCTCGGCGTCGAACAGGACGAGGTGGAAACGGCCGCCTCGGAGGTCGGGCTGTGATGGCGCACCGCGTTGTCGAGCGTTGCTCTGCCTTGCTGTCGTCCCCGCGCAGGCGGGGACCCAGAACCACTGCACGGCGTAGGGAGCGAAGCCTCCTCCACACTCCGTTCGTCCCCGCGAAAGCGGGGACCCAGTCTTTGCAAGATAAGTTTTGCCATGTGGCCCTGGATCCCCGCTTTCGCGGGGATGAGCGGGTGTTATTTGGCGGGCGGTGGGCATCATGACTACCCCCCTCCTCGCCCTCCGCAATGTCACGACGATGTATGGCAACATCACCGCGCTGCGTGGCGTTGACCTTGAGGTTCATGCTGGCGAGATCGTCACGCTGATCGGCGCCAATGGCGCCGGCAAGTCGACATTGATGATGACGATCTTCGGCAACCCCAGAGCCAGTCAAGGCCAGATCATCTATGACGGCGCCGACATCACGCAGATGCCGACGCATGAGATCGCCAAGCTGTCGATCGCGCAATCGCCGGAAGGCCGCCGCATTTTCTCGCGCATGACCGTGTACGAAAATCTGCAGATGGGCGCGGCGGTCATCGGCCATGCGCATTTCGAGGAAGACCTCGAAAAAATCTTCACGCTGTTCCCGCGCGTGAAGGAGCGCCTCTATCAGCGCGGCGGCACCTTGTCGGGCGGCGAGCAGCAGATGCTGGCGATCGCACGCGCCCTGATGTCACGGCCGCGCCTTCTCCTCCTCGATGAGCCTTCGCTCGGCCTCGCGCCGATGGTGGCGCGGCACATTTTCGATGCGGTCGCCGAACTCAACAAGCGCACCGGGCTGACCGTGCTGCTCGTCGAACAGAATGCCTTTCACGCGTTACGGCTCGCCCATCGGGGATACGTCATGGTCAATGGCGAGATCACCATGTCGGGAAGCGGCCGCGAATTGCTCGATCGGCCGGACATCCGTGCCGCCTATCTCGAAGGCGGACGGAAAGAAGCGAGTTAGCCGATGGATATTCTGCTGGTCCCGGTCTTCATCCTCATTTCAGTGATCGGTTCGCTGATCTTCGAAAATGGGGCCTGGCTGGCCTTTCTCATCATCACGGTGGTGCTGGCGGGCGGCGCCTCGTTCCTTTCCGGCCGGGCACTGGCCAGCCACTGGCGGCATCTGTTTTTCGTGGTGCTGGCGGCGCTGGCGCTCGGCGGGGCTGCCCGGTTCCTGCATTTCGCTCTTGCCGGCAATACGCTGCTCTCGCCCTATTATTACGCGGTCGACAGCCTTGTCTGCGTCCTGTTCGGCCTGTGGGGCTATCGCATGAAGCGGGCGAGCCAGATGGCGCGCCAATATGGCTGGCTGTACCAGCGCGCCGGCCCGCTCAATTGGCGCGCCCGGCGGCTGGTGCGAAACGCCGCAGCCGCCAAAAGCCTGTGACGTTTTGACCGCTTTGGCGCTAGCATCATCACCATAACGGGCTAACCAGCCATCAGGGGATCGGAATGAATACACCACGTTCACTGGCGCTTATGCTCGGCATCGCTGTCGGCATCGCCGCCACAGGCACAGCTACCGCTCAGATCAAGGTCGGCGTCGCCGGCCCTATCACCGGCGGCAGTGCTGCCTTCGGTCTGCAGCTGAAAAACGGCGTCGAACAGGCGGTGGCCGATATCAATGCCGCCGGCGGCATCAATGGCCAGAAGATCCAGCTCTTCGTCGGCGACGATCGCGGCGACCCGAAGGAAGGCGTCTCCGTCGCCAACAAATTCGCGGCCGAAGGCGTGAAATTCGTCGTCGGCCATTTCAATTCCGGCGTCACCATGCCGGCCTCCGAAGTCTATAACGAAAACGGCATGCTCTCGATCACGCCGGCCGCCACTAATCCGCGCATCACCGAGCGCAAGATGTGGAACATGTTCCGCGTCTGCGGCCGCGACGATCAGCAGGGCGGCGTCGCCGGCAACCTGATCGCCGACAAGTTCAAGGGCAAGCGCGTCGCCGTGGTGCATGACAAGACCACCTATGGTCAGGGCCTCGCCGACGAAACCCGCAAGGCCATGAACAAGGGCGGCGTCAAGGAAGTGCTGTATGAAGGCGTCAATCGCGAGGACAAGGATTTCACCGCCCTCGTCTCCAAGCTGAAGGCTGCCAATATCGACCTGCTTTATTGGGGCGGCCTGCATGACACCGGCGGGCTGATCGTTCGGCAGATGCGCGATCAGGGCGTCAAGGCGCCGCTGATGGGTGGCGACGGCATCACCGATGACGAGTTTGCCTCCATCGCCGGCCCCGGCGCCGAAGGCACGCTGATGACCTTCTCGCCCGATCCCCGCACCAACCCGGCCAACAAGGAGATCGTCGAAGTCTTCCGCAAGAAGGGATTCGAGCCGCAGGCCTATACGCTCTACAGCTACGCGGCGCTACAGCTGATCAAGGCCGCCGCCGAACAGGCCAAGACCAACGATCCGAAAAAGGTCGCCGACACGCTGCGCGCCGGCAAGCCGTTCAACACCGTGCTCGGCCAGATCGCCTTCGACGCCAAGGGCGATGTGTCCAACGACGGCTACCTCGTGGATGGCAAGAAGAAAGACCGCTACGTGCTCTACACCTGGAAAAAGGGCCCGGACGGCAAGATCAGCTATTTCGAGGATTAAACGCCATACGCTGGCATTACCGAAAAGACGCAAGCCCGCTCCACAAGAGCGGGCTTCGCATTTTCATTTCATTTTCGTCGCACTTGCGTGAGCGTCGCTGTGAGATGGAAGCGAGCGCACGTCTATAGCCGGCCGGTTCTTCACGCAGAGGCGCAAATGGACTTTTGGCGCAGTATCTGGCGGCTTTGGCCTGGGCTGGCTCTGTCGGTCGCCATCACGCTCGTCGCTATCGCGCTTGAACATCTCGAAGTCGCCCTGCTCGGCTTTCCGTGGATCGACGGTCTGGTGTTCGCGATTATTCTGGGCACGCTGCTGCATACGCTGATCGGCCTTCACATTTGGCTCCGGCCTGGCGTCGACTTCGCTTCCAAATTCCTTCTCGAAGTGGCCATCGTCCTCCTTGGCGCCTCGATCAGCGCCGCCGCCATCGCAGGGGCGGGTTTGCCTTTGGTGGCCACGGTTGCCGGCGTGGTTCTGATCTCATTGTTAGTCAGCTATGGCATCGGCCGCGCGCTTGGCCTGACCGACCGCCTCGCCACGCTTGTAGCCTGGGGCAATTCGATCTGCGGAAACTCCGCCATCGTCGCTGCGGCGCCGGTGATCGAAGCTGATTCCGACGATGTGGCGGCCTCGATTGCCTTCACCGCCGCGCTCGGCATCATCGTCGTCATCCTGCTGCCGACCAGCATCCGGCTGTTCGGTTTGAGTCAGTGGCAATACGGCGTCGTCGCCGGCATGACCGTCTATGCGGTTCCGCAGGTGCTGGCCGCGACCATCCCGGCCGGCGCGGTCAGCACGCAAGTCGGAACGCTGGTCAAGCTCATGCGCGTTCTCATGCTTGGGCCGGTGATTCTCCTGCTGGGCCTGAAAAGCGGCCGCCAAGCCGGCTCTCATCTCTCCCTGAAACACCTGGTGCCGTGGTTTATCGTCGGCTTCATCGCCATGATGCTGCTACGGTCGGCCGATCTGATCCCGCACCAGTTGCTGTCCCCGCTCAATGATATGTCGGTGGCGCTGACCAGCGTCGCCATGGCCGCGCTTGGATTATCGGTGAACCTGCGAACGGTGCTGGCGTCGGGTGGCCACGTGCTGGCCGCCGGGGCCTTGTCAGTTCTGGCCCTGGCGGTACTCAGCGCCATCGCCCTGATGATCCTGCCGGTCTGACGCGGACCGGCCTTTTCGTTTGAAACGAACCGGGAACACGGTTACCACCCTGCCATGCCCGATTTCTCCCCGCAGCAGGACGACGCCCTCCGCGCCGTCTCAAAATGGCTGAAAGCTAAGCCCGGAACCGGCTCGACGCCGCAGATTTTCCGCCTGTTCGGCTTTGCCGGCACCGGCAAGACCACCCTCGCCCGGCATCTGGCCGAAAGCGTCGACGGCAAGGTGTCGTTTGCCGCTTTTACCGGCAAGGCGGCGCTCGTGATGCGCGCCAAGGGCTGCTACGGCGCCTCCACCATCCATTCGCTGATCTACAAGACCCGCGAAAGTGGCGACGAAACCCCGAGCTTCGAGCTCTGGGACGAGGCGCCCGCTTCCAAGGCGGCGCTGATCGTCATTGACGAATGCTCGATGGTCGATGCCGAACTCGGCCGCGATCTGATGTCCTTCGGCATTCCGGTGCTGGTGCTCGGCGATCCGGCGCAATTACCGCCGATCCAGGGCGGCGGCTTCTTCACCGAGGCCGAGCCCGACGCGATGCTGACCGAAGTGCACCGCCAGGCGCAGGACGACCCGATCGTCCGCCTGTCGATGATGGTGCGCGAAGGCAAGCGGCTCGAACCCGGTCGCTACGGCGAGACCGAGGTCGTCCTGAAAAGCGATTTCGATCCCGACCGCGTGCAGGAAGCCGACCAGATCCTGGTCGGTCGCAACAACACGCGGCGCGCCTACAACACGCGGCTGCGCGAGCGGCTCGGGCGCGAGGAAGGCCTGCCGGTCGTCGGCGACAAACTCGTGTGCCTGCGCAACAACCGCCGCAAGGCGCTGTTCAATGGCGGCCTGTGGATGGTGAAGGAACGCGCCGCCGGCAAATCCGGCAGCGTCATCACCATGCGCATCATTCCCGAAGCCGATGTGTCGGGCGCAGCGCTCGGCGTAAAGGCGGTGAAAGTCTCGGTGCGGCGCGAGTGCTTTCTCGGCGGCATCGAGGATTACGACTGGATGCAGCGCAAGAAATACGACGAGTTCGATTACGGCTATGTGCTGACCGTGCACAAGGCGCAGGGCTCGCAATGGGACGATGTCGTGTTGTTCGACGAAAGCTTCGCCTTTCCCGACAGCCGCGAACGCTGGCTTTACACAGGCATTACCCGCGCCGCCAAGCGGCTGAGCATCGTGGTCTCGTAACCTTCGCGCGATTGACCGCGCCACAACCATGACGCATCCTCCGGTTCGGAGGACACTGCAATGTTGCAAAAGGTTTTGCAGTCCGTCGGCGTCAGGCCGCGGCGCTGGGACAGCTTTGCCAGATTTGAATATAAATCGGTCTGGAACGCAGTCTCGCCGACCGAGGACAAGGCCAAGCTCGCGGTTTCGGGCACGCTCGACAAGACCGAGCATGACCGTTCTGCGCAGCAGACGCTGGAATGGCTGCAGCGCTATGTCGGCATCCGTGCCGACGATGTCGTGGTCGATATCGGCGCCGGCTTCGGCCGCGTCGGCGACGTGGTGGCGCCGCTCTGCAAGCGATGGATCGGCACGGATGTGTCCGACAACATGGTGGCGCTGATCCGCCGCCGGCTCGCGCATCACAAGAATGTCGAAGCGATCGTCACCAACGGCTTTGATCTGTCACCGATCGCCAGCGCATCGGCGGACATGGTCTATTGCACCACCGTGTTCATGCATCTCGATGAATGGGAGCGCTACAACTACGTCGCCGAAGGCTTTCGTATCTTGAAGCCTGGCGGCCGGATGATTGTCGACAATATCAGCCTCGCCACCGATGCCGGCTGGGAAATTTTCTTGGCTCACAGCAAGATCGCGCCGTCCGAGCGGCCTCCGAGCATCTCGAAAATGTCGACGCCGCAGGAACTGGCGATCTATTTCTCCCGTGCGGGTTTTCAGATGATCAATCAGGCCGAGCTTGGTCCGATGACGATTACGTATGGGCATAAGCCGGCGGGGTGATTGCTTGGTCGTCCCCGCGCAGGCGGGGACCCATAACCACGAATGCTAGTGAGTTGGCGCAATCCGCCTTTAATACCGAGTGCAAATCATAACTGCTACGGCGTATGGGTCCCCGCCTGCGCGGGGACGACCGTAAGCTAAAGCGGTGCCTCACTCCCTTCTCGCGCAAAAGCTGATCGCCGCCGCGATCGGGCTGGCGCCATCGTGCTCAAGCGCGAATGGCGTCAGCCCGGCTTCGCCAAATAACGCCAGCATGTCGTCCTCACGCAGCCAGCGAGCGGTCGCGGCATTACCGCCCCAGAATTTGCGATCCTGCGCCGAGCGCCCGTAACCTGCTTCCCACAATTCCAGCGCCGGATGGCGCGGATCGGACAGCTTGTGACGCGGGGGCCCGTAATAATGGCTCTCGTCATAGATATGCGACCACACATAACAGCTGTCGGTGACACGGCCGATATCGGCGATCACGCTGATCGGGTCCTGCATGTGATAGAGAACGCCGCAGGCAAAGACGAGATCGAAACGCTCGCGCGTCGTCGCCAGAAATGTTGCGACATCGCCCAGCATGAATTTCGCCTTGATGCCGGTGATCTCCTTGACGATCAGGCATTTCAGAAAGGCATCAGCGTTGCTCTCGATCGCCAAGACATCGGCACCGAGTTTTTCCAGCGCGTAAGTATGCGCGCCTTCCAGCGGCCCGAGTTCGAGAATGCGCATACCGTCCAGTCGACCGCTGCGGCCAAGGCCGGAGGCCGCCACCTTCACCCGCGCATCACCAAAAAGCGGCACATCGCCGCTCACTGCTCCGGGCAGGATTGGCGCAAGGTCGGTGGCCCAGCCGCCGGCAAAGATATCGACAGCATTCTGATGGCTCGGCCCGCGCGTTTCAAACCGCGAGCGCGGTTCTGCTTCGGCCACAGAGCGCCTTGAAGCCGACACACGCCCTGAAAAAATCCGCTTCAGCATCGTGTTCCAATCCGGAAGCAACCACCTCCGCCTGGCGGCGAAGCATGGGCGCTTCCGTCGGTAAACACAACCGCTATGCGGCCCGCCGCGCATCATACACGCGGCAGGTTTTGCACGCGACAGCCTCCTGCCGGCGCTAGCGCTTTAACGGGCGTCGCGTTTGGCCTGCGCGACCGCTGCCGCCTTGCGCAGGCGTCCGCGTTCCATCGGCCGGATCAGCGATTTGCGCCGCTCCGAGGGAACATTCTGCATACCGCGATGGGCGTACCGCGTGTTGAAATCGGCTCCGCCATCCGCCTCATTGGCTTCCTTCATCGCCAGCGCCTTTTGCGCGCTTTGCACCTGCGACACGGCGGCCATCATTCGGCGGCGGCGCTCGCTCTCGCTATTGAGCCGGCGCACTGCCATCGCCAGCACCGCCAGCTTGGTCTGGGTGCCGCGATCGGATTTCGGCGCACTCGCACCGCGCGGGTCGGCCTTGCCGCGCATCTCGCGCCGCTGCTGATGCGCCGTGGTCTTGGCCTTGTCGCGGCGTTCGCGCACCAGCTTGACGAGATCAGCCAGTTCGCGGTCGGACAAGTCCTGCAAAGCGGGGTGATGGGTCTTCTCAACAAGGTCGCGCTCGTCAGCCGCGAGCGCCCGTTCTTCCTCTTTCCGTCTGATAGCCATGCCACTGTCTCCGGCTTTGATCGCGAACCTCTCGCTTCAACGCCGATCCTAGGCTGCACGGCGGAATGTCAGGTCATGCGTTGTCGCAAGGACGATATGCCCTGCGACGACAGGGCATTGTGCCGGGTAACCATGTTGCAGGTCAGGACTGGCGGCTCAGCCGATCCGGCCCAGCGCCGGAAAAGCTTCCAGCAGCCAGAAACTCATTGTGGTGATGGTGCCGGTGAGAAACATGATGCCGGTCAATACCAGCAGCGCGCCCATCGCCATCTCGACCTTTTGCAGATGCGCCCGGAACCGCGACAAGAACGCCGCGAATGGCTCGGCAGCGAAGGCCGCCAAGACGAAGGGAATACCAAGGCCAAGCGAGTAGACCGCCAGCAGCGACGCGCCCTTGGCGACCGTGGCTTCCGACGCGGCAACAGCAAGGATCGCCGCCAGGATCGGCCCAATACAGGGAGTCCAGCCGAAGGCGAAGGCCAGGCCCATCACATAGGCGCCCCACAGGCCGATCGGCTTCGCCATCCCGACGCGCTTTTCCCGCAACAGAAAGGCAATCCGCGTCAGGCCCAGGAAATGCAGGCCCATCACAATGATGGCGATGCCGGCAATGGTCGCGAGAATATCGGAATAGGCCCGCAACAGGCCGCCGATCAGCGTCGCGCTGGCGCCGAGCGCGATAAATACCGTGGAAAAGCCGGCGACGAACAGGCAGGCTGCGATTACAGTGTCCCGCTGCACCCGCGGCTCGGGCTCCTTGTCGGCCAGCCGCTCCAGCGAGGTGCCGGCCAGATAGACGAGATAAGGCGGCACCAGCGGCAACACGCAGGGCGACAGGAAGCTGATCAGTCCGGCCAGCAAGGCGGCCAGGTAGGATACGTCCGGCATGGCGCTGTCATGCATGCCCCGTGCGGCGGACGCAAGCGCCGCGCCGTCGCCTCTCCGTGATGTGAATGCGGGGCTGGCATGCGATTTCTTAGCTGGATCGACATTCCGCATGAATAATCCGGGCATAACACTCAGTCATTGTCGGGCTTGACCCGGCAATCCATCATTCGAAAAAGGATGGACCCGCGGATCAACCCGCGGGTGACAGGATGGAGTGGATTGATGCGCAATCTGATCACCGACGTGGCTGGCCTTTCCGTCGGTCATGGCGACGACGCAGAGCTCGGCTCCGGCTCGACCGTGGTCATTTTTGATGAGCCGGCCGTCGCTTCGGTCGATCTGCGCGGCGGCGGCCCCGGCACCCGCGAAACCGAATTGCTGGGCGCTGCCACCACCGTCGAACGCGTCGACGCCATCACGCTGTCGGGCGGTTCGGCCTTCGGGCTGGATGCGGCCTCCGGTGCGCAGGCCTATCTGCGCGAGCATGGGCGCGGCTTTGCCATCGGTCCCGCTCGCGTGCCGATCGTGCCGGGCGCGATCGTGTTTGATCTCCTGGCTGGCGGCAATAAGGATTGGGGTTTGCATTCGCCCTATCGCGAGTTGGGCTATCGCGCCGCTGCTGCGGCGTCGAAAGACTTTGCGCTTGGCAGCGTCGGCGGCGGCATGGGTGCGACCGTCGTCAATCTGAAAGGTGGCATCGGCTCGGCGTCGGCAAAGACCGAAGAAGGCATCACGGTTGGCGCGCTGGTGATCGTCAATGCCGTCGGCAGCGTCACTGTTGGCGACAGCTGTCATTTCTGGGCGGCGCCGTTTGAACGTGACAACGAATTCGGCGGCCTAGGCTTTCCGTCGCATCTCAGCGCCAATGATCTGTTGATCCGCACCAAGGGCGGCGCGCGTCAGTCGACCACGATCGCGCTGGTCGCAACCGACGCGATCCTCACAAGCGCACAGACCAATCGTCTTGCGGTGATGGCGCAAACGGGATGCGCGCGTGCGATCTATCCGGTGCATACCCCGCTCGATGGCGATGTCGTGTTTGCGGCCGCAACCGGCAAGAAAGCGCTGGAAGATCCGTTGATGTCGCTGACGACGCTCGGTTCTGTCGCCGCGAATGTGCTGGCGCGTGCAGTTGCGCGCGGTGTCTATGAAGCAACGACGCTTGCGGTGAGCGACGCCAGTCTACCGTCATGGCGGGAGAAGTTCGGCGCTAAAGCGTAACGCGGGCAGCACATCACATTGATTGCATTTGACTCAAACGCTGCAGGCTAACCATCTGCAGCGATTGCGACGGTAAATGCGAACGGCATGCTTTCGCCGGCGTTGTTCATCACATATACACCAAGCCAGCAAGGCGATGATGGACATGCGTCAGCAACACGTTCCGCCACGACCTCTTCCCGCCCAGTCTTCGGTCATTCGCGACATCGCGTATGAGGCCGACAATGGCGAGTTGCGGCTGACGTTCGTGTCGGGGCGGCAATATGCGTATGCCGATGTGCCGGTCGCGATCTATGAGGCGTTTCTCGCCTCGTCATCGAAGGGCGCGTTCTTCAACATCGCCATTCGCGGCCGCTTCCACTTTCACGAAATCATTCCCGAGGATCAGCCGGTCTGGCATTGACGCCTCTCAGCGCAGGAAGCGTTCGGCGCTGAAGGGCTTGGGATCAGTGAACGGCGTTGCGCCCGTCATCATCTCCGCGAGCAGTCTTCCGCTGACCGGGCCGAGCGTCAGGCCCCAATGCGCGTGGCCGTAATCGAGCCAGAGATTGCTCTGGCCGGGCGCTGCGCCGATCACCGGCATCGAATCCGGGAAGCATGGACGGCGGCCCATCCAGGGTTCGGCCTCGACCGGCTCGCCGAGCGGAAACAGCGCCTTGGCCTTCGCCATCACCCGATCGAATTGAACCGGCGTCGGCGGCGCGTCGCTGGCAGCAAATTCGGCCCCCGTGGTCAGCCGCAGCCCCTGCTCCATCGGCGCTACGACGTAGCCGACCTCGGCATCCAGCACCGGCCGGTTGAGGCCCTGATTGCCGGTCGGTTTGAAATGGCGGTGATAGCCGCGCTTGACCTGCAGCGGCAGCTTGAGCCCGAGCGGGTCGAGCACAGTCTGCGACCACGGCCCGAGCGCCACCACGGCCGAGGTGCCGTCGACCGGTCCCTCGCTGGTGTCGACGCGCCAGCGGCCATTCGCACGGTGCAGCGACCGCGCATCGCCGGTCACGATCACGCCGCCCAGCGCCCGGAACCGCTCGGCATAAGCGCGCGTCACTGCCAGCGGATTGCTCACGCTCGCGGCCTGCGGCCAGAAAATACCGTGCTCGAAAATCGGCGACAGCCCCGGCTCCAGCGCCATCGCGCCGGCGGTATCGAGCGCCTCATAGGCCAGTCCGGCGGCCGCGATCAGTTCGAGATCGGGCGCCGCATCGGCAAAGGCGCGGCGGCTGCGATAGAGCTTCAGCCAGCCATTGGTGCGCAGATATTGCTCGGCCCCGGCCTCGCGCATCAGCGCCTGGTGCTCGGCCACCGCCGACGCAAACAGCGGCCGCATGGTCTGCGCGAAGGCCAGCATCCCGGCCGGCGTGGAGAAGCGCCGATACGCCATCAGCCAGGGCGCGATCCTGATCAGATGCGACAGATGGTAATTGGCCTCCGGCGCGCGTTTGGTGGCGATCCGCAACAGCGCCGACCAGTTCGGAAAGGGATAGGGAAAATAGGTATTGCCCTCGATGATCCCGGCATTGCCGTAGGAGGTCTCCTCCCCCACGGGCTTGCGATCGATCAGCGAGACCGACAGGCCGCGCTTGGCCAGATGAAGTGCCGCCGAAACCCCGACGACGCCGGCGCCGAGAACAAGTGCATCAGTCCGAGCCATCAATTCCTCGCAAAACGAACGCCTCGCAAAAAGCCGCATCGTCCCGGCCGGGCCGGCTGCCGGCGGGATGATCCGATCCCCATATAAGGGCTGTTGCGGATTCGTGCAGTGCGGCCGCCCGCTTGGTTTGCCGGGCCCGGGTCGCAATGCTAGAGGACGCGAACTTTCGCGCTCCCCTTGCGCGCTCCCCTGTCGTGCTTGAAGAGGACCCCATGCCCCGCCCGCTTTTGATCGCGCCTTCGGTCCTGGCATCGGACTTTTCCAAACTGGGCGAGGAAGTGCGCAGCGTCGATGCCGCCGGCGCCGACTGGATTCATCTCGACGTGATGGATGGCCATTTCGTGCCCAACATCACCTTCGGCCCCGACATCATCAAATCGATCCGGCCGCATTCGAAAAAGATCTTCGACGCGCATCTGATGATCGCACCGGCCGATCCGCATCTGGAAGCCTTCGCCAAGGCCGGCTGCGATATCATTACCGTTCACGCCGAGGCCGGCCCCAACCTGCACCGCTCGCTGCAGGCGATCCGCGCGCTCGGCAAGAAAGCCGGCGTATCGATCAATCCGGCGACGCCGGAAAGCGCCATCGAATATGTGCTCGATCTCGTCGACCTCGTGCTCGTCATGTCGGTCAATCCGGGCTTCGGCGGCCAGGCCTTCATCCCCTCCGCGATCGAAAAGATTTCCCGCATCAACGCCATGATCGGCGACCGGCCGATCGATCTGGAGGTCGATGGCGGCATCACCGCCGAGACCGCGCCGAAAGTGGTGGCGGCCGGCGCCAATGTGCTGGTGGCGGGCTCGGCCGTGTTCAAGGGCGGCGCGTCGGCCTATGGTCCGAACATGTCGGCCATTCGCCATGCCGGCGCGCTGATCCGGGGCGAAGCGGCGTGATCGCACCCAGAGAGGCGCTGACCGCCCTCGAAAACGATCTCGCGCCGGGCGAACGCGTCCTCTACACCACCCGCCCCGATATCGGCACGACCATCCGCAACAAGGCGTTCCTGTGGTGGATTGGCGTGCCGCTTTGCATCGCCATTTTCGGCCTGTTCCTGGCCGGCCGCGCGTCTTGGGCGGTGCTGATCCCGTTCGGGCTTGTCGGCCTCATCATGCTGGCGGCGCCGATTGTTCTCGCCTTCGAGACAAGGTCGACGCTTTACGCCATCACCGACCGCCGCGCGCTGATCCTGCGCACCGGCTTTCGTCCATCGAAAACCTCCTGCCCGTTCGATCGCATGGATGCGACTCCGGAAGTCATGACCGCGAACGGCAAAAGCGGGCACCTGACTTTCGCATCTGACATGTCGACAAAAATGCGCGACGTCGATTACACAGGGAAACTGGCCTTCCGCGATCTGGCGGATGTTCACGCCGCCGCCGCCCAGTTGAAGGCTGCCCGCAGCCGCAATAGCGAAAGCTGAAATGAAGCCCATTCCCCTTGCCTTTGCTCTCCTTGTCTTCGCAGTTCCGGCGCAGGCCAATTCCCGCTTCGAGCGCAGCCTGTCGCATCTCGATCCGACGACACGGCTGGAGCAGATTTGCGCTGTCGAAACGATGGCCCGCGTCACCAAGGACAGTAATCCTTACAAGCCCGACCGGGCCGTGATCTATGCGCTGTCCAAGCCGAAGGTCGCTGGCGACACCATCACCGGCGATGGCGGCGCCTTCCGCAGCAAGGGCAAGTGGTATCGCTATTCCTTCGTCTGCAAAGCCACGCCCGACCACATGAAGGTCTCGACCTTCACCTACAAGATCGGCAATCCCATCGCCGAGTCGCAGTGGGAGAGCTACGGGCTGTATCGGTAAGCGGAGCGTTTTGAAGCCAAGCGGGCCGCTTTTCGCGTGAAGAAACGCGGTTCTTGCGCCCTTTTCCGGCTCCGACGGGTTTGCCGGATCGCCCCGGCATGTTACGCGACCACCGTCTTTTCAGCGTGAGCAGCCCATGATCCCCCGTTACACCCGCCCCGAAATGGCGGCCATCTGGTCGCCCGAGCAAAGATTCCGGATCTGGTTCGAGATCGAGTCCCACGCCGCCGAGGCGATGGCGCAGATCGGCCAGATCCCGCCGGAAGCGGCCCGGATCATCCGCGAAAAGGGCGAGGCTGCGACCTTCGACGTCGCCCGCATCGACGCCATCGAGGCCGAGGTCAAACACGACGTCATCGCCTTCCTCACCCATCTGGCTGAAATCGTCGGTCCGGAAGCCCGCTTCGTGCATCAGGGCATGACCTCGTCGGACGTGCTCGACACCTGCCTCAGCATCCAGTTGGCCCAGGCCACCGATATTCTGATCGCCGATGTCGAAAGGCTGCTGGGCGCGCTCAAGCGCCGCGCCTTTGAACACAGGATGACGCCGACCATCGGCCGCTCACACGGCATCCATGCCGAGCCGGTCACCTTCGGCCTGAAGCTGGCGCAGGCCTATGTCGAGTTCGATCGTGCCAAACAGCGCCTGATCGATGCGCGCAAGGAAATCGCCACCTGCGCCATTTCCGGCGCGGTCGGCACTTTCGCGCAGATCGATCCGCGCGTCGAAGCCCATGTCGCCAAGGCGATGGGACTGACACCGGAGCCGATCTCGACGCAGGTGATCCCGCGCGACCGCCACGCGATGTATTTCGCAACGCTCGGCGTCGTCGCCTCCTCGGTCGAGCGGCTGGCGACGGAAATCCGCCATCTGCAGCGCACCGAAGTGCTGGAAGCCGAAGAATTCTTCTCGCAGGGCCAGAAGGGCTCGTCGGCGATGCCGCACAAGCGCAACCCGGTCCTGTCGGAAAACATCACCGGCCTTGCCCGCATGGTGCGCTCCTATGCGATGCCGGCGATGGAGAATGTGGCGCTGTGGCATGAGCGCGATATCTCGCATTCATCGGTCGAACGCATGATCGGACCGGATGCTACCGTCACGCTCGACTTCGCGCTCAACCGGCTGGCCGGCATCATCGACAAGCTGATCGTGTACCCTGAAAACATGCAGAAGAATCTCGACCGCCTTGGCGGCCTTGTGCATTCGCAGCGGGTGCTGATCGCGCTCACCAACAAGGGTGTTGCGCGTGAAGACGCCTATCGCATCGTGCAGGACAATGCGATGAAGGTCTGGCGCGGCGAAGGGGATTTTCTGGCCTTCCTGAAGGCCGATCCGCGCGTGACATCGAAGATGAGCGATGCCGAAATCGAAGAGCAATTCGATCTTGGCTATCACTTCAAGCATGTCGATACGATCTTCGATCGCGTGTTCGGTCAGTCGTAAAAGCCTTTATCATCTGAGGACCTTGAAATGCCGGCTGCTGTCCCCGTCCCGCGCCTGAAGACTCCTGACAGGTCGACGATGAGCGCCAAGCAGCTGGCGCTCTTGGACGACATCGAGAAGTCACGCGGCAAAGGCGCGCTGGGCGGGCCTTTCGGCGTGTTTCTGGAAGCGCCGGATTACGGCGATCTGGCGCAGAAGCTCGGCGCCTTCTGCCGCTACAACACGAGCATTCCGCCGCAATTTTCCGAATTCATCATTCTCGTCATTGGTCGCCTGTGGCGCTCGCAATATGAATTCTGGATTCACGCGCCGATCGCGCAGAAGGCCGGCGTCAAGCCCGCTGTGATCGAAGCGTTACGCACCGGGCGTCCGCCGAAGCTGAGCAAGGATCAGCGCGCGATCTACGACTTTATCGACGAACTGCATCGCACGAAGCGCGTCTCCGACAAGACCTATGCGCGCGTCCACGCCATGTTCGGCGATGCCGGCATGGTCGAGCTCGTCGGCATCCTTGGCTATTATTCGCTGGTGGCGATGTCGCTGAACGTGTTTCGCGTGCCGCTGCCGGACGGCGAGACCTATCCCTTCCGCGAACCCGGCATGCCGGTCCGCAAAGCGCCGGCAAGCAAGTCGTCAAAAGGCGCAAAGAGCAAACGCGCAAAGGCGAGCAGCAAAGCCTCTACGCGCAAGGCTTCTACGACGTCTGCGCGTAGCAAGGGAGCAACGAAATCAACATCGCGTTGATGTTTTTTATCGCTTAGTGATTTTGTCGATCGTCAGCGCGTGATGGGTACGAAGCGCGCCAAGCCCTTCGACGTTCACAGCATAGTTATGCGTGCAGGTCCTCCATAACACGCGCGAATCTGTGATGATCTGTCGCGCTCGATCATCAGCGCCGCGTCGCTGACGCGCCTTAAAGGCCATGGCTGGGGGACTTCCATGAAAAAAGGTATCGCCGAATTTATCGGCACGTTCACACTTGTTTTGTTCGGCTGCGGAGCCGCTGTCATTGCCGGCATGGGGACCGGCCCGACATCCATCGACATCCTCGGCATCGCCTTTGCGTTCGGTCTTGCGATCGTGGCCATGGCTTATGGCATCGGCCCGGTGTCGGGCTGCCACGTCAATCCGGCGGTCAGCTTCGGCGTGCTGCTGGCGGGCCGCATGTCGGTCGGCGAATTCATCACCTATGCGATCGCACAGGTGCTCGGCGCCATTGCCGGCGCGGCGGTGCTGTACCTGATCCTGTCGGGCAAGGCTGAAGGCTGGAATGGCGGGCTTGGCCAGAACGGCTGGGGCACGGGCTATCTCGGCCAGTATAATCTCGCCTCCGCCTTCATCTTCGAAGTGGTCGCGACCTTCCTGTTCCTGGTTTGCATCCTCGGCGTCACGCAGCGCGGCGCGCCGGTGCAGTTCGCCGGCCTCGCGATCGGTCTGACGCTGGTGGTGATCCATATCGTCGGCATCAACGTCACCGGCGTGTCGGTCAATCCGGCCCGTTCGATCGGCCCGGCGCTGATCGGTGCCGGCACCACGCCGCAGGCGGTGACGCAACTGTGGCTGTTCATCGTCGCGCCGCTGATCGGCGCGGGCGTTGCCGGCCTTCTCTTCAAGTCGGGCGTGCTGGAAGCCGATCCGGCTTGATGGGGGCTGGCCTGTGGGGCTGATCCGGTCAGACCGGATGTGAGATGAAGGGACGCCGGGCGAAGGCCTTGGCGTCCCTTTTCGCCTCGAAGGGTCGCTTGGTTGGTCGCCGGCTTGCATCGACGGTACCGCAGGCCCTCTGCGGTGTGGTACCCTTCTTGCGAGCGGCGGCCCACGGGCCGCACTTCAGGCGCGCCCGTCCTAACCGGTGAGACGATGCTAGATCGGCCAACATCGGCCAGCAGCGACAAGGTGGTGCAGTTCCGCACCCGGCGGCCTGTTCATGCGCCGCGCCCCTCGGCGCGTCCGCAGGCGATGCAGGCCGCGCGGGAGAGAACAGATGCGGATGCGCCTGCTCCTGCGGCCGATGAGTTCCGGCACCGGATGATCGTGAACGTGATCGCCTTCGGCTTCGTCGCGATGCTGGTCGTCGCGGCCCTGTGGCTCGCCGATGCGCTGGCGACCATGCGCAAGGATCAGGACTGTGTTCTATCAGGCCGACGTGGATGCTCGCCGGTCGAAACACCGCTTAAAACGCCCTGACATCGGCACTTCTAGGAGCATGAACTGGGCTGTTTCGGGCGCCAGCCGTGCGGTGTTGTCCGCGGCTTATCCCCCATCGCGGCGGGTTGTTGGACCGAGGAGAACCGCGATGAACGCGCCTGCTCCAGCCACAAAAAAAGGCGCGCCAGGAATTGTGGCGCGCCTTTTTCTTTCAGTGATCCCAGTGCCTTAGCGCGGCGTTGAGCTCGCTTCCGTCGGCTTGGCGGCATGATCAGCCGTGCTCGCCGTCGATGCCGGGGCCGATTGCTGGGCCGCCGGAGCAGGCGCAGCTTCCGGCGCAGGCGCAGCCGGCCGCGACTTCGGCGCCGCTGTTCCGCGTCCGCCCCGTCCGACCACCGACTGGATCTTGTTCAGCACCATCGTATGCAGCTTGGCCGACTTGTCGATGTTGACATGGTCGATGCCAGGCTGGCCGCTCATGTCGATATTGGCCAATTCACCGCGAAAACCAGGCCCCCGCCGCATATGCGCGTAGTCACGCTGGGTCAGGTTCATCACGCGGGCGACGTTGCTGGACGCCGCAAAGGAGCCGGTGCCATCGAACGGCACGATCAGCGCGACCGGCACGCCCTGCTTGCCGAGATATTCGCCCATGAACATCACGGCGTCAGCGCCGAGCGAATGGCCGACGAGGACGATCGGAGAGCGGTCGCCGGCCTTGTATTTCGCGGTGATGGCGTCGGCCAGCGCCTGCCATTCCGAATGATTGTGCACGCTGGCGCTGATGCCGCGGGCTTGAATTTTCCCCGCGAGATCATCCATGCCGAGCGAAAAGACGTTCAGCAGTCCCCGCAGCAGATAAACGTGCGGAGCGCCCTTGGTGGTTCGGACCTTTGCAGGCTTGGACGGCCGCTCAATCGAGGCTGTTTCCTGCGCTGCCGCCGGCACAACCAAACTCAATGCTAGGACGGGCAAAATAACCCAGCTCCGAAAGAACCCCCTCATCGGACCCGATGCTCCGCGTTATGTTCCTGGCTCCGGTCCGCGTCATGAGAACCGCCCACCGACGAATCCCCGTTTACAACGCTACCGCCAGTGAAGGCCACACGGCTGGAATGTTTTCAACGTGAAGCTTGGACGGTGTTGCCGGAGCGCCACGACGCTCAATAGACCCCGGGAATCAGGCGCGGGGTCCGCTGCATATATGCGCGGTAATCCTCGCCGAAGGTCTCCAGCATCATCTGCTCTTCTTTTCCGACTCGGAAGAAGAACAGAATGCCGAAGCCAACGAGGCCCGCCGGCCCCGCGACCCAGTTCGGCAGCAACAGCAGCTGCGCCACGGCCCACATGAAAAAGGCGGTGTACATGGGGTGACGCACATACTGGTAGAGGCCGTGCGTGACCAGAACATGCTTCTCGCGCACCTCCAGCGAATCCGACCAGTTGCGGCCTAACTCCTTGTGCACGCGGAAGAAAAGCCAGAGCGAAGCGGCGAAGACGGCGGTGCCGAGCCAGGCCAGCCCCGGCTGGAATGGGTAATCGGCAAAGCGTGGCACATGCGCGAATACATACACGCACGGGATAATGCCTAACCCCGTGAAAGAACACATCAAAAGCAGTTTCTCGCGGGTGGTCCGGCGGTTGAGGCGGGTCGCCGTTTTCCACGACCGCTTTTGATGCGGCAAACGGATCACGAACCAGGAAACCGCGCCAATCACGAGAATGGCTTTGGCGATGGCGGGCGTCATGCTTCGTCTAATCCTTTGAAAAAGTTGATGTTTTCGTTTCGATCAGGGCACCGTCGGCGGCGAAGCTGGCGACCATGATCTCCGGCTTCAGCACCCGCGTTTTGAGCGGAATAGGCCCACAGCAGACCATGTAATAGTCGTAGAAGTACCGTTTCTCGTTCCCCATGACGAGCTGACGATGCAATCGGAAGAAGTTCGCCTTGAATCTTCTATAGGACTCCGGGCTCAGCATATCGCGGATATGCACCCGCCGGATCAGCGGCCGCCCGGTCGGCGAAAGGCGAAGGGCCTTGATCGGATCGACCTTGTAGAAGCTGATCGGATCGGCCATCGACTGATACTCGATCCAGAACACCGCGTCCGAGGCCGAGACCCGGGCGATCGCCTCCTTCATCCACCGGCCCTGCGGGTGGAAGGCGATCTTCAGGATCGACGAACCGGTCGAGAGCAGCGCCAGCCGCTCGCCATTACGCCCAAATTCCGGAACCAGCCTCAGCGCCCTATCGACCACTGCGATCTTGAGCGCGCAGCCGAGGCTGTGGGCGGCGAACACCACCTCGTCGTAGCCGCCCTCGCGCAATACTTTCGCCAATTCGGCGGCGAAGCGATCCAGCCGCTCGTCCAGCCCTTCCCGCGACCTGTGGACAAATTCATGGGCGAAAATCCAGTCGTCCATCATGTAGTCGAGCAACAGAAATTTGCCGGGCCACATCATCAACAGCGCGAAGACCGCGAGCGCCACCGCCGCGCCCGACAGATACGGCCAAACGTCACCGGTCAGCCCGGCGAAGCCCACGATCAGCACCGCCGCATAGGTCGCCACCGCCGCGAAGGCCAGCAGCAGAAACACCGGATAGAGAAAGAACAGCCCGTAGCGCCAGTTCACTGCGAGATAGCGGAAGGCGGTGCCGTTCAGCAGGAATTCGCCGAACACCCTGATCCCGCGCAGCACTCGCTGCCAGCCCGGCCGGGCGAAATCGGCCAGCACCATGTCGTGCCACAGCAGCGAGCGATATTCGGACCGGGTCGACCAGTTCGGTCCGCCCGCCACAGTTCTCCACAGCCCGACCCGCTGGTCGTCTGACATTTCCAGCGGGCCGACCTCGGTCTTTATCGACCAGGCCTTTTCGGTGCGGGCCAGTTCCCGGATATAGCGTTCGTGCTGGCGCTGCGGCGGGATCGGCTCATAACCGCCCAGAAAGAAAACGCAGCGCGTCCTGACCCTATCCGGGCAGGCTTGCGGAGCGCTGGCCGCTGCTTGGCTGGTTTCTGGCGTGCTCATTGTCCCACCGCGCCGGAAGGCGTCCCCCGCTGGTTAGGAAATTGGGGGTCTTTGCACAAGTCAGTGGCACAAGGCGGACACAGCCCGCCACGAAAGCTGCGGCGGCGTTGAACTTGCGCCCGGCCTTCGGTATAGGGCATCAAATCCCTAAAACGGCAGTCTTTAGCCGTCCCCTTCCCTGGGCCGACAGCCGGCTGCCCGTGATTCTTGAGAGCACAGATGTCCACCACTTTCGATAAAGTCGCCGATATCATTGCCGAGACGTGCGATATTCCCCGCGACACGATCACTCCGGAAAGTCATGCGATTGACGATCTGAAGATCGACAGCCTCGACTTCCTGGACATCGCCTTCGCCATCGACAAAGCCTTCGGAATCAAGCTGCCGCTCGAACAGTGGACGCAAGAGATCAACGATGGTCAGGCAACCACCGATCAGTATTTCGTGCTGAAGAATCTCTGTGCGCGCATCGACGAACTGATCGCGGCAAAGAACGCCGCCTGAGTCGCAGCATTTGAGCGAAGGCAGATGACGGCAAGCGGCCACGCCTTCCCGTCTTACGGAAACAGGACGGGAAGACATGCGGCTTGAATATTTCCAGATGCTGGATCGTTTCGTCGAGGTGAAAGCCGACGAGAAATGGATTCGCAGCGAGAGCAAGGCGCCGACGCAAAGCCCGGTTTTCGAAGGGCATTTTCCGGGTTATCCGCTGATGCCCGGTGTTCTGATGATTGAAAATATGGCGCAGACCTGCGGCTGGCTGGTCAGCGCCATCACCGGCTTTACCGGCCTTCCAGTGCTGGCCGGCGTCAAGGAAGCCAAGATGCGCGGCGCCATCTTCCCGGATATGGAATTTACCACCGAGGGCAAAATCGTCCACGAAGGCTCAGGCTTTGCCATTGCCGACGGCAAGATCAGGTCCGGCGACACGGCCATCGCCGAAGCGCGGTTGACCTACCGGATCATCCCCTATCCAAGCCCCGAATTCCAGAACACGATGGTGACCTGGGCCAAGCAACTGGACTTCCCGCTGGAGGAATTCCGCAAGGTCGACAGCCAGTCGTAAGGCTGGCAGACATTGCCCGTTTTAAGGATCGGCCGCGTCCAGGGATCGGCCGCGTTCAAGGATAAGCGTGTTTCAGTGAGCGATCGTCACGACGTCTGGATTACCGGTGTTGGTCTTGTCTCCGCGCTCGGCGAAGGGCTCGATCAGCATTGGGACAAGCTGATGGCCGGCGGCACGCCGCCCTATGACGACAAATCCTTCGCCCCGAACATCACCTTCCCGCTGCCGCCGCTCGAATTCGACACGCAGATTCCCAAGCGTGACCAGCGGCAGATGGAAGCCTGGCAGCGCATCGGCGTCTATGCCGCCGGACTTGCGCTGACCGATGCCGGCATCGCCAAGAATACCGAAATCCTCGACCGCACCGACATGATCGTGGCCGCCGGTGGCGGCGAGCGCGATGTCGCCGTCGACACGTCGATCCTCACCGATCTGCGCGGCAAGACGAATCAGGAGGTGTTTATCAACGAGCGGCTGATGAACGACCTGCGGCCGACGCTGTTTCTCGCGCAGCTTCCCAATCTTCTCGCCGGCAATATCTCGCTTGTGCATGGCGTTGTCGGCTCCTCGCGCACCTTCATGGGCGAGGAAGCCTCGGGCGCCGATGCGCTTAACATCGCCCATGCGCGCATTGCCGCCGGGCAAAGCGACATCACGCTGGTCGGCGGCGCTTATAACGGCACGCGCTGGGATCTCGTTCTGCTGTTCAGCCTCGGCACGCCGCTGCTGGAAGCGCCGTTCAAGCCGGTGTGGGATCGCGGGCCAAAGGGCGCGCTGGCGCTGGCGGCCATGGGCGCTTTCATCGTGCTGGAAAGCCGCGAACATGCCGAGAAGCGCGGCGCCAAGCCGATCGCAAAGCTGACGCGCGTCCTCTCGAACCGCAACCCGCGCAAGCCCGGTGACACCGAAACCACGCTGAAGGCCGAATGGTCGAGCATTGAAGGCGACGTGAAGCGCGACAGCGCCGTGATCATTTCCGGCGCCTCCGGCGCGGAACCGGCCACCTCCGAAGAACGCAAGGTTTTGTCCGAGACCGGCCTCCCCGTGCGGGCGACCACCACCTATATCGGCAACGGGATGGAGGCGCAGTTTCTTGCCAATATCGCCATCGGTTGCCAGGCCGTGCGCAAAGGCACGCTGTTTCCGGCAGCCGGCAGCGGCGATACCGGTGAGGCGCCAGGCGGCGGCATTTCCCAGGCTGTCGTGACCTCCGTGGGTCACTGGCGTGGCGAGGGGCTCGCCTTGATCGAGCGTGTGGATTGAACATGGCCAAGGCATTGCAAGACAAGAAGGGCCGTCCGGTCGTCGTCATCACCGGCATGGGCATCGTTTCCCCGCTCGGCACCGGCAAGGACGACAATTGGGCGCGCCTGACCGCCGGCGAATCCGGCATTCGCTCGATTACCCGTTTCCCGACCGAAGGTTTGCGCACCACCATCGCCGGCGCGGTCGATCACGTCTTCGAAGACGGCATGGTCTCGTCCGAGCTGTCGGAAAAGCTGGCGCGGCTTGCCGGCACCGAAGCCATCGAGGAATCTGGCCTCGCCAAGGGCGATTTCCCCGGCCCTTTCTTCCTCGCCTTCCCGCCGCTGGAAATCGAATGGTCGCAGCGCACGGCGCTCGCCGCCGCATCCGGCGCCAACGAAAAGATTGAATATGCCGATCTCGTGCGCGTCGCCGGCAAACCTGAATTCAGCTCCTTCTATGAAGCCTCCAAATACGGGGTCGTGCCGGAGCGTCTCGCCGAACATTTCGGCACCAAAGGCTCGCCGATCTCGCTGACCACGGCCTGCGCATCCGGCGCGACGGCGATCCAGCTTGGCGTTGAAGCCATTCAGCGCGGCGAATGCGACGCGGCGCTGGCGATCGGCGCCGATGGTTCGATCACCGCCGAATCGGTCGTGCGCTTCTCGCTGCTATCGGCGCTGTCGACCAACAACGCGACGCCGCAGGGCGCCTCCCGCCCCTTCTCCAAGAATCGCGACGGCTTCGTGCTCGCTGAAGGCGCCGGCGCCGTTGTGCTGGAAAGCTATGATCATGCGGTCGCACGTGGCGCGAAAATTCTGGCCGTGGTCGAGGGCTGCGGTGAGAAGGCCGACAATTTCCATCGCACGCGCGCCAGCCCCGACGGCAAGCCGGTGATTTCCTGCATGCGCAACGCGCTCAACGATGCCGGCGTCACGCCGGACGATGTCGATTACATCAATGCGCATGGCACATCGACGCCGGAAAACGACAAGATGGAATATCTTGGCCTGTCGACGGTGTTCGGTGAGCGGGTGAAGGATATTCCGATCTCGTCCAACAAATCGATGATCGGCCATACGCTGACGGCGGCCGGCGCGATCGAGGCCGTGGTGTCGGCGCTGACCATTCTCAATCAGCGCATCCCGCCGACCATCAATTACGCCGTTCCCGATCCGGGCATTCCGCTCGACGTCGTGCCCGATGTCGCCCGCGACGCCAAGGTGCGGCGGATCATTTCCAACTCGTTCGGCTTTGGCGGGCAGAATACCTGCCTCGTTATCACCGGCGAGCCGCGTTAATTCTGTGGCGCGTGACGCGCCACAGAATTGTCACCGGGCTGACATCGGTTTTACGATTCAAGTTATGCTTGCGTTGCGCTTGCATCCGGCTGCGACGATGCGATCACGCATTTTTTAATGCCTGCGGCCTTCCCCATCACGATTTCAATAAAGTCCGCGCCTAGGACCGCGCTGCGCCGACGCACCTCTCGCCGTCGGCGGCGGTCAGGTGTGGAATGCAATCGAATCCTTCCGTTACAGTCAAAACCCAGATCGGCACGCTCATTCTCGCGACCAGCGGCGTGCAGCTCGCCAACGGCTTCTTCGGCACATTCTTCGCGCTGCGTGTGGCGCTCGCCGATTTTGAAGGCGTCGTTGCCGGCATCGTGCTGAGCAGCTATTTCGCCGGCTTCACGCTGGGTGCGATGTTCTGCAAAGGCATCATCGAAAGGTTCGGCCATATCCGTGTCTATGCAGCCTTCGGCGGCATCGTGATCGCGGCGACAGCCGGCATGACCTTGTGGAATACGCCGACGGCCTGGTCGATCCTGCGCGCAGTGATCGGCTTTGGCTGCGCCGGTCTGTTTGTCACCACCGAAAGCTGGCTGAGCGCCAAGGCCCAGCCGGGCGAACGCGGCCGCGTGTTTTCGATCTACATGGTCGGCTGTTTCGCAGCCTTGGCACTCGGCCAATTGCTGATCACGACGATCGATATCGAGACGGCGGCGCCGTTCAATATCGTCATCGTGCTGCTCGCCATCGCGCTGGTGCTGATCTCCATGACTCGCGCGGAACAGCCGCAGATCGCCGAGACCGGCTCGCTGCCCTATGGGCAATTGTCGCGCGCAGCGCCCGCCGCTGTCGCTGGCGCCATTCTCAGCGGTTTCATTACGGGCAGTTTCTACGCGCTGTTTCCGGCCTGGATGCAGGGCCAGAATGTCGAACGCGGGACCATTGGTCTGTTCATGCTGACGGCGATCCTTGGCGGTCTCGCCTTGCAGGTGCCGATCGGACGGATCTCCGACCGGTTCGACCGGCGGCTGGTGCTGGCCGCGCTCGGCTTCGCCTTCATGGTGACGGCGGTGGTGTTGCTGCATCTGCCGCGGATGCTGGGGGTCGTGCTGCCGGTGGCGGCGCTGCTGGGCGGGCTGATGTCGACCATCTATCCGGTCAGCGTCGCCCATGCGCATGACCGGATGCCGGCTGATAATGTCGTGGCGGTCAGCGGCCGGCTGTTGCTGGCGAGCGGCTGCGGTTCGGTGGCGGGCCCGCTGCTGGGGTCGAGCCTCGTGCAGTATTACAGCATCAGCGGCGTGCTCTACATGATGGCGGGTGCCGGGCTGACGCTGGCGCTGATTTCGATGACCCGGGTCTTCACGATCGCAGCACCCGAGCGACAGGAGCGCCCCTTCGACATTCTCGCGCCGCAGGCCGCGCCGCTGGCGCCCGAGCATCTCGTTACAACCGATGCTGGAACCGATACCCATGACGCCAGAAGCGGGTTGACGCCGGCCGCATACGGACGATAGGCAAGCCCGCTTAAGGCCCTTCCCTCAATGCCGGAGACCAGCGCTGATGCGTGCGCTTGCCCTGATTGCTGACCGCAAGCTCGACCTGGTCGACCTGCCCCCGCCGCCAGCGCCGTCGGCCGGCGAAGTCCAGATCCGCATCAAGGCGGTCGGGCTCAACCATCTTGATCTGTGGGGCTATCGCGGCATGGCTTTCGCCAAGCGCGCGTTTCCGGTCGTGGTTGGCGTCGAGGCCGCCGGCGAAGTGATGTCGGTCGGCGATGGCGTGACGCGCTTCAAAGCCGGCGATCCGGTCGTGATGTATGGCGCGCTGACCTGCGGCGTCTGCAAGGCCTGCCGCGAGGGTCGCGACAATCTCTGCGAGAACGTCAATGGCGTGATGGGCTTCCATGTCGACGGCTTCGCCCGCGAGATCGTCAACATGCAGGAACGGCTGGTGATCCCGGTGCCGGCCGGCGTGTCGATGCGCGACGCCGCCTGCGCGCCGGTGGCCTTCTCCACCGTCCAGCACATGCTGTTCGACAATGCCAAGCTGCAGCCGGGCGAAACCATTCTGGTTCACGCTGCTGGTTCGGGCATCGGCACCGCCGCGATCCTGATGGCGAAGGCAATCGGCTGCACGGTGATCACCACCGTCGGCGATGACAACAAGATCGAAAAGGCCAAGGCCCTCGGTGCCGATCATGTCATCAATTATCGCAAGGACCGGTTCGAAAGCATCACCCGCAAGCTCACCAACAAGAAGGGCGTCGATGTCGTATTCGAACATGTCGGCGGCGAAGGCTTCAACGGCTCGTTGCTGGTGCTGAAGCGCGGCGGCCGGCTCGTCACCTGCGGCTCGACCGCGGGCCCGACCGTGCAGATGAATCTGATGCAGCTGTTCCAGCAGCAATACAAGATCTTCGGCTCGTTCGGCGCGACCATGCGCAACATCGCCGAAGGCCTCGACAAGATGGCGGCCGGCATCAAGCCGATCATCGATATGGAAGTGCCGCTGGAGCAATTCTCGAAAGGCCTCGAACGGCTGGAAACGCGACAGGTGTTCGGCAAGGTCATCGTCACGCTGTGACAGACCGGATCTGAGTGATGCGCATTCGCGTTCCCAACGCCGTTCGCGATGTGGTGGTCGGCAATGCCGCGGTCGGCCTGATCAAGATGTTGCGCTGGACCGATCCGCACCGCATGTCGGATTTCGCGGCCAAGGTGATGCGCAAGGTCGGGCCGAAGCTGCGTGAGCATCGTATCGGCCGCAGCAATCTGCGCATGGCCTTTCCGGAAAAATCCGACGCCGAAATCGAGGTCATCCTCGGCGGCGTGTGGGACAATCTCGGTCGCCTCGCGATCGAATTTGCCCATCTCGACCGCATCTGGGATCATGATCCCGAGCATCGCGGCAACAGCCATATCGATTTCGATCCGGCTTCCGAGGAACGTTTCATCCAGCTGCGCGATGACGGCAAGCCGGCACTTGTCTTCGCCGCGCATCTGGCCAATTGGGAAATGCCGGCTCTCCCCGGCCCCGCGCATAATTTGCCGAGTGCAGCGGTCTATCGCGCGCCCAATATCGGCGCGATCGCTGACATGGTGATGGCGACGCGCGGCGTGAATATGGGCCGGCTGATCAAGACCGGCCTCGATGGCGCGCTGAAGGCCGGCGAAGCGCTACGCGAAGGCCTGCATGTCGGCATGCTGGTCGATCAGTATTATGTGCGCGGCGTGCCGGTGAATTTCTTCGGCCGGCAGACCAACGCCAATCCGCTGATCGCGCGGCTGGCGCGGCAGGTGGATTGCCCGATCCATGGCGTGCGGGTCGTGCGTAAGCCGAACCATCGCTTCTTCGTCGAACTGACGCCGGAAATTCCCCCCGTTCGTGATGCCGATGGCAAGATCGACGTGCAAGGCACGATGCAGAAAATCACCGATGTGGTCGAAGGCTGGGTGCGCGAAAATCCCGAACAATGGCTATGGCTGCACCGAAGATGGCGGTGAAGGCAGAAGGGGCGCCGCGCTTCAACGCCCCGTCTTCACCCGCGTCCACAGCCGGTTAATGATCCGCTGCGTTTTCGCATCGCGCGCAGTGACGGTGTAGAGCACCTTCATCGTCTCAGCGTCCGGATAGATGCTGGTATCCTTGAAGATCACCGGATCGATCATCGGCTGGCTGGCCAGGTTGCCGTTCGGATAGGCGACGAAATTGGAATTCTTCGCCGCCACGTCCGGCCGCAGCATGTAATCGATGAAGGCATGCGCGGCCTCGACATTCTTCGCATCCTTTGGAATCGCGAAATTGTCGAACCACATCTGGGCGCCGGTTTTCGGAATGGCGTAGCCGATCTCGACGCCCTGCCCGGCCTCCGCTGCGCGCTTCTGCGCCTGCTTGATGTCGCCGGACCAGCCGACGACGAGACAGATCTCGCCGGTCGCCAGCGCCGTCAGATATTCCGACGAATGAAATTTGCGAACCGACGAGCGCACCGAAGCCAGCAGCGCCGCTGCTTTCTCAAGATCGGCCTGATCGATGCTGTTGGGATTGAGACCGAGATAATGCAACGCCGCCGGTATAATGTCGTCGGCCGAGTCCAGCATCATCACCCCGCAATCCTTGAACTTGGCGAGGTTCTCCGGCTTGAAGACGATGTCCCATGATTCAGGCAGCTGACCGCCAAGAATGTCCTTGGCCTTCTTCACATTGTAGCCGATGCCGGTCGTACCCCACATGTAATTGACGGCAACCCCATTGCCGGGGTCATAAGCAGCAAGGCGGTCGGCAATCTCCGGCCAGGCATTTTTCAAATTCGGCAGCCGCGCCTTGTCGAGCTTCTGGAACAAGCCGGCCTTGATCTGCCGCTCAAGAAAATAGCCGGTCGGCACAACAACATCGTAGCCGGACTTTCCGGTCAGCAGCTTCACTTCCAACGTGTCGTTGGAATCGAAGGTGTCGTAGCGCACCTTGATGCCCGTCTCTTTGGTGAAGTCGGCCAGCACCGCGGGGTCGATGTAATCGGACCAGTTATAGACATTGACCACCCGCTCCTGCCCATGCACGGGCGGAGTGAACGGCAAAAGAAGCAGCGCGCAGGCTGCAGCGGCGCGCGTCAGACGAGCGATCAGCCTCATACCGGGCTCAACCTGTCTTGGTAGGAAGGCCCGCCGCCTTCCAGGCCAGAATGCCGCCTTCAAGATGGGAATCGTAAGTCAGGCCTGCATCCTGAGCCGCCAGCGAGGCGGTGACCGAACGCCGTCCGGACCGGCAGGCAAACACCACCTTGCGACCGCGCGGATCGGGAATCTCGGTCGGCTCGAAGGATGACAGCGGCACTACGACGGCATCGGGATAGGCCTCGACCGCGACCTCGTTCGGCTCGCGCACATCGACCAGCAGCACGCGCCCTTCGGCAATCCCGCGCGCGACATCTTCCGGTTTCAGGTCGTGCACGACCGGCGGCTTCCGCGTGAACCAGCCCATGGCTTTCTCCTTGCTTTGCCGCACAGGAACCACTGGTGGATGCCGTCGTCAACTGCGACCTCGTTGGTCGTCCCCGCGCAGGCGGGGACGGCAGCAGAGGCTTGGAAGGACGATGAAAGTGCCCGTTGGGGAGCTAAATCGTCACCTGGGTCCCGACCTCCACCACCCGGCCGGTGGGGATCTGGAAGAAGTCGGTGGCATCGCTGGCGCTTTTGGCCAGACCGATAAACAGCCGGTCCTGCCACATCGGCATGCCCGATTGCGGGGACGGCTTCAGCGCACGGCGCGACAGGAAGAACGACGTCGACATGATGTCGAAGCTCCAACCCTGCTTGCGGGCGATCGCCAGGGCCTTCGGCACATTGGGCTGTTCCATGAAGCCGAAATTCAGCGTCACGGTCGAGAAATGCGGGCTGACCGGTAGCATGCTGACCCGATCGGCTTCCGGCACGCGCGGCGTATCGGCGGTGACGATGGTCAGGATCACATTGTGCTCGTGCAGGATCTTGTTGTGCTTAAGATTGTGCATCAGCGCGGTTGGCGCCGATTCCGGATCGCTGGTCAGAAAGACGGCTGTGCCCGGCACCCGATGCGGCGGCTTCTTCTCAAGATTGCGCAACAATGAATCGAGCGGCACCTCATTGCGCCGGGTCTTGTTGGCGAGGATGCGGGTGCCGCGCCGCCAGGTCCACATCACCAGCACCATGAAGCCGGCGAACAACAGCGGCACCCAGGCGCCGTCCAGCAGCTTGAGCATATTGGCGGCGAGGAATGTGGTGTCGATCGCGACCAGCGGAATGATCAACAGCGCCGCCTGCCACCATTTCCAGCGCCACAATTTCCAGATGACGATGAAGCCGAGGATACCGTCGACGATCATCGTCGTCGCAACGGCAATACCATAGGCCGAAGCAAGCGCGCCGGAGGTGCGGAACATCAGCACCAGCAGCACCACGCCGATCAGCAGAATGAAATTCACGCGCGGGATATAGATCTGGCCATACTGGTCTTCCGAGGTATGGACGATGGCGACGCGCGGCAGGAACCCGAGCTGGATGGCCTGCTGGATCAGCGAATAAGCGCCGGTGATCACGGCCTGGCTGGCGATGACGGTGGCGGCGGTCGCCAGAATGACCATCGGAATCAGCAGGCTTTCCGGCACCAGCCGGTAGAAGGAATTTTCGATCGCCGCCGGGTGAGCGAGCACCAGTGCGCCCTGCCCGAAATAATTGATCAGCAGCGAGGGCAGGACGAGACCAAACCAGGCCATGCGGATCGGCTTGCGGCCGAAATGGCCAAGATCCGCATAGAGCGCCTCGCCGCCGGTCACGGCCAAAAACACCAGGCCCATCGTCACGAGCGCGACGGTGCCGTTGGTGAGGAGGAAGTTGAGCGCATAATAAGGATTGAGCGCGTGCAGAACGCCCGGATCGTCGAAGATATGCAGCGCGCCGAGCACTGCCAGCGACAGGAACCAGAGAACGGTGATCGGGCCGAAGAACGACGCCACGCGGCCTGTTCCGACGCTTTGAACGGCGAAGAGGAGGACGAGGAT
>Ga0164243_10001534_pt1 | contig 39172 bp, 27 predicted proteins | sample OricompcompostOP_FD_108781 | JGI IMG/M metagenome (GOLD analysis project Ga0164243, IMG submission 108781) | Organic Plus compost microbial communities from Emeryville, California, USA - Original compost - Organic plus compost (OP) | ecosystem: Engineered > Solid waste > Mixed feedstock >... | reverse complement strand
CGGGTAAGAGGGTGCTGCGCACCCTCCTAGCGAAACGCCGCGCGTTGCGCGGCAAGTGATGCAGTGTCAACTCGGCGCGTTGCGCCGAGTGCACCGCTGCGCGGTGCTTGGCGCCTTCGGCGCCCTGGAGGCAGGCGCGCTTCGCTTCCCTGCCTCGAACTCTTCGGCTTCGCCTACGAGTTCTTCATGCCCGCTTCGCGGGCATGAAAGCTGGCAGTAAGTGGACTGGGGTGGGCTGTCTCCTGGCCTCCGAGGTAGGGGGTGAGATTCCGGCGCCCTGACAGGTCTCAGACTAGCAGTCTGCTTCCTTGCTGAAAAACTTTTGGAGAATCCGGTTTTACGCCTCATCCCTCCTGAGTGCCGGGGGCACGGGGAGGTGAGGTGGAGTCATGCCGCTTCCTAACAAGTCAACTTGTTCCCGGAGCCGCGAGAGGCGTGGCGCCGGTGAATGTACGGCTCAGCCAGCGGGCCGATGGTCGCCGGGGGGCGGCGAGTTCCCATGCCCTTGGCGAAGGGGGGGGGACCTGTCCGATTCGTTCCATGGTGGCGTGGATTTGGTCGACGCACCGCTCCGCGGCTTCCCGCTCGCCCGGCAGGTCGAAGGGCCGGGCCTCAGTCAGGACGGGGGCGCCGTACTGGACGACGTCGATCTCAGGCATCTGCCGGCTGAGCGCACCCGCCCCAACTCCCCACCGTCGGCAGTCTCCCCCGGGATTCTCCTGCATTCTCAGTCGACCCGAACTCGCCCCGTCCGGGTTGGAGTGTCCGAAGGGCCGGACACTGCGGGCAGGGCCTCCCCAGCCCGAAGCATGGCCGTCTACCAGCCCCAACCGATGTGGTGTTGACCGCTGGGCGCCGTCCTGGGAACGGCATACACGCGTGCGCGCGGCCGGTACGAGGCAGCGGAGAACAAGGAGGAGCATCGCGAAGACCCCGGTCCTGCGTACGCTGCAATGCTGGTGGCGCTGGTCAATGGTGCGAGCACCAGATCTACCTGCACCGACCCCGGCCCAGTCAGCAACTGCCCGGTTTGCGCGCGCTTCGACGGGCCCGTGCCAACACAGCCCGGGACCGACGGGAAGCGACGGGCCGAGGAGGAATGGCTGTACGAACGCCGGATCCATCACGTCGCTCACCACCTCGCCCCCAAGATCGTAACGATGCCGCCGGAACGTTCCACCCTTCCCAACCGACCCTCCACCGACCAACTCTCCCCCACCGGATGACCAGCGCACGCCACACCCACAGGCAAGAGCCCTGCCCTCAACCAGGCGCGGGGAGCACGTGAGTAAAAGCCCCCCACACACACCGTCCTGCAGACCCCGCCACCGGCATCCCAGACCGAACGCAGACGGGACCAGGCAGAGCGGGACCGGCCCCAGCCTCGCCCCCGGCACCGCCACGCCCCGCTCATCCTCGACGACGGCGATGCCATCGCCACCGCCGCCACCCTGCGCACCGCCGCCGACCACCTCACCACCATGGAGGAAACCTCGCTGCGGGCCCTCGCCGGCTCGGAAATGAACCTTCACTCGTGCTTCCCGTTCGTGGGTCTGGCCGACGTGTCGTTCTGGAAGGCTTCGATCTTCGCCCAGAGCGCGTTGCCCAGATCTCGGACCACAGGGGTGTATTCGATCCCGCATTCCCGGGCGGCTTCCCGGGTCCGGGCTTCCTTCTCCGCCTGGGTGAGCGTGGCGGGAGCCCTGTCGAGGACGTCGTCGATGAGCAGGCCGGTGACCACGTCAGCGGCCGGGCCCTGCCCCTGGGCCATTTCCCGAAGGAGCTGACGCTTGAGCTGGCCGTCGCGCGCCTGTCTCCCGGCGGCCTGCCGGACATAGGCCACGAGAGGAACGTCGAGCTCGGCCGCGTGCTCGCTGATCAGGGCATACTCTTCCGGCGAGAAGGCCACCAGGACCTCCAGGCCCGAGGGCTCTGTGTCGGTCATGGCACCCATGATGGCCTTCGCTTCTGACAATCCCGCAGCATCGGTCGCACAGCCAGTGACATCACGACCGAACCTCACACCCACCGGCTGGAGTAGGCGGCCAGCGTGCTGTACGGCTGCGGCTACACGCCGACACTGGCGATGGCGGACGGGCTGTACGGCTACTGACCGGAGGCGTCCTTCGACCGGATCGTGGCCGCCTGCTCCTTCCGCGCCGTCCCGCCCGCCCTGATCGCCCAGGCCCGGCCCGGCGGGAAGATCCTGCTCACCCGGGGTGGCTCTATGGATACGGCCGCGTCCTGCTCACCGTGAACGGCGACGGCACCGGCCCGCCGCCACCCTCGTCCCCACCGATGGCCGGTGGGAGGTGCGCGAGGGCGGCCCGGTGCGGCTGTGGGAGCGGATCGAGCGCGTGCTGTCCGCATACGACGACGCAGGCCGGCCCGGGCCTCAGACGTTCACCATGCACGTCTAACGACGGCGGCCAGCACCTGCGCCACCCCCACCTGCCCGTCCTGCCCCTTCCCCGGCCCTGACCAGCAGCGGGCCCGCAAGACACCAGGCGCCAGGGCGGGGAGCGTGACGGTTCCCCTCGCCCTGGCACCTGGCCATGGTCACCGCACCCACTCGTACTCGTCGTCCGCGTCCCATCCGGCGTCGCGGTCACCATCGGGCAGATCGCCTGTCTCGTCCTCGGTGAGGACGTGGCGCACATCGTCCATGGACATCATGATGCCGACTGGTCCCCGGGCGGTTCAGGCGGCCTGACCGAAGCCGGCCGCCGCCGGGCCGCCAGGGGCCGGCTCGCGCAGCGGGGTCAAGCCCACAGCACCTGGCGCAGTACAGCGTCGTGCTCTTGGAAGACCACCCGTCCGCCTGCCCTCAAGGCATCCCGCACGGTGGCCTCTCCTGCTTCAAGAGCTGGCGCGAGAGGGACTGATGACGGCTCAGGGCCCGCCTCCTGCACCGTCGATGCGTCCATCGCGATCAACTCGGCTCCGTACGTGCGTGCTACGTACTCAGCAATCCGCAGACCACTGCCATCCAGATCACCGCTGTATCTCAGGTGGATCCCCTGGTCGACCGCGAGCTGCAGGAGGGTGTGGTCGACGCTGCTGAGCTGCCCGCTGGTACATGCCAGCGGGCTGGGGCTGTCGCAGGCCATGGCTGCTTCGAGGACCGAGGGGTTCTCGACTACGGTGAGGACCTGGGGCGCGAGCGTCGGCGGGGTGTGGGTCAGGTCGAGCAGGGTAAGGGCTACGGGCGTGGCCGCCTCTCGTAGCCGCCGGTCCACTGGCCCGTCGCCCACTGCCTGTACCTGGTACAGCAGCACGGTGGCCGACAGCCGGTCGGCGATCACTCCGTAGTCGGCGAGCAGCGCCCGGACCAGGTCGGGGCGGTTCGGCTCGGGGCGCCCTGCCAGTTCGGCGACTGCTGCGACCAGTCGGGCGCCGGCGGTGGTGTCCAGGTCGAAGTAGTGCGGGTCGCCCGCGCAGTCGTGTGAGAGCTTCGCCAGAGAGACCGCGGGCGTGTGCGGCAGCTGCGAGGTGGCGGCGGCCAGGGCGTCGATGAGGCGGCGTATTGAGGTCGCGTCGTCGTCCGTGACGCCGGCCGTGCGCATCCGCGCCACCAGAGTGGGTAGGTGCGGCAGGGCTCCGCTTGCGTAGTCCCACAGTTCCTGGCGCAGCGTTGCGGCCGTGCGCCGGTCTGCTGCTCGGTCCTGCACTGTGCGGCCGATGGCGCGTTCCACCAGCGGTTGCAGGTGCGCGGCGGTCAGGCCGAGGACCGTCAGTAGTTCGCGGAGCGGTACGCGGACGCCGGTGGGGCCGACGGCGACGGCGGAGCGGACGCTGCGGCGGCGGGCGGTGGTGTCCAGCCAGGCGCGCAGGGTAGCGATTCCCGCTGGGTTCAACTCGGGCACCCGGACTGCGGCAATGGACTCGGGGGTCTGGCCGGAACACAGTCGGTCGTGGATGGCCGTCCACAGGGGGGCCAGGTCGGGATCGTCGGCAATCAGGTTGAGGTCGGCGCTCACATGGGCTCCTCGCGGTGGGCGGGGTCCAGGGCCAGGTCGAGGGTGAGGGGCTGTGGTTCGCCGTGGCCTTGCCACAGCCAGGGCACGGTGACCCGGTGTCGTCCGGCGGTGACTACTTGATGGACCATGACCTTTCCGGCTTCCTGCTTGATCATGGGGGTCATGAAGGGGGCGGTGGCGAGCACGTCGAAGTCCCAGGAGCGCAGGAGTGCGAGGACTTGGCGCAGGTTGGGTTCGTCGAATGCTGCGTCGATCTCATCGACGGACAGCAGCCGGGGTCCGTGGAAGCCTTCGCCGGAGTACATCGACCATGCTGCGGCCAGCAGCGGGAGCATGGTGGCCAGTCGCCGCTCTCCGGTGGACAGTGCTTCCAGCGGGTTGGAGCGGGCGGTTACCTTGCGGAATTTTTCCGTGCTGCCGTCGCCGAATGAGGCGTGGGTCAGGGAGATTTCCCAGTCGTGCCAGGCGCGGTAGTCGAAGGTGTGGGCGACGCGGTCGGCCCAGGGCTCGCCGGCTTTTTCGTCCATTCGCTGACGCAGCACGGCGTACATCTGCTCGAAGACCGCGTCGGAGGGCGGCTGGGAGATGAGCTCCACCATGCGCTGGGCGTCCTCGTCTTCGCGCACCGTCCATTCGACCTGGACGCCGACGCCTGCGACGCCGGTGCGGACTTCGCTGAGGGTGGAGCGGATCTTGCGGACCAGTTCCTGGGCCGCCTCACGGCGCAGGCGCACATCGCTGCGCAGCCGGGTGAATAGGCTGGTCTTCAGGGTCTGTTTGATGTCTGCGCGCAGGTCGTCCTCGAGCTGGCCGGCGGTGGCCTCAAGGGCCTGGACCGCGGTGTGGAGGTCTTCTCCGCGCGCGGCGCCTGGATCGGCGACGACGGCGCGGCGCCAGTCGGTGTTCTCGATACTGATCAAGGTGACCTGGCGGTCGAAGCGGACCAGCGCGGTGTTCGCTGTGCGGGCGCTGGTCTCCAGTACGGCCAGGGCGCGGTCGCGGTTCTGGGTGAGGGTGGCGAGGCGGTCAGCGGAGGCGGGGCGGTCGGCGAGCAGACGGCGGGCCCAGGCCAGGCCGGCAGTGAGGTGAGCGGGCCGCCCTGTGTCGTCGGTGGGCAGGTCCTCGGGCACGGTGGCGAGGTTTTCCTCGGCGAGCCGACTGAGCTGGCGCAGGCAGGCGTCGCGGCGGCTCTCGGCCGCCTGACGGTAGGGGGCGATGCTCTCGAGGGTCGCCTGGGCGGTGGCGGCCTGCACGGCGGCGTTGTTGCGCTGTTGCAGGAGTTGCTCGGCCTGGGTGCGGGTGTGGTTCAGCATGGTGGCGGTGTTCGCGCGGTGCTGACGCAGCCGCTCGTACTCGGCGCCGTGCAGGGCTCGGATCTCGGCGACGGCGGCGGCTTCTCGCTGGGCGTCCCGGCGAGCGGCATCCGCCTGCTGGTGGGCGCGTTCGCAGCGGCTCGTCCAGTCCTTGGCTGCATGGGCGTCGCGGCTGGCTCGCTGGAGCAGGTCGGTGGCGCGCAGCGCGGCGTGTTTCCAGGCCTCGGTCTGTGAGGCGAGTTGTTCGGTTGCGCGGTGGTGGCGGTCGAGGGCGGCCGGCTCGGTGGGCAGGAGTGTTCCGTCGGGCAAGGTGGCCCGTCGGTTGAGTGTACGCAGGGCGCCTTTGACCGTCTCGCCGGCCGTGCGGTGCCGTTCGGCGGCAGCCAATGCCGTGCTGCGGGCGCGGGTGAGGGCGTCGTCTGCGTCGTCCTCGGCCTCCTGGGCGGTGCGGGCTGCGGCGAGGGCGGCGAGGGGGAAGGCGGCTTGTTCGGCATCCGCCTGTTGTTGCGCGTCGGCGGCCGCGGCCCGGGCGGCCTCGCTGCGCTGTGCGTCCTGCTGCCGCTGGTCGAGTGCCTGGTGTGCTTGGTCGGCCTGGGTGCCGGTGTCGGTGGCGGCCTGCTCGGCGTGGCGCAGTTCCTGTTCGGCAGCGGCCAGGCGTGCGGCGCGGGCGACGGCGGCGGTCTCCAACTGGGCGAGGGCCTGCTGGCGCGAGTGTCCGGCGTCTGCGATACGGCTGTCGGTCTGTCGTTGGACGGTTTCGGTGTCGCGGCGCAGCCGGGCCACGTTCTGCGTTGCGGTCAGCAGCGCTGCCGCGTTGGGGAAGGCGTCGCGTTCGTCGTCGGCGGCCTGGATGTCCTGGCGACGGCGGCGGACCTCCTCTCGCGCGGCGGCCAGGCGCTGCGCGGCGGCGGCCAAGTCGCTTTCGAGGGCTGCGACGCGCTCCAGGCGGGCGCGTTCGCGGGCGGTGCGGCCGATGTACGCGGCCCGGTAGCCGTCGGGGGCAGCGGCGGTGAGCACGCCGGATGCCAGCCGGCCGGTGGCCAGGTCACTGCCGGGGGCATCGACGGGAATGGCGTGCAGGAGCCGCCGGATACGGTCGGGGTCGATGGCCGGGTCTGGTTCGAGGCGGAGCAGGTCGGCCAGAGTGGTGCCGGCGGCGGGGTGGAGGGTGGGGGTGAGGGTGAGGTCGCCGGCCACCGCGTGGCCGTCGGGGGTGACCAGGGCGTCGAGGATGCCGGCGACCAGGAGGGCGCCTTCGAGGCGGCTGGCTTCGATGTCGGTCAGGTGGGGGGCGAAGTCGACCAGCGCCCACAGGGGGATGCCGTCGCCTTCCTGCCGGGTCCGCCACGGCGGGGCGGGCGGGGTGGCGGCTGCCTGGCGGCTTGCGGCCAGCTTGGCTTCGATGGCGGCGACATCGGCGGCGGCCAGGTCGGCCTGGTGCTCGGCGGCCTCAGCGTGGTGGTGCAGGCGCGGAGCGGTGGCCGCGTGTGCGCGCTGTGCCATCAGTTCGATGTCGGCCGGGCGGAAGGTGCCCAGCCAGGTCTCGGTGTCGTCCGCGGGGCAGTCCGGTGCGAGGGCGTCGGGTACCTGGATGGCCTCGGCGGACAGATGGACGAGGTCGGCGCGCCAGCGGTGTACGTCCCCCAGCCAGGTGCGGGCGGTTCGGGCGGCGGCGTCCACACCGGCGTTCCATCGCTGCTGGGCGGCGGCAAGGTCGGCGCGCGCGGCGTCGGTGGCCTGCTGGTAGGCGGCGTGGGCTTGGTCTCGTTGCCGTTCGGCTTCCTCGGTCTCGGCGCGGGCGGTCTCCTGCGCGTCGCGGTAGGCGGCCATGGCTTCGGCGGCTGCGGCCTGCGCGGCCTGGTGCACGGCGCGGGCTCGCTCAGCGGTGGCGGCGGCCTCGGCGGCCAGGGCGGCGTCGGTGGCGGCGGTCTGCTGGTGGCGGGGCAGGTCGATGCGGGCGCGGGCCGCTGCGGCAGCAGAGGCGAGCCAGGTAGTCAACTGCCCAAGGTCCACGCGGCGCTCGTCGTCAGGGCAGGTGGTGAGTTCGCTGGGGGCGGGTTCCAGCTGCCGGGTGGCGGCCGACCACTCGGTGGTGCGGGAGGCGAGTTCGTGCTCGGTGTGTTGCCGGTGGGCGGTGGCTTCAGCGGCGAGCCGGCGGTGGGTGTCCTCGCCATCTTCGGCGGCGCGCAGCTCTTCGGCAGCTGTGTATTCGGCTTCCTGGGCCAGCTGGTGGCGGCGCAGCGCGTCATCTACCGCCCGTATCTGGCTGGTGCGTGCTTCGGCCCAGGCCCCAGGGGTTGCGCACAGGGCGTCGATATCGATGGCCGTGTTGCTGCCGATGTCGGCCGACGTCAGCTGCCCAGTGGCGGCCAACAGGCGTTCGATGGCGGCTTCAGCACCCAGCGTCGAGGCGGTGTGGCGCAGTTCATCCGCCAGGCGGAGCAGATGGTGCTGGCTGGTACGGGCCAGATCCGCCGAGCTGTCGGCCTGCTCGGTGGCCGCAGAAGCGTCGGTGGTGGCCTGCTCGGCTCGTTCGGCGGCCTCCTCGGCGGCTGTGGCCAGTTCGGCGGCCCGGATTTCCCGGAGCGGCAGATCGGCCCCGGCGTGGCCGCGCAGCTCGCTGTCGGCTGCCTCGAGGCGGCCTTCGAGTTCGGAGATCCGGCTGAGGGTGGCTGTGTGCTCGGTGTCGGCTGCCGCCTCGGCGGCCTGGGCTGCCTGGAGCTGGGAGGTCGCCTCCCGTGTCCGCCGGGTCTGGTCGTCGACCTCGGTGTTGGCAGCGGTCAGCGCCGCGGCCTGGGTTTGCGCGACGGTGGTGAGGTAGCGGCGGTAGGCCCGGTCGGTGCTCTGCAGCAGCTTGGCCTCGTCGCGGGTGCGCTGCAGCTGCGTCTCCAGTTCGGCGATGCGCTCCATCGCCTCCGCAATCAGGGTGAGGCTGTCGGTGTCGAGGGCGGGCAGCGCATCGGTGAGCACCTGGCGCATACGCGTGGGCGAGATGGCCTCGGCGGTGCGCAGACTGCGCAGGCTGCGCAGGACGGCGATGAGCGCATCGAACTGGACTTCGTCGAGCGGGGCGAACAGGCGGGTGCGGATGGTTGACCGGTAGTCCCGCTCGTCCTCGACGACGGGTAGGTGGGCCAGCGCCTTGGTGCGCAGGCTGGGTGAGGCGGTGAACAGTTCCCCGTCACAGGCGGCCAGTTGCTCGGCCAGGTCCTCGATCCGGACGGGCTCGCGGTCGCGTTGCAGCAGCAGGTCGGTCCCGATGCGTGCGGGGGCGAGGAAGAACGCGCGGTGCAAGTGGCCGCCGGTTGCCCGCAGCCACAGTCCGGTTGTCAGGAATCTCACCTCGCCGGTGCCTGGGTCGCGCAGCCCGTACTCCAGCCACCAGGCGCCGGTACGGTCCTCCCGGTCGTTGAAGTCGGTGTGGCGGCTGGTGAGTGTGCCAGCCGCTTTGCCGGACACGGACAGGGCCGTCTGGGAGGTGTCTGCGTCGAGCAGGACGGTGACGAGCATGGAGGCGGTCAACGACTTGCCGGAGCCATTGGGGCCGGCCAGGGTGAGCCAGCCGTCGGCGAACAGCAGGTCTTCGCTGGCCCAGGCCCAGGAGTTGACGATGCCGGCGCGGGTGGGCTGCCAGCGGCCGTCGGCGCCGGGCTGGCCGAGGGGCACGGTCGTGGCGGGGGGCGCAGTGGGGTGGTCGGTGACGCTCATGGGTTGAGTTCCTGCCTGCCTGGCGTATGGCGCGGTGGGGTCGCGGACGGGGCGTGTTCGGCCGGGACTGGGCTGGGAGGGTGTCGCAGGTGGGTGCGCCACAGGTAGATCCCGGGGGTGGGGTGCCAGTGGTCGGGGATGTCGGGGTCTGCGGTGAGCAGCCCGGCTTGGACGAGTTCGGCGGTGGCGGCGCGGGCCAGGGCGGGCAGGCGCCGGTCGTAGGCGGCGGCCCAGCGGGGCAGGTCGTCGCGGTGCCGCTGGAACAGAGCGGTCACCTCGGTGAGCGGAAGCGGGCCAGTGGGGTCGGCGCGGCGGGGCAGCTCGGCGAGCAGGGCGAGGGCTGCCTGCCGCTCGGTGCGACGGCCCTGAGGGAAGTCGATGCCGCTGCCCAGACCGGTTGGATCGGTGATCTGCCACCAGTCGCGGCGGACGGTGGCGGCCAGCCCGAGACAGGACACGACGCTCAGGGCCCGTTCACGTCCGGTGAGCGTGTGAAGGTAGGCGGTGGTCTGTGCGGCATCATCGTGGGGGTCGGTGGCGGGGTCGTCGACGAGTCGGCGCAGCGCCTTCAGCCGCCGCTCGTCCCGGGTCGGTCCGCCCGCTGGTTCGTCGAGGGCGGCGGCGGTGTGGTCCAGCAGCGACTCGGCGGACAGGGCGGCGGCGTGCGCTTGCGGGGAGAGGTCGTCCAGGCCGAGCAGAGTGGGGGAAAGCGAGGAGAACTTGGCGGCGAGACGGTCCCTGGATGCGGTGACGACCAAGTCGCTGTCCTCATCGGTGACGGCGCGGTCGAGGTCGGCGTCCACGGTGAGTGATCCTTCGGCGACCAGGAGCTTGAGGGCGTCGACCAGGTGCCGGCGGCTTTCGCGGGCTTCCTTCTTGCCTGTGCCATCGGAGGCGACGATACGGAACTGTGGCAGCCGCCCGGTGGGGGCTTCGGCCGCGCATACCTGCGCGACGGCCTGCAACAGCTCGCGCAGAGTCACGCGCGGGCGGCGCCACAGCTGCTCGCAGACCAGACAGACCAGTACCAGGACCTCGGTGGGAGCCGTCTGCGTGGCGCGGCCGTCGCGGGGAAGGTGGGGGCCGCGATCGTCGGGTACGTCGGCGCGGCGCTTGTGGAGGCGGACCAGTTCGGCGACTTCATGGACCTCCAGGCGCCAGCCGAGTTCGGCGCGGAAGAACTGGGCAAGCGCCGTGGCGCCTTTGACGGCGGTGCGGTAGAGCTCCGGGTCGCTCTCCGCGCGCAGACGGCCGGTGGCGATGAGCCGGCGTGCTGCCTCGCGCAGGTCCGGATCGAGAAGGTGCGGCGGCGTCATGCCACGCTCCAGGTCTTCGGGACGCGCTCTGGTGGATCACTCGCGGCGGCATGGTCGGTGGCGGTGACCCGTACCCGCAGGTCGGGGCCGGTCAGGTGGCCCTCGGCGAGCGCCACAGTCACGGTCCGGTCCGGGTCGCCGCGGCGGACGTGGACCACGACGCCCGCCCCGTCGGCCTCGGCCTGCCCGCGGCCGGTAGAAGGGTCGATCTGGGCGTAGGCGACCTCGATGGCGCGGAACAAGATGACCGCCGCGTCGATAGGCAGGCCGACGAAGTGCTCCAGCCCTACCTCCGTATCGGTGATCAGCAGGGTGGCGAAACGCCGCCTGCGTGCCGCCTCGGCGGCGGCTTCGGCCAGCGCGGCCGCCCGGTCCGCCGCGGTGTCGGCTACCTTGCGGGGCCGGCCACTGGATGGGCCGTGCCGCTCGTGTTCCCGCAAGGTCACCTCCACCTGGTGCCGGCCGGTGCCGGCTTGGGCGGCGGTGCCGTGGGCGACGTCTTCTTCCGCCGGACCGATGACCGCGTGCCAGGCCGGCCAGTCGCCGAAGGCGGCGGCATACACACGCCGTGCGCCGGCCGGGGTCGGCTGGGCGTGGAGGCTGTAGGCGAGGGAGCGGAAGTCAGCGCCCAGGTCGGAGCCGCGCCGCCGTGCGGTGTAGCGCCGGTCGATGGCGACCAGCAGCGTGTGCACGGCGCCGGTGGCCGAGGCGATCAGGCGGTGCACGGTGCCGTCGGGGCGGAACCACGCCTGGAGGTCCCCCAGGCGGCGCACCCGTTCGTCGACCCAGTGCTGCTGGTCACCGGGGTCGATCAGGCCGGCGTGGGGTACGGCGGCTTCGACGATCCGGCGGGGGCCTGCCGCCTGCAGATCTTCCAGCGCGGCCTCGACCCGTCGCAGTGCTCGGCCGTACTCGCGGGGAAACTGGCGCAGCGCCTCGATGACCCGGTCGCGGTTGTCGCCGAACAGGCCGTCGTCGGTGACGTCGGACTGGACCATCTGCGCGAGGGCGGCGTAGAAGTCGGCGGTGACTCGCTGGAGCTCGTCGATGCGGGTGCGGACGTCCTCCAGATCGACCGGAAGGAGCCCGTGGTCGGCGCTGAGGTGGTCGAGGATTGCGCGCACGGTGTGCTCGACGCTGTCCAGCAGGCGGCTGGGCAGCTGCAGCGCGCGGGAGACGTCGACCACGGCGGCCCGGACGGCGGCGACGATGCCGCGTCCCTTGCGGGTCAGCGCCCACGCCTCCTGCCGGATGATCATGCCCTGGTAGCTGCGCACGGGGGCGGCGTAGTCACGGAACGGCTCGGCGAATCCCCACTTCGCCAGCTGGTCCAGCGCCCCCAACAGGTCCGGCTCGGGAAGCGGGTCGTGGTAGCCGATGGCGCGCAGTTGGTCGGCAATGTCGGCCAGCGTGGACATCGGGCCGCGCGTGGACAACTCCTCCAGGGCAGCCAGCAGCGCGGTGTACCGCTCGCGGACCAGGTCATCGGGCAGGGCGAAAGCCGCCCAGTCACTGGGATGGATCTCTTGCCACCACATCCGCGGTGGGCTCATCGCTCACCCCTCTTGCTCCATGGCGCCTCGGCGCGCTCGCTCGTGTCCGTCCTGTGGTGGCCCGCCTCGGTTCGTGCCCTGCTTGGCCGGTGTCTGCGACGGTATCCGCCGCCACTGACATTGACGGCCGGGGAACAGTGCGACGAATGTCACGGAATCATCGCTTTCGATGTGCTATGGAGCGCTGCAAGGCGGGGCCTGTTCCGGCTGAACATGAAGATCACCGGTCAGCGGGGGCTGGGGTGGAGGCAGCGGTTGAAGACCTTCACGAGCGGGCAGCCTCGCGCAGGTGCTGGCGCAGCTGCGCGCGCAGGTGGGCCAGGGGGGCGCTCGCGCCGAGCCGCCGCAGGAAGTCGGCGGCCTCCCAGGTGATCAGGCCGCCCTGGCGGGAGAGGTACAGGCCCACCTGGTCGATGCCGAACTGGTCGTCGTAGTCCAACAGGAGGTATCCGGCGAGCTGGTAGATCTCCTCGCGGCCCAGGCGGCGGGGGTCCTTGGTGGCTTTGCAGTCCAGCAGGAGGCCGCCGAGGATGTAGTCGGCGTCGGCGCCGCCGATGTCGCCGCTGCCGGCGAAGACCGGACCGCACACGCGGGAGGTGGACGGCAGGGCGCGGAACGGGGTGAACGGCTTCTCGGCCAGATGCATCTGCTGGTCGATGTCGGTGATGACGTAGCCGGGGACGGCGGCGGTGAGGTCGTCCAGGGTGGTGGCGGGGGTGGCGGAGCTGAGCATGCTGAAGCGGCGGATCTCGCCGGTGCGGGCGATGTCCTCGAAGAAGCCGGCAACGAAGCACAGCCGGATGAGCGCGTTCTCCTCCAGACTGGAGGGATCGGCGAGGTAGGTGTCGACGGCGGCCAGCAGCTCCCGGCCCGCCGTGTGCAGGGCCTTGCGGGAGGCACGGGCCGGTGCGCCGCGCAGCGGTCCGGTCTCGTCAAGGAGCATCACACCGGCGGCAACGGCCAGTCCGAGCCATCCGCCGAGGCTGAGGCGGAGACGGTAGTCGATGGCATGTCCGAGGGCCGACCAGTTCGGGTACTGCACGTCGATCGGCTGCACCGGGTGCGCCAGGCCGGCGATACGCCTCTGGTAGTCGCGGACCAGGTTCTCGCTGTGGGGCAAGTGGCGGGCCATGAACTGCGAGATGGGTGAGGAGTCGTACTTCAGCTGCCCGGTCAGACTGAGCTCGATCATCGGCCGCCCGGCCACCGTGCCGTCCCGGCCGGTGGCGGCCATGGTCTTTTCGTACTCGTCGATCCAGGCAAGGCCCTCGGTGTCCAGCAGATGGCGGGCGCGAGTGACCGCGACGTAGATCAGGCGGGCCTCGCTCGCATTCAGCGCGCGCTGCAGACCGTGGTCATCCACCGACGGAGCCATGAAGCCCTTGCCGATACGTACCGACGGCCACTCCCGTCCCTTGGCCTTGTGCGCTGTGGAGACGGTGACCTGCGCCTTGTCCTCCGGGGACAGGCGGTCCACCGCGGCGATGATCTGGTCGGGGCCGTAGGTGTCGACCAGCTGCACGATCGCTTTGAGGTCCTGGCCAGCCTTGTCCTGCTCGGCGTACTCCTGCACCTCGCCCCAGGAGGAGAACAAGAACAGCTCCGGGTGGCTGGTGCGCTGACCGGCTTTGAGCTCGAGTGCGGCCTTGGCGATGCGCTGCAGCGCGCTGCCCCCGCCGGTCAGCGCCACCGGGATGCCGAGCTCCAGGTAGGACAGGACTTCGCTCATCGCGTCCACGTTGCCCCGGCACAGCACCGCCTCGGGCTGCGCCACCTCGCCAACCCGAGAGCCGGGGCCGTGGCCGGTCAGCTGCATCTCCGACTCGGCGTGCCCCAGCCACCGGTTGGCCACCTCGGCGATCGCCGGGCCGAAGCGGAAGGACTGGGTCAGACGCAGCTGCTCGGCCGGGAAGCCGGTCATCACATCGCGCGCGTTGCGCCAGCCGTAGATCTGCTGGGCCGGGTCCCCGACACATACCCGCTGCGCGTCCTGGGCGAGGAAGACCTCCTCCAGCACCGGGTTGGTGTCCTGGGCCTCGTCCAGCAGGACGAAGTCCGCCCCGAGCCGCGGGGAGGTCATCGCCCACAGCTTCATGTAGTGGTCGTGCTCGAACCGCAGCCGGCCCGCGGGCGAGCAGATGTCCTCCCACGCACGATGCGCGTAGGGCAGCAGAGTGCGGGCGAGATAGTCCTGTCCGGGGCCGTCGAGGCCGTTGACCGGCTCCATATGGCGGGCCATGACCTGCCGGTCGGTGGTGTAGCAGAACTTGCGGACCATGCCCATCACCAGACGCGCGGCGTGAGTGACCTTGATCTGGCGGGAGCCCACGTCAAGGTCGCGGGTGATGCCGAGCAGGCGGGCGGTGTGCTTGGCGGGAATCCGCGCCGAGGCATCCAGCCGCTTTCGGTAGTGGTGGCCGACAGCACGGAAGGCCAGGGAGTGCGCGGTACGGCACTCCACATTCGGCCCGAACCGCCCGCGCGCGTCGTCGGCGATCGCCCGGTTGAACGCCACGTACAGCCCGCGTTTGCGGGTCGCCGCGCCCATCAGGATCAGCGTGGACGTCTTGCCCGTCCCGGCACCTGCGACCAGGGCCAAGTCCCGGCCGGAGGCGAACACCTCACGGGCAGCCTGCTGCTCCTTCGTCGGCTCCATGGCCATGAATTCCTCTCTGGGAAGCGCGGCTTCATGTACCGCAACCCCAGAGGCTTCAACAGTCGATGACCAACCGTCAATACAGTCATACGTTCGGTAGCCTTTTCCGGCCGACCCCGGGCGGAGTCTGCAGGGCTGCACCGCGAGCCTGTGTGCTGCCGGTTTCCGCTCCCCGGCCCTCCTGGCGATCCACCCGCGTCGACGCAATCAAGACGACGAACTCCCCCGAATCCGGCAGGAGTTGTCAGTCCCGGTTTCTATGCTGCCGCAGGTTGGGGAACCGGTCGGCACCGCGCTGGCGCCCGGCCGTGTGATCAGACGGGAGGTGCGGGGTGCCGATGTGTACCCGCCGGGCCAAGTCGACCCGGCGCCCATGCCGCCGCGAGGCCGCCGAGTGGCCTCGCTACGACGATCTCCCCGCGCCCGTGGTGGCGTGCGCCAGCCACCTCACGCCGGCGGAATGGGCCGCCTGCCAGGAATCGCGTGCCCGGGCGAGCGCCGCCTCCGCTGCCCGCCGGGCAGCGGAGGCGGCTGCACGCGAAGAGCGGGGCGAACAGGCGCAGCCGGCCCCGGCCGTGGCGGACTACGTCCCACGGCCGTGCACCGGCCAGTGCATCTCCCAGGCGCGCGCCTGGGGCCGCGAGGCGGACAGCGCCTCCAGCCTGTGCGCGACCTGCGACGGCTACGTGTGCATATCCTGCGGCGAGGCCGAAGTCGGCGACATCCTCGAGTGCTGCGACCGGTGCACGACGGAGGAGGCGTTGCTCCACCACGAGCCGGACGCGCTACCGGACGAGGTCGACGCCGGGCCCGACCCGCGCATGCGGCTGACCGCGATGGCGAACGAACTCGTGGCGGCCACCGGCCGCACACACGGCTACGTCAACGCCCGCATCAACCGGACCATCGGGGTAACCACCCGCGTCGGAGCCGACGAGCAGGTGATCCGCCGCGCCGCACGGGCCGCCCGCGACTGGCTCGACCAACTCCTCCCAAGCCCCCAGCCGGACACCGCCCCACCCGATGTGCCCGATCCCGGCGGAAGGACAGTGCCCGCGGAGCATGTCGAGCCCTCTGCGCGGGTCGAAGGCGCTGCGCGCGCGGGCGGCCGGGTACTACGGTCGGCGCCCATGGACACCCCCGCACCACGCCCCGCCGACGACGCCGTGGGCGAGCACGCCGAGTTGACCGTGACCGTCCGCCTGACCGGCCAGAGCGCCAGGCGCCTGCACCGCGCGGCCGAGATCCAGCAGCGGCCCATCGAGGAGGTCGCAGCCGAGAGCATCAGCGACGAGATGCGCCGGGACGTGCACGGCACGCTCTACAGCGGCAGCGACACGTACGCGGCCACCCTCGACGGCCTCGCCAAACGCCTCGCACTCATCGTCCGCGAACTGGGCGCCCTGCCCTCCGGCGCCGCCGCACACGTGATCGCCCGGGCAGCCGCCGAGAAACTCGGGCCCCTGCCCGAAGAATGGCACCAGCGCATGCTCGAACAGCTCACCGAGATGTGGACCGGCCGCACCACCGAGTTCGGCACACGCCCCGACGACTCCTTCGGCCCGCTGGAGAAGACCCAGGTCCAGGCGATGGTCACCCCCGCGCAATGGGATGCCCTGGCCCGCATCGGCGCACCGGGCAGCATCGCCCAAGGCGTCCAGGAAGCTCTCGAGGCCGGGATCACCGCTCTCGATCGATAGCCGGCCCGGCCGCGCCCCGGGCGGGGGCTAGCATGGCGCGCTCCCCCACGAGAAGAAGGAGCCGATGCAGCCCGAACACTGCCCCTTCCACCGCCGCGAGGACACCTGCGCGGCCACCGCCCGGCTGCTGGTCCAGGCCGGCCTGCTCGACCCCGCACCCCACGCGCCCGCCGCTTGCGGGACAGCCGCCGGCGACGTGGCGCCCGTCCCTTCGCGGGAGGTCACGCTGCCCCTCATCGCGGAGCACATCAACACCTGGGGTCGCGTCGTCATCGACCCCACCCTCCCGCACGCGGACGTGGCCTCGCTGGAGGAGCGGTCGCTGCGCTACACCCTCCAAGCCCTATGGGAAGCAGCCGGCGAGGCCACCCGGCGCCGCGTCGCGTTCCCAGACGGCAGCGCGTCAGGGTGGTGGCGCGTGAGCGACGCGCTGCAAGAGGCCCAGTCAGCAGCCCGGCGCACCGCCGCCGACAGCGACGGCGGCGAGGCGGACCTATGGTGGTACATCGCCCTGCTCCACCTCGGCCACGCCCGCACCCTGTGGCAGAACCGTATCGGCCGCACACCGCCGCAGTAACTACGCGGGCAGTTGCCCGATGCTCCGTGCTGACGGACGAAGCCAGGGATCAAAGAGCTTCGTCGTCAGCACGATCCGGTCGGCGTCTCCCGGCCGCTTCCCGGGCGCCCGCACGCCGCCGTGCGGCTCACGCGCCCGCAGCGGCCAGAGCAGCGTGTCCTTCGGGAGTGGGCTCGACCAGATCGCCGCGGCTGCCGTCGGCCGGCACCACGACACGGACCAGGCCACGCTTCCACAGACTGATCGAGACGCCGTACCACGCCATCTGCCGCTCGGTCCACGCCTCGTGGCCGGGATGGTTCTCGTCCATGCCGGGCTCGGCCGGGTTCAGGACCGGGAAGTACTCGGACATCCACACCGGCCTGCCGGCCTGCGCGACCAGCTTCAGCAGGTCGCGTTCATCGTTGCTCAACATCATCCGCGTAAGGCTACGACAGCTTCCTGACACGGCTTTGAGTGACGGCGAGGCCGACCGCCGCCTGGCCCGATCACCAGGTGTTACCGGTCCTGTTGCAACTTGAGCATCTCGAAGAAGATCGAGGTCGCTCCCTGGCTGACCAGCTCGTCGAACGTGCCCATTTCCGCGATGCGCCCTCGGTCGAGCACGATGATGCGGTCGGCGAGGCGGGTATTGGCCAGCCGGTGCGTGATGAACACGGTCGCCCGGCCGTCGGCGAGGGCCTTCAGGCGGGTGTAAATCCGGTGCTCGGCGCGGGCGTCGAGCGCGGCGGTCGGCTCGTCCATCACCAGCACGGGCGCATCGCGGTGGAAGGCGCGAGCAACCGCCACGCGCTGCCACTGACCGCCGGACAGATCGTGCCCTCCCCACCAGGAGCGGGCCAACGACGTATCCAGGCCGTGCGGGAGGGCTGCGATGACGCTGTCGGCGCCGGCCGCCTCGGCGGCGGCGTGCACAGCCGCATCGCCTTCGGGGCGGGGCTGGCCGAGGGTGATGTTCTCGCGGGCGGCCAGCGGCCAGCGCGTGTAGTCCTGCGGGACCAGCGCCACCTTGGCGAGCACCCCCGCCGGGTCGGCGTCCGCCAGGTCCACCCCGTCCCACCGCACCGAACCGCGGGTGGGCAGGAACAGACCGGTCAGGATCCGGGCGAGCGTGCTCTTGCCGGCACCGTTCTCGCCCACCAGGGCGATGACCTCACCGCACTTGAGGTCCAGGCTGATGCCCTCGAGCGCGGGTGTGTCGGCGCCGGGGTAGGTGAAGGAGACGTCCCGGGCGGTGATGACCTGCGGGCCGTCCTCGGCGACGGCGGCGGTGCCGCGGCGGGTCGTCCACGGCTTGGCCACGGCCAGGAAGCGCGCCCAGTCGTCCAAGGAGAGTGAGGTGCGGAACAGCCGGGCCCCCGCCCGGACCGTCGTGGCCAGCGCCGCCCCGGAGGTCCGCACCGCCAGGGCCGCGGTCCCCGCGGCCGCAAGCTCCATGCGGCCACTCGCCACCAGAGCCGCGAGCACGCCCCAGGTCGCGGCGGTGCCCACCGCGGTGAGGGCGTCGCCGACGCCCTGAACCACCAGGGCCTGCCGGGTGGCCTTGAGCTGTTCGGCCTCCAGGCGGCCGGAGACGATGCGGTACTGCCGGATCAGGAACCCGGCCATGGTGCCCGCGCGGACCTCATCGGCGGTGTTCCGTTCGGCGGTGTACGAGCGGAACACGTTCCGCAGCCGGGAGTCGGCGAGATTGCGGTGGTGGGCCGCGTGCTCGATCCGCGCCCCCCGTACGGCACCCCACGCGCACGGAACCACGGACAGGACCAGCAGGGGGAGCATGACCGGGTGCAGGACGGTGACGACCGTCGCCGCGGCGGCCATCTGAGCGGCGGCGGAGGTCAGAAGCTGGGCGTCCAGGATGAGGTCGCCGGTCTTCTCCGCCCCGTCGGAAGCGGCGGCGTGGGCGTCGGCGAAGTCCGGGTCCTCGTACGCCACCAGCTCGGCGGCCGTGGCCGCGGTGATGACCTCAAGGTCGGCCTCGCGTACGGCCTTCGGCGCGAGCCGGGCCGCCGCGGCGCGGGCTCCGGCATCCAGCAGGTAGCGGCCACAAGCAGCGATGGCAAGCACCATCAGGGCGGTCAGGTTCTCGCGCAGACTGGCGGCGACGTCACCGCCGGCGAACACGGCGGCCAGGACGCGGGTGGTGGCCGCGAGCGCGGTCGCGGTGAGCGCGGCGGCACCGACCTGGCAGCCGAGCAGGGCCAGGACGGCGCGGCGGTCGGTGCGCCAGCCGAGCCGGGCCGCCTCGGCGAGGGTGCGGGGCAGCCGGCGCGCTATCGCGACCGTGGACAGGTTGACGCTCGCCTCGAAGTGCCGGTCGGAGGCCAGGCGCATCACGGGCGGCTGACCCGCGCCGGTGACGGGCGGCGAGGATACGGAAGAACTCACGACCCCCATCAGGGAGCCGGACCAGGCGGCCGGGCAACGGGATTGTTCCGCATCCCTGTTATCGCCGCTGGTCGCCTGGACCGAACGTCAGCCCCACCGCCCGGCTTTCACTCGTTCGAGTGAGGCCATGGTCCGGGGCGGGGAGGCACGGCGCCGGCCCCGGACCACGGCAGCCCGGTGGCCCTACGGCACCGACAGAACCGGCATCCACGGCCGGTCAACGGCGTCGCCGATGTCCCGGCCGACCGCGCCCTCGGGGACCTCCGCCCAGGCGTGCGCGGCGTCGGGCAGGAAGCGGGCACCGAGCACCCAGCGGGCCTGGCGGCCGGTGAGGGCCGTCGCCAGAACGGTGGCGAGGCTGACCTCCATGCACGCGATCCGCCCCGGCCACCACGACGGAATCACCGCCAGCACCGCCGCATACAGGGCCTCCAGCCGGGCGAGCCGCGCAAGCGGCAGACAGCACAGCAGCCGTACGGCGCCGATCTGCCAGCGCAGCGGGCACCGGCTCATCACCAAGGAGAGCGTGAGCGCAACGCCCGCGACCAGGCGGTCCCTCCGCGGCGCGGTGGGCCGGGCAGTGGGGACCATGACCGTCACCGCCACCACCTCCCCCGGGGCGGGCGGTCGGTGTCGACCAGTACGCCGGTGGCCACCAGCTCATCGACGAACGCGACGATCTGCTCGCCGACAGCCTGCGGGTCCTGGCCGGTCGGGATGGCGATCTCGTCGGCGAGCCCGCCGGTGCCGCCCCGGACGGTGACGGCGTGCCAGATCTTCGAGGCGTCCGGATCGAGCATCAGCCACCGGCCGCGCCGGACATCGAGCACCGCCGTGCCGTACGGACCGGTGGCGTGGTGGACGTGAGCGGCGGGAGTCAGCATGCCGCCTCCAGCTCGGTCGTCTGGCCACTGAGCCACCAGCAGGTCACGAGCATCTGGTGCAGGTCGGCGATCACCGTGGCGCACTGGCCCCGGGCCGCCTGCGTGAGCGCGGAGCGGACAGCCGCGGGGTCGATGAGCCCGCCGCCGACGAGCGGACTGGACACGATCAGCCCGTCGAGCCGGTCCCGATGCCGGGCGAGACCGGCGATGCGCTGGGCGGTGAACGAGCCCTTCGAACGCCGGGAGGTCAGCCAGTCCGGGAGCTCGGGCACCGACTCGCGCAGCAGCGGCTTGTAGGCCACCAGTCCGCGACGGGCGAGGGCCGGGACGGCGAAGGCGGCGCGGACGACCTGGTTGTCCAGGTACGGATACACCGGCCGGATGCCGAGCGCGTGGCCGTAGGGGGCCCAGCCGCGGGCCGAGGCGCCCACCGAGCGCAGGGCGGCCCACTGGTCGAACTCGTCCGCCGGCTCCGGCTGCTGGTCTCGTGCGGCCTGCCGCAGCAGGGCTGCGACCTGGTGGCGGCCGTAGCCGGTGAGCCAGGACGCTGCGGCCCCCAGACGGCACCAGGACCAGCCGGTCACGGCGGTCTGCGGCCTGACGGGCCCGCGCTCCAGGGCCTCGGCGGCGCGTTCGAGGGAGCCGGCCCGGCCGAGGTCGGCGGCCTGCTTGAGGGCCTTCCAGTACGGGCCGGGCGCGGTGTTGCGGAGCCGGGCGAACGCCACGACCTGGCGGTGGGCCTCGCGCCGCCGGCCGTCCTGCAGAAGCCGCACCCAACAGGAGCTGGAGGCGTCGAGGACGATGTCCCCGCCGTGCCCGGTCAGGTGCAGCGGCAGCCCCCGCACGGGGTGCAAGTAGCTGGTGTCCATGGCGAACATCGCGGCCTCCAGCACCGGCTCTGCCCCCGTCGGCTGCCCGGCCGGAAAGGAGAACGGCAACTGCTCGTAGGCGCCGATGTCGACCGTGTGCGTGATCCCGGTGTGCTCGGCGACGCGGGAGGCGAAGGCCATGTCCTCCGCGCTGGTGTAGCCGTCGGTGTACGTCACCGCGTGCACCGGTCCGGCGTCGGCGGCCAGCACGACGGCCGCCGAGGAGTCCAGCCCGCCCGATAGGTCCGCCCCCACCACCCCGCCGGCGGCACGGACCCGGTACTGGACAGCCTCCGTGAGCACCTGCCCGAACCGGTCGGCGCCCTCGCGGAGCTCGTCTACCGGTGTGATGCCGGAGACGTCGATGAGCTGCGGCGGCGCCCCGGGCGCGAGCAGCAGCCCGAACCCGCCGGGCACCATGCGGATCTCCTCGTACGGGCTGCGGTGCGGCCAGTGGTGCTCACCCACCGTCAGCCGCGCCGCCAGCCACGGCAGATCCGGCACGAGCGGACGCCCCAGGAGGCGGGCCTCGGTCGCCCACGCCGCCCCTTCGTCGCCGCGCAGCGTGTAGTACACGGCCCGGATACCGGCCAGGTCTCCGCACACGAACCGCTGCCGCCCGTCACTGGCGACCACCCAGTACGAGCCCGGCCACCGGGTCAGCTCGCCCCAGTGGCCCGCCCGTACGGCCGCGAGCGCGGCGTGAAGTTCCTGCTCGGTGACCGGGCAGTCGCCCACGACCGCGAGGGCGGCCGGTCCTTCGGCGACCGCCTGTACGCGCGTGCCCGGAGCCCGGTGGACATCACCGAGCCCGTCGATCGCCACTGCGTCCACGGCGGCACTGCCGCCGGTCATCCACTCCCGTTCCACCCGTTCGCCTCCCCTTCGATCAGCCCTGTGACGCGCCCGGGGGGCCGGCCGTCGTACGGCCGGCCCCCCGGGGTTCGGTTCAGGTCCTGCGGGCTGTGTCAGCCTTCGAAGTAGTTCGACTTGTCCGAGTCGTTGAACGTCTGGCGGCCCAGGGTGAGGGTGGCCACCGGGTGGGTGCTGATCTGCGGCGCGAAGCCGCCCGTGCTCGGCGCTGCGGCGGGGGTGTCCTCGACGGTGGGCTTGGTGGTGACGATGGTCTGCTCGGCCATGACCGGCCTCCCTTGTCCTCGTTGGATGTGAGGTGGTGCTGCCTCTATGTCACCGCGACCGAAGAGGTGTTCCCAGAGACGGAGTTGGGGACTTGCTGGGAGTGGATCTGGGAGAAAACTGGGATGTGCCTGGGACGTCAGGCCCCAAGGAGGTCGAGCACGGCCCGCTGGTAGACGGCGTACACCGTGGGAAGTTCCGCGAGGTGGGCGCGCTCGTCGATGCCGTGCAGCCCCTCGTACGGCACCCCGAAGCCGGCGGTCGCCGCGATGCCCTCCCCGGCCAGCAGGTTGCCGATGTTGGAGGGGCCCGCGGTCTTCGCGCGCACCGTCAGCCCAGCTTCGGCGGCGGCGGTGAGAAGTGCCGCGGCGGGCTGCTCGTCCTCGGCCAGGCGGAAGGGCGGCCATGCGGCGACCGGGGTGATGTCGGTGGGCTTCGGGGCGGGCAGGTCCGCATCGAGCTCGGCGACGGCCTTGCGGATGAGGGTCTCGGCGTCGTGGGCGTCGAAGGCCGGGGTGGTGCGGATGTCGACGTTCAGCTCACACCGGTCGGGGGTGACGGAGAAGCCCTGGCCGCCGTGGAAGGAGGTCACCGACAGCTTCGGCGGCAGCGGGAACCCCGAGTCGCCGTCCACGCCGGGCAGTTCGGCGGCGTCCAGCAGGCGCACGAGGTGGGCGGCGCGGGAGATCGCGCCGACCACGGTCTTGCTGGAGCCGGAGTGCCCGGAGGGGGCGTGCACGGTGATGGTGGCCCGCCACAGGCCCCGCCCGCCGACCACGACTTCGTCCATGCCGGGGTAGCCGATCATCACTCCGGCGGGGCGGGCCGCGGCTTCGTCGGTGAGGTAGGCGCGGGCGCCGCCGAAGCCGCCGGTGTGCTCGTCGACGTCCAGGAGCACGGCGAGCCCGCCATGCAGGTCGGCGGCGCGAGGCGCGAGGTCGGCGGCGATGTGGCAGAACATCGCTGCGGCGAGCTTGGAGTCGGCCGAGCCCCGGCCGAGCAGCCAGCCGTCCACGATGTCGCCGGAGGCCGGCGGGAAGGACCAGGCGGTCTCGTCGCCGTACGGGGCAGTGTCCACACATGCGTCCAGGGCCCACCACGAACCTGGGCGGCCGCCGGGGATCTCCACGAGCAGCCCCACCAGAGCGCCCGCGTCGTCGTGCAGCCGGCGGTGCGGCAGTCCGCGGGCGGCGAGCCAGTCCTCCAGCACGCCCAAGACCGGCCCGTACTCGTCGATCCCGGCCCGGCTCGGCCGGCGGATCAGCTCGCTCGCCAGCTCCACCACGGACGCCGTGCGGGCCCCGGCCACCTGCTGAAGGTTCTCGCTCACGCCTCTCCCCACCACGTATCAGTTGTGCCGAACCGGCAGTGCACGGACGGCCTCGATCGTCTCCACCGGCCGCGCCGAGGCGCACGCCTCCCGGCCATGGTGGACCAGACCCACCGCCGCCTCGCGACTGAGTAAGACGCCGCAGTCGAACCCGTCCGCCCCGTGGAACGACGGCAGCGGCACCACCGCGGCGGTCTCGGAGGCGACGAAGAACCGTTCCAGCGCCTCCGCGGGTTCAACGAGCCCGATGTGGAGCGTCTTGACACCGTTGCGGCGGGCGGACGGGTCGCGCAGCTCCAGCAGCCGCACCAGGTGGTCGGCGAGCGCCCGGTGCCGCGGTGGGCCGTACAGAACCCGGTAGTGGACCAGGTCCGGGTGCTGGGCCACCGCCGTCTCGATCGCCGCCAGATACGCCTTCTCCCGCGACCGGGAGCCGGTGACGACCAGCTGCTCGCGCGCCGAGGCGACGACGTCGACCATCGCCTCGATCAGATCCGTCCAGCGGGTGAGCACCTTGACGACCACGGCAGTGCCGGAGGTCTCCAGCACACTGGTGGCCGCACCGTCCTGGTGCGCGAACAGCACCTCCGGGCGCTCGCGGTAGAGCTGGCACAGCCCGGCCCGGTTCCGCTTGCCGGTGCGGCGCCGCCCGGACTCAAACGCGCTCAGCAGACTCGCATCCGCCGCCAGCCCGGTGATCGCGTTCAGGGCATCGGCGGCCTCCTCCAGCGTCATGTTCCGCGCCAGCCTCGCCCGCTTGAGCGCCGAATCCCCACCACTTGCCGCGGCCATCGACACCGCCCCCCTCCCCCATCCACCGGCATGTGTCCCCAAGCCTTCCCCGCCCGCCGGTGGTCCAACGTGGCCTGGGTCCTGCCGTCCACGGCCCGGCCCCGAGGCCGCCCCCGCGCAGAGGCGACAGCAACAGAGCCGGGTGCGCACGGGTCAGGACCGCCAATTCCGCAAGACCTGTGTGAAGACGCGCCCCAGTCTGGCTTTCACGCACCTGCATGGATCTTCTCCGCGCAGCGGCGCAGCTCGGCAGAATGGGCTTCGGAACGGATCACCAGGCGTTGGGGTGAGAAGGAGATGCGTCCGTGGCCGAGACCTGGAACGGCGAGCCCCTGGCAGATGCAAAGCCCACCAGTCAGGACATCCATTACCGGATCCACGACGCGGACACCGGTCAGCTGCTGGGGTTTGGCACCGGCCGCGGCGGATCGCTGGGAGCTGTGGTGGCACACTGCCGGCGCGTGGAAGACGCCTACCCGGAGCGCCACCTGGTAGTCCGGACCTATGACGGCCCGGCTGGGCCGGGGTTCGGCCGCCCTACCGGACCATGAGCTATTGCTGTCGGGTTTCCGAGGCTGTGCCGCCCTGAGGGGCGCGGATCGTGTCCCAGGCGGCCTGGCCGAGGCGCCGTATCTCCTCCGTGTAGGCGGTGCCGAGTTCACGCGCTGCTTCGGTGGCGCGCTTCCGGCCCGAATTCCTGGTCCGGGCCGGGCTCCCGGCGGAGTGGACGGTATGTGCGGGAGATGTGCGGGCTCCTTGCCCTCCTCAATGAACGATTGCCTTCACGATGGCCTGCCCAGTGGGGCATCACGCCCCTTATCCGAGGGAGGCGGGCGGGGCGGTGTCGTCGGTCCAGTCGCCGTCGAACAGGGAGGAGATCAGGGCTTCCTGCTCGGGGGCTAGTTGGCCGGCGCGTTGTTTGGTGCGGGTCTTGGCGAGCCACGGGCCGATTTTGACGCGCTCGCCGTCGACGGTGATCTCTTCGCGGGCGGTCGGGGCGCGGCCTTCGCGGTGGAGGAAGAGTTCCAGGAGTTGGACGGTCTGTTCGAAGGTACGGCGGGTGCGGCGCGTCGGGGCGAGCGGGTTGCTGGCGGGGGTCAGGCCGAGGGAGGTCAGCATCTGCTGCTTACTGCGGTGGAGGGCGTGCCAGGTGGTCAGTTGGCGGTGCAGCCAGGAGCCGATCTTCACACCTTGCAGGAGGGTGTCGCGGGTGAGGGCGCCGGGGTCGGCGCCGTCGGCGAGATGGGCGCGCAGCAGGTGGTACTTGCGGTGCCAGTCCGCGCCGTGGGGCAGGCGCCAGTCGGGGGCGAGGGCGGTCAGGGCGTCGGCGCGGGCCGGATCGAGCTGGTTTTTGGCGGCGAGGTGGCGTTGTTCGGCGAGCCACGCGCCGACGGGGGTGGTGGCGGGGGCGGCGAGGTGGCCGTGGGTTCGCAGGTAGTCGGCTGCGGCGGCCAGGCGGGCGCGCCAGGCGGCGTCGTGCTTGTCCCAGATCATCCCGAGGGCGTCGAGTTCGGCGATCCAGTCGGCTTCCAGGCGGCCGGCGGTGCGGGCGTCGCGCATGGTGGTGATGAAGGTGCCGAGCGCGTAGCCGGTGGGGTCGGTGTAGTCGGTGGGGACGTCGAGGTGGCCGTGTTCGTCGCGGTAGGACTGGGCGGCGGCAAGTCCCAGGCGGCGGGAGCGGGAGACAGCCGGGTCGCGGGGGTCGAAGGATGCCAGGTCCATGGCGCGGGCGATGCGCTCGGGGTGGACGGTGAAGTCGAAGTGCCAGCGGCGTTCGATGACGTCGCTGGTCTCCTTGGGCAGGCGGTTGGCCTTGTCGGGCAGGCGCTCCAGGATGCGGTGGTCGTGGCTGGCCAGTGCCGTGGCGATCGCCCAGACGGGTTCGTAAGGAGTGCCGAGGATGTTTTCGCTTTCGGCGCTGGGCGGGACATAGACGGGGACGATCAGTGAGGCGGTTTTGCCGGACACGTCCAGGCGCAGGGCACGGCCGAGGGCCTGGACACAGCGGATGACGCTGCGGGTGGGGTCGGCGAAGACAACGGCGTCGACGCTGGGGATGTCGACGCCTTCGGCGATCAGGCGGGAGTTGGCCAGGACCGCGCAGTCGGCGGCGCGGAAGCCGGCGAAGATGTCGGCACGCTGAGCGGGGGTGTGCTCGCCGTGGGCGAAGAACAACTGCGGTGTGATGTCGGGGCACAGGTCGGGATCCGTGTGGCGGAGCAGGCGCAGGGTGTGGGGCAGTTCGCGGGCGAAGCGGCGGGCGTCGGAGACGAGGTTGAAGTAGACCAGCACCTTCTTCAGACCGTGCTCGGTCATGGCGCGCAGCACCGCGAGGTGCAGGGCGGTGGTGCGCAGCGCACCGTCGTCTTTGTCTTCCTCGGTGGTGCTGCCGCCCGTGGCCGCGGTGCCGGGGGTGGGGAGGTTCAGGCGGCGGCGCAGGTCGGCGTCGGTGAGAGTGGGCACCACGATGCGGTAGTCCGCGGCGCGGCCGTCGGCGACTGCCTGGGCGAGCGGGTAATCGAAGACCTTCGGGCCGTAGACCGCCTCGTTGTCCATGGAATTGGCGAACGCGTCTGCGGCCACTGCCGTGGCGCGGCGACGGCGCGGGCGGGTGGTGTCGGCGGACTCGGCCAGTTCCGGGGCGGCGAAGATGCGGGGGGTGGCGGTCATGTAGAGGCGGCGCTCCGCGTGGATCCGCTTGGCGTCGTTGACGATGGCCCACTTCTTGTCGGCGCGGCCGGCGATCCGGTGTGCCTCGTCCATGACCGCCAGATCGAAGGGCGGCACCGCGTACTTCGTGCTCTGGGTTTGTTCGATCTTGTCCAGGGAGTCGTAGGTGCAGATCACCGTCAGCGCCGGGATCTGGTCCTGGTCCTGCCCCACCACCGACATCAGGGCGGCCAGCGCGTGCGGGTCGGTGGTCGACATGACGCGAGCGGCCACCAGATCGTCCCGGCCGGTGGCATCCAGGGAGGAGACGATCACCATGTGCTCGGCGTGCCCGTCCCGGCGCCAGGCCAGCGCCGTCTGCGCCGCCAGGTCCAGCGTGGGCACCACGAACAGCACCAGCCGTGCGCCGAGTTCGTCCGCCACCCGGATGGACACCAGGGTCTTGCCGGTCCCTGTCGCCGAGACGTACAGCCCGCGCGTGCCCGCACGCCGCAGATGCCGCACCAGCCGCTTGACGGCCTGGAGCTGGTCGGCGAACAGCGGCCGCTTCTCAGGCCGGCCGGATGCGGCAACAGCAGCCACGGTCATACAGGTCTTCCTCGATCCGAAGCGGGACGGCGCCCCCGGGCAGCGGCCGGGGCCGGGGAGGCTGTGGGGCCGTAGCGGGACCTTCCAGCGGGCACCGTACCACCCCGGACCCCCTTCGTACGCATAATGCATGGAGAATGCGCGAGGAAGGTACGCGATAAGTTCGTTTCACGGGGTAGGGTGCGAGCGGAGGTGTCTCATGTCCGAGTTGTTCGACGCGGTTGACGCGCTGGTGGCGTCACGGTCTCCGCTGCCGCCGCCGGCGCAGCGCAAGCGGCTGCGTCAGGCCCATGCGCTCACCCTTGATGAAGTGGCCGCCGCCCTGGGCGTGCGGCGCGCGACCGTCGGCGACTGGGAGTCGGGCAGGACCGAGCCGCGGCCGCCGCAGCGGGAGGCCTACGCGCGCCTGCTGGAGCAGCTCGCGCAGCTCTACCCGGCCCCCGCCGCCGAGAGCGTCGGCGCACCGCAGGAGGACAGCGCTGCGCCGGAAACGTTCGCCGGCCCGGCGCCCACGGCGGCGCCTGTGCCCGCGGGCGGGGAGCCTGAGGCTGCGGCCAGCACCGCATCCGGCAACATCCCTCCGCCTGCCCGCACCGCTGTTCCCGCACCGCCCGCCGCATCACGTCCGGCGCGTACCGCCCGCCCCTCGCAGACATCGCGCCACCCGGGCGAAAAGAAGGCCGCCCGGGCGAACAACCCCGCGCCCGGCGGCGCGTACGCGCACGGTCCGCTGCTCGTCCTCGACGCCGACGCCGGCCGGGAGGTGACCGGCTACGGCATCGGCGGCCTCATCCTGGACGTACCCGCCACGTCCCTGCCCGCCCTGGTCGAGTGGACACTGACCGAGGCACAGCTGGGAGCTGCGAGGCTGCACGGCTGCGGCAAGGACGCCGACCCGCTGCTGGTCCTCACGCCGACCGCGTGCGAGCGGTACGGCCTGCCCGTGGAGTTGACCGAGGCCGAGCGGCTCGCCGGGCGGCTCGGGGAAGGGCACAAGGTCATCAAGCAGCTGAAGCGTGCCAACTGGCAGCTCACCAAGCGCGGGTTCGGGCCGTGGGCGCGGATCTACCGCCCCGCGCAGGGCAGCCGTCGAAGTTGCGTGCAGCTGTGCATCCCGTCCTGGGGCGCCCTTGACGACCGCGCCTGGGGGCATGCCGCCCAGCTTCAGCCGGCACAGCTCGCCCGGGTGCTGGGCGTGTACGCGACACGGGTGATGACGCCGGTCGGCTCCACCGCCGTCACGGGACTTGAGCTGATGACCGCGCTCAACCCGCCGACCCGCGCGAGCGAGCCGGACGCCGACGGCAGGCGCCATGCCGAGCACCGGCCCGGCTCACTGGGGACGGAGGCGATGGACCCGGCGCCGTGCGAGGCGACCGACGGACACCCGGTTCTCGCCGGCCTGCCCCGGTTCCACGTGCGCGGCCCCGGCGAGCGGCTGTTCGAGGAGGCGTACGACTGGGCGCGGGATCTGACCGATAGCGAGTGCATGCAGCGCTACCTGGTCGGCATCGACGTGAACCTGGCGTTCGGTGCGGCCGCCAACGGCGCGGTCGTCGGCCTCGCGTCGCCGCCCGTGCACGTCACCGACCCCGTCTTCGACCCGGCGCTGCCCGGCTCCTGGCTGGTCGACCTCTCCCACGTCGATCCCTCCAGGGTGAGGGTCGCAAAGCAATGGCGCGAACTCGACGGCGACCTGCTGCCCAGCCCGTTCACCCCGACCGGTGAACGTCCCCAGGGCCCGGCCTGGTACGCCACACCGACGGTGGCGTACGCCGTGGAGCTCGGCTACGACGTCACTCCGCTTGAGGCCTGGGTACGGCCGGAGGCCGGCCGGTTCCTGGACGGCTGGTACAAGCGGCTGCGCGACGCCTACGTCGACACCATGGCGGACCTCGGCGTCGCCGAGAAGCTGCCCCCGCGCGAGTTCCTGACGGCGATGGAGGGCTACCGCAGCCGTGACCCGGAGATGGGAATCGTCCTGGACGCGATCAAGATGACCGTCAAGGGGGGCATCGGCAAGCTGCAGGAGAAGGCGCGCGGCGGCGGTTGGAAGCCGGGGCAGTCCTGGCCCGCTCTCGCCCGGCCGACCTGGCGGCCGGACGTCCGCGCGACCGTCATCTCCCGGGCCCGGATCAACATGCACCGCAAGATGCTCAACCTGGCGGCGGCCACCGGCCGCTACCCGGTCGCGGTCCTGTCGGACTGCGCGGTGTACGCCGCCGACGGACCCAGCCCGCTGGACGTCCTGCCCTACGGCACCGACGGCAAGACGGTGCCGGGCTCGTTCCGGCTGGGGGTCTCGCCCGGGATGGTCAAGCACGAGGGCACCCAGAGCGTGCTGTGGGGGGCGGACGTGCTCGAGCAGCTCAGCGCCGACGGCCGTGTCGCCAACCTCGCCCGCCACATCAAGACCGGCGAGCACGCCGCCAGGGACACCGGAGAGTAGGGGGATCAAGGGGCGATGGTCACGGTCGCGGAAGAACTCGACAGGGCGGTGCAGGGCGCGTTTACCCGACCCGTTCCCAAGTCGGCCGGGGCGCAGATGCGCTACCTCGTCAAGAGGCACGGCGGCCGGACGAAGCCGGTCGCCGAACTGCTCGGCATCAGCCAGCGCACCGTCGAGCGGTACGTGAAGAACAAGTTCAAAGCCCCCCGGCCACAGCTCGCCGACCGCCTCGAACGCGAGGTCCGCACCCGCTGGCAGCCGCAAGTCCGCGCCAGGGCGAAGCAGGCCGCGGCCACCACCGGCGGCATCATGATCGATGTCCAGGCCCGGTTCGGCTACACCGCCGCCCCCGGCAGCACCGACCAGGCCCGCGTACGGCACCTCACCCTCGCGCTGCCGCCCCGCCACGCCGCCCGTCTCCTTCAGGCCCGGGAGGCAGGCCTCACCGAGGACCGGCTCCGCGAGATCGCCGCCGAGGCCCTGGGCGAGGTGTACTTCCGCGACAACGGCCGCCGCGCCCACGGCCTCGAAGTGGAACTCACCGACCTCATCGACCTCCAGTTCGAGCTGTAAGCACGCCCCAGCCCGACCACGCCCAGCCGAGGGTGACTGACCACTTCAGCCGGTGAACGTTCCTTGCTCAGCCCGATAGACGACGACACCACCCTCCCCACATTTGGTGATCGACACCGGATTTGTCACACCGCCGCGCTGAGCCCCTCCCCGTGGCTGGCGGCGCCGGATGCCACAGAGCCGCCTCCGGTCGAACGGGCCGGTGGTGGCCGCGGTTGACCGAAAGCAATCGCTGCGGCGACGCCGGCGGCGTAGCCTTCCGTGCCGCTTGCGGATGACTGTGCGGCCGTGAACCAGGGGCGCCTGGCTGCCCGGTCGCGGACAGGGGATTCAAGGGGCATGGGCGTCGTGACCAAGGACATCATGGTGGTCTACCGGGACGCCGCGGGGCGCACGGTGAAGGTTCCGGCTTCACGCGCGTCAGGTGTGCCGCTGACGGGCCGTGAGGCGGTGTGGGCGCCGTCTCGGCATCCCAGCAAGCGCAGCATCGCGACCTGGTGGTGGTCGGCCACCACCGGCCGGCTCGTGGGCTGCCGGTCGCTTCAGCGGCTGACCGTGGCGATGCTGCTGGACTTCCATCCCCAGGTGGTGGACTTCCAGGCCTGGTCGGCGCGGCTCGAATGGCGCGAGCGAGGGCGGGAGAAGAGTCTGGTGCCGGACTTCTTCCTGCGCACCGCGGCCGACACGCTCATCGTCGTGGCCTGTCCCCCGGCCGCCGGGCCCACCACCCGCTTCGAGCGGCAGCTGACGGTGCTGCGCGAGGTGTGCCAGGAGGCGGGCTGGGTGCTCGGGGCGCCGCCGCGGCCGCCCGGCCCGGTGGCGCTGGCCAACCTGCGGTGGGTGGCGCGCTACCGGCATCCGCGCAACGGCGACGCGGCCGTGGAGGGGAAACTGCAAGCAGCGTTTGCCTCTGCGCGCCCGCTGCTGGAGGGTGTCACGGGCGCGGGGCTGCCGACACTGACCGCGCTGCCCCGCCTGTACCACATGCTGTGGCACCGGCGGCTGGGGATCGACTGGAGCGTGCCGCTGGGGCCGGGATCACTGGTGGGGCCGGTGGGCAGCGAACCGCAGGCGATGCGCCAGCCCTACCAAGCCGAGGACGTGTGATGACCACGGTGGCCACCCAGCCGCCGGTGATGCGGCACGCCCGGCGCGGGGTCCTGGCCCCTGGCGACGGCGTGCAGTGGCACGGCGGCCGCTACACCGTCACCGCCCTGTCGGGCGTGACCGTGCACCTGGCCCCGCAGGCCGGCAGCCCGCAGCCCCCGGCGGCGGTACTGCTGGCGGCGCTGGCCGCGGCGGAGGACTTCGCGGTCCTGAACGGGGCGGGCCGGCCGGTGCCTCACACGGTGATGCCGGACTGGGCGCTGCTGGAGGGCATCAGCGAGGAAGCGGCCCGCGAGGCGCGGATCTGGGAGCGCCACGTCATCGAGGTCGACACCGGACTGCTGCCCGGTGTGCCGGAAGGCTCCCTGCCGCGCGAGGGATACGACCCGCGGTGTACCACGCTCATCCAGCGCTACCAGGCCAAGGCCGCCGAACTGAGCGCCGTGCTGGGATGGAAGATGTCGTGGCAGACCGTGCAGACCAAGCGGCTGAAGTACAAGGCGGAAGGCGCCTGGGGACTGGTCGACAAGCGCCGCACCCGCAGCACGACGCTGTACGGGCGCACCGATATCCGGGTGGTGGACCTGCTGCTGGAACTGGTCGAGGCCGGACGCGGCGCGGTGCCGGGCAACGCCATGAAGCTGTTCACCCAGCTGCGGCGCGCTGCCCGTGCCCGGTACGGGGCGGGAGTGAAGGTGCCGGCCGACTCCACGCTGTACAAGCTGCTCGAGCGCCTCGGCATCGACGCCAGGCGCCCGCAGGCGCCGCGCGGCCGGCACGCGCGGGCGGCGGGCCGTCCCGCCCCGCCGTTCACGGTGACCTCGGCCATCGCGCCCGGCGAGGTGGTGCAGATCGACTCCACCGATCTGGACGTGAAAGTCCTCGGCGACGACGGCCTGCCGGCTTCGGTCGAGCTGACCGCTGCCGTGGATGTCGCCACCCGCAGCATCATCGCCGCCGTGGTGCGCCCCAAAACTCCCCGCCGCCGGCGCCGGGGAGCACAGGCGCGGCCGGGACTGATCAGCGCGCAGCGCAGTACCGGGCGGGCCACCAAGGCCGTGGACGCCTCCCTGCTGCTCGCCCAGGCTCTGGTGCCGGCCCCGATGCGGCCCGGCTTCAGCCCGCTGGCGCACGCCAGCGCCTCGCACCTTCCCTACGACGAACTCGCCGCCGCCGATGAGCGGTTCGCGCAGGCGGCCGGCCGCCCGGTCATCGTGCCCGACCTGATCGTGATCGACCACGGCACGGTGTTCGCCGGGCGGACCTTCTTCGACGCCTGCGCCTATCTGGGGATCTCCGTCCGCCCGGCCCGGCGGCGCACCCCCACCGACAAGGCGATCGTCGAGCGCACCTTCGCCTCCGTCAAGTCCATGTTCAGCCAGTGGGTGAACACCTACACCGGGCACGACTTCACCCGCCGCGCTGCGGCGGTGGACGGCCAGCGGCTGTGGACGCTGGCCCAGCTCGATGACCTGCTGCAGGAGTGGATCGCCCTGGGCTGGCAGAACCATCCGCACGAAGAGCTGCGCAGCCCCTACGACCCGAACCTCCCTGCCCTGACGCCAAATCAGATGTATGCGGCGTGCGTGCAGGCCGCGGGTTACCTGCCGATCCCCCTGGGCGAGGAGGACTACCTGCGGCTGCTGCCCACCGCGTGGGTGGGCGTCACCGACCAGGGCATCCGCTTCAAGAACCGCACCTACGAGAACCCCTCCACCGACCCCGACGAGGGGTTGAACCCGTACCGGTACCGGGCGTCGGGGCTGCGGGGCAAAAAGCGCGGAGGGTGGGAGCTGCGCTACAACCCCTACACCCCGGAACGGGTGTGGCTGCGCGACCACCAGCGTGATCGGTGGGTGGAGGCCACCTTCGTCCACCAGCACCTGATCGGCGCGCCGTGGACGCAGTACCTGTGGGACGTGGCCTGTGCCGAGCATGTCGAGCGCGGCGGCGGCAGCAAGGATGAGGAGGCGATCGCGCAGGCCCTGGCCGAGCTGCTGGAGCGGGCCGGGCACGGCCCGCAGGAGCCGGGCGCGGTCACCGTCCCGGACGGCTACGGTCCCGCGCTCCTGCCCGCTCCCGCCCCGGCACCGTTCGACCCGTACGCGGGGGCCGCGCCGGTGGACCTGACGGGACTTGAGCCTCTGGGCAGCCTCGAGCTGGACGACCTGGGCATGTACACAGCCGCCCCCTTGCCCGCGCCGCCGGCCGGCGAGGGGCCTGCAGCGATGCGCTGGGAGGAGCCCGGCGCCTCACATGCCCCTCCGCCGCCGGCGGGCGCGGGCTCCGTGGGCGGCGGCGCAGACCTCGCCGCGGCGGGCGGCGGGCAGGACTTCACCGACTGGTACTGGAAGGGCCTGCCCGCCATCACACCCCTGCCACCGCTGGACGACGACGGCGACAGCCCACCGCCTCGTGGCCCCATCTGACCTGTGACACCCGCTCTTGCCCTGTGCCCTGAGATGAGTTGGACCAACCCGTGAAGCAGCCCGACACCGACCTGCTCGCCCTGGGCGTGGCCCCGCCGCCAACCCCGCCCGCCCCCAGGTGGCTGGACACCCGGCAGGCGTGGAAGACCTTCGCGGCCAGGCGCCCGCAGCCGCCGGACCTCGCCGACTGCGCGCCCCTGGGCACCGACATCGCCGACAGCGACCCCCGCCTGCTCTACCACGGTCAGATGCGTATGGTCCGCACCCCCGCGATCAGCCGTGCGCTGCCCGTCGTCCACCAGCAGATCCTGGCCAACCGCCAGCGCACCCACGGCCGGGTGGGCATCATCATCGAAGGCCCGCGCAGCACCGGCAAGACCGTGCTGCTGCAGGCCATCGGCCTGCACTACGAGCACAAGATCCAGCGCCTGTACGCGCCGGACGACAACCGGATCCCGGTGATCACCCTCAGCGTGCCCGCTCCGGGCCGCGGCGGCGCACGGAACTGGCCGGCCGCGTTCGCCGCCTTCCTCGGGCTGGAACGCGACGGCGGGTCCGACCCCACCCGATCCATCTGCCATGTCATGCGTGCCAGCGGCACCCTGCTGGTCCTCATCGACGGCATCGAACACCTGCGGCCGGGCACGGACACCGAGCAGACCTTCGACTACCTCTCCTACATCAGCGAGCAGACCGGGGCGACGTTCATCTACTGCGGCCGCGGCGCCCGCTCCATCGTCGACCCGATGACCCGGGACCGGGAGACCGAGCGCGCACAGGGCGAAGAGCCGTGGGGCGACCACGTGGTGCTGCGCACCCGCCGCATCGGCTTCAGCGACGACGAACGGGTGGAGTTCGCCCAGATCGTCGACGCCTTCGACCGCGACCTGCGCCTGCACCATCACACCCCGGGTGAGCTGACCACGCTCGCCCCCTACCTGCACAAGCGGAGCAAGGGATACCTGCGGGCCCTGTCCCAGCTCATCTGCCAGGCCGCGCAGCAGGCCATGCTCACCAAGACCGAACGCATCACCGAGGAACTGCTGGACTCACTCCACCTGGGCCGCAGCATCACCCTGTGACCGGTGAGCCGGTCACTTCTGCCGGTCGCGCGTGGACGGCATGCCCTCTCGTGCGGCGGCCTTGCCGCGACGGCCGGCACGGGCGAGGCGGACATCCCACACCATGCGCATCGCCTCAAGGGCCGACCGTTCCTGCGGGGTCAGCTTCTGCGGCCAGCGGCGGTGCTTGAGAATGAAGGCGCCCAGACGGACGGGGCCGATCCAGGTTTCCTCCACGTGCGCCCGCGGCACCAGCAGGTTCCCCTCGCGGGCGAGGTACGCGGCCGCGGCGATCAGCCCGCGGCGGAACTCCTGCCGCTCAGGCGTGACGAACGGCCCCGGATACAGGCTGTCCACGTCGGGCGTGGCGCCGAGCTCGAGGAGCAACTGGGCCTGGGCGGGGTCCAGTTGTCTCCACCGGTTGCGCTGGCGGTTCAGCCACTGGCCCAGCGGCACACCGTCACCGGTGCGCCAGTCGCCGGGCAGGTCCACACTGCCGCCGGCCTCCACATGCGCTTTGGCGGCCGCGTAAGTGCGCCGCCAGGTCAGCGGGAAGGGCGGGTTCCACCAGGGGTCGATCCCGCGCAGGGCCTGCTCCTGCTCGCGTGTCAGGGTGCCGGCGCCGGCCCGGGCCCGGCAGCTGGCCAGCCAGGCGCCGACGCGGTGGCCGCCGGCGGTGGCGGTTGTCGGGGCGGCCAAGTGCCCGTGCTCGTCGGCGTAAGCCCGCGCGTGGGCGAGCATGCGCTCGAAAGTGTGCTCGGGCGGTGTCCACAGCATGCCCAGCCGCTTCAGCGCGCGTACCTGGGCGGGTGGGATGCGGCCCAGGAGGTAGCGCAGGCGCTGGTTGACGATCCACTCCCCCAGGGCGAAGCCCTCGTCGTCGACGAAGGTCTCCGGCACGTCCAGATGCCGGTGCTTGGTGGCGTAGCGGGTTGCGGCGCGCAGGGCCTCCTCCCAGGTGCCGGTTGCCGGCAGGGTGATCTGAAGGCCCAGGGCGGCGGCGAGTTCCGCGGCGCGCTCCGGCTGGCTGTAGTGCAGACGGCGGCCCAGCACCCGCCCGCCGGGGCGGCGCTCGGGCAGGGCGATCCGGTCCAGGTAGGAGTCGTCATGGGCGCGCAGGGCCTGCAGGATCGACCACAGGGCGCCGAAGGAGGAGTTCTTCAGCAGCTTGCCCGGCGACGTTTTGTCGGGCAGATAGACCGGGATGACCAAGGTGGCGATCTTGCCGCTGCCGGGTGGCTGGCGCAGGGCCCGGCCGATCGCCTGGATCGCGTCGATCACGCTGTAGCGGGGGTCGGCGAACACCACCGCGTCGACCGCGGGCATGTCGACGCCTTCGTTGAGCACCCGCACGTTGCACAGCACGGCCTTCTCGATCGCCTCGTCGCCGAAGGCGGCCAGCACACCCCGGCGGTAGCCGGGGTCCTGCTCGCCGTCGATGGCGTACGCCCACAGTTTCTCGATGCGCAGCGGCGCAGGCACGGCGGCTGCGGTGGCGGGCAGGGTGCCGGCGAAATGGTGCGCGGCATCGACCCGGTTGTGGAAGACCAGCACGCGCCGCAGGTCCTGCTCGGCCATCGCCCGCAGCACCGCCACCTGGATCGCGGCTGTGCGCAGCCCGTCGTGATGGGCGCTGGTGGCCGGGCGTCGCTCCGCCAGGATCGTCTGCAGATCGTCGTCGCCGACCACCGGCATGAGGACCTGGTAGTCGGCCAGGATCCCCTCCTCGATCGCCTTGGCCAGCCCGAGGGTGTAGACGGTGGGCCCGAAGACGTCCTCGCGGTCCATCGTGGCCGTCGGCGCCCGCTCCACGAACTCCGCCAACTCCCTGGGCGCCTGGCCGTTGAAGATCCTCGGCGTCGCCGTCATGTACAGGCGTACCTTGGCCGGCACCAGCTGGTCGTCATGGACCTTGCCCCAGCCCTCCCCCACCCCCATACACGTGCGGTGGGCCTCATCGGCGATGATCAGGTCCCACGACGGCAGCGCGAACAGCTCATGCGCCCGCACGACCACAGGGAGGGAGTCGTAGGTCGCGAAGACCGCCAGCGGACCGCCAGCGGTCAGCGCCATCGCCACACGCAGGGGGTCGTTCGTCATCACCGCCTGGGAGCGAGCCAGCCCACTGCGGGACTGCGGCAGCGAACACACCCCCAGCGCCCGCCCCTGGTAGCCGGCCTCCCGCCACCGGGAGATCGTCTGGGTGACCAGCGCGAGCGTGGGCATCAACACCAGCACCGCACCCGATGGGGCCACCTGCTCGGCGGCCCGGCAGGCGATCAGCGTCTTACCCGTGCCGCACGCAGCCACCACCGTCATCCGCCGCTCACCCCGCCGCACCGCCCGACGGATCGCGGCAAGGGCCCGGACCTGGTGCGGAAATAGCTCCATGGCCATCTGTTCGGTGTCCAACACGAGCGAGACGGACTTCCTCACGCAGCAGATCCCCAAGAGCAGACCGGCAGGCGATCTGCGCGGGTACTGTACAAATGCGGCATCGGCGCAGCACCGAAAACCAGCCAACTTGTCGACTCCAGAGGTGAGTTGAGCTGAACATAGCCCGCTGCGGGGCCGGTCCTGATCCGGTGCCGGCCGCCGTCTCAAGGGACACCAGGTGGACGCCGCAGCAGACGTGCACGACGGTCATGGCCGATCACGCGGAAGGATGCCCCAAGCCACCATGCCGAAGACCCCGCGCAAGAAGCGAACGCACACACGCACCAGCTGGGCGCCCGCCCAGCCGCTGCCACGACAGATCCGTTTCATCGCCGGCGAGTCCACCGGCTCCTTCGCCCGACGGCTGGCCGCAGAAAACGGCCTTCAACCCGAGGAATTCTGGCCCATGGTCGGCAACGGCGGGCAGATCTTCGACCCCCGCTACTCCGAGGTCTACCTCAACGCCGCCGCACTGAGCCGCCTTGCCCGCCTGGCCGGACACGACGCCGCCACCCTGCAGTGGCTCCTGCCCAACCTGCGCCCCCACCACCTGATGGACACCGGCCCGAGCCCCGAGTGGCGCTGGCCCTGGGACGCCGCCTCCGGCTACCTGGTACGCGCCTGCGAACTGTGCGCCCGCGCCAAAGGCACCGACGAAAACGCCTACCTCATCTCACCCACCACATGGCAGGTCTGCACCCGGCACCAGCGCTGGCTGGACAACCGCCGCGAGGAGCACACCGGCTCCATCCCCCTGCACCACCTGCCCGACATTATCCAAGCCCACCACCGACGCCTCACGCTGGAACGCCGCCTCGGCGAATCCGGACGCGCCCTGTTCGCCGACGCCTACGCCATCGCCGCCTATTGGTGGAATCTGCCCGTCCTCTCCCCGCCCGTGTGGCGCGAGCGCCAAAACCACCTCCGACCCGCCAAAACAGACGACGTCCGCTGCGCCCCGCTCGTCCTCTACCCCGAAGCCGTACACATGGCCGAAGCCATGGCCGCCCGCGAACGCCGACGCCTGCGCGGCACCCTCACTACCAACCAGGCACATTCATGGCTCCACCACGTCGCCGCCCTCCTCGACGACTGGCAGATGCCAGCCGACCTCGCGATCCAGCCCGCCCTCCAGTGGGCCGCACGCCACCAGAACCCGGACCCCGCACACCAGCCGAACCCCCGCCCCGCACGCGGCCGCTACCGCCGCCTCCCCCTCCCCCACCCGCACACCACCCAGACCACCGACACCCCACTGCCCGAACTGTCCTGCCTCCCCTGGCAGATCGGCGAACTCCTCAGCCCGAACCTGACCCCCGCACCCGGCGGATGGACCCTCACCGGCCGAGCCTGACGGCCCCCGGCCCCCGGCCAGCTCCCCAACGCCAAAGAATTATCCGTGCAGTTACGACATTCCAAGTGCACTTACAACATCGCAGGTCACTACGTCACAGACGCAGTACCTCATCATCGACAATCACCTATACCACCTGCTCAGTCCCATGGCGGGCGCTCTCACCCAGCCTCTCTGCCTACCCACAACACCCCAGCTCACAGAGCTCCCGATGTCGTAACTTCACAGATAACCGACATCCTCTTCCGGGGAGACCGGGCGGTATCTGCGGCCTGCCGCGTAACGTGCGTCCCAGGTGGCCG
>Ga0164243_10001532_pt1 | contig 39185 bp, 42 predicted proteins | sample OricompcompostOP_FD_108781 | JGI IMG/M metagenome (GOLD analysis project Ga0164243, IMG submission 108781) | Organic Plus compost microbial communities from Emeryville, California, USA - Original compost - Organic plus compost (OP) | ecosystem: Engineered > Solid waste > Mixed feedstock >... | reverse complement strand
TCGCGCTTGCCGTTCCGCTCGCCCTGTCGCTGCGCCAGATCGCCTGGGAAGCGCGGTCGGCACAGAAGATCCGGAACGAGCTGATCGATGCGTTCGACAACCGCTCGGTCGTTTCCTCAGTCGAAATCAACTGGGATTCCGAGCCGATCCGCGTCGCGGCGACGGTGTTCACCCCCGAATTGCGGCCCGAGGCGGAAGGGGTCGTGACCCGTGCGATCTCGCGCGAGATCGAGCGCCCAGTCGAAGTGAGCCTGATCCAGTCCCACGTCGGCCCGGACCGGGATGCCGCCCAGGCGGCACAGCTCGCAGCGGTGAGGGCGCGGCAGGAGGCGGTGGATTTGCGCCGCGCGGAGGAGCTTGCGACCCGGCTTGCCCTGGTTGCCGGCGTGACCGAGCGCGACGTCACCCTCGATCGCGAGAAGCGCCAGGCCTTCGTCGCCGCCCGCCCGCTCGAAGGCGCGACCCTGGGTGCCTACCGCGAGCTCGAATATCGTATCCTGCGGACGGAGCCCGAATGGGACGTCCGGCTGCGCCCGCCCGCGCGCCCGCTCCCAGACATCGCCTTCGCAGACGGCGAGCCCACATCGGACGGGGAGGCCGCGCTCGATCTGGTGGTGTGGGCCGCAACGCGCGTCGGCGTGCCGATCATCCTCACCGGAGGCGAAGAGGAGGTCGCGCAGGCCGCAGCCTTCCTCGAACGCCGCGATGTGGCCGTGCGGCAAAACACGGACGGTGGTACTGGCAGGGTCGTCACCGCCAGTTGGGGCGCACCCGACGATTAGGGGCGAATAGCGAAAGGAACCATTGCCATGCCGCAGGAATTGACCGTGCTGGGCCTCGCCGCGTTCTTGTTGCTGGCGCACATCCTGATCGCGATCCGCTTCAAGACGCAGCAATACGGAACCCAGTGGAACATGGGCGCGCGGGACGAGGAGTTGCCGCCGTTGAACCCGATCGCCGGCCGTCTGGAGCGGGCGCGCGACAACTACCTTGAAACATTGCCGATCGCCGTGATTGCACTGTTCGGCATCGTGCTTGCCGGCAAGACAAGCAGCCTGACCGCCATCGCAAGCTGGGTCTGGCTGGCGGCACGGGTGGTCTATCTCCCGCTCTATTGGGCGGGCATACCCAGGGTCCGTTCGCTGGTCTGGGCGATTGCGCTGCTTGCCCTGCTGGTGCTGCTGGGGGTGCTGCTGCTCGGTTAGCGCAAAGCCTCAGGCGGCCAGCCGGTAAGGCTCGATCTCGCCCGAAAGATAGAGCTTCTTGGCCTTCGCGCGGCTGAGCTTGCCGGAGCTGGTGCGCGGCAGCGTGCGCGGCGGGACCAGCTCGACCACGCAGTTCATGCCGGTGACCGAGCGAACCTTGTCCCGGATCATCTCGCGCAGCTCAAGGCGCTTGTCCGGGTCCGAAACTCGGCAATGGACGAGGACCGCAGGCGCTTCCTCCCCATTCTCCGTCTCCACCGCGAAGGCGGCGATGTCGCCGTGGTTGAAGCCCGGCAACTGCTCCACCGCCCATTCGATGTCTTGCGGCCAGTGGTTCTTGCCGTTGATGATGATCATGTCTTTCGCGCGGCCGACGATGAACAGATAGCCGTCGGCCATGTAGCCCATGTCCCCCGTGTCGAGCCAGCCATCGACCAGGCAACTCTTCGTCGCTTCGGGGTCGCGGAAATAGGAATGCATGACGCTGGGGCCCTTGCACCAGACCTTGCCGATGTGGTGGTCCGGCCGCGCCTTGCCGTCTTCACCGCGGATCTCGACCTTCATGTCGCGCACCGGCTTGCCGCAATTGACAATCGCGCGATAGCGGGCGGGCCGCGAAAGGTCGCGCGGGGCGCCGGAAAGTCGCTCTTCCTCCACCAGCTCCACCCGAATTCCCTCGCCCGGGGGCATCAGCGTGACGGCCAGCGTCGCTTCCGCAAGCCCGTAGCTCGGAAGGAAGGCGGCGGCCCTGAAGCCGGCATTGGCGAAGGCGTTCACGAAGCCCTGCATCACGTCCGGCCGGATCATGTCCGCGCCATTGCCGGCGACCCGCCAGCGCGAAAGGTCGAACCGTTCGGCCACCTGGCTCTGGCTGGAAATGCGGCGCGCGCAGATGTCGTAGCCGAAGGTCGGCGAATAGGAGAGCGTCGTGCCCGGATTGCGGCTGATCATGTCGAGCCAGGCGAGCGGCCGGCGGGCGAAATCCTCAGTCTTGAGATAGTCGACCGACACCTGATTCGCGATCGGCGAGAGCAGGCAGCCCACCAGGCCCATGTCATGGTACCAGGGCAGCCAGCTCACGCAGCGGTCCTCGCCGGCGATCTCCATGCCATGCGCATGGCCGGCAAGATTGTTCAGCAGCGATCTGTGGGTGACGGCGACACCGTGGGGAAAGCGGGTCGATCCGCTCGAATATTGCAGGTAGCAGATATCGTCCGGCTGCGGCTGCGGCAGGTCGCAGCACGGCGCCTCGGCAGCGAGGAAATCCTCGTAGCTCATGCCGGCGCAGCCCTGGCGCGCCGCGGCGGCGGAAGCCATCTCGCCGATTTCCGCGGGATAGAGCAGCATCGCAGGATCCGAGCTGGCGAGTTGGACCGCCAGCTGGTCGATATAATTGTCCTTGCCGCCGAAGCTGGTCGGCAGCGGCAGCGGAACCGGCCATGCGCCAGCATAAATCGCCCCACAGAACAGCGCCGCGAAGTCAGGGCCGGTCTCTGCGACCAGCGCGATGCGTGCGCCGGGCTCCACGCCGCGGGCGATCAGCCGGTACGCTGCGGCAAGCGCATCCTCCCGCAATTCGCGATAGGGGTAGACGCGGGCGAGATTCCCCCGCGGATCGTGGAAATTCAGCCCTCTGGCCCCCTGTGCGGCATAATCTAGCGCCTCGCCGAAAGTGGCGAAGTCGGAGAATCGTCGCGGCAAGGCGCAGACGTTCGGCGTCGGCAGAAGAACGGCGTCGGTCATAATCCCGTGCGATACCCGCTTTATTGATCCCTCTCGGTGCCCATCTGCGGCGGCGCTTGACCCCCGCATTAAGCGATCCCCGCATTACGGCGATCCAGTCCCGATCATAGCAATGCGGGCTTTCACATTCGGACCGGACTGTGGCACGAATATGGCCAATCATGCCAGGTCCACACTCCGCCAATCCCCGAAACAGGGCGCCGCGGCCCCTCGATCCCACCCGTCTGGAGGAGTTGGCGCTGGCCTATGTGGCGCGGTTTTCGGTCAGTGCAGCCAAGCTTGAGCAATATTTGAGGCGGAAATTGCGTGAGCGCGGATGGGACGCGGAGGGCGAGCCCGAAATCCACCGGCTGGTCGATCGGCTCGTGTCGCTGCGCTATGTCGACGACGAGGCTTTCGCTCGTTCCAAGGCCGCCGGACTATTGAGGCGCGGCTATGGCCCCCGCCGTGTGAACCAGGCCCTGAGCGCCGCTGGGATCGAGGCGGAACTGCGCGAGAAGGTCCGCACCGGCGAGGCGGCAGAACGCGCCGCGGCGCTTGCCATGGCACGCAAGCGCCGGCTGGGGCCGTTCGGGGCCGAGCCACCCGACCGCCAGCAGCGAGAAAAGCAGATCGCCGCCCTGCTGCGCGCCGGTCATGCCCTTGCCAGCGCCCGCGAATTGGTGGAGGCGCGGAGCATCGAGGAGGCCGAGAACTGGGCCGAAGCGATCGAGGAGGAGTTTCCCGAATGAGGATATTGCAGATCGCCGCGCTGCTGGCGCTCGCCGCCTGTTCGTCGCCACCCGCCCAAGGCAGCTCGCCGGCCGCCGCCGCGCCGGAGGCTTCGCAGCCGAAGCATCCGGTATCGGGGCTCCAAATCATTCCGCTCACTGTCACCCAGGACGGCAAGGCGCATCGCTTCAAGGTCGAAGTCGCATCGAGCCCGGAGGAACAGGCGCGCGGCCTAATGTTCCGCCGCGAGATGGCGCCGGACGAGGGGATGCTGTTCCCGCGCACCCCGCCGGACCTCGCCAGCTTCTGGATGAAGAACACGGTCATCCCGCTCGACATCGTTTTCATCGGCAGCGATCGCCGGATCATCAATATCGAAGCGAATGCCGAGCCCTATTCGCTCGAACCGCGCCGCTCCGCCGGCCTGACGGCCGCGGTGCTGGAGCTGAATGGCGGGCGCGCGGCGGAGCTCGGCATCGAGCCAGGCGCGCGAGTCGATTGGTGACGGCGTGGTGACGATGCCGCGCGGAGGCTTTGGCTTGCGCTTTCCGGCCGAGTGTGGCTAACGCGGCGGCCATGGGATTCTTGTCCAAGATCTTCACCTGGTGGGACGGTGCGACCATCGGCACCTCGCTGTTCAGTTCGATGAACGGGGAACAGGTGGGCACCGACGCGCAGGGCAATCGCTATTTCCGCTCCAAGAAGCGTGAGCCGGGCGGGCGCGAGCGCCGCTGGGTGATCTATAACGGCCCCAATGACGCCAGCCGCGTGCCCGCCGAATGGCACGGCTGGCTGCACGGATCGTTCGACGGCGTGCCCGAGAGCCATCTCCCGCCGCCGCGGATCTGGGAAGCGGACTATTCGCCCAATGCCACCGGCACGCCGATCGCCTACCGCCCGCAGGGCGCGCTCGAGCGTGGAGGCCGGCGCGCCCGCGCGACCGGCGACTACGAAGCCTGGACCCCGGATAACTGAAGGTGGCGCAGCTCTGGCGCCGCTTTGGGATACTGCCGGCCCTGGTCCCGCTCGCGGTGTTGGCGGCATGCTCGGAGAAGCCCGATTTCTTGACGCCCGAAGAAACCGAGGTGCCGGATGAACTCGCAAGGTTCGAGCCGCCCCAGTCGAGCCAGAATGCCGGGCTCGGCACCCCGCTGGAGGAGCGGGTGGCGACCCTCGGCCTGCTGAACAAGCGCAACAATCTGACGCAGGACATCGAGATGAAGCCGGGCGAAGCGCGCCGGGTTGGAGATGTCATTCTGCGCCTTGCCACCTGCGAACGGACGGCCCCGTGGGAAAGCCCGCCTGAAACCGGCGCCTTCGTTCAGGTGCTGGTCGCCCAGCGCAGCGCCCCGGGCGCGAATCCGCGGTGGCAGAAGATCTTCTCGGGATGGCTGTTCAAGAATTCGCCGTCACTCAACGTGGTGGAGCACCCGATCTACGATGTCTGGGTCAAGGATTGCGCAATGAGCTTCCCGGGAGAGGAACAGCCGCTGGCGGATTCCCCCAATAGCGCCGCGAATCCCAGGGGGACGCCGTCTCCAGCCCCCAGCCCGTCGCCTAGCCCCAGCCCAGCTCCTTCCCCCCAGCCCGCGCCCGAATCCAGCCCGGCCCCGGCGAACGACGGAGTCTGAGCGGCCGCAAGCAGCCGGAGATATTCGCTCTGCCGGATTTCGATCGCGCCGAGCGATGCGAGATGGCTGGTCATGAATTGGCAGTCCAGCAGCGTGCAGCCCGCCTGCTTCATGCTCGCAACCAGCCAGGCCAGCGCCACCTTGGACGCATCGCGCGCCCGGCTGAACATGCTTTCCCCGCAGAAAACGCGGTCGAAGCCCACGCCGTAAAGCCCGCCGACCAGTTTGCCGTCTTCCCAGCATTCGATCGAATGCGCATGCCCCGCCCGGTGCAGCGCCTGGTAGCTCGCGGCGATCCTCTCGCTGATCCAGCTTTCTGGATGGCCCGGCCGGGGTGCGGCGCAGCATCGGACGACCTCGGCGAATGCGCCGTTGCAGGTGACGCGGAACTTCTCGCGCCGAAGGAGCTTCGCCAGCGAATGGGAGCAGCGGAAGCCATCCAGCGGGATGATCGCGCGCCTGCGCGGCTCCACCCAAAAGATGTCGGGATCGTCGCGCCTATCCGCCATCGGAAAAATGCCGCTGCGATATGCCAGCAGCAGGGTCTCCGCCGGGATGATCTCGGGAACGGGCGCGTGCACTCCTCCGCTTTATCAGCAGTGGGCGCCTGCGTGAATGCCTTCCGCCCGCAGGCGGAACTTCTCTCGCCCACGGAACTTGCCATGCCGCGGGCTTCGCTCTAGAGGCCCATCCGCCTGAAGGAGTGTAGCTCAGTTGGTAGAGCATCGGTCTCCAAAACCGAGGGCCGTGGGTTCGAGTCCCTCCACTCCTGCCAGGCGCTGCGCCCGATCGAGAATCGGTTGCTTCGCAAGCTGCTGAATTGGTTCGATTCTAAGGCCATTCTCGGCCTCTCACGCTACATTTCATCGCAATTGCGGGAACGCTCGCCGCCAGAGGTGCATTGAAAGCGACAGAACGCCTTTGTGCGGAAAGGAGCTATCATGCCATCCTCCACCTATCATTCCAGCCGACCTGACCGCTGGACGATGCCGCGGCCTTACAGCGATGCCAGCCTGCGCAGAATGACCCATGGCCCGATCCAGCCGATGGAGCAGCCCGGGTTTCTGGCGCGCCTGTTCGGCATTCGTTGAACCGTTCGGGGGGCGGTTGCACGCCCCCCGCATCCCCCTGCACCGGCTGAAGCTAGGATCTGAGCACGCCCAAAACGGCGCTCGGGCAATGCAGCTGGGTAGCGCCGCCAAGCCGCCGCCAGCTCTGGCCATCCGCTCTTCGCAGCCCCTTGCGTTTCACCAGTTGCGCCGCTAAATCGGCGCCTGCCTTCCGACATCGGAAAATCGCAGCCCCTCCCGATCGGATGGATCGGGGCGGCGATGATCCCATGGTCCAAGGCGTGGCAAGAGTTTTGCCGAAGGCAGGACGCGAACTGAGGAAGACTATGGCCAAGACCAATCCCGGCGAATTCATCCGCCAGGTGCGCACCGAAACGTCCAAGGTGATCTGGCCGACGCGGCAGGAAACGGTCACCACGGCGATCTTCGTCGGCATCATGATGGTGATCCTTTCGGTCTTCTTCCTGGGGGTCGATTCGGTATTCGGCGCGGTGGTGCGCTGGCTGCTGTCGCTGGCCTGAAGCGCTTAGAACGGATTCACAGACATGGCCCGCTGGTACATCATTCACGCCTATTCCGGTTTCGAGAGCAAAGTCCGCGATTCGATTATTTCGGAAGCGGAGCGCCTGGGCCTTTCGGAGGCTGTCGAGCAGGTCGAGGTTCCGTCCGAGACGGTGACCGAAGTCAAGCGCGGCAAGAAGGTGCAGGTCGATCGCAAGACGATGCCTGGCTATGTCCTCGCCAAGCTCAAGATGAATGACGACGTCTATCACCTCGTCAAGAACACCGCGAAGGTGACCGGCTTCCTTGGCCCGAACGGCAAGCCGCAGCCGATTTCGGAGCGTGAGGCCGCCCGCTATTTCGGTGCGCGCGAAGAAGCCGCCGCGATGCCGAAGCGGGAAATCCATATCGATTACGAGATCGGCGATCAGGTCAAGGTGCTGGATGGCCCCTTTGCCAGCTTCAACGGCGTGGTCGAGGAACTCGATTTCGACAAGAGCAAGGTCAAGGTTTCGGTTTCGATCTTCGGCCGTGCAACGCCGGTGGAGCTCGATTTCGAACAGGTCGAACTGGCGAAGTAAACCGTCCTCGCCCGCTCAGCGGGAGGGTTGTCTCTTCGTCATTCCCGCGAATGAAGGGTTTGGCCGCGGAGCTTTTCAAGCCGAGACACGGCCCAGGGGTGGGGTTGGTTGCAATTGCGACGCCATTGCCCTAAGGGCCGCCGCTTCCCGGGCGTGAAGCGCGGGAACATTGCGGGAGCTTTTTCGGATTTCGGTCCGGGGCGTTTGCACCGCTTAACATGAGGGCGAGCCCACAGGGCGCGTCCGATAGTGTGAAAGGAGGCCATCGAATGGCCAAGAAGATCGAAGGTTATATCAAGCTGCAGGTGCCCGCAGGCACCGCCAACCCCTCCCCGCCGATCGGCCCCGCGCTCGGTCAGCGCGGCGTGAACATCATGGAATTCTGCAAGGCGTTCAATGCCGCCACGCAGGACCTTGAAAAGAGCATGCCGATCCCGACGATCATCACCGTCTATGCGGACCGGTCGTTCACTTTCGTCACCAAGACTCCGCCGGCCACCTTCCTGCTGAAGAAAGCGGCCAAGCTGAAGTCGGGTTCGAAGGAGCCGGGCAAGTCGTCGGTAGGCACCATCAAGCGTTCGCAGCTTGCCGAGATTGCGGAAGTGAAGATGGCGGATCTGAACGCCAACGACATCGAGCAGGCGACGAAGATCATCGAAGGCTCCGCGCGTTCGATGGGCCTCGAAGTGGTGGAGGGCTAAGACATGGCAAAGCTCAGCAAGAAGCAGAAGGCGCTGGCGGAAAAGCTGGATGCGGAAAAGCATTACGGTCTCCAGGAAGCGCTGAAGACGCTGCGCGAGGTCTCCAGCAAGAAATTTGACGAAACGGTCGAGATTGCGATGAATCTCGGTGTCGATCCGCGTCATGCGGATCAGATGGTGCGCGGCATGGTCTCGCTGCCGTCGGGTACCGGCCGGGAAATGAAGGTCGCGGTCTTCGCCAAGGACGCCAAGGCGAAGGAAGCGCTGGACGCAGGTGCCGACAAGGTCGGCGCGGACGACCTGATGGAAGACATGCAGGCCGGCAATCTCGATTATGACCGGGTGATCGCGACCCCGGACATGATGGGCGTGGTCGGCCGGCTCGGCAAGATTCTCGGCCCCAAGGGCCTGATGCCCAACCCGAAGCTCGGCACAGTGACGATGGACGTCGCCCAGGCCGTGAAGGACGCTAAGGGCGGCCAGGTGGAGTTCCGCGTCGAAAAGGCGGGAATCATCCATTCGGGCATCGGCAAGCTCTCCTTCTCGGACGACCAGCTCAAGGCCAATTTCGACGCATTCGTGGATGCGATCGTCAAGGCCAAGCCCGCTGGCGCCAAGGGCAAATACGTCAAGAATATCGCGGTGACTTCGACCATGGGGCCGGGCCTCAAGATTGACACCGCGGAGATCGCCGGCGCGTAAGGCGCCCGCGGACTGACAAGATCACCAAGGGGCCGGGAGGGGAAACCTTCCCGGCCTTTGTGCGATTAGGCCGGCTGCAAACGCGATCCAACGAATCTCTCGCCCTGCAGCTGGTCCAGGGTCCGTCTGCCCGACTCAACAGCCCTATCCGGCGAGGGAGGAATACTGAACCGGCGGGAGGGAAGATGCCTCTGCGAATCGCACCATCGCGAGGTTCCGGATTTGTGCCATAAGAGCGTTACGCTGTCAATCATAAAATCCATAATGGCAAATTTTTTGTGTCTGCCTCCTGTTCAATCCGCTGCAGAATAGCGCTAGGCTGCGGGGCGAGAGGAGCAGCCCCATGACCGAAGATGCCGCACCGCCCGGGGAGTTGCCCGCTACGTTGATCGACCGGCGCATTGCCGATCTCGGCGACTGGCGGGGCACGATGCTCGCCCGGCTTCGCGGGCTGATCAGGGCGGCAGATCCCGAAATCGTGGAGCAAGTCAAATGGCGCAAGCCGTCGAACCCCGCGGGCGTCCCCGTGTGGGAACGCGGCGGGATCGTCTGCACCGGGGAAACCTACAGGGACAAGGTGAAGCTGACTTTCGCCAAGGGCGCCGCGCTGGCCGATCCTGCCGGCTTGTTCAACGCCAGCCTGGAGGGCAATGCGCGGCGCGCGATCGACTTTTTCGAGGGCGACGAGGTTGACGAGGCAGCCTTCCAGGCGCTCATTCGCGAGGCGGTGGAACAGAACCTTGCCGGGCGCGCGAAGCGCTGATCATCATTCCACGGCGGCGGCGGTGTAGCACTCGATCACCAGGCTGATCGGATCTCCGCCCGGCAGCCGCAGCAGCGCTCTGTGCGAAAGAACCGTATCCTCAGGGCACCCCTCGGCCGGCCCGCGCTGGCCCGCCAGCCGCTCCCGCCTGAAGCCCAGCGGCATGACCACGCGGCCGAAGGGCGTGCGGGTCGTCTCCAGCACATGGTTCATCTCAGCCGTCAGCCGCGCCGGCACGTACCAGTTATGCGCGTCGGAGAGGACACGCCCGCCACAGCTCAGCCGAACGTGGCGATAACCCACCGGCGCGTCCTCGTTCAGCTCCAGCGATGCGCGGCTCTGCGCACTCGGCTCGATCCGCCCGCCGGCCGGCTCCGCCACCACTCTCGCGGGATCGGCAAACCGGCGCATAGCGCACCATTCCTCGAGCGCGGCGGTGGCGCTCTCATGGCTGGCAAGGACGGCTTCGAGCTCACCCAGCGAATTGCCTGCCTGGGGCACCGTGACGCAGGCGCCGAGAGCCGTTGCGGCAGCGGCCGCCAGCGCGGCGTTGCGGAGCGTACGCAGTGGGCTCAAATCCCGCCCGGGGTAAAGTCGCGGCCCATTTCGCCGAGGCCCTCGCAGAGCGTCTCGACGCAGCTTCTCAGCAAATCCGGGTCGGTCGAGCGGACGACGAAATTGGCCCCGCCCTTGCCGTCACGGAAGAATGGATAGCTGCCGATCTGGCAGCCTTCATGCGCCTTCTCGACCTCGCGCAGCAGGTCGGCCACTTCACTCTCCGGCGCCCAGCAGCCGATCGTCTCGGTGAGCAGGAGAGCGCCGCCTTCGAGCTGCCCGGTCAGCGCGTCGAGCATCTCGGCGCAGATATGCGGGACCCCCGCCAGCAGATGGACATTGCCAATCCGGATGCCCGGGGCGGCGGACATGCGGTTGGGGATCAGCTCCGCCCCGTCCGGCACCCGCGCCATGCGCAGCCGGGCCGGATTGAGCCCGCCGCGACTCGTGTAATATTCCTCCAGAATCGCCCTGGCCTCGGGATGGATCACCACGTCCACACCCAGCGCGCGCGCCACCGCGTCCACGGTGATGTCGTCATGCGTCGGGCCGATTCCGCCCGTGGTGAAAAGATAGTCGTTGCGCACCCTGAGAGCGTTCACCGCTTCGACGATCGCGTCTTCCAGATCGGGCACCACACGCACTTCGGCGAGGCGGATTCCCTGCACCTGCAGCCAGCTTGCCAGCTGTGCGATGTTCTTGTCATGCGTCCGGCCAGACAGGATTTCGTCGCCGATGACCACCAGGGCAGCGGTCCAGATCTTCTCGCGCGCAGTCATGCCCGCCGCGATAGGCGAATATCGCGGCGCTGCCTACTCCCGCAGGATCAACTCCGCGGCTGCGCGGCGCCGCCTTGTCCCTTGTCACCGAAGATCAACGACCGGTCAGGCAGCTCGTGCCAGTCGACCGTCTCGCCGGAGGACCCCTCCTTCGCCGCCTGGACGGTGTTGGAAAGCAGGCAGGCGATGGTCATCTGGCCGACGCCGCCGGGCACTGGCGTCACCGCGCGGGCGTGCTGCACCTCGTCAAAGGCGACATCGCCGACCAGCTTGGTCTTTCCGTCCTCACCCGGAATGCGGGTAATCCCCACGTCGATGATCACCGCGCCTTCCTTGACCCAATAGCCCTTCACCAGGCGCGGGACGCCCGCCGCGGCCACGATGATGTCGGCCTTGCGGGCAATATCGGGCAGGCCCTTGGTTTCGATATGGGTAACGGTGACGGTCGCCTCCCGCTCCAGCAGCAGCATGGCGATCGGTTTTCCGACGATGTTGGACTTGCCGATCACTACCGCATCGAGCCCGGTCAGGTCGTCGAACACCGTGTCGAGCAGCTTCATCACGCCCAGCGGGGTGCAGGGGATGATTCCGCCGGTGCCGGTGGAAAGCCGTCCGACATTCACCGGATGGAACCCGTCCACGTCCTTGCTGGGGTGGATCGCCCCCAGCACCGCGCCGGTGTCGATATGGCCGGGCAGCGGCACCTGCACCAGGATACCGTGGACTTCGGGATCGGCGTTGAGCCGGGCGATCAGGGTGAGCAGCGCATCCTGGGTCGTGTTTTGGGGCAGCCGGTGCTCGAAGCTGCGGATCCCGACTTCCTTGCTCTTCTTCAGCTTGCGGCCGACATAAACCTCGCTGGCCGGGTCGTTGCCCACCAGCACCACCGCAAGGCCGGGGCGCGGCATGCCCGCCTCGACCATTTCGCGCACTTCGGCGGCGGTTTGCTGCTCCAGTTTCGCGGCGACTGCGCGCCCGTCGATGATCTCTGCCATGTGTCCTTTAGCCGTTGGAGGCTACCGGCGGCGGCCGAGCCGCCGCGAGGCTACCTTAATGCTTGGCCGCGTATTTGTTGATCCATTCGGCCGACGCGGTCAGCGCGCCGAAGGGGTAGAAGTGAAGGCGCACGCGGCCGAGCTCGGGCGTGATGCCTTTGTCGAGCGAATCGACCAGCTTGTCCGGGCCGGCGCTGCCGATGAGGTTGGTCAGCGAAATGCCGTATTTCTTCATCACGCTGGCCGATGCGCCCACGCCGCAGCGCTTGGCGAAGCCCAGCAGGCGCTTGATACCGGCCGGGCCGGGGACGCCAATTCGCACCGGAACGTCGATCCCGCGCGCGCGCATTTCCTTGAGCCATTCGACGATTGCCTCATCGTCGAAGGCGAACTGCGTCACCACCAGCGGAGTGAGGCCCCGCGCGCGCAGCGCCGCGATCTTGTTTTCCATCCACACCCACAGATCGGGCTTGGAGACGTTGGGGTGGCCTTCCGGATGGCCGCCAATGCCGACGATCTCGATCCCGTGCTTTTCCAGCAGGCCGGTCTCGATGATCTGCAGCGAATCCTGGAACGGTCCTTCGGGCTCGGGCGGGTCGCCGGCGATGATGAAGACGCGCTTCACGCCGGCCTTGGTGGTGATGTCGCCCAGATACTGGTCCAGCTCCGCCTCGGAGGTGAAGCGGCGGGCGGAGAGGTGGACGATCGGCTCGAAGCCGAGCTCACGCACCAACACCGCGGCATCGACGCGCTGCGACATTTCCTCGCCGGGGAGGAAGGTCACGGCAATCTGCGTGCCGGGGCGGATCAGCGGCGCGGCTTCCTTCAGCCCTTCGATCTCCTTCGCCGTCATTTCCAGCGAGTAGCCGTCGACCATGTTGGTGCGGGGCTTCTCCCAATCGGGGTGGATCGCAGCGTAGGACATCTCTCAAGGCTCCAAAGATCGTAATGCCGGCCACGCGGCCGGGCAGACTCGTGCGCGCTCCATCTACCGGACGCGGCGCCATTGCAAGAAAGGCTCTAGCAAAATGCGATTTCTTCGTATAGATGAAATCTTCACGTTGACGAACAAAGCTATACGCCAAACCCGATGTTGATGCTGCTTCCCGGCCTAATCTGCGACGCCTCGATCTATGCGCCGCAAGCAGCCGCCTTCCGCGACTCGCGCGTGGTGGATGGCTATGGACTGCGCGACACGCTCGAAGCGATGGCCGAGCATGTGCTGGAACAGGCGCCTGAGCGGTTCGATCTACTGGGCCATTCCATGGGCGCGCGAGTCGCTATGGAAATCGTCCGCATGGCGCCTCAGCGCGTCCGGCGCCTCGCTCTTGTCAGCACCGGGGTGCACGGCCTTCAGCCCGGCGAAGTGCGCAAGCGCTTCGATCTGCGGCGCATCGGCCGTGAACAAGGCATGGAAGCGCTGGTGGACGCATGGCTGCCACCGATGGTCGCGCCCGCCAATCGCGCCGACCCGGCGATCATGGAGCCGCTGCGCGCTATGTGCCTGCGCGCCGGCCTCGAAACCTTCGAAGCGCAGATCGACGCGCTGATCGCGCGCCGCGCAGCCGAAGACTTGCTTCCGCAAATCACCTGCCCCACGCTGGTGATGACCGGAAGCGAGGATAGCTGGAGCCCGCCGCAGCAGCATCATGCCGTTGCCGCCGCGCTCCCCAATTCCGAACTCGTCATCGTCGAGGGCGCCGGACACATGATCCAGCTCGAAGCGCCCGAGGCGGTGAATGACGCAATCGCCCGCTGGCTCGCCCGGCCGGTGAACGATTAACCGCAATCCGTGATCAACCAGGCTCTTTCTAGGAGAGGCATCCAATGAGTGAACAGAACCTTCAGCAGAAGCTGGACAGCGTCGGCAATGTCGTCGATTTCCTCCGCAACCAGCAGACCGGCCCCAATGTCTATCCCGGCGTTCCGGCGGAATACTCCAACTGGCGCAACGAGCAGAAGGCATGGGCGCAGACCGCCGTTCTGTTCAACCAGAGCTACCACATGGTCGAGCTCTACGTCCGCGGGCCGGACGCCTTCGCGCTGCTCGAATATCTCGCGATCAACAGCTTCAAGAACTTCGCCGTGAACAAGGCGAAGCAGTTCGTTCCCGTGACGCCCGACGGCTACGTCATCGGCGACGTGATCCTGTTCTACCTGGCCGAGAACGAGTTCAGCCTGGTCGGCCGCGCGCCGGCGATCGAGTGGGTCGAATTCCACGCGCAGTATGGTCGCGACGGCAAGAAGTGGGATGTGACCGTCGAGCGTGACGAGCGCACCGCGCTGCGCAACGACGGCAAGCGCAAGAACTATCGCTTCCAGCTCCAGGGCCCGAACGCGATGAAGATCCTGGAAAAGGCAATGGGCCAGACCCCGCCGGACCTGAAGTTCTTCAACATGGCGCACATCGACATTGCCGGTAAGGACGTCATCGCGCTGCGCCATGGCATGGCCGGCCAGCCGGGCTACGAGCTCTTCGGCCCGTGGGAAGATTACGCCGCCGTGCATGGCGCGCTGGTCGAGGCGGGCAAGAATGACGGCCTCACCCTGGTGGGCGGCCGCGCCTATTCCTCGAACACGCTGGAATCGGGCTGGCTGCCTTCGCCGCTGCCCGCGACCTTCACCGGCGACAGCCAGATGATGAAGGATTTCCGCGCCTGGGCCGGCGGCAATTCCTATGCCGGCATGTGCTCGATCGGCGGGTCCTATGTGCCCGACAGCGTCGAGGGCTATTACCTCACGCCGTGGGACATCGGCTATGGCCACATCGTGAAGTTCGACCACGATTTCGTGGGCCGCGAGGCTCTGGAGAAGATGGCCGGCGAGAAGCACAAGCAGAAGGTCACGCTCGCACTCGACAATGAGGACGTGATGCGCGTGATCAGCTCGGTACTCGCCAAGGGCGACCGCGCGAAATACTTCGAATTTCCGAGCGCGGTCTATTCGATGCACCCGTTCGACGAAGTGAAGTGCGACGGCAAGGTGATCGGCGTGTCGACCTGGATCGGCTACAGCTCGAACGAAGGCAAGATGCTCTCGCTCGCGATGATCGATCCCGATTATGTCGAGATGGGCAAGGAAGTGACACTGGTGTGGGGTGAGCCCAATGGCGGCACCTCCAAGCCGACGGTCGAGCCGCATGTGCAGACCGAGATCAAGGCGATCGTCTCGCCGGTGCCTTACTCGGAAGTCGCGCGCGACAGCTATGCCGATAGCTGGCGCTCGGCGGGTGTCGGCGTGAACGCCTGATCCCTCACCGAAAGACCTGATCGAAGAAACGGGGCGGTCGCAGCGATGCGGCCGCCCTTTTTCTTGCATCACCAACGGCGGTGTCTCGGTTCGAATTTGTCTCCGCAGTGCCCGCTTGAACTTGTCTTCGTCATTCCCGCGCAGGCGGGAATCCAGCAGCCATCAACACCGGATTGCCCAAGGACATCTTCGCGTCGCGCTTCCGGGGAATGATGCCCTCCGACAGCAGCGCCGGGTAATCGTCGATCACTTGCGGGTGGTCCGGGTGAACTGGGGCAGCGTCCCACGGCACGGTCAGGCCGGCGGCGCCTCCGCGGGCGCCGTCACGACCTGCCAGTCGATCGCGCCGCGCCCATGCCGATCAAGGAAGGCGTTGGCCTTGCTGAAGGGACGCGAGCCGAAAAACCCCGCATGCGCCGAAAGCGGGCTGGGGTGGGGCGAGGTGAGCACCAGATGATGGCTGTCCGCACCCAGCCCGGGCACGCGCGCCGCCTTCTTCCTGGCATGGCCGCCCCACAGGATGAAGACGCAGGGCTCCGCCCGCTGGGCGACGGCCGCGACGGCGGCATCGGTGATCGCCTCCCACCCGCGGTTCTGATGCGATCCAGCTTGCCCGGCCTGCACCGTCAGCGCGTTGTTCAGCAGCAGGACGCCTTGGCGTGCCCAGCTTTCCAGATTGCCGTGCCTCGGCGCCTTGATGCCCAGATCGGCCTCCAGCTCCTTGTAGATGTTCACCAGCGAAGGCGGTGTGCGCACGCCTTCGGGTACCGAGAAGGCCAGCCCATGCGCCTGTCCGGGCCCGTGATAGGGGTCCTGCCCCAGAATAACGACCTTGACTGCGTCGAGCGGCGTGAGCTCCAGCGCCCTCAGCCGCTGGCCCCGCGGCGGGTAGATCAGCTTGCCGGCCGCTTCCTCGGCATGGAGCCAGCCGCCCAGCCGCCGCGCCTCCTGCGTCCGCAGCACCGGGTCCAGCGCGGGTTGCCACGAAGGAGGGAGCGCATTGTCAGCCATGTCACTGTGCTAGCCCTTCCTTTCGCGAGTCTCCAGCGCCCCTTCCCCTCTTTCCCCAATGCGCCTAGTGGATGCGGCATGTCAGTCCATTTCCACGAAGAAGATCTGCCCGAAGGCGTGCTCGCGCCGGGGCCGATCGCAATCGACACCGAGACGATGGGCCTCGTCACTCCGCGCGACCGCTTGTGCGTGGTTCAGGTCAGCGACGGCAGGGGCGACGAGCATCTCGTCCGCTTCGCCAATGGCAGCAATTACGATGCGCCCAATCTGAAGGCGGTCCTCGCTGACCCGGCAAGGCTGAAGCTGTTCCATTTCGCGCGCTTCGACCTCGCGGCGATCGAGCACTATCTGGGTGTGACCGCCGCTCCCGTCTTCTGCACCAAGATCGCCAGCAAACTCACTCGCACCTATACCGACCGGCACGGGCTGAAATTCCTTGTAAGCGAACTGCTCGGCACCGATATCTCCAAGCAGCAGCAGTCGAGCGATTGGGGCGCGAAGGAACTGACCGAAGCGCAGCGCGAATACGCCGCCTCCGATGTGCGCTACCTCCACCGGCTTCACGACATTCTGCTGGAGCGGCTGGAGCGCGAGGGACGCCGCGAGATCGCTCAGGCCTGCTTCGACTTCCTGCCCGCCCGCGCGCGCCTGGATATCGCCGGCTGGGCCGATAAGGACATATTCAGCCACGAATGAGTATTAGCGCAAAGAGCAGAGCTTCCCAGACAGCCCCCTGGACCCCTTGACGCCCATGACCGCCCAGGCCGACACTCTCCGCAATGACCGCCGCGCCTTCGCCGCGCCAGGCGGAGCGCATGACCGGCTGATCTCGCGCCTTGCCAAGCTGCTGCCGGCCGCGATCGGCGTCATCGCGGCGCTGATGATCCTGACGCCGCTCGCCCCGCGCGGCGAGGTGAGCTTCCTGCTCGACCGCAACAAGGCGGCCATTGCGGAGGATCGGCTGCGGGTGGATAATGCGATGTATCGCGGCCAGGACACCAGAGGGCGGCCATTCTCGCTCACCGCGGGCGAGGCGGTGCAGCGTTCGGCGAGCGAACCCATCGTCCGGCTGAACGATCTGGAAGCCCGCATCCTGCTCAACCAGGGACCCGCCGTGCTGAGCGCCCGCTCGGGAAGCTACAATCTCGATCAGGAAAGGGTAGCGATCGATGGACTGGTGCAATTCAGGGCCGCCGATGGCTATCGCATGGTCGCCCGCGACGTCTCGATCGACCTGGAGAACAAGACGCTCCTGGGCGATGGCCGGGTGGAAGGCGCGATCCCCGCAGGCACGTTCAGCGCCAATCGCATCGTGGCGGACCTCTCGGAGCGCACCATCACGCTTGCCGGAAATGCACGCCTGCGCATGGCGCCCGGCGAACTGAGGATGCCGTAGATGCCGCGAAGCACCACCGCCTTTCAGTCCCTCCGCCGCGTTGCCGTGGGTTTCGCGCTCACGCTGGCGGCGTTGATGGGCTGGCAGCACCTCTCCGCCCAGGCGATCGCCGCGCATAACAGCAATGCGCCGGTGGATTTCAGTGCCGACCGCATCGAGCTGCAGGACCGCCAGAACCGCGTCGTCCTTTCGGGCGACGTCCGGATCGAGCAGGCGGGGCTGACCCTCAATGCCGGCCGGACGACTGTCTCCTATTCCGATAACGGAGAGCTGGAGATCGAGCGGATCGACGCGACCGGCGGCGTGCTCGTGACACGCGGCAACGAATCGGCGCGCGGCTCGGTCGCGGTGTATGATTTCGGCAGGCGCATGATCATCATGTCGGGGAACGTCTCACTGCGCCGCGGAGGCGACACGCTGAACGGGGGGCGGCTCGTCATCGATCTGAGGACCGGCCTTTCCAGCGTGGACGGCAGTTCCGGCGGCAGCGGCCGAGGCGGTGGCCGTGTCAGCGGGACTTTCCAGGTTCCCGACTGAGCCTGCGGGGCCGCAGTCAGTCGGCGGCCTCGATCCGCAGATTGCCGAGATCGACGTTCCTGGTCCCCGGCTGCAACCATAATCCCAGCGTCTGGCCGGAGCAGGCTCCGGCGTTCAGCAACTGCCCCTCACCCGCCGGGTCCGGCATGATCCGCCGGGGCCGGCGGGCAGCGCCGTCGCAGTCGAGCGAGGCCAGATAGGCCCCCGGTGTGGCCCGCCCGTCCGTCCGCATCTCGGCGAAGAAGCGATAGCGCCCCGGTCTAAGCGCGAGCCTCTGGCTGAGCGCAAGGCGGCTGACATCGCCGAAATTGCTGGCCCTGAAAACATGGCCTCCGTCCTCGCCAAGCGCGACCAGTCGTGCCGTGATGTCTCCCGAGGAATGGCGGATCCAGCCGAAGGGCGGCGTCGCGCCTTGCGTCGCCAACCTCTCGAAACGTCCGTCCGACAAGCCCGCGGCTCTGCCCGGATCGCCGCAATGGCCGCGCCAGAGCTCCTCGGCCTGGGCGCGCTCACCGCGCGCCAACAGGCGAGCGGCGAGGAACGCGGGCGTCTTGCAGCCCAGCGGCACGCCCCGTGCCGCCAGCGCCAACGCCACCTTTGTCCTCCTGCCGAGCAACTCGCCCTGCCCCTCGTCTTTGAAGTGGAAGTAGCTTTCGAGCCAGTCGGGCCGAAGTGCGAGCCGTGCCGCGATCGCCGATTGCCCCGGTTCGCTCGCTTCCAGAGGCGCAAGCAACCGGTCCGACAGCGGGAAGGCGGGGTCGACGCGCAAGACGGCATCGGCGCGGATCGCCGCAAGCGGCCAATCGCCGGAGCGCACCGCCGCATCGTACCAGTAGAGCTGCGTCAAACGGGCACGCCAGCCAAGCATTCCGGCCACGCGAAAGGCCGGGTCGGCACCTTGTGCGGCGCCGCCGATCTGGCGGGCCGCGCCCAGCAGTGCGGTGGACATCGGATGTACCGGCTCCGCGTCTACTGCCCGGCGCGCCTCTGCGAGCGCGGCGGAGCCATTGCCCTGCTCCAGCGCCAGCAGGGCGGCCTGGCGAGCGGCTTCGGCGCGGAACGCCGTCGGCACGAATTCCTGAAGGGCCGGCCACCCGCGGGTCAGCCGGTCAAGCCCGCTCCCCCAGGAAGCGGTGAGATATGCCAGCAGCACGATCGTGAATGCGGCCTTCCAGGCAATCGACGAGCGGCGCCAGGCCATCACGCGGCCCTGCCTTCCGCCTCCCGCGGCGCGTCGCCATAGCCGTAATACTCGGCATAGTGGCCGCCGTGCAGGCTCATGTCGAATTTGGTCAGCAGCCCGCCTAGCAGGACGGCATCGACTGCGCGCAGGCGCCGCAGCGCCGCTTTCAACGCGCCCCGGCGGCCCCGTCCTGCCTCCACTACGAACACAACACCGTCGGCAAGCGCGGCCAGCGCGGGTGCGTCAGCGAGGCCGAGGACGGGCGGACTGTCCACCACCACCAGTTCGTAAGCTTCGGCCATCTCGTCGAGCAGCGCGGCAGCGCGCGGAGAGGTAAGCAGATCCGTCGGGCTTGGCGGTATCGGGCCGGAAGGCAGAAGATCCAGATTGGGCTCCTGCGCAGGAACGATCGCACTCCCGGCTGCGTCGGCCGAAACGAGCAGGCTGGAAAACCCATGGCGATTGGCGATGCCGGTTTCGCGATGCACCGATGGCCGGCGCAGATCCGCATCCACCAGCAGGACCTTGCGCCCTTGCCGCGCGAACCCCGAGGCGATGGCATAGGCGCTCAAACTCTTGCCTTCGCCGGGCTGCGCGCTCGTCACCTGCAAGAGGCGCGGCAGCCCTGTGCGTGCCGCGTAAGGCAATGTCGCGCGAAGCGAACCGTAGGCTTCGGCAAGGGGCGAGGCCGGATCGGCAAGCGCTTCGCGTGCCTCTTCCTCGCCCGCATCAGGGACGATCCCGAGCAGGGGAACCCCCAGCTTCTCTTCGACATCCTCCGGCATGCGTAGGGTGTCGTCGAGCTGGTCGCGCGTGAATGCCACTATCCCCGCGAGGCCGAGACCCACCAGCAGCGCAAGGGTGAGATTGAGTGGCAGGTTGGGAGACGATGGCGCCGCGGGCGCTTCCGCCCGATCGACGATGGCGAGATTGCTGGTTGAGATTCCGGCGCTGGCGCTAAGCTCGCGAAACCGTTGCAGCAGGCCTTCGTAGATCGACCGGTTCGTGTCGGCCTCCCGCGCCAGCATGTTGTAGCGCACGGCGCGGTCCTGCTCCGAAAGCGTCGCGCCCTGAAGGCGCCGGACCTCCTCGCGCAGCCGCTGCTCGGTCGAAAGAGCCGCCTCGTAATCGGCGCGGATCGAGTTCCGCACGTTTTGGGCGACGCGCTCAAGCTGCTGCTTCACCGCATCGAGCGCGGCGGAGGCCTGCAGCACTTTCGGATGATCGCCAAGATAGCGCTGCCGGGCCGCCTCCAGATCCACCTCGAGTTCGGCACGGCGGGTCATCAAGGCCTGCACCGTCTCATTCCCCAGCACAGCGGCGGAGGACAGCGGCGGCGATGCCTGTTCGGCGCGCCAGCGGCCCTCCGCGGCGATCCGGGTTGCCTCGGCCTGATTGGCTGCCTGGTTCAGCTGCATCAGGCTAGAGGTGGTGACGCTGCTGGAGACGAGGCCGCCGCGCGCCTCTTCCAGCCCTGGATCTCGCGCGCGGATCAAGCCTGCCCGACGTGCATAGGCATTGAGCTCGCGCTCGGACGCTTCGAGCCGGGCACGCGCCTCTTCGAGCCGTTCGGAGATGAACCGGCGGGCGTAGGCGGAACTGTCGATGCGGCGTTGCAGCCCCGCCTGGATGAACTCCTCGGCGTAGGCATTGGCGATCCTCGCCGCCATTTCGGGCCGGGTGCTGGAAAAGCCGACATGGATGATGCGCGTGTTGCGCAGGAGCTCGACCTTCAGATTGTTCAGCAGCAGGTCCGCGATCTGCGCCTGGCGATCCGCGGGAGCCTGCTCCTCCCCCGCCGGCTCCGACATGCCCGTGGCGGCAAGGAACTGCGGGTCGTCTGCCAGATTCAACCGGCGCACGACCCGTTCGGCGAGGCCGCGGCTTTGCAGGATCTCGAGCTGGGTGTTGAGGTGCCGCTCGGTATCCCAGCTTGGCGCGGCCTCGACCTGCGGATCGAACTCGTCGCCCAGCACGGCTTGGCTCTGCCCGCCCACATGGACGACCGCCTCGGCGGTGTAGCGCGGCATCTGCAGCATCGTCAGGACAATCGCTGCGAGCACCACGCAGGAGACAATGGCGAGGATCAAGCGCCAGTTGCGGCGGACCAGCCCAGTTAGTTGACGAAATACATCCGCAAAGCCGTCTTTGCCCGGATAAGTAGTTTCATCAGCAACCAGATTGCCGCCAGCCTCGCCATAGGCGGACATGCTGAATGGTTCGGCCGGTCGATGCATCGCGATCTTTCACTCCCCCCTTGGCGCCGTTCTTTGTGCAATTCCGGCCGCTGCCGCTCAGAAATCCGTGAACACGTTGAGCAGCGGCGCGGCCTGCAGGATGTCGCGATAGCCGCCGCGCAGCCTGGAATAGCCGACCACCACCACGTCGCCGGCCAGCACCTGCGGATCGGGCGAGCGGCCGGCGCGGATCTCGACGAGATCGAACCGCGCGCCCATGCGCCGCCCGCCGACGGTGCGAAACACCAGGACCTCGTCCAGCTTGGCGCTGGGCGTGGGGCTGCGTGCCTGGGCCAGCGCGGAAAGCAGCGTCGCCCCCGGCTGGACCGGGTAGACGCCGGGCAGCACCACTTCGCCTTCGACGGAAATCGTGTTGGACAGGGTTTCGTTGACGATCACGGCAACCCGCGGATCGCGCAGATAGCTCTTTCCGTAGGCCTGCTCGATCTCCGCCGAGACATCCGCCTGCGTGCGCCCCGCAGCCTCCACCTGGCCGATCAGAGGCAGATACAGGTTGCCCGCATTGTCGATCGGCACCTGCTCCAGCGTCAGCCCCGGCTCCTCGAAGACATGGACCGTCACGATGTCTCCGGGCTGGAGCAGATAGGCGCCGGCCAACCTCTCGGCCTCGGCCGGAATCGCCCGATAGGCCGCCTCCCCGGACGGCAGCGACGAATTGAGCTGCGGCTGGCACGCCGCCAGCGCGAGCAGGCCGAGCGCGATCAGCGCCCTGGCGATACGGTCTATCGGCAAATTTCCACCTCCCGGACAGAATCGCGGCGCGGTGCGCGCCTGCCGCCTTGCCCGTCCCCTTCCCGCTGCCCGCCACCCGCTCTCGACGGATCGGGCGGCGCGGCGAGCAGGCCCGCCGCGAGCGCCGCAAGGCACGCCAGCGACATCGATCGCAGCGGATAGTCGACCAGCGAATGCAGCCCCAGCAGCGCCAGCGATCCGATCGCGAAGACCGTCTGCGCGCGCTCGCCCGGCCGGCGGCGCCATGCCTTCAGCGCCAGCATCGCAAGGAGCAGGGCGGCCAGCAGCAAGCCCGCCAGGCCGGGAATCCCGGCTTCGAGCGCGAGTTCCAGAAAATCGTTATGCGCGCGGTGCGGCGTGCTTGCGTCAACGAATTCCAGCCGTTCCGCAGCAAGGATGCTCTGCTCGAAAGTGCCCATGCCCGATCCGAGCGGCCAATATTGCCCGGTGGCGAACCAGCCATCCGCCCACAGCTCCGCCCGCGCATCGCGCTCCCTCCCGAAGCGCTCTGCAACCCAGCCGAGGGCAGGGCTCCAGACCAGCAATGCCGCCAGGGCGAGAAGCAAGGCACCTGCGCCGGCGGCGGCCGCCATCGGCCTGAGGCGCGGCGCGAAGGGCCCGCTACACCACGCCAGGCAAGCCGCCGCCATCGCCGCCGGCAGCAGCGCTATGCCCGTGCGCGAGCCGGTGAAGATGACCGCCAGGCCAAGCAGGGCCGCCAACCCCGCGAACCACCAGACGCGCCCTTTCGCCGCCCGCCAGCTACCGGCCAGAACGCCCAGCCCGGCCAAGCCGATCAGCAGCACGTCGGCTTCCGCATTGCGATTGGCCTGGAAGCCCGTGATCCCGGTCATATGCGTCTGGCTGTAGAATCTCGGCGCCGCCGATCCCCCGGCAAGCTGGATTGCGCCGACCAGCGCCGAAGCCAGCGCCAGGGCAACGACCACGGCAATCAGCCACCGGCGACCGGACGGATCGAGCGCAGCGGCCATCAGCATCACCGCGAGCGGCGGGCCAAGCGAGAGCAGCGCCGCCAGCGTCTCCGGCGGCGACAGGGTCAGCGGCCTCCAGCTCTCAGCGTGGCCGATCAGCCCGAGTGCGTCGACCGTGACGGCGCGGCCGGGCAAGCCGCTCCAGAGGGCCGGTGGAAGCGGGACGAGTTGCAGAAGCGGCAGCAAGACCGGGATTGCCGCAAGCAGCCAGAACGCGGGATCCGCAGCAATCGGCGCCGAACCTCGCCGCGCCCACCAGATCCATGCCAGCGCGGCAAAGGTTGCAAGCGTCTGGAGCCACAACTCCGCCATCGGATTGGGCGATCCGCCGCCGCCGAGCAGCAGGGCCAGCGCCAACAGGCCGCCTGCGATCGCCACGCGCCTGCGAGGCACTTCGATGCCGATAGTCACCAGTCTCTACCGCGGAATGCGCAAGTGAGCAGAGACAGGCTCAGCCGGGGCTGTCGTTCCCTCCGCCCGAGCCCAGCGCGACCGCACCGCCGGCCGCGAGAACGAGAAGCAGGATCGCCAGCGGGAAGCCGCCGCTGCTCCCGAGGAAGCCGGCATAGTCCCCACCGGCGGGAGCGACCCCCCGCTCCGCGCAGCGCAGATAACCGGCGCTTTCCGCCGCGCCAGTATCGCTTGCGACAGGCGCGCATGCCGCGCTGGCACGCGCCGGAGCGATCGTGGCTGCGCCAGCCGCCGCATGGGGCAGCGCATCCGCGGAGCGCGTCGCATTGGCAGCAAATGCCGGATTGGCCGAAATCAGGCCAAGCACGGCCAGCGAAACCACCATATTTCCCGAAATCTTCACCACGTCCCCCCGTAGTAGCGAAACCTCGCGACCATTGAACCGGATGCCCAGGGCCGCTTAATTGCCGGCAGCGGTAAACCACGGATGAAAAAGCAGAGCAAGAACTCAGGCGCCATACTGTGGTTACTACGTATCCATACTGTGCGCGCACACGCACGATCAGAACGCCCGCGCATGGATTAGCACCCGCAGGGTCAGGAATACGATCCGCGCGTCGCGCCAGATCGACCATCCATCAAGATATTCGAGATCGGACTGCAGGCGAAGCTGAAGGTCCACTTCACGATGGGTTGCCCCGCGCAGGCCCCTGATCTGTGCCAGCCCCGTCATTCCCGGCTTGAGCGCGTGACGCTGCCAGTAGCGGGTATCGATTTCCCAGAAGAGCTTGTCGCCGGCCGACGACCCGATCGCATGCGGGCGCGGCCCCACGATGCTCATCTGGCCGAGCAGGACGTTGAACAGTTGCGGAATCTCGTCGAGGCTGGTGCGGCGGAGGAAGCGGCCGATATGGGTCACCCGGTCGTCGCCGCGCGAGGCCGAGCGGTGCCCATGCGGGTCCGCGCCTTCGACTCTCATGGTTCGGAACTTGAACATGGCGAAGAAGCGGTTGCCGCGCCCGAGGCGCTGTTGCCGAAACAGCGCAGGCCCGCCATCTTCGACGATCACGAGCAGGGCAATCACCACGAAAAGAGGCGAGAGCAGGATCAGGGCGGTCCCGGCAAAGAGCAGGTCGAACAAGCGCTTTGCCGCGCGGGCCCTTAGCCCCAGCGGCCCGGACGACACGATCAGCGCCGCTTGCCCGGCCTCGTCATAGCGATGCACGCCGATTGCGCCGAGATTGTGCGCCAGCTCGCTGACGAGTTCCCCGCGCATGCCCGATCCCTTGAGGACAAGCGACCAGATGACCCGGCGTTCGATCGGGCAACTGACCACCACCCGGTCCATGTTCCGCATGTGAAACGCCAGCCGGTCGAGCGCATGGGGATCGGCAAGCGAGGGCACGATGCCGTGATCGGCCGCGCGGATGCGAAAGGCGTGCTGAAGCTGGACCGGCGGGCCATCATCCTCGATCACCAGGACATTGGCGATTCCCGGCCCGAACCGGCGGGCGCAATATTCGCTCATGGCCCAGCGGGCGCCGGCCATCAAAATAAAGGAAAAAGCGAGACCGAGAGTGAACGCCACGCGCGAGAATTCCGCGTTGGTCTTGGCGTAGAAGGCAATGAAGTTGAACAGCGCCGCAGACAGGAACAGCGCCGCTGCCATGCGCAGCGTGCTCCGCCGCCAATTCACGAGCGATTCGCGCGAATAGGCGGCATTATAGAAGGCGATGGTCAGGTAGAGCGGCACGAGCATCTGGCTGGCCCGGGCGACATTGCCGTGATTCGCGCTGCCGAGGTAAAGCGATGCGGCCAGCGAATGCGCCGCAAGGATAATGCAGATGTCCACCAGCGCCTGGAAAGCGTAGATCTGCAACCGCCGCTTTTCGAGCGGCGGCGCGACTGCCGGCGCCCGCAAGTGAGGAGCGGCGCCCACCAGCGCCACCTGCTCTGCTCGTGCAACCATAGAATACGGATGCCCGCTGACGGACTTCCCCCCCGATTAACCCCGCCGCGCGCATGGCGCAGCAGGCGCCGGATGGCAAGGCCCGGCCGCCCGGGGTGCTATCCCGGTTCGGATACCCTCCCTCCTACCCGCCCCCTGCGGGAAGGACGAAAGGGAGTTGGCCGAGGGGGATCAGCGCCGGGCCGCGGCCGCCCTGGCAATCTCCGCCAGCCCCTGCGCCAGAAGGAGTTCGGCCGACTGATTGTTGGCGAGCAGGCTGCGGTGCAATTCGGCCAGCCGCACGCCGAGCCGTTCGAGCTTGCGGCCGCGCCAGCGGCGCAGCTGATCCGAAAGGTCCCGTTTATCACGGAAGAAGACACGCCTCGCGCGGGTCTCCTCTTCCAGCAGGCCCTGAACGTCCCCGCGTGGGCCCAGCCGCGCGGAAAGGCCGGCAAGCTGCGCGGCGCGCCGCTCCATGGCGAGGAGCACGCCCACCGGGTTCAACGACAGCTCCCGCATGCGGCGAAGCTCCGCCGGGAGCTTGCCCGTCTCGCCCGAGAGCACCGCATTGACGAGCGGCATGAAGCCATCCTCCTCCGCCTTTGCGCCGATGGCATCGAGCGCTTCGGCGTCCGGCGATTTGGGCGACTGCGGGCTGGCATCGAGATAGAGCGCGAGCTTGGTCACTTCGGAGCGGGCAAGCCGGATGTCGAGGCCCGCGGCGCGCGCGATACGCTCCGCCAGATCGCCGCCCAGCGGCACTCCGGCGGCATCGGCCATGCGCCGGACCTCGTCGGTCAGGCTGCGAAGGTCGGGCGGGTAGAACATCGCCACCAGCGCATCGGTGCGCTTCTCGATCAGCTTTGCCGTGCGCGACTTGTCGGTGGCCGAAGTGGCGACGATCAGCACGGGGCAAGGATCGCCCTCCCCGGCATCGATCGTCTCCGCAAGGTTCTTCACCGCATCGTGGGCTTCATCGCCAGCGGCGCGGACATGGATATGGCGCGCATCGCCGAAGAGCGAGCTGGAACGCGCCTCGTCGGCCAGGAGCACCGGATCCTTGCGCAGGTCGCCGCCCGATATTTCCACGCGCTCCCCGGGATCGGGCAGCATCGCCGCGATCCGGTCCGCCGCGGCGGAAGCGCCGGCTTCATCCTGCCCACAAAAGAAGAAAATCCTGCATTGCCGGGCGGCCTTGGGCGCGGTGGCCGCAAAATCGCGCTGGGTCGCCTTCACGCCCCGAACCTCGTCATCGCAGCGTCATCAGGATTGCTCGCGCAGGGTCAGCGCAAGGCGGGTCACGATGCGGTCCGCAACGTCGCGGGCGAGATTCTCCAGCGCGGTCTGCTCCGCGGCGATGGTCGCATATTCGGAAGACACGACGTCGATGCCGGCATCGGACCCGGCGGTGGCGTCGAGCAGGATCTCGCCCGTGGCATTGTCGACAAGCTGATAGCGGGCGCGCAGCGTGCGCCGCTCCCGCCCGATGGTGTCGTCGGTGAGCAGCCCCAGCCCCTCAAGCTGATCGTCGAGCCGCACATCGAGCCGGTATTGCGCGCTGCCGTCGCAATCGTTCAGCCGGTCACACAGCGCGTTGCGCACCAGCCAGCCGGCCTCGCCCCCGATCGCCGGAACCTCGACCGCGGCGAGCCCGCGCGCCACCGCGCCGTCGCCTCCGCCGGCATACATCGGCTGCAGCCCGCAAGCCGAAAGCGCCAGGGCAAGGGGCATGGTCAGGAAAGGGGGAAGGCGCCGGGCGAGCAAGGCGGCCGCGCGCCTCATGCGACGAGATTGACCAGCCTGTCGGGGACGACGATCACCTTGCGTATTTCCGCTCCATCGAGCGCACGCTGCACCTTCTCCGACGCGAGGGCAAGCGCCTCCAGCTCTTCCTTCGGCAGGCCCTTGGCGACGGTCAGCGTATCGCGCAGCTTGCCCTTGACCTGCACCGCCACGGTCACCTCGTCCTCTACCAATAGCGCGGGATCATGCGCAGGCCATTCGGCTTCGGCAGCCAGACCCTGGAGCCCGGCGGAATGCCACGCCTCCTCCGCCAGATGCGGCATCATCGGCGAGACGAGCAGCATCAACGCGGCGATCGCCTCGCTGCGGGTGGCAGACGGCTCGGCCTTCTCGACCGCGCTCGTCAGCTCGTAGATCCGGGCGACCGCCTTGTTGAAGGCCAGCGCCTCGATATCCGCGCCCACCGCCGCGATCGCCTGGTGGAGCTTGCGCTGCAGGGCCTTGTCCTCGCCTGCCGCGCCGGCCCCAGCACCGGAACCGTATTGGGCGAAGAGCCGCCACAGCCGCTGGACGAACCGCGCGCAGCCTTCGATCCCGCTTTCGGACCAGGGCAGGTCACGCTCGGGCGGGCTGTCGGAGAGCATGAACCAGCGCACCGCATCCGCACCGAAGCGAGCGACGATCTCGTCCGGGTCGACGACGTTCTTCTTCGACTTGGACATCTTGATGACGCGGCCGATCTCCACCGGATCGCCGTCCGCCTTCAGCGTTGCGGCATCGGCGCCGCGCTCCACCTCGCCCGGGCTGTAATAGACCGGCTGCCCGCTTGCCGGATCGATGCGCGAATAGGTCTCGTGCGTCACCATGCCCTGGGTGAAGAGGCTGGCGAAGGGCTCGGCGACGTCGATCTCGCCGATATGCTTGAGCGCCCGCGTCCAGAAGCGGGCGTAGAGCAGGTGGAGGATCGCATGCTCGATCCCGCCGATATATTGCTGCACCGGCAGCCAGCGGGCGACCTCTTCGCGGTCGAAAGGCTTGTCCGCCGGCTGGCTGGCAAAGCGCAGGAAATACCACGAGCTGTCGACGAAAGTGTCGAGCGTGTCGGTCTCCCGCTCGGCCGCGCCGCCGCAGCGCGGGCAGGTCACATGCTTCCATGTCGGGTGCCGCACCAGCGGATTGCCGGGCGCGGACATGTCGACATCCTCGGGCAGGGTGACGGGAAGCTGATCCTTCGGCACCGGCACGACGCCGCAGCTCCCGCAGTGGATGAAGGGAATCGGCGTGCCCCAGTAGCGCTGGCGCGAGACGCCCCAGTCGCGCAGGCGCCACACCGTCTTGCCTTCGCCCCAGCCTTCTTCCTGCGCGCGGGCGATCACCGCCGCCTTGGCCTCGGCAACGCTCATCCCGTTTATGAAGCCGGAATTGACGCACACCCCGTCGCCCGGCTCGGCCTCACCGGCAAAGGGTTTGTCCGCATCCGCCGGGCTGGGCGCCACCACGCGTGTGATCGGCAGGCCGTATTTCACGGCGAAGTCGAAGTCGCGCTGATCGTGGCCCGGCACCGCCATGACGGCGCCGGTGCCGTAATCCATCAGCACGAAATTCGCGATGTAGAGCGGCAGCTCCTGCCCAGTAAACGGATGGACCGCGCCGATGCCGGTATCGAAGCCAAGCTTCTCTGCCGTCTCCAGCTCCGCTGCGGTAGTGCCTCCTTCGCGGCACTTCTCGATGAAGGCCGTAGCCTCGGCGCTGCTCGCCGCAACCTGCTGCGCGATCGGATGATCGGGTGCGACTGCCACGAAGCTGGCGCCGAAGATCGTGTCGGGCCGCGTGGTGTAGACTTCCAGCGTGCCGCCGTCGGTCAGCCGAAACGTGAATTGCAGGCCCTGGCTCTTGCCGATCCAGTTTTCCTGCATCAGTTTGACCTTGTCAGGCCAATCCTTCATCTCGCCCAGCCCGTCGAGCAATTCCTGCGCGAAGTCGGTGATCTTGAGGAACCACTGGTTGAGCTTGCGCTTTTCGACCAGCGCGCCGGAGCGCCAGCCGCGGCCATCGATCACCTGTTCGTTCGCCAGCACGGTCTGGTCTACCGGATCCCAATTGACTGCGCTTTCCTTGCGATAGACGAGGCCTGCCTCGTAGAGGTCGAGAAACAGCGCCTGCTCATGCCCGTAATATTCGGGATCGCAGGTCGCGAACTCCCGACTCCAGTCGATGGCCAGACCCAGGCGCTTGAGCTGCGCCTTCATGTTCGCGATGTTCTGGTAGGTCCAGCTACCCGGATGCACGCCCCGCTCGATCGCAGCGTTTTCCGCCGGCATCCCAAACGCGTCCCAGCCCATCGGGTGGAGCACGTTGTGGCCTGTCATGCGCTTGAAGCGCGCCAGGACATCGCCCATCGTATAGTTGCGGACATGGCCGATATGGATGCGCCCTGAGGGATAGGGGAACATCTCCAGCACATAGCTGTGCGGCTTGTCGGAGGCGTCCTCCGCGCGGAAGCTCTGCGCCTCTTCCCAGACGCGCTGCCAGCGTCCGTCGACCTGCGACGGATCAAATCGTTCGCTCATCGTTACAGCCCCTGCCGGCTCAGCCGATGGCGGAACGCCTGAGATCGCGCGCCTTCGTGAGAATGATGTCCTCGAGCTTCTGAACAGTGGCTGCGGTCACCGGAGCACTGACCCAGGTGCCGTTCTGCAGCAGTTGGCGGCTGGCCGCGACGCGCAGCGCGTCGGCTCGGAGGTCCTGATCGAGGATGGTGACAGAGACCTTCATCCGCTCATTCGCGTTTTCAGGATTGGGGTACCAGTCGGTCACGATCACCCCGCCGGCACTGTCCGTCTGCAACAGCGGCATGAAGGACAATGCTTCGAGGCTTGCGCGCCAAAGATAGGAATTGACCCCGATCGTGGTGACCTGCGCGGCGGCAATATCCGCCTTGGGCCGATCATTCTTGCCGCAGGCGCCAAGGGCAACGGCGCCCGAAAGCGCGGCCCCCAGAAGCAGAGCGCGCGCCGCACGGCGCTGGATGGAAAATCCCGTTTCGCTGCTGCCTGTCATCACTGTGCCGTTCCTGTTCCTTGGGGCCCGTCTGTTTTTCGTGCTGCATCCATGCGTCGCGCAGCGGACGCTGCCGTGAGCCTCTATCGCCGCCGCAGGCTTGCGGCAAGTGCGCGCTTCGTCCTTGCGCAGACGCCATTGCGCAACCGCGCGGTGAATGTCCGCTTAACCCCCCAAGATGTGTGCGCATTGCAACAGTTCTGCAGAACTGGGGGCGTCACTCGACTCAACGCTGGCATTTTTCGTCCTGACGACCTACCAAAACACAAAGTGTGAACATCGGATCGATTCTCTTGCCGCTCAGGTAAGGTTCATGGATCCAATGCTCATATAACAAGGCCATGGGACAGGGATGAAGGTGGTTCAGGCAATGGCGAAGCGTCGCAAGACAGATTTGCGCAGCGGGATTCCCGCCGCGCTTCTGTGCGTCGGCGGCGCTGGCCTGGTCGCCGCGCCAAGCGCCGTACTCGCCCTGGGAGGGACCGCGGGTGAAAACGTTGGCCGGACGGCGCTGGAAAACTTCGTTTCCTTTACTCCCGCCTCGGTCAATCCGCGCCTCGCAAGGCTGGTTGCCGAACGCAGTGCCTCCTCAGGCAAGATGATGGCCTTCACGCCCGCGGGTTCCGCCAATCGCCCGGGCCATTCCGTAACGGTTGCGGTGCGCGTGGACGAAGCTGCGGCGCAGTTGATTTCGGTCCATTCCGCGCTTGCCGCCGCCCAGGACCAGACTTCCGGCGCCGCGCTGCGAATCGCTTCGACCCGCTACAATCTCGGCCTCTCGCGCGGCTATCGCAGCTTCGTGCAGACACCGCAGTTGGCCAAGAGCCTGAGCGATGCCGCCATTCCCGATCTTGCCAGCTTCAAGCCTGCGGAAGGCGTGAAGGACCAGCCGAGCCGCTTCAACGCGCGAATCGCGATGGAAGAGGAACAGAATGCCGGCCGCGCGCCGCGCACACTGGAAGGGCTGGGCGATCAGACTTTCGACCTCGGCGGCAGCTACCGCGTGACACGCAATCTCGATGTCACCGCGGGCGTCCGCTATTCGCAAGACCGCAACCAGCTCGCTCCGCTCACCAACGGCAAGCAGGACAGCCAGGCCGTCTATGTCGGGACGCAATTCCGCTTCTGACGCGGAATACGATCGACCGGCATTGCATGACCCCGCGACCCGCGGGGTTTTCTTTGCTTTCCGCCTGGAAAGACGATTCACCCCCACGCCGCCCCTGTGCAGTTGACACCGCCGCGCCGTGCGCGTCATGTTTCGGTAGCACGGCGGCCGGGCGAGAGCCGGATCAATCGAGGGAGGGGACCGATGAGGCAATGGCTGGGTGAGCGGACGATCCTTCGTCAGGCACCGATCTCATTGGCAGGCCTTTTGCTGGCTGCGCTCCTGCCCGCATCGGCGGCCGCGCAAGCCCAGACCGTGGCGGGAGACGCGGCGGCGGACACGCCCGCCGAAAGTCCCGCATATCAATATCAAGTAGATACAAGCTGGCCGCAGCAGCCGCTGCCGAACAAATGGCTGATCGGCGATGTCGGCAATGTCAGCGTGGATCGGCACAATCACATCTGGGTGGTTCATCGCCCATCGACCCTGCAAAGCTGGGACATAGGCGCCAGCGAGGATCCGCCGATAAAATGCTGCATCGCTGCCCCGCCGGTCCTCGAGTTCGATACCGACGGAAATCTGCTCCGCGCCTGGGGCGGGCCGAAAGAGATCGAGAACTGGTTCGATTCCGAACACGGCATCTTCGTCGATGACGAGGATCATGTCTGGATCCTGGGAGCGGGTGCGACCGACGGGCAGTTGTTGAAGTTCACGATGGACGGCGAATTGCTGCTCCGCATCGGAAAGAAGGGAGAGTTCGGAGCCGCGGACGATCCAGGCATGTTGGGGATGCCGACGGACATCTACGTCGATACGGCTCTCCGGGAAGTCTACGTCGCCGACGGGTATCGCAATCATCGCGTGATCGTGTTCGATGCCGATAACGGCGCATTCAAGCGCCAGTGGACCGTCTATGGCAAGCAGGTAGACCCCCGTTACTTCTCAGGCGCGGAGGAGGTCGGCTCGCGCGGCCCGCGCGACCAGACGGATCTCTTCACCACCGTCCATTGTATCACCAAGATCGGCCAGGAGCTGTTCGTATGTGACCGGACCAACAGCCGCATCCAGGTGTTCGATCCGGACGGGACATATATCCGCGAGATATTCTACAATCGCGGCGAGGCGGGAGCCGGCGGTTCGACCTGGGACGCCGCGCCCCTGCCGGGTCACCCTGACCGGATCGTGGTGCTCGATGGAGTCAACAGCGAGTTCGCCGTGCTCGACAGCAGCAACGGCGACGTCATCAGCAGCTACCTGGCCAAGGGCCGATACGCGGGCCAGATGCACTGGCCGCATCAACTCGCGGTCGACCAGCAGGGCAGGCTGTACATCGCCGAGGTCGGCGGCGCGGCGCGCATTCAGCGCTTCGTGCCGGTTTCCGCCGCCGGCAATTGACGCAGGGCCCGCAGCGGCGTGGTTTGACCAAGGGCGGGCATTGCTGCATTCCCGCGCAATAGAAACGCTCGGGGGCGCGCATGATCGAGACGCTCATTGCCAAGATCCAGCAGCGCTCCGCGCTTTCTGAAGAGGAAAAGGAGCTTCTCCGGTCGAGAATGACCGAAGCAGTGGTTTACCCCGCAGGCTCGGTCATGGTGACCGAAGGCGAGCGGATCAGATATTCGTTACTGCTGGCAGAGGGTCTCGCCTGCCGCTCCAAATACATGGTTGATGGAGCGCGGCAGATCATGGAGTTCGAAATCGCCGGCGACTTCGTGGATCTCCATTCCTATCCACTCGAACGGCTGGACCACAGCATCACCGCGATCACCGATTGCCGAATGATCAAGTTCCAGCATCACGACATCAGCAGCCTCATCGAGCAGCATCCGAGATTCGCCAGAATATTGTGGTTCATGACGATGGTGGACGCGTCGATCCACCGTGAATGGCTGGTGAGCCTTGGCTCCAGGTCGGGCGCGCACCGCGTGGCGCACCTCTTTTGCGAGATGTTCCATCGCAGCCGCGTGGTGGGTCTCACCGACGGCCTTACCTATCACTTCCCGGTGACGCAGGCGGATCTGGGGGAAGCTCTCGGCTTCACATCGGTACACGTCAATCGAGTGTTGCGGGAGCTGCGCGAAAGAAATCTCGCGACGTTCCAGGCAAAGAGGGTTCGCATCCAGAATCTCGAGGCGCTGGAGGAGTTCGCGCAATTCGATCCCGGATATCTCTACCTGCAGCGCAACGAGCATTAGAGGAGTTGCCCACAAGCGGCCGTTTCCCGATCGCCGCGCGCAATCTCCGCCAGGTGGTTTGGCGCGACTCGGTTTCGCATGATACCTTCCGGTCCAGAAGCTGCCGTTACGTTGGACGGGCTCTTTTTTTCGTAACGGCAATCCGCAGCCCATCCGCTTAGCTGGATGGCCGATCCTTTCCCGCATGCGCGCGGCAAACGGTGTGCGGGCAGTCGAGGAGCCTATGCCATGCCTATTTACACGCTGCGTTTCCTACCGAATGAGCACGCTGCCGGACGCGACTTCACGATAGAAGCAGAGACGCCCGCAGGCGCGATGTCGCTGGTCGAGAATCAGCCTGAACGGCAGGACTTCGAACTGTGGATGGACGCGGAGAAACTGTGCACCATGCAATCGACACATGCAGGTGTCTGGCGCTTGTCGCGATAAACGTGCGGGCCGCAGCCGGTCGGCCTGATTATCTTCCCGGCGGCCACGCAGCCTTGCTGTTCGATCCTGACGGCAACATCTGAACGCCGCCAATCCCGTCGAGGCCGAGCGCAGCGCAAGCCCTGGGGCAAATCCTGTCCTGAAACGTTCTGGCGGGTCGGTCCCCGCGCAGCGCCGGGTGACGCCGCCCCAATGCAGGCGCGCGGGGTTTCTCTTGCCTCCCAGTCAAGTCCTCGTAACGTGAACGAGGGAGGGGGAAGCACGACGAGACTGGACAGGAGCAAGCATGACACGCGTCGCGATCGTTACCGGCGGCACACGCGGAATCGGGAAGGCAATCTGCCTCGCCCTCAAGGAACAGGGCCGCACGGTCGTGGCGAACTATGCAGGCAATGAGGAGAAAGCGCGGGCTTTCACCGAGGAAACCGGAATTCCCGCCTACAAATGGGACGTGGGCGATCACGAGGCGACGCTGGCCGGCTGCAAGCAGGTGGAGGACGATGTCGGCCCGATCGAAATCGTGGTCAACAATGCCGGCATCACGCGTGACGGCACCCTGCTCAAGATGAATTTCCAGGACTGGCATGACGTCATCCGGATCAATCTCGGCGGCTGCTTCAACATGGCCAAGGCATGCTTTCCCGGGATGCGCGAGCGGGGCTGGGGCCGGATCGTGAATATCGGCTCGATCAACGGGCAGGCGGGGCAATATGGGCAGGTGAACTATGCTGCGGCGAAGAGCGGCATCCATGGCTTCACCAAGGCACTGGCGCAGGAAGGGGCCCGCTTCGGCGTGACGGTCAATGCGATCGCGCCAGGCTATATCGACACCGACATGGTCGCTGCCGTGCCCGAGGCCGTGCTGGAAAAGATCGTCGCGCGCATTCCCGTGGGGCGGCTGGGCCATGCCGACGAGATTGCACGCGGCGCGGCCTTTCTCTGCGGAGAGGACGCGGGCTTCATCACCGGCTCGACCATGAGCATCAATGGCGGGCAGCACATGTATTGAGGCGCTGGCAAGGCCCAGCGGCCCGGCAAGGAAGCACGATGGCAGAGACGCGGATCGAGAGCGACAGTTTCGGGGAAATCGCCGTCCCTGCCGATCGGCTGTGGGGCGCACAGACCCAGCGCAGCCGCGAGAACTTCCGCATCGGCGGGGAGCGGATGCCCGCTCCCGTGATCCATGCGTTGGGGCTGATCAAGCAGGCGGCGGCCCAGGTCAACAGCCGCTTGGGCCTCCTCGATGCCCCGCTGGCCGACGCGATTGCCGGGGCGGCGGCCGAAGTTGCGGCCGGCACGCTCGACGATCACTTCCCGCTGGTCGTGTGGCAGACTGGTTCGGGCACGCAAAGCAACATGAACGCCAACGAAGTGATCGCCAATCGCGCCAATCTTGCCCTGGGCGGATCGCTGGGCGCTAAGGCGCCGGTTCACCCGAACGATCACGTCAATATGAGCCAGTCGTCCAACGACACGATCCCGAGCGCGATCCATATCGCCGCCGCGCGCGAGATCACGCGGCGGCTGCTTCCGGCGCTGAGAGCGCTGAAGTCGGAGCTTCACGGCAAATCGCAAGCCTGGGCGGACATCATCAAGATCGGCCGCACCCACACACAGGATGCCACCCCGCTGACGCTTGGCCAGGAGTTTTCGGGCTACGCCCGCCAGGTCGAAGCGGGAATCGAGCGGATCGAGGCGACCCTCCCCGGGCTGTTCGAGCTGGCGCAGGGCGGCACCGCCGTGGGCACCGGGCTCAATGCACCCGCGGGCTTTGGAGAGGCTGTCGCCGCCGAGATCGCCGCCCTCAGCGGATTGCCTTTCGTCACCGCGCCCAACAAGTTCGAAGCGCTCGCCGGGCAGGATGCGCTGCTCTTCGCACATGGCGCGATCAACACGCTGGCGGCCAGCCTGTACAAGATCGCAAGCGATATCCGCCTGCTCGGCTCCGGCCCCCGCTCAGGCCTGGGGGAGCTTGCGCTGCCCGCAAACGAACCGGGCAGTTCGATCATGCCGGGCAAGGTGAACCCCACCCAATGCGAGGCGATGACACAGCTTTGCGCGCAGATCTTCGGCAACCATGCCGTGCTGACATTCGCCGATAGCCAAGGCCAGTTCGAACTCAACACCTACCGCCCGGTAATGGCTGCCAACTTCCTTCAGTCGGTGCGACTGATGGCTGACGGGGCGGAGAGCTTCACCGCCAATCTTCTCGCCGGGCTGGAGCCGCGCAGGGACAATATCGAGGCGTCGCTCGAACGCTCGCTGATGCTGGTGACTGCACTGGCGCCGACGATCGGCTACGACCGGGCCGCCGCGATAGCCAAGGCGGCGCATGAACGTGGCGTCACCCTGCGCGAGGCAGCGATCGATAGCGGCCATGTCTCGGCGGAGGACTATGATCGTATCGTCCGCCCTGAAGCGATGTTGGGGCCGGCAAGCAAGCCGGCATGACGCGCGTTCATTACCACCCGCCAGTCAAGCGCTCGGTCGAGATCGCGGGACACAAGACGTCGATCAGCCTCGAGCCCCAATTCTGGGAGATGCTGCGCAAGGCTGCCGAGAGCACCGGCGTGCCGCTCAACGCGCTGGTCGCGCGAATCGACGCAGAACGCATCCAGGCGGACAACCCGCCGGGGCTTGCCGGCGCGATCCGGCTGTGGCTCTCCGCAGGAGGCCAAGCCGAATGACTGCGTGTCAGTAAGTCGCGGGCGGATCGCTCGCGGGGAAGCTCTCGTCGCTTGCCTCATCCGTCTTCGACCAGCCGCTCGCGCTGTCACGCATAGCACCCGGCCCTGCATCCCTGATCTGGGTGTCATTGCCATGCGCGCCTTGGCCGGTCGCGAAGGCGGCCTGATTGTCATGCTTCGAATGTTGCCACAGGCGGTAGCCGGCGTAGCCCGCCGCACCCAGCGCTGCCATCTTCAACAGGGTCATCGCCAAATTCCTTTCCTGCCGGCTCAACGCGCCGGACGTAGGAAAGGTCCGTCAGTCGTCGCCGACGCGTTCTACCTGGGCGCCCAGCAATGCGAGCTTTTCCTCGAGCCGCTCATAGCCGCGATCGAGGTGATACAGCCGGTGCACCTGCGTTTCGCCCTCGGCGGCCAACCCCGCGATCACCAGGCTCATCGATGCACGCAGGTCCGTTGCCATCACTTCGGCTCCGGCAAGCCGAGGGACCCCGTGGACAATCGCCGTGCGCCCCGATGTTTCGACATGCGCGCCCATGCGGTTGAGCTCCGGCACATGCATGTAGCGGTTCTCGAAAATCGTTTCGGTGAGGACGCTCGTTCCCTCGCTGCGGCATAGCAGGGCCATCAGCTGCGCCTGCATGTCGGTCGCGAATCCCGGGTAGGGCGCGGTCGAAAGCGTGACCGGCCGGATCGGCCCGTCGGCCGCCACATGGACCCCATCTTTGACCGTTTCGACCGACAGGCCAGCCTCGCGCAGTGCCTGCAGGGTCGCCTCCATTTCATCGAACCTGGCGCCCTGCAAGGTCACCTCGCCTCCGGTGATCGCCGCGGCGCAGGCATAGGATCCCGCTTCGATCCGGTCCGCCATCACCTGGTAGGTCGCGCCGTGGAGGCGGGAGACGCCATGGATGGTCAATTCGGAGGTTCCGATGCCTTCGATCTGCGCGCCCATGGCCACGAGGAGATTGCACAGATCGACGATTTCCGGCTCCCGCGCGGCATTTTGCAGGGTGCTGGTGCCCCGTGCCATTACCGCCGCCATCAGCGCGTTCTCGGTCGCCCCGACCGAGACCACCGGAAAGCTGTAGCGGCCGCCCGGCAGCCCGCCGTCGGGCGCGCGGGCGCGGACATAGCCGGCGGTCAGCTCGATCTCGGCGCCCAGCGCCTCGAGCGCTTTGAGATGCAGGTCGATCGGGCGGTTGCCGATCGCGCAGCCGCCCGGGAGCGACACCGTGGCTTCGCCCGCACGCGCGAGCAGCGGACCAAGGACAAGGATCGAGGCGCGCATCTTGCGAACCAGATCGTAGGGAGCGGTGGTGGAAGTCAGCCGGGTTGCCTCCAGCGTCATCACGCGCCCGAAATCACCGGGCCGCGAGCCGGCTATCGAGGTCGAGACGCCGAACTGCGTCATCAGGTGCTGAAAGCTGTCGATGTCGGCCAGACGCGGCAGATTGCGCAACGTCATTGGTTCGTCGGTCAGCAAGGCGCAGGGAAGCAGGGTAAGCGCTGCGTTTTTTGCGCCGGAAACGGGCACGGAGCCCGACAGGCGCTTGCCGCCTTCGATGATTATCTTGTCCATGCGGAACCGTTTAGCCGCTCCATCGTACGGAGCAAGGCACCCCTGCAGCCCGCAGCCGCTTCCCGGTTGACGCCCCCTTCACCGCCTCCTTAAGTCAAGGATACGATGACCAAATCGAAACCCATCAAGAAGGCCGTTTTCCCTGTTGCGGGACTCGGCACACGGTTCCTGCCGGCCACCAAGGCAATCCCCAAGGAGATGCTGCCGATCATCGACCGGCCGCTGATCCAATATGCGGTGGACGAAGCGCGCGAGGCCGGGATCGAGCAGATGATCTTCGTCACGGGTCGCGGCAAGACCGCGATCGTCGAGCATTTCGATGTCGCCTTCGAGCTGGAGACGACCATGTCCGAACGCGGCAAGGCGATGACGGCGCTTGATCAGACCCGCGCGACGCCGGGCGACATCATCACCGTGCGACAGCAGGTCCCGCTCGGGCTGGGCCACGCCATCTGGTGCGCGCGCGCGATCGTGGGGGACGATCCCTTCGCGATTTTCCTGCCCGACGAGCTGATGGTCGGTTCGCCCGGCTGCATGAAGCAGATGGTCGACGCCTATGAGGAAGTCGGCGGCAATCTCATCAGCGTGCTCGAAGTGCCGATGGACGAAGTTTCTTCCTATGGCGTGATCGATCCGGGCGAGGAAAGAGGCGCGCTCACCGAAGTGAAGGGACTGGTCGAAAAGCCTCCGGTCTCCGAAGCGCCCTCCAACAAGATCGTTTCGGGCC
>Ga0164243_10001531_pt1 | contig 39191 bp, 59 predicted proteins | sample OricompcompostOP_FD_108781 | JGI IMG/M metagenome (GOLD analysis project Ga0164243, IMG submission 108781) | Organic Plus compost microbial communities from Emeryville, California, USA - Original compost - Organic plus compost (OP) | ecosystem: Engineered > Solid waste > Mixed feedstock >... | reverse complement strand
GCCCCGGTACATCGCCGCCTCGTCCGCGCGGCGCCTGACCAGCCCCGGATAGACCCGGCCGCCGGCATGGACCCATTTCGCGAACTCGCCGGCCGCCGCCTCATAGGCGCCCTCGTTGTGCAGGCGGCGCAGGGTCGATTTCTCCAGCGCCGTTTCGCCCAGGTTGAACGCGAAGCACACGAGCGCGTCGAACTGCCCCTGCGTCGTCACCGGGCAGAGCCTGCGCACCGCCGCCTCGAAGCGAGCCACGTCCCGCGCGAGCCATGCGTCCGCCTGCGCCTGCGTGATGGTCATGCCCGGCGTCACGTCGGCGCCGGTGTGCCCGTAGCCGGCCGTCCATGTGCCGGCCACGTCCTCATAGGCCTTGAGGACCAGCCCCTCGAACCCCTTGAGCGCCGTGAAGCCGGCCGGGCTGAGCGCGCGGTCGCCATCGCCATTGAGGCCGAGGGCCCTGGCGATCGCCGCGGCCGTTGCCGGACCGGGGATGCCATCGGCATCGACGCCGACATGGGCCTGAATCTGCTGCCAGATGCTCATCGAATAATCTCCATGATCCCGGCGCCGATGCCGGTCGAAACGATGTAGGGGAGCGCCTTGAGCACCCATCCGCCGAGGCTCATGGCGCCGATCCGCTTGTTCTCGGATGCTTCGAGCACGGAGACGCGGCGGTCCAAGTCGGCCACCCTCTCCGGCAGGCTGATATTCATCGCCGCCTGAAGCGCGAGAGTGTCAAACTTTTGGGTAAGACTCGCCAGTGCATGGTTGAGCTCGCGGAGTTGGCCACGGATTTCGCCAACTTCACCCTTCATATCGCCTATAACCCGCAGAATTTGGGCCTCTTGGGACACGCTCATCACGCCCCTCCGCCTTGTGAACAAACCGTGATTCTGCTAGGGAAGGCGGGCCGGAAACGCTGCGTCAACAGCGCCCGGCCCTGACCACGAACGTGAGGTGACACGACATGGCTCCCAAAGAATTGCCCGATGCTGATTTTCTTCGCAAGGCGCTCCGCTACGAACGCAAAACAGGTTTGCTTTTTTGGCGGCGGCGGCCCGAAGATCATTTCCCCAACGTGATTGTGGCAGCGTCGTGGAACGCGCGCTGGCCCGGGAAGGCTGCATTTGACTGCATCCACAGGGCGAGCGGCTATAAGCACGGAAAAATTGATGGCGCGAACTACAAGGCGCACCGGATTATTTGGAAGCTCGTGCATGGGTGCGACCCGATCGGGATCGACCATATCAACGGAAATAAGGCGGATAACCGCCTTGAAAATCTGCGAGAGGCGACGCAGGCCGAGAATTGTAAGAATATGGGCTTCAGCAAAGCGAACAAGTCTGGCCACATAGGAGTGGCCTGGTCGCGCAGGCGAAGGAAGTGGGTGGCACATATTCGGAGCCGCCATATCGGGTATTACTGCAGCAAGGCGGAGGCAATTGCCGCCCGAAAAGCCGCCGAGGCGCTTTTGGGATTTCACCCTAATCATGGAAAGCGGCGCGCCGGCTAAATCTCCAACGTCACTCATGTCCGGCGCCTCACGTCGATGAAGTCGCGCTCCCGGAACACCGAACTGCGCAGCTCATGCTGGATCACCTCCAGCGGCGCCGTTTCCTCGATGATGAACCGGAACTCGGGCGGCCCCTGTGCGATCAGGTGCGCGCAGATGTCGGCGATCTGCCGCATGGCGCTCATGACCGCATAGGGATCGTGGCTGTGGCTCTGCTCGGTTCGCTTGAGCTGCGCGAGCGCGATCATGCGCATGTCCGCGATGGTCTGGAGGTCCTCGCGGGAAAGATCGATCGCGCTCATGACACGCTCACCGGATTGACGATCATCAGCACCGGCGCCGAGTTGAAGCCCGACTTCGTCCCGACGATCACGCTGCTGTCGTCATAGTCCCAGCCATAATAGGACCGGACCTTGCACGCCGCGCCGGGGTCGGCGTCGAGCGTGACGACGATCTGGTTGCCGGAGACCGCCACGCTGGAGACCGTCAGCAGTGTCGCGAAATCATCGGTCGAGACCTGCCATGCGCTGGCGACCGCGCTGCCGGACAGGCTGTCATAGCCGCGCATGTCGAGCGTCAGCGTGATCGTCGCGCCGCTGCGCGTGCCCGAGACGACGCGCGGGCCGCCGCCGTCCGGGCAGGTGATGCCATAGACGACGCGCGCCACCGTCAGCGCCTCGCGCCGCTCCTGCTCGCGATAGCCCAGCGTGGTGTAGTGGTAGGCGTCGGTATGCTCCTCCGCGCCATGCCAGACCACGGGGAAGCGGTCGGGATAGTCCGCTTCGAGCTGGAGCTTGATCGCATGGATCTGGTTGCGCTGCGCGGCGACCTGCGCGGAGTCGATCCCGCTCGGCGGGGTCGCGCTGACATAGCGGCCCTGCAAGGCCTGCACGACCGGGACGCTCGTATCGCCGGCCAGCGTCTCCATGCCGTCGACGATGGCGAGGAAGCGCGTGCGGTACTCCGAGATGGAGAGCCCCGCGCTGTCCGCGTCGCCCTCGCCCTGATCGAAGATGAACCCCTCGGGCGTGCCGATGTCGCCGATGATCCCGGTCAGCGTCGTGTCGAACGGCGTCGTGCCGGGCATCAGGCCGACGATGGCGCTGCCCGCCTGCCCGGTCGCCGCGATGATGACGGGGACGCCGATCAGCCCGGCCAGATCGCGCGCGAACTGGTAGCAGTTGCTCTCGAAATAGGTGGACCATTCCGTGCAGCCGAACTGTGCGGCCGGATAATAGGTCGAGACGTTGCTGACATAGCAGGCGCTGCCATTGTCGAGGTAGCCCGCGCCCTGTCCGCTGGAGGCCACGCTCTTGCGGCCGTCGGCGTTGCTCTGGCCATAATATTGCCAGTAGGCCCCGCACAGCACCTTGGTGGAGACGGCCTTTTTCCAGAGCCCGCCCGTCTCGACGGCGACCTCGACGGTCCAGCCATAGCCGACCGGGATCGGCACGCTGGCCGACCAGACGCCCGCGCTCGCCGTCACGTCGAGCACGGCCCACGCGCCGGACACGCCATCCTTGTCGGTCAGGCGGTAGAGCCATGTCGTGGGCGCGCCCTGATAGGTGCCGGTCAGCGGCAGCGTGCCGCTCGTGGCGGTGCGCGAGCCGCGCGCCACCGCCGCCCGCGCCCGGTCGATGGTCACATGGCCCGCATCGATCGAGACCGCGTCGGCGATGGTGTAATCATAGGTCGTGCCCGCCACCGCGAGATGGCCCGAGGGCGTGCCGGTGTAGCCGTAGGACGGCATGTCGAAATTATCATAGGGATAGACGTTGAGCTGGTGCGTGGCGTTCTTGAGCCAGCGCCCCGTCGAGCCATCGACCGTGAGGAAAACGCGCAGCTTGTAGGCTGCATCGACGTGGAACTCGATCACGCCCTTCTGGCCGGCCGCGAAGGCTGTGTCGGTGAAGTAGCCGTTTGTGGTCGCGGTGCCGCCCACCATGCCGAGGATTTCGAGGCGCTGGTTGCTGATACTGATGCGCGCCAGACAATAGTTGCTGGCGTCGACATACCAGAGATAGAACAGCACGCGCGTTGTGCCCCATGCCTGCGCGCCGGTGGCGGAGGCCGACAGGTCATAGTCCCACCGCGCCACGAACGGCGGCGCGACGGCGGACCCGAACAGCGCCGGAGAGCCGGTCCCGAACTGCGTCGTATAAGCCAGCCGGCCGCTCGCGACAGTGTAGGCATCGCTCGGCGCGACCAGCGACCAGTTCGCGCGACCCGACAGCGCGCCGTCGTCCGTGTCGAACAGGTCCTCAAGCCCGGCGTCGAACGTGGTGGGCTGGGGCGTCGGCGTGGGCGTCGCCATGGGCACCCGGCCAAGCGTGATCGACCCGACCCGCAGCGCGGTCGAAAGATGCATATCTTGTCTCCAGTCAGAAAATCAGAAAATCAGCGGTGCCAGCGCCCGTAGAGGCAGTGCGCCAGCTCGTGCCCCAGCCACTCGGGCGCATAGACCCGCGCGGGGTCCACGACATGGATGGTGCAGGACGTCCGGTCGCCCGAGAGCGTGGCCCAGGCCATCAGCTCCCGCCCGTCCTCCCGCGCCCCGGCCGCGTTCGCCGCGTGGCGCAGGTCCGTAAGGCTCGCATGCGTCACAACGCGCACCACGACCTGCTCGCGCGCATATTCCGCGCCCTCGAAGGTATAGCCGTCGCTCGCCGGCTGCTGGCAGGCGCCCAGCAGGGCGATGAGGCCGGGGGCGAGGCGCTTCATGGTTCAGCCCTCGGCGGGCTCTTCAGGCGTCTCGGTCTCTTCGACGGGCACCAGCTTGTCGATCGCCGCCGCGAGGCGCGGCATGATCTGTGCCAGCGCGTCGACATGCGCGAACAGGCTGGCATTGTCGAACAGCGGCTGGCGCAGAGCGGCCATGCCGTCGGCGATCGACGCATAGCTGGAATGCCGCACGAGCGTGGCAAGGGTCTCGATGGGGGTCGGATCGGACATTGGGCTTCCTTTCTACTCGGTGGAGACGACGCCGAGCGTCTGGCCGGTGGCGTCGGCGGTAATGCTGGTCCCGCTGAACGTCGGCAGCGTGCGGGCGCTGATGCGGGCGCGCAGGGTGATGCTGCCGCTCGGCGAATTGTCCGTGAGGGTGACGCTTCCGCCCATCGACCAGCGGACGGTGTCCTTCACGCTCGGGTCGCCGTCGACGATCACGGAGCGCAACGTCTCGTTCGCCGTGAACGAACCGATGGTCAGCCAGCCGGAGCCCAGATCGCGCTCGATGACGATGGTGGCCGATCCCGAACCGGAGATGCCGCCGGTGCTCGCGTTACAGCGGTAAGATCGGGCATAGGTATAGGAGACGACGACGGTCTTGGGGTCGCCATTGGTCCCGAACGGCCCGACCACGATCGACGCGTCCGAGCTGGTGAGCGTCGTCTGCCCGCGATTGATGAGGAGCCCGGCCGAGAGCGCGCCGGCATAATAGGCGTCCCCGTTCGTCTTCACATATTTGACCGCGTTCGATTCGGTGCAGTTGGAGAGGTCGGACTGCACCGGCCCGGTCCATTCGATGAACTGGCCGGAACTGCCGAAACCGCAGCCCCAGACCGACATCATCGAGCCGGCGATGATGCGCCAGCTCCCGTCCGAATAGACGGTGCGATTTCCCCCGCCGGGCTTCTCGATCGCGAAATAGTCGGCGTGAATCCTGAAATCGCCGCTGTCGCCATTGTTGTTGGTCTCCCAGCCCGTGACGCGCCCGTTGACGTCGACCGAGACGCCCGCCTTGCCGAACAGCGTCGTCACATTGCCGTTGATCGTGCTGATCGCGCTGGTGTGGCTCGTGATGGTGACGCCCTGCGTGCCGACCGTCGTCGAGAGGTCGGCATATTGGGTGTTGAGCGTGTTGACCGCAGTGATGTTCTGCACCACCTGCGCCGCGACCGGACTGACATCGAGTCGGTGGAACACGATCGTCTTGGTCCTGAAGTCGGAGGTGCTGCCCATCTGCGCGGCGGCCACCAAACGGAGCACGGTGATGTTCGAGTTGGTGAGCTGGACAACCTGCTTGAAGCGGTAGACGCGCCCTGCGACTCCCGCCCCGGGCGCGACGCCGGTCACATCGGGGGTGGTGCTCAAGGCGAACAGCGCCGTCTGCTGATAGTCGAGGGCGTCGTCATATCCCTGAAGCCGGACGCCGGCGCCGCCGAGGTTTCCGGAGACCAGCTCCACCTCGGCCTCGATCTCGTACCAGCCGGGGCCGGCCTTCATCATGCCGGGCTGGGTGCTGTTCGCGCGCGAATAGACGCCATATCCGGCCTCTGTGGCGTCGGCGACATTGCTGGCGATCTGCAGGGCGGAGCCATAAATGCCCTCGACCTTCGACACGGCCCCCTGCGAGGCCGAGTACCAGGCCTGCCAGCCGACCGGATATCCGCCCGACCAGTCATCGCGGTAGATCGAGCGGTTGATCGCGACGCCGCCGGCGCGGACTTCCGTCGTCAGGCTGGCGAGCTGCCCCGCCTGCGTGGTGGAGGCCGATTGCAGCGAACTGATGCTGGAGCCCTGGGTGGAGACCGTGGACTCCAGCGTCGACACATCGCCCTGGAGGGTGGAGATCGCCGTTGCATGTGCGGTGATCGTCCCGCCCTGCGTGCTGACCGTGCTCGACAGGCTCGCATATTGCGTGTCGAGCGTGCTGATCGCCTCCGCATGCTGGACGACGGTCACGTCGCTGCCGTTGCCGGGGCGGACGGTCAGCTTGTGCCAGGTGATCGACTTGGCGGCGACCGGACCGAAGGTGCTGCGGTAATTCTGCCCGATCAGCCGGAGCGACGAGATCGTCGCCTGCGTCAGTTGGACGAGCTTCGAGAAATGATAGGTCTTGCCCACCGTGCCGTTGCCGACGACGGTGCCGGTGCTGTCGGGATCGATGTCGAACTGGAGGCGCGCCGTCGCGCCCGAGACATAGCTGGCGGAGGCGTCATAGCCTTGCAGCGCGACACCGGAGGAGGCGAGCGTGCCCGAGACCAGCGTGATCTCGGCCTCGATCAGATACCAGCCCGGACCCGCCAGCGAGAGCGCCGGGTGCGTGAGCGCGGAGGTGGGATCGGCCGTGGCGCCCCACGCCCAGAAGCCGATGATCTCCGCGCTGTCCGGCAGCGTGTTGGTGACCCTGAGGGCATTGCCATAGTTGCCCGGCACCTTCGCGAAGCTCTGGCTCGGCGCGGTGTTCGTGTGCGCCAGATATCCGGTCGGGAAGGTCTGCCCGTCTTCCCAGACCGCGAATGTTGGGTTGCGGTTGAGCGCCGCCGGCCCCGCGCTGACGGTCGTGGTGAGGGAGGCGGCCGTCAGCTCCAGCCCGCTGATCGCCGTGGCGTTTTCGGTGATCGCCGAGCCCTGCGTGCCCACGGTGCTGGAGAGCGTGGCGAGGTCGCCCACCGCGTTGCTGATCGCGGTCGCATTGTCGGTGATCGCGGCGCCTTGTGTGGCGACCGTCGATTGCAGCGTCTCGATGTCCCCGCCGGCCGCCGTGATATCGGCGGCGAGATCGTCGATCTGGGTGGTCAGGTCCGTGCCGAGGTCGATGACATCCTGCTGCGCCGCCAGCGCGGCCGAGAGCGCATTGGCCGCCGCCGTCATCGCCGCGTCCGCATCGATCTCGAGCTGGTCGATATCGGCGATCACATCCTCGGCCGGCCGGTCGCCCACCGGCGTGCCCTCGGGCGCGCCGACCGTGGCCCCGTCCTCCGGCTTGGGATGGTTCTCCGGATCGCTGTCGACGATGTCGACCCAGTTCACCACGCTGGGGGAGAGCGTCACGGCTTCGGACAGGCCCTCGATCGTATAGGAGCAGACCGAGACGCGCTCGCTCACTTCCGCCGAGAAATCGCGGAAGAACCCGTAGATGGTAAGGCTGTCGAATCCGGCCTGCCCGATCCAGAGCGCGGGCCGAGCGCGGAGCGACGCCACCCGCCGAACGAGATTGTCCAGCGCGGGCGTCGTGATCTGCGCCTTGACCGACATGCGCTTCGCCCATGCCCGTTCGACCGGCTCGGTGTTGCCGAAATCGTCCGTTTCCTTGAGGCTGTAATCGGTGATGCCGAGCGTGGGCGAGATTTCCGCGAGGCCCATGGGTTCCACCGTCCCGATCAGCAGCGTGCCGACCGAAACAGGCAGCGCCCCGCTCGCGGCGTCGATCGTGACGACGATCGTCGCGCCGGCCGTGACATCGAGGTCAAGGAACGTCAGCGACCGGATCGGTTCGCCGCCGACCGTGGCGGCCAATGTCTCGTCATAGCCGGGCGCCTGCACGCGCACCGTTGCCGCGTCCGCATCGAGGATCGCGAGACCGTTCACGTCGGCGGAGGGCTTGAGGTTGACGGTGAGCGATCCGGTCCGGGTGGTCAGCGTCCCCAGTGCCTCGTCAAACATGGCCCAGCGGTTCGTGGGGCCCGTGTCGATCCATTGCGTCGCGCCGGCCGTGGGGTCATTGCCCAGATTGTCCGCAATGGCGCTCTCGTAGATCCGGTGCGTCGCGGTCGAGATGACGCGGTCGCCCAGCGCATAGGTCGCTTCGGCATCCCATGCCGGATGGTCGTCCTCGGGGGCGTTGCTGGCCGTCAGCACGGCATCGGTCACCGCCTGCGGGCGGATGACGAGGAAATCGCTGGGCAGGTCGGGCGACGGGTCGATGACCGGATTAGTCGTTTCGGCCGAAGGCAGGCCTTCGATCGTGAGGGAGCAGAAGCTTGCCGTGCCGAGCTGGAGGTCGACCGAATAATCCTTGAAGAAGCCGTACAGGGTCAGGCTCTCGAATCCGGGCTCCCCGATCCAGAGCGCGGCGCGCGCGCGGACATCCGTCACCCTGCGGTGGACTGTATCGACCCGGGCGGATTCGATGCGCGAGCGCACCGTGAGCTTGCGCGCCCATGCCCGCTCGACGATGGTCGTCACGCCGAAATCGTCCGTCTCGCGCCGGCTGTAATCGGTGATGCTGACGGTCGGCCCGTCCTCGGTATCGCCAAGGTCGAACGCGGTGCCGACGATCAGCTTTCCGATGGCCGTCGCCCCGGAAACAGGCTCCAGCGTCACGATGATGGTCGCGCCGGGCGCTCCGGGCAGATCGATGAAGGTCAGCGTCGGCGCGCCGGTCGCATCGGTCTCATCGAAGATCGTATCCCCGTCCGCGATGACCTGCACGCGGACGCTGGACGCATCCATGTCGAGCAGGCCGATCGCGTCGACCGCCTCGGGCGGCATGAGCGTGACGCTGATCGTCGTCGACGCCGTGGTGCGGGCGCCGGCCGCAGCATCGAACATGGCCCAGCGATTGGTGGGGCCCGTGTCGAGCCACGCCGTGCCGCTGCCCGGCGCGTTGCCGGCATTGGCGTCGATCAGGCTCTCATAGATCCGGTGCGCGGAAATGACGCGGTCGCCCGGCGCATAGGTCTCTTCATCGTCCCATGCGGGATAGTCGGTCTCGGGCACGCTGGACGCCGAAAGGATCGCGTCCGTGATGACGAGCGGCGGAACGAGCTTCATGCCGCCTGTACCGTCGTAATCGCGTCCCCGCCGCTCGCGGAGGTCACATTGTCGAGCGTGCGCGAAATCTTGCCCGTGTTGCCCGCGACCGTGGCCATGCCGGCGTTCATGTCACTGCGAAGCTGCTCCAGCTCCGCGCGCATGTCGTCGAGCGCGGCGGCCAGATCGACCTGACTGCTGTCGCTGGACGTGCTGTCCTGCGTCGTGGCGCTGGCGGCCAGCAGCGCCGCATCGGTCGCGTCGCTCGATGCGCCGGCGAGTCCGGCGATGACGGCGTTGGTCTGCTCCAGGCTGGCGGCGGTCTGCGCCTGCACCCGGGCCAGTTCCTGCCGGCTCGTGGCAACAAGCGCGGCGGCGTTCAGCAGGGACTGCGACAATTGCGGCAGGCTGTTCGCCGCATCGATGTCGCCGCCACGCGCGGCGGCCGTGGCCGCGTTGAACTGACTGAGTAGCGTGACATAGCTCTGCGAGTCCGTGCTGGTGAGGCCGCGAATGCGCTCGATCTCGTCCGCGATGCTGTCGCCGGCCGACGTCCATGCGTCGGCCAGTTCCTGCGCGGCGCTGGCGGCGTCCTGCGCGTCCTCGAGAGCCCAGATTTCCTCCTGAAGCGCGCGGTTGCTGGCATCGAGCTTGGCCAGCTCCATTTCGCGCAGCGCGGCCGTGTCGCCGCGCAGCTCGAGCAACTGCCGTTCGAGGTCCTGCCGCTCCGACAGGATATCGGCCGCGCTCTTGGCCCCGTTCATCGCCTCCTGCACCTCGGCGAAGGCGGGGGCGAGCTTGAGCAGCGTCGCATAGGTGGCCTGCCCCGCATCCGTCGTCAGGTCCTGCGCTTCCACGAGCTGGCGGAACGACGCGAGTGTGTCGGGCATGGCAAGGCCGAGGCCGTCGAAGACGTCCGCCATCTGCGCCGTCAGCGCCGCCGCCTGCTCTTCCGAGGTATAGTAGGTTTCGAGATAGGCCTGCGCGGCGCTGGAGAAGTCGCTGAGGCTGTCGAACTGGTCGGCGAGGCCCATCTTGGCCGCGATGCCAAGGTCCTGCGCGGACTGGCTGAGCAGGTCGAGTGTCGACGTCACCGTCTCCACGGTCGACGCGACCCGCACGAGCGTCTCGAACGCGCCCTCGCCCACTTCCTGGAATTGCGAGATGAAGGGGAAGGCCGCTTCCGCCATGTCGTCGGCGGCGGCGCCGAATACCGCGTTCAGCTTCTCCTCGATCTCGTCCCCCGTGAGGTCCTTGAGGTCGATCTTGCCGATATCGACGACGAAGCTGTTCAGCCTGTTCTCGATCGTGGACGTGGCGACGCCCAGCGGACCGGCCGCCGCGAGGATCGCGTCATCGAACTGCTTGAGCAGCAGGGTGAACTGGCTTTCGAGGCCGGTATCGGCATCGGCATATTGCGTCGAATATTTGGTGCTGGTCGTGATGCCGAAGAGCTTCTTCTTCTTGACGTCCGAATAATAGCTGGCATCGAACCCGCCCGACAGGATGTCGCCGAGCGACTGCGGCGCGGCATAGAGGCCGCTGCCGGTGATCGTGGTCTTGGTGCCGAACAGCCCGCCGAGGATACCGCCGATGAGGGGAATGGAGCCGAGCACGGACCCGATGAGATTCGCCTTGAACCCGGTGTCGACCCCGGTGTCGGCGTTGACATCGCCGGTGCGCACCACGAGGCTGGCGAGGCTTCCGATCTGGCTTTCGATCGAGCTGAGCGACGCCGCCATCTGCCGCGAATAGGTGAGCATCGTGGTGTCGACATCCTTGAGTTGGTCGATCGCGTTCTTGATGCTCTCGCTCTTGGCATCGGCGTCGCCCAGGACCGTGCCGGTGCCCGTGTTGCTCTGCGGGAGGGAACTGCTGCCCCCGCCGAACGCGCCGGCGATCGACACGCCGATGGACGCGAGCGCCGCGATCGTCGCCGCGCCGGCCGCGAGGTTGAGCGGAAAGGGCAGCGACGAGATGGCGCTGACAACGGCCTCCACCGCCTTCACGGCCGTGCGCGCGCCGCTCTTGGCGATCGACGACGCCGTTTCGATCGCATCCTGCGCGATCGCCTTGACCGACAGGGCGAACTCGATGGCCCGGAACACCTGCAGGGCGTGCGTCATGGCCTTGTAGCCGGAACTGCCTTCATCGAAGAAGTCCCTCGCGGCCTCCGCCATGTCACCATAGGCGCCAGCGGTGAGGATGCCGGTGCGTTGGGCGGCCTGCCCCTGCGTCAATGTGCCCTGGCGCACCTGCTCCTGAATCTTGGCCTGCCGCTCGGAATAATTCGTCAGGGCCGTGAGCATGTTGGCGATTGCTTCGCCGCCGGAACCGAAGGCGCGCGACAGTGCGTCTCCCGCTCGGTTGGCCGCGTCGATAAGGGCCTCCATGTTCTCTTGCGCGCGCCGAATGGCGTCGGCCTCCCGCGCGGCGGCGGCGTCCTTGTCGATCAACTGCTTCTTGGCCGCGTAATATTCTTCCCACCGAGCCTGCGCGACCTCGAGTCCATCGTCCATGTGCGCGGTGAGGAATGCCTGTTTCTCGAGTTCCAGCGCCGCCGCCGCGCGCTCTGGTCCGACAAGGCCATAAAGCGCGAGTTCGTCGCGAAGAGGCTTCATCACGTTGGCCTCGAAATCCTTCGCGGCCTGGGCGCTATATGCGGCCTCCCGCGCGGCGGCGACCTGATCGATCGCCAGCTTCTGGCTCTCAAGGGGGGCATTCATGCGCTGCACGGCATCGGTCATGAGCCGGATTTCCTTAGCCGACTTGCCGATCCGCGTTGCCTCCTCCTGCTGCGCGGCGATGTAATCGTTCGCGGCCTTCAAGGCCGCCTGATAGGCCTTCTCTTCCTCGGAAAGGCGCTGCTTCGTTCCACTGGATTTATCGGGGTCAAGATAACCAGCGGCCTCAGCCTGCTCGCGAATCCGATCGCGCGCGTTCTGGCGGGCCTGTTCAACGATGGCAGAGCCGGCCTCGCCGACATAATCAGTGCCAATGGCCCGGGCCATTTCTTCCCGCGCGGTCGCCCCGAACTCCGCAAAGGCTCCCTTGAACTGATTGTTCACCTTCGCGATCTGCGGCGCGTCCAGCTCCGGGATCTGTAGCGCGGAAGGCAATATCTTGTTCGCCTGTCGGGAGAGGAAATTGATCCCGTCGATCGCTTTCTGCACCAGCGTATTGATCGCCCCGATCGCCGCGTTCACCCCGCTGATGAAGACATCGCCGAGCACGGCCGGAAAGCCCCGCCATGATTTCGTGATCGTGTTGTACGCGCCGATGAAGCCGCCGATCATGAAGTTCACGGCGCCCCTCACGCCGCCGCCGATCCACCCGATCCACTCCTTCATGACGTTCCAGACGCTGGTCACCGAAGGACCGATGGCCGACCAGATGGCGCGGCCAGTGACCTGAAACACCGCCTTGGCGGTGTCGCCGAAGGTCACAGTGACGTCATCCAGCTTGCGGATTTCCTTTTCTGTGAGGCCCAGCGACTTGGCGTATTCCTCCATGCCGGATCCGTCGTTGGCCGAGGATTGGAGTGTCTTGATCGCAAGCGCCACCGCGCCGATTGCCGCCGACAGCCCCAGAATGACGGGATTTGTCGCCACCGCGACGATGAGGGATTTCGACATGTCGGCAAAAGCCGCGCCGACGCCGCGAATGCCGATCCCCGCCTGGGACATGATGCCCTGAATCTGTGCCCCTTGCTGCATCAAGGCCATGAAGGCCATCTTGAGCGGAGCCGAGCTGCCGGCGGCGGCCGCCATCTGGATGCCCAAGTCCTGGAACTGGAAGGCCAGATTTTGCATGTGGTGACTGGCGAGCTTGCCGCTCTGACCTATGCCGCGCGTGCCGGCCTCAAGGAGATTCATCTGCGCGCTGGCGGCGCGGATGCGCCCCGCAAGCTCGGTGAGGCCCTGACTTTCGGCTTCAACGGCGCGCATTTCGGCGCGCATCTCGCGGATCTCAGATGAAGTCTTTCCGAACGTCTCGATCTGGCGATTGAGTTGCCGCACCATGGCCTCGCCGCTGCGCTCAGCCCGTTCTGTTGCCCGGGCGACCTCGCGCAACTCCCTTGTGGCCGCGTTGCCGAATGCAGTGATCTGGGCGACCGAGCCGCCCAGGTTGACCATTCCAGCCGTCGCCTTCTCGATGCGCGCGGCCTCTGCCACGACCTTCGCCTCGGTGGAGTTCATAACGTCCTGAAGGCGCATCAGTTCGGTCGCTGAATCTCCTGTGCCGATGGCAAATCCCACCTCAAGCGCAGGCGTCCCGTCATCCATGTTTAACGCCTCCTTCTCCGGTCACGGACCGATCTCGCGACAGGCGAATTGACCGCCTAGCCCAGCACCATCTGCAACCGCGCCAGTTCGGCATTGCGGTCGGCCTGCGTCGGGGCCGCGCGCCACGGCGCGGGGCAGGTCTCGCTTTCCGCCTTCCGTCCTTCGGCGAGATATTCGACTGACAGGGTGTGGATCAGCCGGGCCTCCCACGGCTTGAGCGCGACGCGGGTCGCACGCTGCCATTCGTTGATGGTGGCCCAACTGATCGGTGCGGACCCCATGCCGGCCGCTTCGGACAGCCCCATCTCCACCAGCCAGCCGATGATATGGGGTGCCGGGTTCGGCGGCATTTTCGGCGTGACGCCGTCCCGCTTCATCGCATCGAGACGGCTGAGGCGGGGCGCCTTGTCCGCATATTTGGCGCGCTTCGTGCCCTCCGGCGGCTTTGGCGTGGCATGGAGCCACGCCAGTTGCCGGACGTAGAGTTTCAGATCCCGGCCGAGCCGGGCTTGAAGTTTCCCCAATCTGCGACGAACTTCGAGACCTGCCGGGTGATGAAGCCGAGCTTCTTGTCGGCATAGACCGCCTCGAACAGTTTCTGGCCCTTGGCGTCGCCGGCCGGCGGGTAGGAGAAATTCTCGAACCGGACCGTGATCGCGGCCAGATCCTCGGCCGTCTCCTGCACGCGCTGCTCATAGGGCGCGACACTGATCTTGCCGTCATTGTCCTGCATGCGCTTCACGGCGCGGGCGGACTGGCGGGCCTCGACGACGCCGAATGCATCGCTGCCCGGGCCATAGATGACGATCTGCACCGGCATCTTGCGCTCGGCGTCGGCATAGAGCAACTCGCCGGCCGCGTTCTTGATGTGGATGGTGGCCGTCTCTTCGACGGCGGCGGTCGTGATATCGAGAAGTGCGGTAGACATGGATTATCCTTTCGCAGGCTGGGTTGCACCGCCCGCCCCGCCGCCCGCGAGGAGCGGAACGGGCGATGCCTGATGACCGGCCATCAGGGCCGGAATGGGGATTAAGGTGCCGGGACCTTCACCACCGCCGTGTCGATCTCCACGGTCGGGTTGGCCATGAGGATCGTGTCGGCGCCCTGCACATTCTCCGGGTAGCCGAACACGCGGCCCTGGAAGTAGCGCTTGGCGCCGTCCGGATAGGTCACCTCGAACGAATAGAGCGCATCGCTCTCGGATGCGGTCCGCAGCAGCGTCTGGCCCGCATCGCTGTCGTCATGCGCCAGCGAGGGCGAGAGCGAGCCGTAATCAACGCTGCCCTTGTGCTTCTGCTTCGGGCCGCGAAGCGGCGTGAACTCGACCTTGTTATAGGTCGCGCCGATCGCGCCGATCTGTTCGACCTGGCCGATCTCGGTATAGATCAGGGCGGAATAGCCGGTCTCATCCTCGGTGGCGGGATGCGCGGCGCTGATGGCGAGCTTTGTGCCCGCCGCAGTCGTAGACGTCATTTTATTTACTCCTATGTGGCGAGCCGGGCTTGCCGGCAGTCATTCAGCCGCGAGGCGCGGCGGAATTTCAGGCGCCGGGCTCGGCGTCGGGTTCGGTCGGCGCGACAGGCTTCGTCGCGGGCGTCGGGGCGATCTCGCTCGCGGTCGGCTCGCGCGCGAGCCCGGCCGCCCGGTAGTTGAGGAACGACCCCTCATCGATCTGCTGGACGGTGCCGGCGTCGAATATCTGGTTCGTGCCGACATCGTAAAAGGGCCGGAGGATGAAGGCCGGCTTCGTCTTGCTGGTCATGATGATGATGCTCCCGTTCAGGTCTCTGCATCGAACGAGACGCGAAAATCCTGCGCCTGCTCGAAGCTGTCACCCGGCCCGTTGATGTCCGGTCCGGTGCCGGCGGTCAGGATGGCCACGTTGCGGCCGCCGCCGATATTGCCCGTGCGGCCCGCGCAGCAGGCTTTCACCAGCGCGATGATCGCGGTCTGGTCGCGATAGCTGCCGGCGCGCACCGTGACGGAGACGCGATCGACGGTGCGGGTCGCCGCCCCGCGCCGGAGGGCCTGCCGCTCGACGGAGCTGATCACGCGAACCAGCAGCGCGGGCGGGGCGATGCCATCTGGCAGGCGGCCCGCCTTGATGCTGGCTTCCGGCACCCTTGCCAGAAGGGCGCTGTCAGCGCGCAGCAGCGCGCCGATGATGTCGGCGCCCGTCACGCGTCACCTCCGCCATCGTCGACGCCCACGATGCCGCCCGGCGCGATGCGGCTGTTGATATAGGCCTGCGCGGCGGCGACAGCCTCGGCCTCCTTCGTGTCCAGCGCGGGGCGCAGGAACGGATGCGGGCGCGCGCCGGGGTGGAAGACGGTCGCGCCGACGAACTTCCCGTTGATGACCAGCGACGTCGCGCCGTCATTATCACGGAGCTGCCGGTTGATCCGGCCGATGCTCCGACCCTCGCGCTGGCTGTCGTCCACGCTGATGAAGTGCGGGTCCGTGCCATATTCCAGCCAGGGCGCGATATAGTCCCCCGGGCCCTTGACCTGCACCTTGCCGACCATCCGGCCGGGCTCCTTCCGGGTCGCGACCTTGACCGCCGCGCTGACCTCATGGGACTCGGATCGCCGCCGCGCTTCATCGGCGATGACATTGGCGGCGGCGCGCGCCGCGCCGCGCAGGACGCGCTCCTCGATCTTCGCGGGGAGCTGCGCCATGAAGCGCTTCACTTCCGCCTTGCCGCGTGTCGTGACCATCAGGCCGGGTTCCCCGCCGTGCTGTAGTCTTCCATCATGAACTCGATGCGCTGGCGATTGCCGAGGATGGCCGGCGGCCCCACGATCTGCATGGTCCGCTCGACCTCCACGACGCCGGCGCGCTTGCGCAGCAACAGGAAGCGCATGTCGGACGTGATGCCGTCGCGATAATAGATGCGCACCCGCGACCGCCGGGAGGCGAGATTGACGCCATCGGTAAGATGTTCGCGATTGCTCGTGCTGGGCAGCTCGTCCTGCACCTCCGCCCACACTTCCTTGACCAGCGCCCACGAGCCCGAGCCTGCCCCGTCGAAGCTGTCGTCGGGCACCGGGCGCTCGATGCGGATGCGCCGGTTCATCTTGCCGCTGGCGATGCCGATCATAGCGTCCTCGGCCGAAGATATTTCAGCAGTTCGCGCGCCGCCGTGAGGGATTGCGCATAGGCGCCCTCGCGCTGGCTAATCATGCCCGCCGCGAGGACAAGGATGGCCTCGATCAGCGGCTGCGGCACTTCGGCCGGATCGTACCCAGCCGTGTATGCCACCGTGATCGCTCCGCCCGCGCGAAGCTTCGGCCAGCCGCTCGCCCCGGGGTAGATGCGCAGCGGGAGCGGGCCGATTGCATAGGCGCCATCGAGATAGGTGGCATCGCCGTCCACGCCATTATAGGCGATGGCGTCGACCGAAATAATCGGCCGCTTGGAGAGCGACAGGTATCCGCCCCATGCGCGGAAATGATCGACCAGCGTGCGTTGCGCGACGATACGGCTCGTGTGCTGCTCGACCCATTCCCGCGCCGACCGGATTTTCTGGCTGATCAGGTCGTCGGGAATTTCATCCTCGATCTGGCTTTGCGCGCGCGCCATGTCGACCGTGACCGGCTCGACGATATTCAGCGGCGCCGGAAAGCCATCGTCGATCAGCGCGGCATAGGCCGCGACGACCTGGGCGTCGCTATAGTCGCCCTCCGGCATCGAGAGCAGCACGCGCATTTCCGCGATCGTCATTCGATCACCTCATAGTGCGCGGTCCACAGGCCGCCGCCGGTATCGCGCTGGCCGGACAGGAACACCGGGACGCCGTCGAGAACGGCGCCGCGCACCGCGCCGGCGCGTTTCGTCAGGCGATTGGGGATGAAAGCAAGCTGCGCGCCCTGGACGCCGGCCTGCCCGTCGAAGACGCCATCGATGACGAGCGCGGCGCGCCGGCCGTTGTCGATCATAGCTGCCGCACCATGAGCACGCATGTCCGCTCGAACCGCTTGGGCGGCGTGCCAGCCGTGGCAACGCGCACGGCCACCGGAATCTGCACGCCCGAGGCGGAAAAGGCCGTCTCGCTCCAGTGTGCGTCATCCACGACGAACCAGAGCTGCACCTTCTTGCCTGCCGTGTCGATGATCGGGCCATAGGGCGCGGCATCGTCGACGGCGACGCCGAGGGCGGCCCCGGCTGCGCTCATGGTGATGGCCTCGATCTCGACGATGGCTTCGCCCTCATCGAGCAGCGCCGCGAAATCGATGGCGAACGGCACATGATCCGCCGGATCGAAGGGCTGCGACCAGACCGTGGCGCCCAATGGGACGCCAGACGCCACCGATGTGGCGGGCTGGGCAATCGCGAGCACCGCCGTTCGGGCGGGCGTCGCGATCACCGTTCCCGTGTCACCGCCGCCTGGCATATCGCCTCCCTGCGGGATGATGTCGAAGGCGAGGAGCGTCGCGAGCATCGCTTACCAGCCCGTCAGGCCTTCGGCCGTCCCGCCTGCCTTGATGTGGGTCGCGGGAAGCGGGAAATAGCCGGCGGGCAGCGTTACCGTCACGTCGCCGCCGCCGCTGGTCGGCGTGTAGATCACGGTCCCGCCCGTCGCGACGGACAGGGCGACGATCGGACGCGTGAGGGCGCTGCTGCCTGGCGTGATGGGGAACGGCGCAAGACCCGCGAGCGAGCCCGCATCGATCGACGCCTTCACAGCGGCCTGATTCGCGCTGGTGGCCGCGCCCGTGGGGAGCGGCAGGGACGTGGCGCTGATGCCGAGCGTGCCCGCCAGCGCGTCGGCAATCGCTTTCAGGCGCCCAAGGATCGTGGTCGCGGCGGGCGATGCCGTGACCAGCCCGACGGCATCCGCGCCGGCCTGATCGGTGATCAGGCTCTTCTGATACTGGACACCGCCGATGTCCTTCGTCGCCAGCGTTGTCCCATCGGGCACCGGCGAAGTGATATTGTCGGCCATGGGGCTCGGTCCTCGATCTGAGTGAAGGTCAGAAGCTCGGGTCGTTCATGTCGATCCGGTTCTGCACCTCTGTGGTGCCGGCGCGGATATCGACCTCTTCCGACGGCTGGCCGGTCTCGGCGGGTGCCGCCTCGGCGGTGTCCTTGGGATCGGTCTTGGTCTCGGTGGGGGTCTGGGTGGCCATCGCTCGCTCCTCTGGTTCACCGAAACAGCGGGCATCCGCCGCTTCGGGGAACCGGGGCGACCGAAGCCGCCCCGGGATATCGTCAACGCCGGATCAGGTGCCGGTGCCGATCTTGATCGCCTTCATCGCGTCGGGGTTCTTGACGCCGCCGCCCACGCGCTTGGTCGCGTAGAAGCAGATGTAGGGCTTGTTGGTGTAGGGATCGCGCAGGACGCGCAGGCCGATCCGGTCGATGACCAGATAGGTCTCGCGCATGTCCCCGAACAGCGCCGCGAGATTGCCCGCCGCGACATTCGGCATGTCCGGCACGTCGATCACCGGATAGCCGGCGAGGGTCGACGGCTGACCGGCGACGAAGGTCGGTTGCCACAGGAAATTGCCCTGACCATCCTTCAGCTTGCGGATGGCGCCCAGCGACGTGCGGTTCATGTACCACTTGGCGTTGGGCGTATAGGCCGCCGGCAGCTTGTAGATGGTGTCCACCATGCCATCGGCCGTGAAAGCCGCCGCCGCGCCGCTGTTCAGCGCCTCGATCGCGCCCCACGGGTGGCGATCGTCATGGGCGCCGCCATCGACATAGCCGAGCAGGCCGTGCGGCTTGTTCGTGCCGTCGCCGGAGATGAACGCGATGCCTTCCTGTCGGGAGAACTCGGTATCGATCTCGCCGACCAGCCAGTCGGCCAGGTCGATCTCCGCGTCATCGAGCAGGTCCTGGCTCGCGGCGGCATTGGCGTAGATCTCGCCAAGGCCGAACGACAGGGCCGTGAACTGCGGCGTGGCGGTGGCCGGGCGCGCGGCGGTCTCGCCGACCCAGCCGCTGCCCACCGCGCGATCGGTGAACAGCTTGGTGAAGCCGCGCTTGCTGATGCGGATGACCTGCGCTTCCTGCCGGACGGGCGAGATGAGCTTCAGCCGGCCGCTGATGGTGCGATCCCACTCGACCGGGGTGAGCAGGCCGCCATCGGCATCGACGCCCTCGGACATCGAGGCGCGCGGACCCTTCTTCTGCTCCGAGCGCAGCTTCTCCTCGTCCTCCCGGCGGCCATCGCGCATGAAGGATGCGAAGGCGCCGGAATATTCGGGGTCGGAGGGCTGGACGGACGTCCCGCCGTTCAGGTTCGCCGCCGCGATCTTCGTGGCATGTTCGTTGAGCGCGGCTTCGAGCTGGCTCATCGTCATGTTGATCGCGTCGAGCTTGGCGTTCACCTCGGCGCTATCGGCCTTCTTGCCGATATTCTCCTCGATGGTCGCCTTGAACTCGCCATGCGCCTCCTGAAGGGCGGCGATCATGGCCTTGGGATCACCCGAGACATCGGCCCGGATGGTGGTTCCGATCAGGGCGCGGGGCATCGCGGGGATAACCGGCGGCGTGAGCGTGATGGTGGGTTTCGCCGCGAAGAGCGCGCGAAGCGGAGAGGCGAGCAGGGTCGCCACCGCCGCGAGGGCGGTTCGAGACTGATATTTCATGATCGTAACTCGCTGTTTAGCTGCGGAAGGTGTCGAGCAGGGCCTGCATGGCACTGATCAACTCGGGGTCGCCGCCAGCGTCCGGCTTGTCGGCGTCATCGAGGGCAGCGTCCGGCTTGCCCTTGAGGCTGTTGATGCGGGCACGCGCCTGGGCGCGCGTCATACCGCTATTGAGGAGGGTGATTTCCAGCGCGCGGACCTCGTTGACCTCGCGATCGGACGCCTTGGCCTTCTCGTCGACCTTCATCTGGTCGGCGGGCAGCAGGGCATCGGCGAAACCGCGCTCGATGGCGAGTGACCCGGACATCCACGTCTCCGCGTCCATCCATTTCGCGCAATCGGCCGCCTTCTGCTGCGAGCGCTGCGCATAGACATCGGCCATGGCCTGGTCGAAGGGGGCGAGATAGGCCGAGACTTCCGCGAAATCGTGCCGGTTGCCGCCGGCAATGACCCAGCAGTTGTGGATCATGATGAACGACGCCGCGCCGATTTCGACCTGATCGCCCGCCATGGCGATGATCGACGCGGCCGAGGCGGCCATGCCCATGATCTTCATGGTGACCGGCTGCGAATGCTCGCGCAGCACATTGTAGATGGCGAGGCCCTCGAACATGTCGCCGCCGCCGCTGTTGATCTGCACCTCGACCGGGCGGTCGCCGATCGCGCGGAGCTGCGCGGCGACCTTCTTCGCGGTCACGCCGCCGCCGGTCCACCAGTCCTCGCCGATCACATCGAACATCGTGATGACATTATCCCCCTGCTCCAGCGCGGCGGGGCGGATACCCGCCGCGTCCTCGCCCCAGCGCTCCATCACGGGCAGCGGGGAGAAGGCGGAGACGCGCCGGTCCGCCGGAACGGGCAGCGCGGAGGGCCGGGCGCGCGCCATGATGCCGCCGATGAGCGCGCGCGGCCGTGCGGACAGGTCATTCATCTTCCGGGTCATCCTTCGTGGTGGAAGACGACGACGCGGCGCCTTTGGGCAGGCCGACGCCGTCAGGGTGCGGGTTCAGTTCGAAGTTGGCGCGGACCTCGTTGGGCTCCATCCAAGCCGCATTGTTGCCCAGCGCCTTGGAGAAGAACTCGGCCTGCTCCTTGAGCGAGCCGCGCAGCAGCGCGCCGTCGTTGAATTTCACGTACAGCTCGTCAGCGTCCTGCTCTGCCTCGGTGAAGCATGAGCGCTCGATCGCCTGTTCCCACGCCACAAACCATTTCGTGAGGCAGTAGGTCACGAGGAACAGGCCCAGCTCCCGGATGCCCGTGCCCCAGCTCGTCTCGTCCATCATCAGCAGCGGGCGGGGCACATCGGTGAACCGGGCCAGCTCTTCATCCTGCCGCTTGCGCGTCTCGTCGCTCTGGCTGTCCTTCGGGTTCGCGAAAGGCTTGGCCGTCAGGCCCTCTTCGAGGATGAGCCAGTCGCCGGCATTCTCGGCGCCGGAATGATTTTCAGCCAGGCTCTCGCGAAGCAGCCGGATCGATTCCTCGCCGAGCGTCTCGTCCGTTTCCAGCGAGCCGCCGGCCATCATGCCCTTGCCGGCGAGACGCCCCAGCGCCTTCGTGACGGCGGCGGCAAGGCCGATCGTGTCGACCGCCATATCCAGCAGCGAGACGCCCTTGAGCCCGTCGCGCGTGAGTGGGTGGCGGAAATGAAACACGTCCCGGGCGGGCAGGATGACGGTTCCCCCGGTTTTCCGCGTGTAGCGGAATGTCAGCTCCCAACTGTCGGACAGATCGGGCTCGACAGCGCCGCGCGGGAGCGGAACGATCTGCCGGATGCCGCGCGGACCCCTGATGATCAGCCCATAGGCATTGCCGTCGAGCAGCGCGACGAACTGCATGTAGCTCTTGAACTCGAACGCGGTCTGGTACGCGTTCGGCCGCTTGTGCAGCACGCGGTAGAGCGGGTGATTCTTCGCCTTCTCCGTCGTACCGTCCGCCAGCCTGCGATGCAGGTGGGTCGGGAGCATCCCGATCGAGGAAGCGATCAGGTTGCAGGCCCGGAAAAACGAACTGTTCCGGAGCGCCACCTTCTCGTTGACCGCGACGCCGGCGGCCGAGGTGCGGCCAGCCGTCATGAACTGGCGCAGCTCCTCGCTGTTGATGTCCATCGCCGTCAGCGCCTGCACCACGGGCACAGGGCCTGCGGAGAGGCGCCGGGCGGGTCCGGATCGCCGGTAGCCCGCAGCGCGCCGATAGTCATCGGGCGACAATACCGCCATGCGCCCTCCTTCAGACTCTCAGCACGCCGCGCGAGGCGTAGACGGATTTCTTCTTCGGCTTGTCGGCCGCCGTTGCCGCGCCGACACCCATGGCGATCGTCACCATGCCATCGATGCGGCCGCGCGACCGTTTCTTGTCGAAGGCCCGGTTGCCCTGCCCATCATCGTCGATCGCCGCATTGGCCGCGCAGGAATAGGTGACCGGAGAGCTGTCGATCACGATCCTGCCCTCCAGAATCACGTCCTCGGTCCGCGTGATCGAATGCGGCATGCAAAGCTGGCGATCCTCGAACATGATGCGCTTGCCCTGGGCATGCCTGACGATCTTGAGGCCCTTGCCCTCGCGCTTCCCCGGGCCATCGTAGATCCACACCGGCAGGCCGATCTGTTCGCAGGCCTCGGTGAAGGCGGTCACGAACGCAATGTCGACCACCAGCTCCACGACATCATGCTCGGCAAGCATTTCCGCGACCTGCTGCGCGACGAAGGTGTAGTCGATCGTCGCGCCGGGCGTGGCGACCAGATAGCCGTCCTCGACCCAGTCCAGATAGGGCGCCCGGTCCGCTTCCGCGCGATCGGCGAGGCCCTCCTTCGTCGTCCAGTACCACGTCTTGCTGGCCAGCAGCCCATCCGCGCCGGCCTCCCACGTCGCCGTCAGGGCCGTCAGGTCGTTCTTGCGGGACAGGTCGAGGCTGAGCCAGCATTTCCGGCCACGCATCGCGCGGCTGTCGACCGCGCCCTGAACCGCCGCCCATTTCTCCTCATCGATCCAGAAATCGGCCGCGCCGATGTCGATCCCGAAATAGAGCCGCTTGACGCTGGAGCGTGTCGACGGACGCAGGTTGGCGGCGGCCACGACGCTGCGCAGGTTCTCGATCGGGAATGTCTCGCCGAGCGCCGGCAGCGCCTTGCCCCAGCAGGATTCATCCTCGAACACGGTTTCCCGGTCGCCCTTGTCGACCCGGGCGATGAACGCGAACGCGGTATCGTCCTTTGCCTCGCCGCGCACGATGGCCTGGTACATCTCCGAATAACTCGTGCCGACCAGTTGCGTGGTCGCGGGCGTGTTCGTCCCCTTGAGGAACAGCGCGTTGCCTGCGACCTTGTCGATGGCGCGCTGCCATGTCTCGATGGCGTGGTCCGACTTGAACTCGTGGATCTCGTCGCCCGCGATATAGGACGGGCGCGGCCCCGACTGACTGTCGCCGCCGGCCAGCGTGCGGAAGAACGAGCCGCTGTCCGGGTGTTCGATCTTCCAGGCGTTGTCCAGTTCGCCCCGGATGATGACCTCGCCGCGCGATTCGAGGCTGTCCCCCTCATCCTCATCCGGGATCTGGCCCCGACACATCGACACGGCGTCGCGAAACAGGACGTTCGCGGTCGCCTTGTCCTGCCCGATGGCATAGCATTGCGCGTGCGCGATGCCGTCCCAGCCCATGATGTAGACGCCGATCGCGCCCATCAGCGGGGACTTGGCCTGCCCCTTTCCTGTCTCCAGCCAGCCGCGCCGGAAGCGACGCAGGCCATTGTCGCGATGCCACCCGAACAGACTTCCGACCGTGAAGGTGTGCCAGCCGAGCAGGTGGAAGGGCTGGCCGGCCCTCGGACCATCGGCCACCGAGAAGACGGCCGGAAAGAAGTTCAGCGCGTGGGCCGCGATCTCCGGTCGCCAGTGCAGGCCGCGCGCCGGGCCGTCCCGTAGATCGCGCATGTGGCGCTCGGCGGCGTGCAGGACCAGCTCTCCGCACTTCCACGGCAGCTTGTCCGCCAGCGCATCCTGCGCCCATGCCGTGGTCGGATCGAGCGCCCGCTTACTTGACCGATTTGAGGTAGCTCGACGCGGCGGTCGCTTTCCGGCCATTCCTCACCACCTTGGCGGCGCCTGTGCGGCGGCGCGGAGACAGGCCCAGCTCAGCCTCGATGCGCTCGGCGTCCGACCCGGATTCGCGCATGGCCGTGAAGTGCGGATTGAGACGGGCGATGGACTTCGGGTTGCCGCGCTTGGGTTTGAGCACGGCGCCCTGCTCGGTGACCGCGCGCGCGGCGCGGTCGTAGATCAGATAGGCGATCACGAGGCGCTGGATCGCGTGGGCATTCGCGGATGCGAGAATATCCCGGCCCCGCATCTCGGCGGTGATCCGCTGCCAGTGCGCCTCGGCCGCCGCGATCTCCAGCGGATCGTCGAGCAGCAGCGACCAGTCGGGCGCGTCGACGATCAGGCCGGTGCCGTCAATTGCGTTCATGCACACTCATCCCCGTAGGGGATGCCCTGAACTTTCTACCTGAAAACACATTTCGGTGCGTATGGAGGGCGGGGCCGGTTTCCGCTCGCCGGCCCCTCAAAGTTTTGACCCGGGGGTGGGGCCGGTCAATCAGCCCGCCACGTCACCTCGACGCGCCCCGACACAGTCTCGACCCCCACGTCTTCGCGGTTCTCGTCGACGACCAACCGCCCCTCAGCGTCCAGCACACATCTGGTCACCGTGCCGGCCTCGCAATCATATGCGATCACGCGTCGCTGCTCGACGCCGTCCAGATGCACGCAGAGACGAGCGCCCAAGGCAGGATCATAATCGACCTGCTCGACGCTGTAGCGAGCGGGCGGATGCGCTTCCATCAGCCTCTCCTGTTCCATGGATGATCCGGACTGGTCGGCCGTCCATCGCGGCCGATGCCACGGCCCTCGATCGGATCGCGATGCCCGAACTGCTCTGCCGTCCTCACCTTGTGGCAGGCATCGCACAGGCAGCGGATGTTGCCGTCGTCATCGGTGCCGCCCAAGGCGAGCGGCTTGATATGGTCGGGCACCGTGGCGGCGGTGATGATGCCCTTGGCCTTACAGTCCCGGCATAGCGGCTCGGCTCGGAGCCTGCGCTTGCGCTGCTCAACGGCGCGGCGCCCGCGCAGGCGTTCGGCCATGATGATCTCCTGCGGCAGCAGGGCCGGACACCCAGATGCTCCAGCGTCTAAGAGTTCAGGATTTTGCGGGAGACCCAGTCCGAGACATCTTCTGCTCGCGATACCGGCTCGTTGTTCTGTCGGTCTATCCAACGCCAGGCGCTGGCGTTGGACTCGAATGCCTTTTCCCCCACCATCCAGCGGCCATCGGCACGCCGCACAGGGACCGCCTCCCGCAATGCTTCGCTCACGATGATCTCCCCGATTTGCCCGGTCTATCTGGCGCCGGGCACCGGGCGCTGGCTGGCTGGGATGCTGACCCAGGGCCTCCCCGGCATGCGCTTGGCTCCTGCGGTGCCGCCCCAGATGGCAGGTCCCGCCGTCAGCGCCCTCGTGAATCCCGGAATAGCGTCGCACGACCGCCCAAGCGCATGCCCGGAACGTCGGCGACCATGGTGGCGTGCCACACTAGAACGGCCATTGCCTTGCGCTGCCCGATGCAGCGACGCGCCACAATATATAGAGGTCAGAAACCCCGTCAAGCCACCGCCAGCAGGCTGGTCGCAGGCACGGCCACCGGGATGGCAAACCCATCGAACAGCACGATCGCATGCCGGCCCCGCGTCGTCTCGACGATGCCGGTGAGGCCGTCAAAGCCCGCATCCGGGCACTTCACCCGCTCACCGGCCCTGAACATGTGGACGGATTTGAGCGGCCGGCCCTTCCGCTCCGCCACCCGCAGCGCATCGAGCGCTCCGTCCGATACGGCAGGATAGGATGCGCCGACGCGGAAGACAGAGAAATATGGCCGGCCCTTGGTCACCATGCACCGCTGCTCAGCATCCCATGCACGGAAAGCCTGCGCCGGCGTCCGCGCCAGATCGACCAACTCCCGCAGCCGATCGTAGCGCGCGAAGACGAAGCCGGGCAGCAGCGGCGCGCGACGGGAAACGCGCTTGCGCGCGAGGCCGACCCGGCGCTGCTGCGTTTCCTCAGGTGTCCAGACGTCGAAGCCGTCAGCGCACAGCGCGTCCATGACGGGCAGCGTCGCGCCTTCCGACATGCGCAGGATGCACCATGCATCGGCCGGGACCGTCATGCCTTCACGCCCTCCGCCGCATCGTCGATCGTCTGCCGGATCCGCGCGGCCTCTTCCGGCGAGCACAACGCCACCGGCGCAATCCATTCGCGCTCATGTTTCATGATCAGGGACCGGGCGATGAGACAGCGACGCCGATACCGCGCCACCGGCCCGCCGCGCGCCGCCGCGATGATGTCCGAGATGTCCGGAAACCACGGCGATCCCTTGAGCAGCGCGTCATAGGCATGGCGCAGGTCGTCCAGCGGCACGTCGCGCAGGCCCTGCCAATATTGCTCGAGCTGCGCGCCCGCCTCCGCCTCGCTGTTCTGCCGCCGACGCTTCACGCTGGCGAGCAGGGCCAGCATGCTCTCGACGCTGCCCTTGTCCGGCATGACCGGCTCCGCGCCGGCCGCGATGAAGGCGCGCAGCCCGGCGGCGTCGTCAGGGCCGATCACCGGCGCCGAACTCAGGCTCGTATAGCTCTCCAGCAGCGCGTGCAGCCTGCCGTCGAGCGACGGTGCGGACCAGCGAGTCAACGGGCTCTTCCCGGCGTTGGTCCTGGCGATTTGCGACATGTCGTTCATTCCGGTCTCGTGGGTCAAAGATCGCGCCCCAGCCGCGGGCGACGGCGTGCTCCAGCAGGCGACCGGGCGGCCATTCCTCGTCCGCCAGCGCGGCGATGTCGGCGAGGAAGCGCTTGTGGGCGGTGGCGGTGTTGGCCAGCCGCTTGCGCTTCCGGTTGGCGAGGAAGTCGGCCCACACCTGCGCATCGGCCCAATCCGGCTTCGGGAAGTCGGCCTTACGCGCGCGGGGAATATCACCCCCGTGGGTATGGGTGGGGGCGGGGTTGGTTTGGGGGTCTGGGGGAAAGGAAGGGGAGGGGGCGGGAAAGGGAGCATTGTCACGCGCGACGTCACGGCGTGACATGTCACGCTCATCGCCCTGCGCCACGCGCGCTTCCGCCTCCCGCTCGCGCTGCCGGCGCTTGCGTTCGGCGGCGGTCGGGTCCTTGCGCACGTCGCCCAGGCGCGACAGTTCGATGGCATCGGCCAGCGACATGCCGCGTGCGGCGAGGAATTCGAGCTGGGCGGTGTTGAGGCTCATCCGTGCCCTCGCTCGCCATATCTGGCCCGCCGCGTGGCCCACGCTCTCACGCGAATGCCCGCCATCTCGTCAGCGAACTTGGGCGAGGGCTTCTTGCGCGGCGCCTGGCCGGGCAGGAACACGCCGCAGTCGAGGCCGTCGCATGGGTCGTGACCGCAGATGCAGGCTCCGACGATATTGCCGTGGGTGAGGAGCCGGCTCATATCCCCACCGCCTTCTCCAGCAGCGCGACCATGTGCGGGATCGGCCGCTCGCCGCGCGCCCGCGCATCGGCGCAGATCGCGGCCCACAGATCAGGCCAGCGCCGGCGCAGCGACGAGATGGCGTCGGCCGGGCCCTCGATCGCCAGCGCTTGCAGGTCGGCGCCGCTGAACGTCTTGCGGGCATGGGCCGCGTCGAGCTTGCAGGCGCCCACGGAGCCGCCGAGCGTATTTGCCGCGCGCCGGGCGGCGGCGGTTTCGCGCAACTCGGCGCGGATGTCGTCGGCGACGCTCATGCCGATACACCCTCTGGACCGGGAAGATGGCCGGCCCGCGCCGGGTTGGCGGGCTCGAACCCGCTCGCGCGCAGCACGTTCATGGCGTCGCGATAGTCCGCAATCCCGGCCTCATCGGTGAAGGCCCAATCCCCCAGCGTCAGCAGCAGGTCCACGGCGCGGGCGAGCTTGCGGGGCGGCACGGAGAGGGCGCAGACCGACAGGCCAGTCGGAACATGCGTGATGACATAGACGGGAATGCCGCTGTCCACATCCATGCGCGCATCGATCCCGAAGGGCGGCCGCACCCATCCGGGCACATGGAGCGTGCCGCCGGGTGTCGATAGCGGCACCGCGCCGATCGTCCAGCCGCTCATGACTGCGCCTCCATCAATTCACGCCGGATGCGCGCCAGGCGCGTCTCATGCTCTCGCAGGCAGGTTGCGCGGGCCTCGGCGGCGGACATGTGCTTGCGCTTCACCAGCAGTCGATAGGTGTCCCATTGCTCTTCCGGGATGCCCGCGAGGACGGTCTGGCTGCGATGCCGCCCCGCGCGCGCCCGCGCCGCCTCGTCGCCCTCCAGCACCCTGTGGCCGATCTCCCACAGGCGGATGCGCAGCGCGGCGGCGCGCCGGGCGGCCGTGGCGCCGGGCGACTTCCCGTTGACGCGCGCGCGTTCCTTCGCGGCCTCCAGATTGGCGGGGTCGGCATAGTGCCGCCGCACGGCCCTTGCGTGCCGCTCCCGCCATGTCGGATCATACTCGGCCGCATTGAAATGCTTGCGGCAGAAGCCGGACTTGTTGCCCCGGCCGAGCGTCGTGCCGCAGGTCTTGCAGGTGGCCATCAGGCGTCCCCTCCTTCGATGATGGTGGCGACGACGCAGGCCCTCGGCTCATCGTGCCAGACCGTCGTGATGCGGAATCGCCGGTCGTCCACGCCGAGCGCGTCGGCGATCCCGTCCCGGCCGGCCTTGAACGCGGCGATGGCATTGTCATCGTCGCGGGCCCGCCGGTCGGGCGGGAAGAAATCGAGCCGCAGGCGGATGAACCCTTCCGCCGGCGCTTTGATCCGCGCCGCGCGGGCATCGGCCCAGCAGGCCTTGCGATAGGCCTTCGCCGCCGCGATCCGCCCCCAGCGGTCGCGATGGTTCGGGCTGCACGCCACCGGGGGAAAGTGACAGATGACGCGCGGCCCGGCCGGCAGGGCGATGTCGTCGATCGGCCGGGGCGCCGGGCGCGGCGCGGGCCTCGGGCGGCGAGGGCGCTTGGCCGCGCGGCGGGCGAAGGGATTGCCGGCGGTCAAAACGGAATTCCGTCATAGCTGTGCCGGATCGCGGCGCTGATCGTCACCCGATAGGTCGGCGCGACGACATAGAAGTCCCTACCAGGGTTCTCGGCCGCCAGCCGCTCCGCTTCGTTCACGGCGTCGGCCTCGCTGGCGTGCCTGTGGCGGGGCGGCATGGCGCCCTGCGGCGACCAAACCAGCCAGAAGGGCACGGACTGATTCTCGACGAAGTGCGGCCTCATGCCTTGAGCCCCTTCGTCACCCGCGCCAGCTCGGCGCGCAGGCTGGCGATCTGCTCGACCATGGTCGCCTGCGCTTCCCGGGCGAGCGCCTCCAGCGCGTTGATGTCGGCGCGCAGCTTGGCGATTTCCTCCGGTTCGCGCAGGTCGCCGAACGCCGCCGCGCGGAACGCGGCGACATGGTCGGGCGCGAGTTCGGTCTTCTTCGCGATGGCGGCGTCCGACCATCCCTCGGCGTAGCGCCCCTTCCCGCTATCGAAATGCATGGTCAGCAGGTTGAACATCTCGGCCTGGGCCTTCATCGCGGCCACGGACTGGCGCGTTGTCATGGTGGGTTCTCCCTTGGTTGGCTTGGCCGCGCGCGCCGCCGCGACGCAGTCCGGGCAGCGGCGCGGACTGGTCGACCAGCCGCGCTGGCGGAATTTCTCGTCGATCTTGGCGGCGGGCAGGATGGCCCGAAGGCGCAGGTCGCCCTCGGCTGGACAAAGTTCGCAGGCGAGATGCGCCACGATAAGCCCCGGCGACCGCTCCAGCCGCCGTCCCTTCATGCTGAGCTGATAATCGTGGAAATAGGTCTTCGACCTCATCGGTCGCTCCTGATCGTCAGGCGGGGATCGGCGGGCAGGCCCAGCGCGGCGCGCAGTTCCGCCGCCCGGCGCAGGACAAGGCGCCGCTGCGCGCTGTGGCGGACACGCACGAACCGGCCGGCCGCGTCGCGCGGCTGGGTGCGCCACGGCTCGCCGGACCAGAGGCCGAGATTGTGCGTGCCCGCGCCCATCATTCGAGGCCCAGCGCGGCCTTGTAGGTTTCGAGGAGGTGCTCAGCCTCCTGTCGGGCGTTTTTCTCGAGCTTGCGGAGGCGAACGATGCTGCGCATCGTCTTCACGTCGAAGCCGGTGAGCTTCGCCTCGGTATAGACATCCTTGATGTCGTCGCTGATGCCCTTCTTCTCGTCCTCCAGCCGCTCGATGCGCTCGATAAACAGGCGCAACTGGTCGGCGGCAACATCGCTGCTGCTCATATCGCGAACTCCTTCGGTGCATCCCGCCATCCGGCCGGGCATGGTCATGCCCGCGCTCAACCGGGCGGGCGGTCGGTTTCCTGAAATGCCGGGTTCGCGCGCCGGGCGGGCGTGGGAGAGGATGCTCCCGCCCGGCGCGCAGTGGGGCCGGCGCGTAAGGCGTCCGCGCCGGCCTTCTCGATGGGATGGCGGCCGACGATCATGGGTCACCCGCCTGCGCCGCCGGATAGGCCAGCGCGAAGAACAGGCCGCGCATCGCCGTGACCGCGCTCAGCAGTCCGTCCGTCCGGTCGAGCGCGCGCAGCGCCTCGCTCGCGGTCCAGACGCCGTCACGCTCGGCCTCGATCACTTCGCTGGACACATCGCCCACTTCGGTCATGACCGCCATGAGCTGGGCTTTGATCTCTTCCCGGTCGCTGGGCGCGGTGGGGATGGCGATCACCTCATGGCCGAGCATCCGGGCGATCTGGCGCAGGATGTGCGGCCCGCCCCGGCCGGCCGTGGCATCGTCCAGCGCCACCGCGTCACGCAGCGAGAGCGTGTCGCCGTCATTGGCGCTCTGGCACCGGCCGAGCTGGCTCGTGCTGCGGCTGGTCACCTGCGCGGCATTCTCCAGCCCGCCGATCGCCTCGATCGCCCGGCGCGTCGCCTGGCTCAGCATCGCCACCTGCGGCGTGATCTCGTCCGCGCGCGCCATCAGCCCAGCCCTCCACCGGCGAGGCTTGCCGCCCCGCCGGCTTCGGCTATCGTGGTGGAAACCCGAACACCACGAAAGGACCCGGCATGCCGCCGAAGGACGAGGACTTCACTCGCCTGCTCGCGTTGCAGCACTTCACCACAGGAATATGGGCCTACCTCATCGAAAGGGATTTCGTTGACCCGGATGAGGCGATCCGACGGCTCGAAGCCGGGAATGCCGCGAGCCTCGAACGCGCCTTTGGCGCCGCCGGGCGGGACGCTTCGCCGGAGATGCATGAGGCTATGCATCAGATCCTCCATTGCCTTGAGGAGTTGTGGGATAGCGTCCGGCTGCGGCTTCGCGACGAAGGACGGCGTTGACGATCGGGTTTTCGGTCGGGCCGTCCTTGAGCAGCGCCGCCGCCCGGCGAGCACGCTCCTCGCGGCGCGTCGCTTCGGCGGCGATCTCCTGACGGACCTGCCACCGGAGCGAAACAAGGCCGTAAGCCGAAAGGGCGAGGGCCAGCGCCGACAGAATGAGCGCCATCAGCCGGCGCTCCGCTGTTTCGCTTCGGAACAGGGGGAAATCGCGTCCGATTTTCCCGCTGACACCCCGCCGCGCCGGCGGCAATGCTGAACGCCATGCACGGGAGGAATAGCCGCAACATCGTCAATCCGGTCGCCGGGAATATGCCCACGCTCCCACCAACCCTGAACGGTGGTGTGGTTGCGATGCCCCAACTTTCGGGCAAGCGGGCGGATTCCACCACGAGCGGCGATGAGGTCGCGATGCTGTTCCATGTACGTAGCGTACGATCAGAACGTACGTCAGTCAACAACGTAGATTGCGTACGCGCATTTCGGGATAGTCAGGGTATGAACAGAAGAACGACCGGCGCAGTTTTGCTCGATCTCAAGCGCCGGGCGGGCGATCCATCACTGGACAAGATCGCGGCGGCGGCGGGGTATGCGGGGCGCTCATCGGTTCAGGCCTTCTTCAACCAGAGCTACGACCGCCCGTTAGACACCGATGTCGCGAGCAAGCTCTCGGATGCGCTGGTCGGGCACGGCGATCCGCCCATCGCGCGTGCGGAGGTGTTTGCGCTGACCGGCATCACCGATGGGGTGGGGGCGGTGAATCTTCACATCGGCAACACGCCGGAGCATGCTCCGATGATGAAATCCGAACAGGGTTCGGTCCCCCTGCGTCACATCGACATGAGTCTCGCGATGGGCGAGGGGCGCACCATCGAGGATTATTATGAGGAGGGCGCCTTCGAGTTCGATGCCAGCCTGCTCCGCCAGCTCAGCCGCTCGCCGCCGCACAGGCTTGTCGTGGGCCACGGCATCGGCGACAGCATGGTCCCGACCATCCACGACGACGCCATGGTGATCTTCGACACCACGCAGACGGTGCTCAACACCGATGACAAGATCTGGGCCATCAGCCTGTTCGGCGCGGGAAGCATCAAGCGTCTGCAGGTTATTGGCAGGGACAGGGTTCTTGTCGTATCGGACAATCCGATCGTGCCGAACAAGGAGGTTTCGACCGAGGACCTGCGGATATTGGGTCGGGTGATCTGGTCCGCGCGGCGGCATTGAGGAATATGAAGTTTGGCGCGCTGTTGGCCGGGCCATCTGTTGGGGGAGGTAATATGTTCGGACGTGGGATAGCTCTAATTGCTATGGCGGCCATTCACTCGCCGAGTTTTTCACAGGCGGTGAAGAGCACGATAACTGCCAGTAATGGTATTGCAATTTCTGTCTACTCGGATGAATTTGCCAATCGCTACGAATATTCTGCGCCCAAGATTGATATACCGGACGGCTTTGTTTTGGTCGGCGCGATTAAGAAGGGAGGTGTCGCCAATCCGCCTACGCTTCAAGGCGCGTTCATATACTCCGGCGAATGGAGGCGCTACAGCAGCGCTCTTTTCCGGGGAGGCGACCGCGCCGCATTTGTCGCATTGGAGCGCAATGTCGGAAGGTGTTCGTCGTCGCGTTATTCCAGGCCGTCTTGCACATTGACGGAAGAGTTTCGCATCGATTTGTCGACGGATGATATTCGCAAGCATAGCGAAGGCGGGGTTGTTGCGATTCAGGTTAGGGCGGACGACACAACGACAGCGATTATCGAGGTGCCTGTCGCGTATATTGATGCCGTGAATGAGGTGGAAGCGCGATAGGCGCTGCGCTGTTTGTTCGTTTGCTCAGATAGGGTGGGGGAAATGAAGAAGTTGGCCTTCGTGGCGCTGCTAGTGGCCGCGCCGATTCAGGCACAGGAACAGTCGGACCAGCCGGCCGCCATGGCGCCGGCCCCGGAGATGTCGTCCCTGCCGCAGCCCGTCGCCCCGGAACCGGTGGCGCCCATCGCTCCTGCCCCGGCCGCGCCGCCGGCCATGGGCGTGATCGTCATGTATCGGCCCGGCGCGATCATGGGCATGGGGCTCGGCTGCCCGATCCGATACCATGGCACGGAGGTCGTGGAGCTGGGCCGGAACAAATATGCCGAGTGGCACGTTCCGCCCGGCCGCTACATCCTGACCAACAAGACGGCGAGCGTCGAGATCAACGTGGCGCCCGGTGAATCGCGCTATGTCCGCTGCCAGATCAAGACCGGCTTCCTGACCGGTCGCGCCGATCTCCAGATCGTCGACCGCGAGAGCTTCGCCGAGCACGCCAGCGAATTCGAGCGCAAGGAAGTTTCGCCCGCGATCGAGATCAGGGCGGAATAGGCAGCGCTGCGCGGGATCAATTCCGCGTGACAGGGGTGGGGGAGGGCGCCGTGTTTGGCTCGCCAGACAGCATAAATCGCCAGATGATCCGAGCCATCATCCGTGGATCGCTTCTGTATCTCGGCTTTCTAGGAGGGATGCAGGTCCTCGCCGGCTGGTCGGATTGGCTGGAGGCGTGGCGGGTCAGGATCGCTGCGGAACCGATGGCGGTCGGGGTGTGTTATATAGGGTGGATCTGCGCCTATATTGTTTACGAGTGCCTTTTGTGGAAATTGCGCCAGGATGCTCAGTCAAGGATTTCCTTGCCTCCGAGGGCGGAACCGCGCAGAAGGCGGAAGCGCTGATACGGCGGCTTCAGCTTTTGTAAATCTGATGGATGTACCGCAGTTGAGAGGCAGCCATGCATATTTTGTTCTTCAATCCGATCAGTGTGGCGTTAGCGGCTTATATTGCCATCGCGATTCTGCTCGCGCTGGTCACCCAGCCGGTCCGATTGCGCATGGTCGATCTGGGCAATGAATTGCTGGCTGACGGGCGCACCCCCGGCCCTCTCAAGGCGGAAGTGCTTTACCTCATGCGCAGGTCCATGAGCATGCGGGTCGCCGCTTTGGTGCCTGTTGCATTGCTGAGCAGCATGCTTGATGACATACTCGGCCGCGAGGTCGCGGAGGACGATGGCGCCCTTGACGATCCTCGATTTGAAGGGTTTCTGATCAGGTATCTTGCATCTATTCTGGCCTGCAATCCGTTACTTGCGATAGTCTCGATCTTGCTGGCGCCGATCTCGATGGTCGTTCATGCGGTGATGCGCGGTGGCGCTGCCCGTGTTTCGCTGGAGGGTTCGTTACTGAGGGCGGTCAACTCCGACAGGGACAGGATGCGCCTGGCGGGCTGCTGATCGCAGATTGAAGAGCTGCGGCTGCATTCGTTCGCATGCCCCGCCAGATGTCCCTCGCCGTCGTCGGCGCTGACTATCCCAATCGGCGCGGACCCGGCCGGCGCTTCGAAATCGCCATCTGCGCGCCCGGCGAGCCCGTCGAGCTGCGCCCCGAGCCCAATAATCCCGCCGATCCGCGCGCCGTGGCTGTCTATTCCTGCCGTGGCGTCCAGATCGGCTACCTCACGGCCGAGCGCGCGCCGTTGATCGGACGGGACGTGCGCGAGGGACGCATCAGGACCATCTTCCAGCGGGCGGAGCGGTGGGGCGCGACGATCCGCGCCGCGTTCGATGGCGCGGAGCCGGCCCTGCCGGCCGGCCCCATCGACGATACTGGCGACTGGCCGCCGCCCGGATCGGATGATTCGGATTGGTGGCCGGACTGAACGTACAAGGCGTACGTTTTTCATTGACTAGCGTACGTACGTAGCGTACGCCCCTCTCATCAACCGATGAGAGGCGACCATGCAACTCGACATCACCCCACCGACCGCCGCCGACCAGGTCCGCGAAACATTCCTCGCCGCGCTGGGCGAGGCCGGCGCCACATATGAAATCGAAGACGGCAGGATCACGGTCGGAGGCGGCTCCGTCTACCTGCGCAGACTCACGGCGCTGCCCGAGGGCGTGACCTTCGGCAATGGCGGCTACGTCGACCTGCGCAGACTCACGGCGCTGCCCGAGGGCGTGACCTTCGGCAATGGCGGCGGCGTCGACCTGCGCAGCCTCACGGCGCTGCCCGAGGGCGTGACCTTCGGCAATGGCGGCTACGTCTACCTGTCCAGCCTCACGGCGCTGCCCGAGGGCGTGACCTTCGGCAATGGCGGCGGCGTCGACCTGCCCAGCCTCACGGCCGAAATCCAAATCTACCATGGGCGGACCATCCGCCTGCGCCATATCGACGGCAGCACAATGCTCATTCTCTCCGAGCGCCGGCAGGGTGATGTCGCGATCAGCCACGCGGCCTGGTTCGGCGGCGGCGATCTGGACAAGCTGCGGCGCTGCTATGTCGCGGAGCAGGGCGACTATGCCGCGCATGGCGAGACGGTCGAGAAGGCGCTGCGCGATCTGCGCTTCAAGCAGATGGAGCATGATTTCGACGCTGACGATCTGGTCGCGGAGATCAGGGCGCGCGGCACGGTTCGCTTCGAGGATTTCCGCCTGCTGACCGGCGCCTGCGAGGAAGGGTTGATGCGCGGCATGGAACAGGCCGGGCTGGACCCCGCCGCCGACGAGCTGCCGCTGGATACGGTGCTTGGCGCCGTCCACGGCAGCTACGGAGCCGCGTTCAAGCGCTACTTCGAGCTGGAGGCTGCGTGATGGAGGGCGCGATCAACAGCCCCACCTTGCTCTACCGCCGCGCCGCCGCGCTGGAGGGTGAGGCCTTCCGCCTGCGCGCCGAGGGCCGCCGCGACCTCGCGGCCCGGGCGGACATCGCCGCGCGCCAGTATCGCGACGCCGGCGACGCCATCGCCCACGCGCGCCACATGGAGGATGCCGTCGCCGCCGAGCAGGGCTGGACGATCATCCGCGCCGGTGCGCCGGCATGAGGCCCTTCGTCCCCGAGCCGCCGCGCGAGATGCCGATCGCGGTCGTCATCGCCGGCCTGCTCCCGCTCTCGGCGCTGGTCGCCGGCGTCGCGGCCTTCCTGGGCCTGCTCATCATGCTGGGAGGTGCGGCGTGAGGTGGAACATCATCAACATGCTCCGCCAGGCGCAGGAATGCCTTGAGCGTCGCGACCGCGATGTCGGCGGCTACGCCTACGGCCTCGAATGCCTGCGCGAGAACCTTGAACGCCTCCGCGACGGGAAATGCTCATTCGAGGAATTTGCAGAGTTCTACTGCCTGACCGAGCGCGACCGACCGGCGAGCCAGCCCGAGGTCGCGGCATGATCCCCCTCCGCGTCACCGGCCATGCCGGCCCGACCCAGCGCACGCCGCGCGGGCATCGGCAGTTCATCGATCCCAGGCCGCGCCGCCCGATCGCGGAGCGCTGCGGCGAATGCCCGGCCTGCCGGTCGGACATGGCGGACATCGCGCCGTGCATGCGGAGGCCCGCATGATGCGCTGCGCATGCGGGAGCCAGCGCCTCGTGGTGCGCAGCAGCGCGCCGGGATGGTTCTATCCGGAGGAATTGCCCCATCGCGACGTGATCGGGTTCTTCTACGTCCACTGCGAGACCTGCGGCGCCACCGGCCCGGCGCGCAACCGGGCGGCCCGGGCGATCGTCGCCTGGGACCGGGCGCGGCGGCGCGCGGAGGGCGGCCGTCTGGCCGGCCTGCTCGCGCGCATCCGGGCGCTGCGCGTCTATTTCGCGAAAGGCCCGCGTCATGGCTGACGACCGCTACATCTCCCCGATCCCGGCCGAGATCATCACCGATTACCGCGTGCGCATCGCCGGCGCGCCCATTCGCCGGCGCGTCCACATCTTCCGCGACGCGGGCGGGCGGGCCCTTCAATGCCTGCCCGAAGCCTGCCGCGAATGCTGGCGCGAACGCGAATGGCGCGCCGGGCAGGTGCGGGGATGAGCCCGCGCTTCGCCATCCCGCCCGGCTGGCATGCCAATCGCGGCCACCCGCCGGTGTTTTACCCGCTGCACCAGGACGATCCGTGCCCGGCCGAGATGATCCACGCGGATGAGGCCGAGGCGACGCGTGTCAGGGTCCGCCTGCGCAACGGGCGCAAGCCCGAAGCGGGCTGGCCCATCTTCGGCCGGCCCTATCCCACGCGCTGGACCCTCACCGGCGATCCCTTCGACATCACGCACTGGAGGCGCGCATGAAGCGAGTTCGTGACTGGCGGCTCAGATTCCGTTCTCGGGTGGAGGTTAATGGGCCAGATGAGTGCTGGCCCTGGCTCGGAAAGCTTAAGCCGGACGGCTACGGCCAATTGTTGGTCGATGGCAAGAACCAATTCCCGCATCGAATGGCTGTGATCCTCGATGGCAGAGAAATACCCGAGGGGATGCTGGTGGACCACATTTGCCGGAACAGGTCGTGCGTGAACCCGCGTCACCTTCGGGTTGTAACGCATGCAGAAAACGCCACCGAAAATAGCTCGAGCCCGAGCGCGTTGAACAAGGCAAAGACGCACTGCATCAACGGCCACCCTCTCGCGGGAGATAATTTGGCCATACAGATGAAGAACGGAAAGCCGAAGCGCAGATGTCGCGCGTGCGCCTATGCGTATCTCCAGCGCACGCGCGGGAGGGTCTGATGCGACAGATTCCGGACTGGCCGAGGCTTATGAAGAAGGCGACGCTCGCGCGCTATCTCGACATCTCGCCGAGCGAGGTGGAGAAGGAGGTCTGCGCCGGCCGCCTGCCGATGCCCGTGCGAATCGGCTCCGCCGAGCACTGGAGCCGCGCGGCCGTGGACAGCATGATCGAGCGGATCGCGGGGGAGGGGCTCGACGACTGGCGCGCCTCCCAGCCGCTCTACGCGAGGGGATGATCCGTGGCGCGCGTGAAAGGCCTCCGCTTCGTCAAGCGCGTCCGCTCCCGCGGAAAGCTCTATGGCTACTTCGACACGGGGCAGAAAGACGAGAAGGGCAAGCGCATTTACACGCCGATCGGCCGGATGGATGATCCGGCTTTCGGAAGTCGATACGCCGCGATGCTCGGCCACCGCATGCGCCGGCAGTCGATCGAGGACGCCATGACGGTGCCCAGGCTGATCGGCCTGTATCAGAAGAGCGAGGCCTACAAGGCGCTCGCGGCGGGCACGCGGCGCGTCTATGACATCTATCTGGACGTTTTCGCCGCGAAGCTGCCGTCAGCGCCCGCGCAGGGCGTCGAGCCACGCGACATCACCCTGCTGATGGACAGCATGGCCGATCGGCCGGGCGCCGCCAATCTCGTGCTCGGCTGTGTCGGCGGCCTCTACAAATGGGCCCGGGCGCGGCGGCACGTCACCAACGAGCCGACGCGCGGCATCGAGCGCCTCGCCACTGGCGAGCATGATCCATGGCCGGAGCATCTGGTGGAGCTGGCCCTGAGGGACGATGACAAGCTCGTACGGCTGGCCGTGCACCTGCTCTATTACAGCGCTCAGCGCATCAGCGATGTCTGCCGGCTGCGCTGGAGCCAGGTGCGTGACGGCGTGATTTCGCTCGACCAGCAGAAGACCGACAAGCACCTCGAAATCCAGATGCATGCGGCGCTGCGCGCGGAGCTGGCCGCGACGCCGCGCGCCGGGATGACGATCATCGCCAGCGCCAATGGCAAGCCGCTCAGCCCTCACACCGTGCGCGCCGCGATCAAGAAGTTCGGCGCGGCCCACGGGGTGGACATCGTGCCCCATGGTCTGCGCAAGAATGCGGTCAACACGCTTCTCGAAGCGGGATGCTCCGTGGCCGAGACGGCTGCGATCAGTGGCCAGACGCTCCAGCTTGTGGAACACTATGCCAAGAAACGGTCGCAGGTGAAGTTGGCGAAGGCGGCCATATTGAAGTGGGAAAAGAGGGGCTGAACAAATATGGAATGTTCAAACATGTGCAAACATGCCTCTGTGGGGCGCGGAAAAGGCTGCGCCACGAAAAAGCGGGGTTAACGAGATGTCCCGTTTGGTTACTCGCATTGCCGGAACCCGCGAAGCCCTGTAAGCGCGGCCAATCCAGGGGGATATAGAGTCAGCGTTTCATGACCGACATTCAGAGGCT
>Ga0164243_10001530_pt1 | contig 39194 bp, 35 predicted proteins | sample OricompcompostOP_FD_108781 | JGI IMG/M metagenome (GOLD analysis project Ga0164243, IMG submission 108781) | Organic Plus compost microbial communities from Emeryville, California, USA - Original compost - Organic plus compost (OP) | ecosystem: Engineered > Solid waste > Mixed feedstock >... | reverse complement strand
GTGGTGGCCTCGGCCAGCGTCATGGCGGCACCGGCCGCGTAGGCCTCGTCGAAGGCGGTGTCGCCCATGATGTGGCGCACGGCGGACTCGTGTCGCTGCCCCATCGGGCCGAGGACGCCCCGGTGGGTCTTGAGCCGCGACCGGGCCGCCTGCGACGCGCCGAAGAGCGTGGCCGCCTGCGTCATCTCGCCGCCGAGAGCGCAGCGCACCGCCATCGCGGTGAGCGCCTCGGTCGCCGCCCAGTGGTAGCCGTGGGTCATCCGGAACCGCAGTGCCACGACGATGTGGTCGTGCGCGGCGATGAGATCACCGCGCGACAGCGCCACCATGCCGAGCAGCATGTCGATGCTGCGCCGGCCCCGCTCGGTGGGATGCGTCGAGGCGACCGCCCGCGCCGCGCCCAGCTCGGTGGCCGCCTCGGCCAGCCGACCCCGACGCCACAGCAGCTGGGCGAGGCAGAAGACCGCGGGCAGCGCCTCGGCGGAGACGTTGCGGCCGCGGGCCCAGTCGATCACGTCCCGGCAGGCGCGCTCGGCCTCGTCGTCGCGCCCCAGCGCCACCAGCGCCTCGCCGCGCCCGGCACTGACGCGGGCGATGAGCGCCGCCTGCTGGCTGCGCCAGGCGGCCTCCTCGGCCCGGCCCAGCAGCGCCAGCTGCTCGTCCAGCTCACCGTCGGCGCCGGCGTGACGGGAGTAGACGTGGTACGCGACCGCGAGTTCGGCAGCCGGGACCTCCTCGGCCATGCCCATGGTCGTGTTGGCCAGCTTGTCGAAGAGACGGTAGAGCCACAACCGGGCCTCGCGGGCCAGCCCGCGCTCGCGCCACCACTCGTCCAGCAGCACGGCCAGTCGCAGACCGTCGCGGACACGGCCGGCAGTGACGCTCCACAGCAGCGCGGCGCGGACCTCGGCGGCGAGCGCGTCCAGCGGGTAGGTCGAGAGCGTGACGGGCTTGCCCTCGGCGTCGGTGTGCACGGCCGCGACGGCGTGCAGCGCCCACGACAGGTGACGATCGCGGGCCACCTGCTCCTCGCCCGCCACGGCCAGGGCTCGGGCCGCGAACGCCCGGATCGGGTGAAGCAGCCGGTAGACGACCTCACCCTTGCCCGGCACGGGCTCGGCGGCGACGAGCGACTTGTCGACCAGCATGGTGAGCCGGGAGACCCCGGCGGCGCCCGCCACCCACTCCACCGTCGCCAGGTCGAACCCGCCGGCGAAGACGGAGAGTTGGCGCAGCAGCGCGGCGGCGTCGGCTGGCAGGTTCCGATAGGACCAGTCCACGGTCGCGCGCAGGGTCGAGTGGCGGTGCCGGGCCGCCGTGACGATCGAGAACTCACCGGTCATGCCGGTCGTCGCGTCCAGCGTGCCCAGCAGGTCGTCGAGGCGGTCGGCGAGCTGACTCGGCGAGAAGATCTGCAGTCGGGCCGCGGCGAGTTCGAGGGCGAGGGGAAGGCCGTCGAGCCGCTGCGCCACCCGCTGCAGGTGGGTCACCTCGTCGGGCCCCAGTGGCCGGCCACCGCGCGCGGCCTCGGCGCGGTCGACCAGCAGCGCCACCGCGTCCGGCGTCGCCCCGTTGGCGCTGGTAACCGCCATGGGCGGGATGCGCCAGACCAGTTCGCCGGGGATCGCCAGCGGCTCCCGGCTGGTGGCGAGCACCCGGACCCCGGGGCCGGCGGCGATCAGGCGCGACACCAGGGGCTTGAGGGCCGACAGGTGGGCGTCACAGGTGTCCAGCACCAGCGTCAGGGACCGGGTGGCGACGAAGTCCACGACCGTGTCGGTGATCTGCTTGCCCGGCTCCGGCCGCACCCCGAGCGCCTCGGCCACAGCCAGGCCGATGAGGTACGGATCGGTCACCGGAGCCAGGTCGACGAACCACACCCCGTCGGCGTTGGCGGGGACGAGCTCACTCGCGACCTCCAGCGCGAGCCTCGACTTGCCGGCACCGCCCGGGCCGACCACCGTGACCAGTCGCCGGCTGTTGGCCAGCCGCAGCAGTTCCGCCCGCTCCTCGGCACGGCCGACGAAGCTCGCCGCCGGGGTGGGCAGGTTGTGGGAGACCGCGGCCATGGTCCGCGGCCGGGGGAACGTGCGCTCCAGGCCGTCGGCGACGAGCTGGAAGAGCCGTTCGCGCCCGTCGAAGCCGCGCAGCTGGTAGAGGCCGAGATCGACGAGCGAGGCGTCGGGCGGCAGGTCCGTGGCCAGCCGTGCCGTCGCCGCGGAGCAGAGCACCTGGCCGCCGTGGGCGGCGGCCGCGACCCGGGCCGCCCGGTGCACCTCCGGCGTGGCGTACTCGCCGGCCACGGGCTGGGCCATCCCGCTGTGCAGGCCCATCCGCACGCGCGGGCGAGCCTCGGCCGGCCAGTTGTGGGCGGCCAGCGCCCGCTGACCCTCGGCGCACGCCCGGATCGCGGCGTTGGCGTCCCGGAAGACGGCGAAGACGGAGTCCCCCTCGGTGAACATCGCCACACCGTCTGCCGCGCCGAGGGCACGCCGAAGGATCTGCCGGTGCTCCGCGAGCACCGGCCGATACTGGCCGCCGAGCAGCTGTGCTAACCGGGTCGATCCCTCAATGTCCGTGAAGAGGAACGTCACCAGCCCGCTCGGCAGATCACGTCTGCCTGCCAAAGGTGAAACCTCCGCGCCCCCCGGAAAGTCGGGGTTCATACTGCCGGATTCACGACAGCATTGCCAACCAAGAGAAGGGGTCGCTTGACAGTCGTCACAACTCTCCGCACGAAGCAATACGTTAGGCGACGCACACCACACAGTACGTGATCGACCTTCGGCCCGGCGCGTCGTTGGCGTCGGCCTGCCACGGTGTCTCCTACAGTCCCCTGGTGGCGACCGGACGGCAGGAGGAAGACCGCCCGATCCGGGCTGTGATCGCCGACCCCGAAGCACCACCGGGGTGGCGGATCGCCACGATCACCCCGCCGGTGCCCGGGCCCGGCGAGCTGCTCGTGGCGCCGCGGCACGTGTCGCTCAACCGCGGCGATCTGGAAGCCCTCCAGAGCGGGGCGACGCCACCGGGCGCCGTCCTCGGTCGTGACCTGGCCGGCACCGTGGTCCGCACCGTCCCCGGCGGTCCCCGGGTGGGCAGCCGGGTGGTGGCACTGGCGGACGGCGCGTTCGCGGCGCGGGTGGCGGTCGCGGCCGACGCCGTCGCCGAACTGCCCGACGAGATCGAACTCACCGACGCCGCCGCGCTGCCGGTCGCGGGGCTGGCCGCCATCCAGGCCCTGCGGGCCGGCACGCTGGAGACGCCGCTGCGCGGAGCCCGGGTCCTCATCACCGGCGCCTCGGGCGGGGTCGGCCGCTTCGCCGTGCAGCTCGCCGCCCTGGGCGGCGGCCTGGTGACCGCCGTCGCGCAGCCACGGCACCGCGCGAGCCTGGTCGAGCTGGGCGCGGAGTCGGTCGTGGCCGACCCGGCCGAGATCACCGAACCGGTCGACCTCGTGCTGGACACCGTCGGCGGGGCGCAGCTGGTGGCGGCCTGGGGCCTGCTCGCCCCTGGCGGCACGCTGCAGGGCATCGGCTGGAGCAGCGGCTCACCGGCGTGCTTCCCCCCACACGCCACTCGTGGCCTGCCCCGCACCTTGAGCACCTTCCTGTTGACGCCCCCGTACGGTCCGGACCTGGCGGGTCTGGTCTCGCTCGTGGCCCGGAATGACCTGCGCGTTCCGGTGGCGTGGCGCGGACCGCTGGCCCGCCTCGACGAGGCCGCCTCGGCGTTGTGGGAGCGCCGGCTGGCGGGCAAGGCCGTGCTCACCCTCTGACGGGGGGACACCCGGAACCAGCGACGGCTGACTCTGTTACCTGTGTCGGGATTGTCGGGGAAGGCGCCAACGGGCAAGCTGGTCTGGTGAGGCTACGCGAGTGGGATCCCCGTGCCGCCTCGGCGGCCGAACTCGCCGCCTGGCTCGCCCTCTACAACGGGGTACTGGAGACCGACCTGCCCGGCGACCCGCCCTGGGTCGACACGCGGTTGCGCGAGTACCTGGCCGAGACGATGCCGGACGAGCACCGCACGAGTTGGCTGGCCGAGGACGAGGACGGCACGGTCATCGGCTACGCGGGCCTGCTCGTCCTGAGCGACCTGGGCGTGCTGGAGCTGTACGTGCTGCCCCGCGCGCGCAACACCGGCGTCGGCGAGGCGCTGCTGCGGGTGGTGGCCGACCGGGCGGCGGACGCCCACTTCAGCTCGCTCGGCGTCGAGGTGGTGGGTGGCACCCCCAGCGCCGCCTTCTATCACCGCCATGGTTTCAACCATGTCTATACGGAGATGCGTAGCATCCTGCGGCTGGGCCAGGTCGACTGGCCGCACGTCGAGGAGATGGCGAACGCGCTCGTCCCGGGCTACCAGATGCACTTCTACACGGGCGACCTACCCGACGAACTGCTGGCGGCATATGCGGAGACCAAGCAGGTCCGGCGGTTGGACCCCACCGGCGAGATGGACCTGAGGCCCAGCTCGTACGACACCGAGCGGCTGCGGGCCAGCCTGCGCTGCCTGGACGTGCGAGGCCTGCGACCGTACATCGTGGTGGCCGTCCACGAACGCACCGGCGTGGTCGCGGGGCTGACGGAGTTGGTGGTGCCCGCCCAGCACCCGACCCGAGCCGACCAGTACGACACGATCATCGCGCCGAAACACAACGGGTACGGCCTCGCGCGGGCCATCAAGGCCCGGATGCTGCTGGAGCTGCGCGAGCGGGAACCCCAGCTGCGCGATGTGCAGACCTGGCACGCCACCGATCGGGAGACGCTGCAGCAGGTCAACAAGGAGCTGGGCTTCGCGGCCGACCGGGAGTGGCGTGAGTACGAGGCCGACACCGCCGAGCTGGCCGCCCGACTCGGGCCGGCGTGAGGTTATCCCGTCGCGATCGATTGACCGGTACGGCTACCGTGTGACCGCGCTGCGCACGATCGCGCACGTCACACCGACCGGGGGCCGCCATGGCGAAACTCAACCAGATCATCGCAGTGGAGAAGGGCATCAAGTCCCGCTCGTACTCCGAACTGACCGACGCGCACCACAGCCTGCAGAAGGCCGTCCTGCTCGCCGGCATCGCGCGCACCTACCAGCCCAAGGACGAGGAGGGCGAGCAGTACCCGCCCGAGTCGACCCGGGTGCAACTGCGCGCCGAGGATGTGCTGCGCCAGACCGCCACCACGCTCACCCGGCTCTTCGACGTCACGGCGACCAAGGACTGGGCCAACTGTGAGGCCAAGGCCGACGTGCGCGTCGACGGTGAGGTGCTGCTCGCCGCCGTGCCGGCCACCTACCTGCTGTTCCTGGAGAAGCAGCTCGCCGACCTGCACACGTTCATCGCCAAGCTGCCGGTGCTCGACGCCGCCGAGTCGTGGACCTTCGATGACGCGGCCGACTGCTGGGCCACCGATCCGGTGCACACCACCAAGACGAAGAAGATCCCCCGCAACCACGTCAAGGCCGAGGCCACCGACAAGCACCCCGCGCAGGTGGAGGTCTACTACGAGGACGTGGTGGTGGGCCACTGGCGGACCGTGAAGTTCTCCGGCGCGCTGCCGGCCAGCCGCGTCAAGGAACTGCTGGAGCGCGTCGACAAGCTCGCCCAGGCGGTGAAGTTCGCCCGCGAGGAGGCCAACGACGCGGAGGTCACCGACCGCCAGGTGGGTGACCGTATCTTCGGCTACCTGCTGACCGGATCGACCACCACGGTCCCCACGAAGGCTTCCCGGCAGCGTCCGGGGAGGTAAGGAGCACCAACCTGAAGTTGAGGCTCAGCCTGACGGCAAGCGTCCACAGTGGAGGTTCGATCCCTCCCCCCGGCACCATCGAGCCGGGGTAGCCCAACGGGCAGAGGCAGTCGCGAGCCACCCCATGTTCAGACTCTCGCTCCAGCTTCAGCATCGCCGTCGACTGCCGGATCGAAGGGACATCAGCGAACATTTCGAGGTTGCCGGTTCGAGCCCGGCCCGCTCGGCCACGTCGGGCGGTAGCTCAATAGGAAGAGCGCGGAATCTCAGGTCTGACTGATGTCCTTAAACGCCATCGGCGTCACGAATGACGGCCATCAGGGCCCGGCGGACCGGCTACGTCCGCCGGGCCCGCCGTCTGTGCACTGTGGAGGGCGGCGAGCCGCTCGACGCTGAGGCAGGAGACCAGGCAGCGTTCCTTGGCGTTGCCCAGCAGCTGGGCGGTCCACGTGGTCAGGCCGCCGTCCCCGAGTTCGACGAACGCGCCGTCAGCACCGCGTGCCATCGTGCGCCAGTGCGCCTCGGCGTAGTAACCCTGAAAGCGCGCGGCATCGGGCAGGTCCACGATGGACAGTCCAGGCTGGTCACCGAACCGCTCGCGCACCGCGGGATGGAAGAACGCCGTACGGAACGCGAACTCGGTCTCGGGCAGCAGCGCGGTGAGCACCCGCTGCCAGTAGTCCAGGTGCAGCGCCAGCAGCCGGGCCTGGGTGCGGCCCGAGCCGGTGTCGCGGGCGCTGGAGACGAGCGCGAACAGCCGGAAGTGCGACGACCACCCCGCCGGAAAGCGTTGCGCCCGCAACAGCCGGTGGGAGGCGGCCAGATGGACCTGGCCCGTCGTGGGCTGCCGGGAACGGCGATCGGCCGCCTCGACCGCGAGCGCGTTCGTGCAGTCGGCCACGACCTCCACCGACCGCGTGGCGGTGACGATGCGATGCTGGCTCACCGGAGCGACCGCCGTACAGGTGCCCAGCGGTGCCACCGGCGAGAGTTCGACGGCGTCGAACTCGGCCGGCAGCACCGACCACAGCCGCGACTCCACCCCGGCGAGCACGCGGGGATCGGTCGCGCACGGCCGCACCAAGCGGTCGGTGCGCCAGCGCCGCAGCACCGCGGCCGGGGTCACCCGCGCCGCGCGGTCGGCGGCGACGGAGAGCAGCAGCGTCTGCAGGTCCGCGCCCGACAGCGCCGCCAGCGCCTCGCGGCTGCCGGCCGGCAGCGACGCCCAGACCCGTCGTTGCGCGGGCGATAGCTCATGGTCGACCACGGCCCCACGATGCCGTACGGGCTGCCGGATCGCTATCGAGTAACGCTCAGCGCTCGCGCAGGAGTTCGGCGGCCTCGACCGCCCAGTAGGTCAGGATCATCGAGGCCCCGGCTCGGCGGATCGAGGTGAGCGTCTCCAGGATCACCCGCTCCCGGTCCAGCCAGCCGTTCGCGGCGGCCGCCTCGACCATCGCGTACTCGCCGCTGACCTGGTAGGCCGCCACCGGAATGTCCACAGTGGACCGTACTGCGGCGATGATGTCGAGGTAGGGCAGCGCCGGCTTGACCATCACGATGTCCGCGCCCTCCGCGACGTCGAGGGCCACCTCGCGCAGCGCCTCCCGGGCGTTGGCCGGGTCCTGCTGGTACGTCTTGCGGTCACCGACCAAGGTGGACTCGACCGCGTCGCGGAACGGCCCGTAGAAGGCGCCGGCGTACTTGGCGGCGTAGGCGAGGATGCCGACGCCGGTGAACCCGGCTCCGTCGAGGGCCCGGCGGATGACCCCCACCTGGCCGTCCATCATCCCGGACGGCCCGACCAGGTCCACGCCCGCCTGCGCCTGGGCCACCGCCATCTCGGCGTACCGACTCAGCGTCGCGTCGTTGTCGACCTCGCCGGAGGGGGTGAGCACGCCGCAGTGCCCGTGCGAGGTGAACTCGTCCAGGCACAGGTCGCCCATCACGACCGTGGCGTCGCCGACCTCGGCCTTCACGTCCCGGATCGCCACGTTGAGGATGCCGTCGGGATCGGTGCCGCCCGAGCCGACCTCGTCCCGCTCGGCCGGGATGCCGAAGAGCATCAGTCCACCGATGCCGGCACCGACCGCGTCCGCGGCGGCCTTGCGCAGTGACTCGCGGGTGTGCTGCACGACGCCGGGGAGGGAAGCGATCTCCCGGGGCGCGTCGAGCCCTTCCTTCACGAACAGCGGCAGGATCAGCTCGGCGGGGTGCAGCCGCGTCTCCGCCACCAGCCGCCGCAGCGCCTGGGTGCGCCGCAGCCGCCGAGGCCGCACGTCGGGGTAACCCATGGCCGTCCTTCCTTCCCCCATCGCCGATCTTGGGGTTTTCCGCGTGATTGGGGATCCACTCACGCGGAAAACCCCAAGATCGGCGCAGGTTGGTCGTCAGCGGAAGCGGAGGGCGGTGGGGCCCTGCACCTTGGAACCACGCCGCTGCTTGGCCGGCATGGCGGCGAGCTTCTCGCGCAGTTCCACCGCGTACTCGGCCAGCGCCTCCACCAGGTCGGGCACCGACGAGTGCGCCGGCTGCACGTCCACGCGCAGCCCGAACTCGGTGGCGGTGTCCGCGGTCTTCGGCCCGATCACCGCCACCACCGTGCGCTGGTGCGGCTTGCCGGCGATGCCGACGAGGTTGCGCACCGTCGAGGAGGAGGTGAACAGCACCGCGTCGAACCCGCCCGACTTGATCGCGTCGCGGATCTCGGCCGGCGGCGGGGCGGCCCGCACCGTCCGGTAGGCGGTGACGTCGTCGACCTCCCAGCCGCGCTCGGTGAGTCCGGCGGCCAGCGTCTCCGTCGCGATGTCCGCACGGGGCAACAGGATCCGCCCGACCGGGTCGAGGATCTCGTCGTGCGGGCTGAACTCGGCGAGCAGACCCTCACTGGTCTGTTCGCCGGCGGGAATGAGTTCGGGCTGGATGCCGAAGGCCCGCACGGCGTCCGCGGTCGCCTCGCCGATGCAGGCGATCTTCACGCCGCCGAAGTGCCGGGCGTCCAGGCCGTGCTCGGCGAACTTCTCCCACACCGCCCGTACGGCGTTGACAGACGTGAAGATGGTCCAGGCGTACCGGCCGTCCACCAGGCCCTTGACCGCGCGCTCCATCTGGGCCGGCGTGCGAGGCGGCTCGACGGCGATCGTGGGCACCTCGGTGGGTTGGGCCCCGTAGGCACGCAGCCGCTCGCTCATCGCGCCGGCCTGCTCCTTGGTCCGCGGGACCAGCACCTTCCAGCCGTAGAGCGGCCGGTTCTCCCACCAGGCGAGCTTGTCGCGGCCGGCGAGCCCGGGGCCGAAGCTGAGCACCACCCGACCGCTGAAGCCCAGCGCGGCGGCGACGAAGCTGTCCACAGTGGACATGCTGGTGTACTGGGCGTCGCCGGTGCCCTCCCCGGTGACCGCGACCTGGGTGGACGGCTCAAGGCCGGCGGCCAGCAGCCCGTCGCGCACCGCCGAGAGGTCACCGTGGTCGACGGTGAGCGCCAGACCCCGCGGCGCCGCTGCCGCGAGCGCCTCGAAGTCCAGGCCGTGCACGTCCTCGACGTCGATGGTGGAGCGCAGGCCGGTCAGGGCCACACCGGCGTACCCGGCGACGGCGGCCGGTCCGCTGACTCCCGGTACCACCACGAAGGGCACGTTGGTGCGGGCCACGGCCTGCACCTCACGGACCACCCACTCGTGCTCGAACGGGTCGCCGCTGACGAGGTGCACGGCGTGCAGGCCGGAGCGGGCCGCGGAGAGCAGCACCTTGGCCACGTCGCCCTGGCCCCCCTCGGCCGGGCTGAACTGCGGCGCCTGCGCGGCGTCGGCGGCCGGCGACGCGTCGTCGCGCGGACCGGTCGCCGCCTCCTTCACCCACCGCAGCAGCGGCTCGGGCAGGCCGCGGTCGTAGACGACGTGATCGGCGGTGCGGATCGCGTCGTACGCGCGGCGGGTCAGCAGATCCGGATCGCCGGGACCGGCCCCGACGAAGCTGATCCGGCCAACGGTCTTGCGGGTCGGGGTCATGCGGACTCTCCCATGAGCGAAGCGGCGCCCTCGGCGAGGAGCTCGGCGGCGAGCCGTGCCCCGATGCCGGTGGCGTCAGACAACGGTCCAGTGGCGGCGCGACGCAGCGCCCGCGAGCCATCCAGCTCGAACACGGCACCGCGCAGGTGAAGGTGGCCCTCGTCGTCGACGCACGCGAGGGCGGCGACCGGCGCGCTGCAGCCGGCCTCCAGAGTGGCGAGCAGGGTCCGCTCCGCGGCGACGGCGGCGCGGGTGTGTTCATCGTCGAGGCGGGACAACTGCTCGACGAGGCCGTAGTCGCTCGCCCGGCACTCGACCGCCAGCGCACCCTGGGCGGGTGCGGACAGCATGACCTCGGGGTCGAGCAGTTCGGTGATCTCGCCGTCGCGACCCAGCCGTCGCAGTCCAGCCGCGGCCAGCACGACGGCGTCGACCTCCCCGTCGGCGAGCTTGCGCAGGCGCGTGTCCACGTTGCCGCGCATGGGCACGCAGGTGAAGTCGCGGCCGAGTGCGCGCAACTGCGCCACCCGCCGCACCGCACCGGTCCCGATGCGCGCCCCGGCCGGCAGTTGGGCCAGCGCCACACCGGTACGGCTGATGAACGCGTCCCGGGGGTCCTCCCGAACCGGCACAGCCGCGATGGTCAGCCCGTCGGCGGGAGCCGTGGGCAGGTCCTTGTACGAGTGCACGGCCAGGTCGATCTCCTTGGCCAGCAGGGCCTCGCGCAGCGAGGAGACGAACACGCCCACCCCGAGCTGCGCGACGGGCGCCGACGAACGGTCGCCGTCGGACTCGATGGCGACCAGCTCCACCCGCGTGCCGGCGACCGCGGCCAGGCGATCGGCGACGGTCTGGGATTGGGTCAGGGCCAGCGCGCTGCCGCGGGTGCCCAGTCGCAGCGTCATGCCGCACCGTCCACAGCAGACGCGGATGGGTCCACAGTGGAGGGACGGACGTCGACGGCGCGGCCGAGCGACCCGCCCGCCTCGGCGGTCAGGTCGGGCACCGACAGGTCGAACAGCTCGCGCAGCACCGCCGCGTACCGCTCACCGCCGGGCGTCGAGGCGAGCTGACGCACCCGTACCGTGGGCTGGTGCAGCAGTTGGGCCACCACGCGGTGCACCGTCTGTGCGAGGTCGGCCCGCTGCTCCTCGGTGAGGTCGGGGCGCCGCTGCCACAGCCGGCGCAGTTCGGCACCGACCACCTCGTCGGCCCGGGCCCGCAGGGCGGCCACGGTCGGCACGGCCTCGGCCCCACGTTGCCACGCCCGGAAGGCGGCCACCTCGGCCGCGACGATCGCCTCGCCGGCCTCCCGATCCACCACCGAGGGCGCGTCCAGGCGGGCCGAGGCGATGCTGTCGAGATCCACCACGGTGACCCCGGGCAGGGTGGCGACCTCGGGGTCCACGTCGCGCGGGACGGCGAGGTCCACCAGCACCAGCGGCCGGTCCCCGCGCGCAGGCAGGGCCGCGGCGACGATGTCCCTGGTCAGCACCGGGTGGGGCGAAGCGGTGGCGCAGACGACCAGGTCGGCCTCGGTGAGCCGCTGAGGCAGGTCGTCCAGGTCGACGGCGACGGCACCGTGCTCGGCGGCCGCGCGGGAGGCGCGGGCGGTGCCACGGTTGGCGACCAGCAGCGGAGCAGCGCCCGCCCGGGCCAGTGTGGCCAGTGCCAGTGCCCCCATCGAACCGGCCCCGACGACCAGCGCGCCCCGGCCGGCGACCGGCCGCGGCACGAGGTCGAGCGCCGCGCTGACCACGCTCTGGCCGGCCCGGTCGATGCCGGTCTCGGTGTGGACGCGCTTGCCCACCCGCAGCGCCTGCTGCATGAGTTCGTGCAGCAGCCGACCCACGGTCTCGTGCTCCGCGGCAACCTGGTACGCCTCCCGGAACTGGCCCAGGATCTGCGCCTCGCCCACGACCATCGAGTCCAGGCCCGCGGCGACCCGCAGGGCGTGCGCCACCGCGTCGTCCTCGTAGTGCACCTTCAGGTGCGGCGTGAGCGTGGCGATCGGCGTGCCCGCGCGCTGGGCCAGCACCGCCCCGATGTCGGCCAGGCCACCGTGGAAGGCGCTCACGGCGGCGTAGACCTCGACCCGGTTGCAGGTCGAGACGACGACCGCCTCGCCCAGGTACGGCGACGCCATCAGCTGGTCGAGCACCTGCGGGGTCTGCTCGCGCGGCACCGCCAGCCGTTCCAGCAGCTCCACGGGTGCGCTGTGGTGCGAGACCCCGACGACGAGCAGGTTCACCGCGACACCACCCGACCGTTCGCCCCGCTCGGGCTCGACTCCGTGCCCCGCGGCACGATCGGGTGCTGGCCGGTGGCACCCGTCAGCGCCTTGCGCCGCTCGTGGAACGAGAGGATCTGCAGCTCCACGGCGAGGTCGACCATCCGCACGTCCACGCCCTCGGGCACGACGAGCACGCAGGGCGCGAAGTTGAGGATGCTCGTGACACCGGCGGCCACCAGCCGGTCGGCGACGGCCTGCGCGGCGTGCACCGGGGTCGCGATGACGGCGATGCTGATCCGGTGCTCCCGCACCACCGCGTCGACGTCGTCGATGTGGTGCACGGTCAGCCCGTTGATGCGCTCGCCGACGCGGGAGCGGTCGGCGTCGAGCAACGCGGCGAACCGAAAGCCGCGGGAGGCGAAGCCCGCGTAGCCGGCCAGGGCGTGGCCGAGGTTGCCGACGCCGACCAGGGCGACGGCTCGGCGCTCGGTCAGGCCGAGCACCGCCTCGATCTGGTCGACCAGCACCGCCACCTCGTAGCCGACGCCCCGGGTGCCGTAGGAGCCCAGGTGGGACAGGTCCTTGCGCAGCTTGGCCGAGTTGACGCCGGCCGCCTGGGCCAGCGCCTCGCTGGAGACGGTCTCGTGCCCCGCCTCGGCGAACGAGTTCAGCGCGCGCAGGTACTCGGGCAGGCGGGCCACGGTCGCCTCGGGCAGCTCCGTGAACTCCTCCCCGGTCGTGACGGGGTCGCCCGCGACCGCCGCCACGTCACCCGATAGGTTGCCTGTGGCGGTCACGACGCCAGGGTGCGCGGAGCCGCTGACCGGCGAGCCGTCCTTGTCGGACGGCGCTGCGGTGTGCGCGGTCTCGTCTGCGCGGTGCTGGGTCATGATGCTCCGTGCGAACTCTCGTCTGCCTGGGTGCTCGGTTCGCGCCCGGTCAGTGCGGTAACCGTGGGTCGGCCCGTCACGCGCTGCGCGTTATCGGGGTTCACTGCCCTGGGGGTCAGCGTAGGCATTTGTGAAGCCGTGCACAAATCGCGATCTTGGACGGACGCCACACAGACGGGGGCGAATGTCGCTTTTGTCCATCACCAGGCTACCTGCCGAACGCGTCACACCGGGAACCGGACACGGTGGAAATCCCTACCTCCACGAGACCGGCCGGCAGGATGGGACCCGAGGCCGATCCCGCCTAGCGTCGAGGACATGACCGCCATCGCCACCACCACCGAACGCGCACTGCCGGCCCCGCACCGGCGGTGGTTCGCTCAGCTCGGCATCGACACCGCCTATGTGCTGGTCGGCTTCCCGCTCGCCGTCGTCGCCTTCACCCTCGTGGTCACCGGGCTGACCGCGGGCGTGGGACTGCTGCCGCTGTTCCTGGTGGGGATCCCGATCCTGGTCGGCACGGCCTACCTCTCCCGCGGCCTGGCCGAGGTCGAGCGTGCCCGGCTGGCCCCCGTGCTGCGCCGGCCTCGCGTGCCGGTCACCTACCGCGGGGCGGCCGCCGGCACCAGCTGGTGGGCCCGACTGTTCGCCCCGTTCACCGAGGGCCAGTACTGGCTGGACGCGCTGCACGCGCTGGTGCGGTTCCCGGTCAGCGTGGCCACCTTCACCGTGGTGGTGACCTGGTGGTCCATGGCCCTGGCCGGCCTGACCTACGGCCTGTGGGACCGGGTGTGGCAGCGCCACGCCGATCAGCCGCAGGGGCCGCTCGTCGTCGACAACCAGGGGCTGCCCGAGCTGCTCGGCCTGGCGGACTCCACCACCAACCGAATCCTGATCTACCTGGCTGTCGGTGTCGTCTTCACGATCACCCTGCCCGGCGTGGTGCGGCTCTGCGCCCTGGTCGAGGCATGGCTGGCGCACGGCGTGCTCAACGGCACCGCCACCCTGCGCAGTCAGGTCGCTGGCCTGACCGTCGAGCGCGCGACCGCCCAGGCCCGCACCCAGGCGGCGGCCTCGGCCGAAGCGACCGCGCTGCGCCGGCTGGAGCGCGACCTGCACGACGGTCCGCAGCAGCGCCTGGTGCGCCTCGCCGTCGACCTGGGCCGCGCCCGGGCGCAACTGGAGTCGGACCCGGCGGCCGCGCGGCAGACCGTCGAGGAGGCGATCGCCCAGACCCGGGAGGCGCTGGACGAACTGCGCACCCTCTCCCGCGGCATCGCGCCGCCCATTCTCACCGACCGGGGCCTGGCCGCCGCCACCGCCGCGCTGGCCGCGCGCTGCACCGTCCCGGTGTCGGTCGACATCCCCGAGGACCTGCCCCGGCTGCCGGCGCTGATCGAGCAGACCGCCTACTTCACCATCGCCGAGGCACTGGCCAACATCGCCAAGCACAGCGGCGCCAGCCAGGCAGCGGTGACCGTACGGGTGGCGGGCGACCAGGTCTCGATCAGCGTGACCGACGACGGCGGCGGAGGCGCCCACCTGGCCAAAGGCCACGGCCTGGCCGGCCTCGCCGACCGGTTGCGCGCCGCGGGCGGCTCACTGCAGGTGGCGAGTCCCGCCGGCGGACCGACGACCGTACGGGCACAGCTACCGTCCACAGTGGAACCAGATGGGGACGGGCCGGCGTGAGACTGGTCCTGGCCGACGACGCGGTCCTGCTCCGGGAAGGGCTCGTACGCCTGCTGACCGAGCAGGGCCACGAGGTGGTGGCGGTGGTGGGGGACGGCCCCGCGCTGCTGGCCGCCGAAGCCACCCACGTGCCAGATCTGTCCATAGTGGACGTACGAATGCCGCCGACGCACACCGACGAGGGGCTGCGCGCGGCGGTCGCGATCCGGGCTCGCCGGCCCGGCGCCCCGGTGCTCGTGCTCTCCCAGTACGTCGAGGTCTCCTACGCCGACAACCTGCTCGCCGACCGCCGCGGCGGGGTCGGCTACCTGCTCAAGGACCGGGTCGCCGACGTCGCCTCGTTCGCCGACGCGCTCGCCCGGGTCGCCGCCGGCGGGACGGTGCTCGATCCCGAGGTCGTGGCCCAGCTGCTCGTGCGCCGCCGCGCCCACGACCGCCTGAGCCGGCTCTCGCCACGGGAGCGGGAAGTGCTGGCGCTGATGGCCGAGGGCCGCTCCAACACCGCCATCGCACGCGCGCTGGTGGTCAGTGACGGGGCGGTCGAGAAGCACGTGGGCAGCATCTTCACCAAACTCGACCTGCCACCGGACGAGGATCTCAACCGGCGGGTGCTCGCCGTCCTCGCGTTCCTGCAGGGCTGACGCCCGCCGCTTCGGCGACCTGCAGGATGAGCACCGCACTCGGGGCGCAACGGACCCGACCCGAGCGGATCGCCGCGACCGCCTGCGCCGGGGTGAGCGCGTGCACCCGCAGGTCCTGCTCGGCCGGTTCGAGGTCCTGCGGGCCCGGTCGGGGGTCCCGCGCCCGCCACAGGTGCACCCGCATCGGACTCAGCCCGGGCACCGGGAAGAGGTGGCCGCTGCAGTGCCAGCGTCCCCCGTGGTAGCCGGTCTCCTCCCGCAACTCGCGCTGCGCGCAGGTGCGCGCGTCCTCGCCCGGCTCGACCCCACCGCCCGGCAACTGCAGCATCGGCCCGACCAGGTAGTGGTCCTGCTCGACGACGAGGATGCGGCCCGAGACGAGCGCCGCCACCCGCACCTGGTCCGGGACCTGCACCCAGTCGTACTCGATCGGAACACCACCGGGGGCGGTGACCCGGTCACGACGAACCTCCAGCCGGGGTGTCTGCACCATCGTGGCGCTGGACGAGGTCTGCCAACTCGTGGGTCGATCCGGACGAACGGACACTCGCACAGGCTAACCGCCGCCGCCCAACGGCCACCGCGATCGCGCGGTTCGTCCGCCGTTCGCGGGCAGCCATAGACTTGCGCAATGATTGGCTCCGGTAGCTTCACGAATGCGACTCTGTTGCCGCCGATCCTGGAAATCTACGTGGTCTGGCATCCCCTCGACCGGACCGGCCGCGACCTCGCCCAGGCAATGGTCAATCACTTCCAGGGCAGCACCTTTGCCGGACTCGTCGGCGGCGCGGTGGAGGTCTATGTGCGCTCCGCCGGCTGGCAGTCGGCACAGGACGCGCCGCGCCCGATCCCCTTCCCCACCGCCGGGCCCGCCGCCCGGCAACGCCCACCACACGCCGTGCTCACGGCGGTCGTGCCGGTGCTCGACGTCGAGCTGGCGGCCGCCGTCCAACCGGGCGCGGGGCCGTGGCACGACTACCTGACCGGCATCGTGCGGGCCCATCAGGACGACCCCGCACGGGTGGCGGTCTTTCCGATCGTGACTTCGCCCGCCGCCGCGGAAGAGACCGAACTCGGCCGGATTTTGCAGGATTTCCACGCCATTGGGCGCGGTCATCTGGTGACCGCCCAAGAGACCGCCGAAGAGCGCTACCGCGTCTGGTCCCGCGATCTCGCCCAGGGCATCACCCAATATCTCGGCGGTGCTCCCGACGATCGGCTGACGGTCTTTATCAGCCATTCCACCAAGGTCGACCCCCGCGGCAATGGCGGCGATGGCGGAATCACCGCCCGCGTGCGCGCCATCGTGGCGAACACCCCGCTGGCCAAGTTCTTCTCGACCACCGATCTGCAGCCTGGCCGCAACTGGTCCCGCGAGTTGACCGAGCGCGCCCGCAGCAGCGCCCTGCTCGCGATCCGGACCAGTACCTACGCCAGCCGCCCCTGGTGCCAGCGCGAGATGCTCATCGCGAAGACGGCCGGCATGCCGATCGTCGTCCTCGACGCGCTCGATCAGCACGAGGAGCGCGGCTCCTTCCTCATGGACCACGTGCCGCGGGTGCGGGTCCGCCGCGACGCGCAGGGGTGGCACGACGCGGACATCGTGGCCGGCCTGAACCTGCTCGTCGACGAGTGCCTCAAGCGGACGCTGTGGCAGCGGCAGGGCGATCTCGCCGGTGTCGACGCCCTGGCACCGGCAACCTGGTGGGCGCCGCACGCGCCCGAACCGGTCACGCTGGTCGCCTGGCTGCACGCGCAGCTCGACGCCGCCGCGCTGCCGCCCGACGGGCCGATCCGGATCATCCACCCCGACCCACCCATCGGTCCCGATGAGTACTCGGTGCTGGACCAGATCGTGCGCCTGGGCGGACTGCCGAACCAGCTCGATGTGGTCACCCCGCGGCTGCTCGCCACACGCGCGGCATGAACGGGAACGGGCCGGGACGCGCGAGCGGGCCGGAGGACATCTGGCGGTTGGGGATCTCGGTCTCCAACAGCCTGGACCTCGACCAGCTCGGTCTGCTGGAGACGCACTTCCGCGTGGCGATCGGCGAGATCACCCGCTCGGTGCTGCTGGCCGGCGGCGGCATCCTCTACGGCGGCCGGCTCGACCCGGACGGCTACACCACCTTCGTGCTGCGCGAACTGCAGCGCTACACGCGCCGGGACCGACCGCTGCTGGCCTGCCTGTCGTGGGACACGCAGCAGGACATGACCTCGTCGCAGATCGAGGAGTTCCGGGCGGAACTCGGTCTCTTCGGCCAACTCGTGTGCCTCGATCCCCACGGCACGCCGCTGCCCGCGGGCACCAACGCGGCGCCGGGCACGCCCACCCCCGTCTCCGACGAGGCACGCCGGCACAGCCTCACCGGGCTGCGCCGGTACATGGTGACGCAGCAGGTGGGCCGGGTGTTCCTCGGTGGCCGGCGGACCGGCTTCCTCGGCAGCGTTCCGGGGCTGTTGGAGGAGTTGCTGCTCGCCCTGGAGGCGGGCCAGCCGGTCTACCTCGCCGGTGGTTTCGGCGGCATCACCTACGACGTGGCGCGCCTGCTCGGCGTCCACATGCAGGAATGGCCGCTCGGGCGCGACACCCCACCCGACGACCCGGGCTACGCGAAGGGCCTGGCCGAGCTCGAAGGGCTCCTCTCGTCCGGACGCTTCGGCGGCCTGCGCAACGGGCTGACCGAAGAGGAGAACCGCTGGCTGGCCATGTCCCACCGACCGGGCGAGATCGCGAGCCTGGTCGCCCAGGGGCTGCGACGCGTGCTCGGCGAGCGGTGGGCGAGCGCCGACGCGGCGCCGTCCCACCTGCGGCCGGTCCGACCCCACTCGGCGTGAGCCACCGCGCTCAGGCGAGCGCCACCGAACCGGCCGCCACGGCGGTCGCATTCGTGGTGACGGTGGCGGCGAGAGTGACCGCCTCGACGAGCGTGGTCGCGACCGGCAGGCCGGTGGCCCGCAGGACATCCACGTGAGTGAAGCCACCGGCGTAGAGAACCGCCGCTGCCCCCACCTCGGCGGCCGCGTGTGCGTCGTCGACCGAGTCCCCGATGAGCACGCACTCGGGGCCGGCCAGGCCCAGCGCGTCGAGATGCTCGCGCAGGTGCGGCGCCTTCGGGCCGCCGCCGACCGGCACCTTCAGACCGTCCACTCGGGACAGGTGCGGGTGCAGGCCGTGGGCGGTCACCACGGACATCAGCTCGTCATGGAAGAACATCGACAGTAACGACTGCGTTCCGGTCCACGCGGCGATCGCGTCACGCGCGTCCGCGGCGAGCGTGATGGTGGGCAGGCCCACGCGGTAGGCGTCGTGGAAGACCGTGTCGAGCTGGACGAACTCCTCAGGCGTGAGCGCCCGACCGAGCAGGTGCTCGTAGTAGGCGATGATCGGCCGCCGATAGTCACGCCGGTGATCCTCCGCGGTGACCACCGGGCCACCGACGCTGGCCAGTGACGCGTTGGTCGCCGCCACGACGAGGGCGAGGTCGTCGAGGAGCGTCCCGTTCCAGTCCCAGACGAGGTGAGCCATCCAACGAGGTTACTGCGTGGCCCTGCGGGCTACCGCAGCGCGCGACGCAGCCGCTCCTCCTCCACCCGCCAGTACCCGTGCATCTTGCCATCGACAAGGATCACCGGAACCAGATCGGAGTACTCGTCCAGGAGCGCGGGGTCGCCATCCACGTCGACCTCGGTCCACCCGACGCCCAACTCCGTCGCGATCCGAGCGACCGCTTCCTTCGCTTCGTCGCACAAATGACAGTTGGCCCGGCTGACCACCGTCACCCGGACACCGGGGTCCGTCGCCATCTCCACCTCCGTCGCCGCCCGAGTCTGCCACCTGCCGAAATCCGCCTCAGCGCTGGCGGCGGGTGCACGGCACGGCACGGCGAGGGCCCGTCGGGCCGGACCGCAGGGAGCCCCGGCGGCGGACAGCGTGTCCGGCGAGCCGTCGTTGCGCTCCCAAATACTTCCGGCTTGGCCGAAGCAAGTCGCCCTCCCGTGAAGATGTCGCCCTTTATGCTCATCAGGTCGACTCATCCGTTTTGGGTCCGCTCGAACCCCTCACCCCGAGGAGGCCGTTGTGCCGTATATAGAACGGAATGCCTTGATCGTCCGGGGGACGCACCCGTGACCGATCACGACACCCCCGGTGAGCCCGGCCGGGTCTCCGCACCTCCGGCGACGCAGGCGGACCCCGCTGCGGGCATGGTTCGCCACAACCGCCGCCCCGAGACTTCCGAGGCTCGGCAGGACGCCGCGCACCGCTACCACGGCGGGCCGGTCGACTCGACCCCGCGCCGGTTGCCCCTGCCCTGGCCGAGCGACACCACCCGCCCACTGCCGGTGCAGCCACCGGCACCGCCCGGCGAACCCGGCGTCGGCGGCCTCGCCTCGGCCGGCGGCCCGGTCGAGACCGGTGGCCCGCACGACGTGACCGCCGTGCTGCCGGTGACCCGGGCCGCGGAGGTGATCGCCCCGCAGCGCCCGTGGATCCCCAGCGCCCGGGAGGAGACGGTCGAGTTGCACCTTCCCCCGGCCACGGCGGCCACGAGTACGGCCGGGCCCGCGCCGGCTCAGGGCGGACCGGGCCGGGCAGGCAACCGCCCCGCCCGCGACGCGGCAGGCAGCAACGTGCCGGGGCGCAGCGCACCCGCCGCCCCCGACCGGTCCAGCCGCAACGCGAGGCCGGCCCCCGACGACGCGGCGGCCGAGGTGTGGGCGCTGGTCGAACGGGCACAGAAGGGCGACGCGGACGCCTTCGCCCAGATCTACAACCGGTACCTGGACACGGTATTCAAATACATCTACTTCCGAGTGGGGAACCGCCCGCTCGCGGAGGACCTGACGTCGGACACGTTCTACCGGGCGCTCAAGCGGATCGGCAGCTTCACCTGGCAGGGACGCGACCTCGGTGCCTGGCTGGTCACCATCGCCCGGAACCTGGTCGTGGACCACTTCAAGTCGGGCCGGGCCCGGTTCGAGGTGACCACGGGGGACGTGCTCGACGCCGACAGCGAGGACCGCGGACCCGAGGGCAGCCCCGAAGCCGCCGTGATCGAGCACATCACGAACGTGCGGCTGTTGGCCGCCGTACGGCAACTCAATCCGGAGCAGCAGGAGTGCATCGTGCTGCGCTTCCTGCAAGGCTTCTCGGTCGCCGAGACGGCCCAGGCGATGCGCAAGAACGAGGGCGCCATCAAGGCCCTGCAGTATCGCGCGGTCCGGGCCCTGCACCGGCTGCTGCCGGACGGTTTCCAGCCGTGACGCCTCGCGTCGAGGTCCACGAGCCCGCGACCGGCAACCCGTACAGTCCGTTAATCACAGTGAAACCGCGCCGGATCGGAGGGGAGGTGGCGTGGTGACGGAAACGCGAAGCATCGAAAAGTTCGCCAAACTTCTCGACGAAGCCGGGGGCGGACGCCACCGGCGGGTGGAGACCGACGCCGAGCTGGTGTCCATGGTGCACCTGGCCCGCCGACTCGCCGCCGTGCCCGAGGGGCTGCCCGCGGCCATGGATCCCCGGCCGCGCGAGTCGTTCCGCGACGACCTGCGGGCACAGCTGGTGCGATCGATCACCGCGAACGGGACTGCGGCGGCCGCGAAGAACCAGGACGCGCGCGGGGGCGAACGGATTCTCGTCCCGGCGCCACGGCGGGAACCGGACGCGACCCAGCCGATCGCGAAGGTGACCGCCCTGCGCGACCCGCATCGGCGAACGCGCACCACTCGCACCGCCGTCATCCTCGGCGTGGCCTTCGGCGCACTCGCGCTCTCCGGGGTCTCCATGGCCAGCAACGGGGCCGCGCCCGGCGACGCGCTCTACGGCGTGAAACGCTCCAACGAGCAGGTCCAGGTCGCCCTCGCCGGCTCCGACGCCAACCGCGGTCGCCTGCACCTGGAGTTCGCCAAGATCCGGCTCGCCGAGGCCCGCAAGGTCGACCCGGCCCGCGTGCCGGCGGTGCTGGCCGACATGGACCGGGAGGTCGTCGAGGGCGCCCGCCTGGTCTTCGCCGCGGCACTGCCGGCCGGTGACCTCCCCGCGATCGACGCGGTGCGCGCCTTCGCCCAGCAGCAGCGGGCCGAGCTGATGGCGTTGATCGCCGACCTGGCGCAGGCCGCGCAGCCCGCCCGCGCCTCGCTGGACCTGCTCACCGAGATCGAGACGCGGGCCGACCTGCTCCGCGCGGCGATCGCCGCCGGCTGCACCACCACGACCACCGACGACCTGGGTCCGCTGCCCCGCTGCTGAGGGCACACCGATCGACCCACCTGTGCTCCGCACGATCAACCCACCCTGTGCTCCGCACGATCAACCCACCCCTGTGCTCCGCACGATCGAGCCGCCGCCCGCCACGCGAGCCCGGGCTACCGGCGTGGGCACGTCCGTTACGCTCGGTTGAGGCTGGCGAGCGGGAGGCGGGACCCGGTGCGGGTGTCACGACGCAAGACCACGGAGGGCGAGCCGGTCGGCTACGCGGTGGGTGAACTGGAGACGGCGAAGGCGGCGGAGTCCGACGCCGCGGCTGCCGGCTTCTTCGACGTCGACAACACGATGCTGCAGGGCGCCTCCGTCTACTACCTCGCGCGGGGGCTGGCCGCGCGCCGCTACTTCAGCGCCCGGGACCTGGCGGTGTTCGGGCTCAAGCAACTGCGGTTCCGACTGCTCGCCGCCGAGCACGGTGGGCACGTCTCGCAGGCCCGGGAACAGGCGCTGGCGTTCGTCGCCGGCCGGCCCGTGGAGCAGCTGCGCCAGCTGGCGGAGGAGATCTTCGACGAGTTGATGGCGGAGCGGATCTGGGCCGGCACGCATGCCCTGGCCCGCGGTCACATCGACGCCGGCCAGCGGGTGTGGCTGGTGACGGCGGCGCCGGTGGAGATCGGGATGGTCATCGCCCAGCGGCTCGGCCTGACCGGCGCGATCGGCACGGTGGCCGAGATCGCCGACGGCGTCTACACCGGTCGCCTGGTCGGCGGGCTCATGCACGGCCCGGCCAAGGCCGAGGCGATCATCGACCTCGCCCGGCAGGAGGGACTCGATCTCGCCCGGTGCGCCGCGTACAGCGACTCGATCAACGACGTGCCCATGCTCTCCGCGGTGGGTCGCCCGGTCGCGGTCAACCCGGACTCCGCGCTGCGCCGGGTCGCCCGGGAGAAGGGCTGGGAGATCCGCGACTTCCGCACCGCCCGCCGCGCCGCACGGATCGCGGTGCCCACGGCGCTGGGAGCCGGCGCCATCGCCGGTGCCGTCGCGGCGGCGGTCATGCTCAACCGGCGCGGCGCCTTCCGCGCCCTGCGCCGCCGGCCGCGCGCCTGACCCGGGCGAGGTTCCTCAGCCGAACGGGTCGGGGCGCCGCTCCAACAGCGAGTGCAGCGTCTGCTGGATCGTCTCCCGCACCTGGTCGGCCATGTTGAAGACCACGATCGGATCGTCCACGTCGCCGACGTGGTCGGCGGTCGGGATCGGCTCGCCGAACTCGATCAGCCACTTGCTCGGCAGCGGCAGCGCGCCCAGCGGCCCGAACCACGGGAACAGGGGCGTGACGGGGAAGTAGGGCAGTCCCAGCACCTTGGCCAGCGGCTGGATCGAGCCGAGGATCGGATAGATCTCCTCGGCACCCACGATGGCGACCGGCACGATCGGAGTCCCGGTCCGCAGCGCGGCCGAGACGAACCCGCCGCGACCGAAGCGCTGCAGTTTGTAGCGCTCCCGGTACGGCTTGCCGATGCCCTTGAATCCCTCCGGAAACACGCCCACCAGCTCGCCGGAGCGCAGCAGCCGCTCGGCGTCGACGTTGCTGGCGAGGGTGGCGCCGCTCTTACGAGCGATCTCCGAGAGCACCGGCGTGCGGAACACCAGGTCGGCCCCGAGCAGCCGCAGGTGCCGGCGCTTGGGGGTCTCGTCGTGCACCGCGACGCTGAGCATCAGCGCGTCGACGGCGACCGTGCCCGAGTGGTTGCCGACGACGAGCGCCGAACCGTCGGCCGGCAGATGCTCGGCACCGAACACCTCCACCCGGAAGTAGTGCCGGTAGAGCAGCCGCAGCAGCGGGTAGTAGACGTTGTCGGTCAGCTCGGCGTCGAACCCGAACTCATCGATGTCATAGGCGCCGGTCAGGCGGCGGCGCAGGAACGCCAGGCCGTCCGCCACCCGCTCGTCCCAGATGTCGGGGGCGAGATCACTGTCCAGCTGGGCGTGGATCTCGTGAGTCCGGTCCACCCCGGACGCGGCCGCGTCAGCGGCCGACTCTGCCACCCGTTCTGCCGCGGCCGACTCTGCCGCCCGTTCTGCCGCAGCCGGCTCTGCCGCTGGCTCGGGCCCCACCGGCTTCGCGGTGCGCGGCCGGCGGGGCTCGCGCGGGCGGCCATCGGCGGGGGCCGAGCGGGGTGCGCGGCGGCTCGGCCGAGCCTGCGACGAGGGGCGCGTCATGAGCCGACCCCCACCCGACGCTGGCGGGTCGCGGTCCGGACGGCGCGGATGCCCTCCAGCACCGAGGCCTCCAGCGCGTGCAGGGCATCGGGTCGCAACGGCACGAACCCGTCGTGGTGCAGGCCCTGGCCGTAGAGGAAGTCGGCGAACGCCTCCTCCGTGCTGCGCGGCCGGAACCCGAACTCCTCGGTCAACGCGCGGGTGTCGACCACGCGACCATGCACGAACAGGTCGAGCTGGTCGTGGCTGAACTCGCCCATGCCGGAGACCTTGGCGAAGGCGGCGAGGGCCGCCATGCCCGGCTCGACGACGGGGATCGCGAGCCGGCCTGCCCGCCGCACCGCCTGGGACAGTGCCAGCACGCCCTCCCCGGCCACGTTGTAGGTGCCCCGGTGGTTCTCGACCACCGAGCGCACCAGGATCTCCAGCGCGTCGTCGACGTGGATGAACTGCAGCCTCGGGTCGCGCCCGAAGACCGTGGGCACGACCGGCAGCGAGAAGTACCGGGTCAGCGAGGTGTCCGCGTGCGGCCCGATCAGCGGGGCCAGCCGCAGCACCGTCGTGACGACCTCCGGGCGGCGCCGGGCGAAGCCCCGGACGTACCCCTCGACCTCGATGATGTCCTTGGCGAAGCCGCCGCGCGGCACCAGCGTCGGTGGCGTCGACTCGGTGAAGACCGCGGGATCGCGGAAGGACGCGCCGTAGGCGGCGGTCGACGACCGTACGACCAGTTTGTGCACTCGCGGCGTGGCCTGGCACGCGGCCAGCAGCTGCATCGTGCCGATGATGTTCTGTTCCTTCATCGCCGCACGCCCGCCGCGACCGGGGGTGGAGATCACCCCCATGTGGGCCACGGCGTCGACGTCACCGTTGGCGACAACGGGAACGATGCCACGCAGGTGGCTGACGATGATCCGTACGCCCCGCTCGTCGAGCCGCGCACGCAGGTCACCCGTCGGCTCGACGGTGTCGAAGCCGATGACCCGACGCACCCGGGCATGCTCGGCGAGGCGGACGGCCAGGGTCGCCCCCACATACCGGCTGACGCCGGTCACCAGGACGTTCACCGGCGTCCACCCCCTCCGGTGTGGCTACGCTACCGGCGGTCAGGCCGGACGGCGACTACTTGCCGAGACGGCGACGCTGGACGCGGGTCTTGCGCAGCAGCTTGCGGTGCTTCTTCTTCGCCATACGCTTGCGGCGCTTCTTGACCACGGAGCCCATACGGCCTTGTCTCCTCGAGTGCTCATGCGGGACAGGCGGGTCCACGAGCGGGACCGCGCACACTGTCGTGGGTGTCTGACCACCGCGCCTGCGGGCATGCCTGACGGCGCCACACGTGGTCGCCGGACAGCCTAACCTGCCCGGTGCCTCCCGCCACAATCGAGGTCGTACCGCGATCGGTCGGGCGCCACGCACGGCCACGTGGCGCCCTGACCGTCATGCGGATTCGGCGAAGGCGTCGTGGAGGTACTCATGCACCGCATGCTCGGGCACGCGGAACGAGCGTCCGACCCGAACGGCCGTCAGCTGCCCGTCGTGCACCAGCCGGTACACGGTCATCTTCGACACCCGCATGAGCGTCGCCACTTCGGCCACCGTGAGGAACTTGACCTCCGCCAGCCTGCCCGCGGACTGCGGTGATCCAGCCATCGGCTCACCCATCCCATCCCCCGCGAGTGGAGTCGCGGACCCCCTGTTACCCGACCACGGTACCGGTGACGCAGTGACCGTCGCGGAGGGTTGCGCAATGTTCATCACGCCTGCTACCTGCGGTTTTGTCGCGCGGCGTGGGTCTGCGCGGTCGGGACGCTCCGGGTCAGACGCGGCGCAGGTACTGGGTCACGTCGGCGCTGACGGTCGACCAGCTGGCGCCCAGCGCCTGCGTCGAGGCGTCCTGCAACGACAGGCCCTCGTGCATGACCTTGCCCCAGAACGCGAGCATCGCGTCCTGGCCGTACACGTCGGCGATCCTGCGCACGCTCAGGCAGGCGACTCCGTAGCGGGCGGCGGCATCCGCCAGATCGGCGCTGTCGGGCGGCGGAGCGACGGCCGGGTTGCCGTCCCAGTCGCCCTTGACGTACCGGCGCACCAGCGGGAGCGCGTCGTAGCTGGTCACCGCGCGGCCGATCAGGGCCGCGTAGTCGGCGATGCCCTCGGCGAGCCACCAGTTCTCCCGCTGCTCGCGCTCGTCGTCGTAGCCCTTGCGCGGGCCGGCCAGCGTCGAGGCGTGCGTGAGCTCGTGCGTCAGCAGTTCCCACAGGCCCGTCGTGGTGGCGAGGGCGTTCACCACGACCTCGTTGTCGGTCTTGCGTACGTAGTAGCCGGCCGACCAGTCCGGCGGCTTGGTGCCGTACCAGGTCTTCCAGTCGTCGGAGGAGGCCAGGAAGATCACGTATCGGCTCGGCGCCCCACCCCAGCGGCCCAGTGCGTCGGCGACCGCTGCCGCGCGCTCCGCGGTCGCCACCGTCTCCGTGAGACGGCTGTCGTACCGCGACGGCGCGGCCACGACGGTACGGTCGCCGGCCGCCACGATCAGGCGCGAGCGCGTCTCCCACGGGCGCGGCCCGTACTGCCGGCCGTCGGTCGTCTCCAGGTCCGTCATGACGAGGTGTCCCTCGTCCAGGCGCCAGTCGGTCTCGATCACCAGCCGGTTCATCCGGCAGGTCACGTCACCGAAGCAGTAGTCCAGCCGCAGGTCGATCCGCCACTCGTGGGAACCGATCGCCTTCGCCGCGCCGTCGGTCTGCTGCTCCCAGCGCCCCGGGCCGAGTTGGTGCAGCAGGTCGAACCGCCGGCGCATCTCGGTCAGCAGCGTGTCGGCACGCGGGTCCACCGCCGCCAGGAAGCCGGCCTCGTCACCGTCGAGCAGCGCCTTCGCCTGCTTGCCGAGCGCGTCGTCGGCGGCTCGCCGCGCCCAGGCGTTCCACGTCGCGGCCGGCGCGTCCGCGGCGGGCAGGGCGAGGGCGTCGGCGCGGGTGTGCCAGGTCGCCCCGGTCCCGGCCACCGCCACCGCGGAGGCGATGCCGGTGATGCCGGCGCCCACGATGGCGAGCACGCTCAGCACGACGACGAGCCAACCCGCACCGCTGTGCTGGATTCGGGGCGCGGGGGCCGGCGGGCGCCAGGCGCCGTACGGACCGGGGTACCCGTACGGGACCGGCTGCGGATATGGGCTGGCGACGGGACGCGCGGAGACGCCGGCCACGGCCGAGCCGTACGGTCCGGCCGGCGGGTACGGCGTCGATGCCGGTGGCGCGACGGGCGGTGTCATCGAGGCCCGTGCATCAGCGCCGGCTGGCGTCACGGTGGAAGCGGCAGGGATCCCGGATCGATCGGTCGGCAGGGTCACGTCGCCGACCCGTTCACGCTCCCTGTCACGTCGGGAACTCTAACTGATGCCGACGATCACGCCGGCCCGCCGTTGTGCGAGGCTCAGCCGCGGCTGCGCAGTGCCCGCGCGAAGAACGCGACGTTCGCCGGGCGCTCGGCCAACCGGCGCATGAGGTAGCCGTACCACTGCGTGCCATACGGGACATAGACCCGCATCGTGTAGCCGGCGTCCACGAGCCGCCGCTGCTCGTCCGGGCGCACGCCGTAGAGCATCTGGAACTCGAACGTGTCATTGCCCCGATCGAACCACTTCGCGCGGTCCTCGGCGATCGCCACGAGGCGCGGATCGTGGGTGGCGAGCATGGGGTAACCCTCGCCGGACATGAGGATGTTGAGGCAGCGCACGTAGGACTTGTCGACGTCCAGCCGCGCCTGATAGGCGACGGACTCGGGTTCGCGGTAGGCCCCCTTGCACAGCCGCACCCGCGAGCCGGGCCCGGCGAGTTCGCGGCAGTCGCCCTCGGTGCGGCGCAGATAGGCCTGCAGCACGGCACCGGTGTCCGGGAAGTCGGCGCGCAGCCGGGTCAGGATGTCCAGCGTCGAGTCGGTGGTGGCGTGGTCCTCCGCGTCGAGGGTGACCGTCGTCCCCGCGTTGCGCGCCGCCTCGCAGATGGACCGGGCGTGCGCATAGGCGGTCTTCTCGTCGAAGCGCTGGCCGAGGGCGGAGAGCTTCACGCTGACCTCGACCGCCGGGGTGAGGCCCGCCGCGGCCAGGGCGCTGAGCAGCCGGATGTACTCGGCCCGGTTCTCCTCGGCGTGCGCCGGCGTGGTGGTGTCCTCGCCCAGGTGGTCCAGGCTGACGGCCAGACCGTCACCGGTCAGTTCCTCGCTGACCCGCAGCGCGTCGGCGGCGGTCGATCCGGCGACGAAGCGGTTCACCACGTCCCGGGTCACGGGAGCGGTCTGCACCAGCCGCTCCACCCGGGGTGACCGGGAGGCGGCCAGAATCACCGATCGGAGCATCCGTACCTCCAGGTCCGCTCCGCGTAGTTTCCCGACCGAGCCTAACCACGGGGCATGCGGCGCGCGATGGCGTGGGCGCGGAACGCGCGGTAACGGTTGGGCGCGGGACGCGCGGTAACGGTTGGGCGCGGGACGTGCGCGAACTCGCCTGGGTGCGGGTGGGGCGACTACGGTGGACCCCGTGAACTTCGACGAGTACGCCCGCACGGCCGTCGATCTGGTCAACGCCCAGGTGGAGACGCTGGAGCAGGTACGGGCGTTCTATGGCGCTGGAAGCTGGCAGGCCGCCGAGGTCACCGAGAAGGACGTGGTGGTCCTGCGCCGCGGGGCGCGGCGGCTGCGTGAGGTGTTCGAGCACGGCTCGGCGGGCCGGGACGCGGAGGCCGTCTCCGCGCTGAACGCCCTGCTGGAGAGCTATCCGGTGCAGCCGCGCATCTCCTTCCACAGCGGCAACGACTGGCACATGCACGTGACCAGCCGTGGCTCCTCGGTGGGCGCGGAGCACCTGGCCGGGGCCGCGTGGGGCCTGGCGGTGTGGCTGTGCGAGTACGGCAGCAGCCGGTTCGGGGTCTGCGCCGACGAGCGGTGCGGCAACGTCTACCTGGACACGTCCTCGAACTGCTGCCGACGGTTCTGCTCGGAGCGGTGTGCCACCCGTTCGCACGTGGCGGCGCACCGGGCCCGCAAGAAGGCCATCGACGAGACCGTACCGGCCCCGCTGGTGCCGGCCCTGTAGCCGCGGGGCGGGTCGCTGGTCCGGCAGCCACGCGGGCGGGCGACCGGTCAGGGCGTGCGGGCCGCGGCGGGTTTCGGCGCGAGATGCTCGCGGGCGAACGCCAGGGAGGCGGCGAGATCGTCGGCACGCTCGCGCCGGGAGCGCGCCCGCCGGGTGCTGACCTCCACCGCGACGGTGCCGGTGAAGCCGCGCGGGCCCAGCGACGCGAGCAGTGGCGCGCACGGCTGGTTACCCCGCCCGGGCACGAGGTGCTGGTCGCGGCCCCCCGCCGTGCCGTCGCCCAGATGCACGTGGGCCAGGGCCGAACCCATCGCGTCCGCCATCGCCAGCGCGTCGGTGCGGGCGGCGGCGCAGTGCGACAGGTCGAGAGTGAACGCGTCGAAGTGGAACCGGCTCGGGTCCCAGCCGGGCAGGTAGGGCACGAACTCCCGCCCGCGCACCCGGACCGGGAACATGTTCTCCACGGCGAACGCCAGGTGGGGAAACTGCTGGTGCAGGCGGCGCAGTCCGGCGCCGAACCCAGCCGCGTACGCCCGCTGCCAGGCGAAGGGCGGATGGACCACGACGGTCGAGGCGCCGACCTCGGTGGCGAGCACGGCCGAACGGCGCAGCTTCTCCCACGGGTCGGTGCCCCACACGCGCTGCGTGATGAGCAGGCACGGTGCGTGCACGGAGCGGACGGGGCAGCCGTAGTGGTCGGCGAGGACGCGCAGCGCCGCGGCGTCCTGGCTGACCGGGTCGGTCCACACCATCACCTCGAGCCCGTCGTAGCCGAGGGTCGCCGCCATCTCGAAGGCCGCGGCGGTGGGTTCCGGGAAGACCGATGAGGTGGACAGGACCACGGGGATCGAGGCCGGGCCAGCGGTGAACGGGGAGGTCACCAGGCCAGGCTATCCCCGCTCGGCGTACCGGAATCGGACGCGAGAGTGTCCAGACGGCGAAGAATCACACCTTCCCGCAGGGCCCAGGGGCAGATGTCGACCCGGTCCAGGCCCAGATGGATCATGGTCTCCTCCGCCACCACCGCGCCGGCGAGCAGCTGGTGCGCGCGGTCCGGGCTGACCCCGTCCATCTGCGCCAGCGATGCCGACGGGATGCGCCGGATGAAGCCGAGCACCTGGTGCAGCCCGGTACGGGTGAGCGAGCGCGGCGCCCGAATTCCCCCACTCGACGGGGCGGCGCCGGCGAGCCGGGCCAGCGTGCGGAACGTCTTCGACGTGGCGGTGGCGCGATCCCACTCCCCCACCTGCACCCCGTCGAGGTGGCGTTGGGCCAGCGCCCGCAGGTCCTCCACCTCCTCCTCCGGCGGCGGATCGGCGGAGAAACGCTCCCGGGCGCTGCGACCGGCACCGAGCGGCATCGACAGCGCGAGATCTGGTTCCTCGTCGATGCCCGCCGCGATCTCCAGCGAGCCACCACCGATGTCGAGCACCAGCAACCGCCCCGCGGACCACCCGAACCAGCGGCGCACCGCCAGGAACGTCAGTCGTGCCTCGTCCCGCCCCGGCAGCACCCGCAGGTCCACGCCGGTCTCGTCGCGAACCCGGGCGAGCACCTGGGCGGAGTTGGCGGCGTCCCGCACCGCCGAGGTCGCGAAGGCGAGCAACTCGTCGACCTCGTGCTGCCGCGCCGCGTGCTGCGCCGCCGAGCACGCCTTGACCAGGTCGTCGGCGGCGTCGTCGGTGAGGGTGCCGTCGGGGGTGATCCGTTCGGCCAGGCGCAGGACGCTCTTCTCGGAGTACGTCGGCCACGGGTGCGCACCCCGGTGGGCGTCCACCACCAACAGATGAACGGTATTCGATCCGACGTCGAGCACGCCCAGTCGCATGATGGTCAGCCTAGGCGCGTCTGCCCGGCGCCACGCCCGACCCGGGGCTACCCTTGCGCGATGAGCAGTCGCCCACGGGCACTTCGCCGTACCGAGGTGCCGGCGCAGGTCACGGCATCCGTGGCCCCCTCCCCCGACCGCGACGGCGACCCGCGCAGCCGCGAGGTCGGACTCGACTTCCCCCGGGAGTGGCTGGAGTTCACCGATCCGGCCAACCCCGACCACGTCATCCGCGCCGACATGACGTGGTTGCTGTCGCGGTGGACGTGCATCTTCGGCAAGGGTTGTCACGGCATCATCGCGGGCCGCGCCGCCGACGGGTGCTGCTCGCACGGCGCCTTCTTCACCGACGCCGACGACGAGAAGCGGTTCCGCGCCGCGGTCAAGCTGCTCACGCCCGAGACGTGGCAGCACTACCGTCGCGGGTTCAGCAACTACACCGAGTTGGACACGGTGGACGGCAGCACGCCGGCCCGGCGCACCGCCACCCGCCCGGACGGCCCCTGCGTCTTCCTCAACGACGCGGACTTCCCCGGCGGCTTCGGCTGCGCCCTGCACGCCCAGGCGCTGCGGGACGGGCGGCATCCGTTGGAGTACAAGCCGGACGTCTGCTGGCAGTTGCCGGTCCGCCGCGACCAGGAGTGGACCAAGCGCCCGGACGGATCGAAGATCCTGCTCACCGTGCTGGCCGAGTTCGACCGCCGGGGCTGGGGAGAAGGCGGCCACGACCTGGACTGGTACTGCACCTCCTCGCCCGAAGCGCATGTGGGCACCGAGGCGATGTTCCGCTCGTACGGCCCGGAGCTCACGGCGTTGATCGGCGAAGCGGCGTACGCCGAGCTGGTGCGGCTGTGCGAGGCCCGGGAAGCCTCCGGCCTCGTCGCGATCCACCCCGCCACCCGGGCCGCGCAGGCCTGACTCTCCACTGTGGAAGGCGGGTGTCCATGGTGGAGAGTCGCGCGGCTCCGGTCAGGTCTTCGGGGCGACGACGGCCAGGGCGCCGATCGCCCACACGTCCCCGGACGTCGAGGCACGGACGGTCGGCTCCGGCCCACCGCCGAGCATGCCGGTGAACACCCGGGCATCGGTGCCGAAGGTGTTCCAGCCCGGGGCGGTGCCGGCGGCGCGGCTGGCGGCGATGTTGTTGGCGTCCGGGCCCCCCAACACGCTGGCCAGCGAGATCCGGTCTCCGTGGCGGCCCCGGTCACCCTCCCAGCCGATGAACCCGACCGTGGCCAGACTGCTCACGGCACCGTACACAGTGGACAAGAACGAGGCACCGCTCGTCAGCACCACCGGGCCGTCGAAGACCGCGATGGTACGGACCGGGCCGCCGTCGTCAGCGATCACCAGGAGCGCCCAGCCACCGAAGCGGTTGGTGCCCGTGGCGAACGCCCCAGCGGGCACGCCGACCCACCAGGTGCCTGAGCCGGCCGCGGCGGCGAGCGCGGTCACGTCGGCACGGACCTGATAGGCCGGACCGGAGCCGCCGAGCGTCATCTTGTCGACCCGGGCGGCGGTGACCGCGGTGTAGGAACTCGCCCCGGGCGGGCGCACGTAGGCGACCGGATTGGCCGGCGGGGGGCCGCTGCCCGCCCAGTAGAGCCCGGCCCAGGCGACCTTACCGGGAATCGTCAGGGCGGCGCCGCTGACGGCCGAGCCGAGCGGCAACCCACCGCCGAACGGCGCGGCCGGATCGACGTAGGGGACCATGAGCCAGTCGTTGTTGTCGAGCTTTCCGCCGTGGCCGGCGCGCGCCTGCGCGCACCCGAACTGCAGCGATGAGCAGGAGAGCAGCGCATTGCCCGCGGTGACCACGGTGGCCGACCGGTCCATGGCGGCCACGGCCGCCAGCCCGTTGCTCTGCACGCCCTGCGTCGCGGTGGCGTCGACGGGTGTGATGCCAGGGCCGGTGACCTGCACCGAAGGGCTGCCGTCCCCCGCGCCCAGCCCGATCGCGATCATGATGTAAGCGTTGGTGCTGGCACCGGGAGCGAGCGAGTCACGCAGGCAGGTGATCACGAGCAGCGCCGTACAGATCCAGCCGTCGCCCGCGTAGGCGGCACCCAGCACGATGCCCGACGGCACGGTGATGGTCGCGGTGAGCGGCCCCGTGCTGATCCCCGTGGTGTTCGTCAGGGTCATGGCGACGATGCCCAACCGGCCGAGCAACAGCGAACCGACCGGCTGCACCACCAACTGCACGCTGATCAAGGCGGGTGGCGGTGCTGGTGGGGCCGGCTGCGACGGCGTCGTAGTGGTGGTGGGAGTCGGGGGGGAGTCGGACGGCGGCACGATGGAGGTCCGCTCCGGGGTCGTCGCCGGTGTCGACGTCCGGGGCGCCGGTTCCTCCACAGTAGACGGCTGGACGACGGTCGGTGCGGGCGTCGCCGGCGCCTGCGCCGACGGCGGTCGCGCCTGCGGGCCGCTGGGCTGGTTGCTGAGGACGAGCGCGACCGCCGCCACGGCCGCGGCCACCGTGCCCGTACCCAACTGGACGTCCCGCCGGCGTGCCAACCGCTTCACGAACTGGGCGAGGACGGACGGGCCGGTGCTGGTGGAGCCGGCGGCGGTCCCGAGTGCGACCGCTTCGCCCGCCCCGACGGCCGTGCCGCCCGCCACGAGCCCGGCCACACCCGAGCCCAGCACGATCGGCCCCAGCAGGGCGCCCAGTCGCGCGTTGACGTCGGCGAGTTCCCGGAAGAGCAGCCGGCAGTGTGCGCAGCCGTCCAGGTGGTCGCGCACCCGCTGCTTCTCGGCACGGGAGAGGTTGCCGCGCGTGTAGGCCGCCAGCTTGTCCACCGTGCGCCGGCACCCCCGGTCCCGGGCCGTGGCGAGGTGCGCCTGCAGGTAGCTCTCCCGCAGCCCTTCCCGGGCGCGGTAGGCCAACGCGGACACGGCGTTCGGGCTGATGCCGAGCAGCGGCGCGACCGCGGCCGGGTTCTCCCCCTCGACCTCGGTGTGCCACAACACCATCCGCCACCGCTCCGGCAGCTTGTCGAAGGCTCGGGCGATCAGCACGCGCTCCTCGCCGTGGGTGACCGGGTCGGTGAACGGTTGGCCGGAGTCGTAGGGGCTGACGTCGTCCACCGGCTGCTCGCGGCCGCTACGCCGGACGAGGTCGTAGAAGGCGTTGCGCACCGCCGAGAGCAGGTACGGCCGGAACGCCTCCTCCGGACCGTTGCCGGCACGTAGCGCGGCCAGTACCCGCGCGAAGGCCTCGGCCACGATGTCCTCGACGTCGGCCGGGGAGGACGGCAGCGACCGGGCATAGCGCAGCGCCGCTGAGCGGTGGCGCCGATAGAGCAGTTCGTAGGCCCGATCGTCGCCAGCACGCGCCCGGGTGATCAGGTCGGCGTCGCTGGGCCCCGTAGCCGGCACCAAGGGCGCGATCTCGGGCGATTCACCCATCCCGGGCGACGACCAACCATCGAAGAAGTCCGGCACGAAATCCGCTCCCCGCCACCCGACACAGCAGCCTGCCCAGCGCACGGCCCCGCCCGCGCCTCAAGCGACTGACCCTAACGAGTGAGACGAGTGTGAATTGTCGGCCAGCCGACGGAACTGCCGACCCTTTCGTCCCCGAACCGGCTCTCGGGTGGCGGTTTCGCAAATTGTCAAAAAAACCGGCCAGTCGCGTCATGATCGTCGCGCCTGGCCGTCTATCGCTCGCAGGCCAATCACCTGCAAGCCGTGGCTCCAGGGGCGGGAGACCGCGGTGTGGTGTGGCCGGTCGCGGGCACGCGGCGGCCGGCCACGCCAACAACGTCACCGACTCCCGATCACGGGGACCCTGCCTCCCCGTGATCGGGACCTACACGTTCCGCAGTGGACGTCGATTCGCTCGGGTATGACCGTGCCCCGAGCAGCGCGCCGCCCGCCGGGCCTCGGAGCGAGGGCCCGACGGGCGGCGCGCACCCGTTCCAGGACGAACAGTCGTGATGGTCAGTTGATCCGGTACGTGTAGCCGCGCGTGGCGATCCAGTCCGCCAGCACGCCGATCGGCACCTGGTACTCGTTGCTGCCGATGGCGTCGGCCGGGTCGGTGATGCTGATGAGTTCGCCGCCCTCGGTGTAGCCGGTGATGTCGAGGTAGTGCCCGCCCGGGTAGGAGTGCACCTCGCCGATCGTGTCGTAGACCGTGCCGGCGACGTTCGCCACCACGGGATCCCCGAGGTTGATGGACTTAACGATGTCGCTACGTAGCGCCTTGACCTGATCGCCGGTGGCCTTCCGGTTCCCGATCGGTACCGAGCGGTAGCGTTCGTAGCCGTAGTTGTAGTTCAACACGCGCGTGACGTCGTAGATCGAGTCCGTGCCGGCCATGGTGGTGCCCAGGTCCTTGGCGAGGTCGTCGAAGCTGGGCAGGCGGCCCTGCGACGACAGGGCGATGCGGGTGGCGGCGGGACCGCAGTACCAGCCATTGGGCTGCAGAGCGCCGACGTAGCTCGCCACGCGAGCCGAGTCGGGAACGCCACCGGTGAGCTGCGTGTCGGCGGCGACCGCCGAGGTGCCCGGGCCGGTCGCCGTGGCGGTTCCGACGGCACCGAGCGTGGCCAGCGCGAGCAGCGCGCCACGTGGTTGATGCTTCGACATCCAGCGAATCCAGGACACTGTTGGTTCCTTTGCCGGTCGGGGAGAGCAGGCCCGCGAAGGCCAGGTGCCCATCCGTGCGGGGGACCCACAACAGGGGTTCTGCGCGGGTTGTACGGGCGACACTAGCCACGGGGACTAACCGGCCTAAACACGTTCGTGTCCGGCATCACATGCTTTAGCAGCATCTATCTACAGAGCGCGAGAGATCGACCACGCAAAGTCACTAAACGACGCCGTCACAGCGGCATGGGTCACCCGCCGCGCGCCGCGAAAACTGCGAAATCCCTGGCCAGAGAGGTGCGCGTTACGGCTCGAACTTGTAGCCCAGACCACGCACCGTGACGATGTGGCGGGGGTTGGAGGGCTCCGGTTCGATCTTCGAACGCAGCCTCTTGACGTGCACGTCGAGCGTCTTGGTGTCGCCCACGTAGTCCGCGCCCCACACCCGGTCGATCAACTGCCCGCGGGTCAGCACCCGGCCCGCGTTGCGCAGCAGCAGTTCCAGAACTTCGAACTCCTTGAGCGGCAGCGCCACCGCCTCGCCGTTGACGGTCACCACATGCCGCTCGACGTCCATCCGCACCGGGCCGGCCGCCAGCGTCTGCCCCTGCGTCTCGACCGCCTCCGCGCTCTTGCGCCGCAGCACCGCCCGCACCCGCGCGAGCAACTCCCGAGGTGAGTACGGCTTGGTGATGTAGTCGTCCGCGCCGATCTCCAGGCCGACGACCTTGTCGATCTCGCTGTCCCGGGCGGTGACCATGATGATCGGCACCGCCGAGCGCTGCCGCAGCTGGCGGCACACCTCGGTGCCGGACATTTCCGGCAGCATGAGGTCGAGCAGCACGATGTCGGCGCCGTTGCGGTCGAACTCGGTCAGCGCAGAGGAGCCGGTCGGCGCGACCGCCACCTCGAAGCCCTCCTTGCGGAGCAGGTACGACAGGGCGTCCGAGAACGAGACCTCGTCCTCGACGACGAGCACACGCGACACTGCTACTTCCCCTTACTCATGAGCCGCCGGGCCGGGGGACGTCCGTGCCCGCCTGGTCGATCTCTCCGTCTGCCGCACGTACGGCGGCCTCCGGCGGGCTCGCGGGCAACCGCAGCGTGAACGTCGAGCCGGCACCCACCGCGGACTCGACGTCGACCTGGCCGCCGTGGTTCACCGCGATGTGCTTCACGATCGCCAGGCCCAGACCGGTGCCCCCCGTGTGCCGCGAGCGGGCCCGGTCGGCGCGGTAGAAGCGCTCGAAGATGCGGTCCAGGTCCTTGGCCGCGATCCCGATGCCCTGATCGGCCACGCTGACGTGGACCTGGCCGGCGGCCATGGTCGCCTCGACGCGCACCTTGGTGTCCTCGGGGCTGTAGTTGATCGCGTTGTCCACGAGATTGGCGACCGCGGTGACCAGCTGGTCCTCGTTGCCGTACACGGTCAGGCCGGGGGGCGCGTGGCAGATCAGCTCGATCCCCTTGGCCGCGGCGCTGGTGCCGGTGCGGTCCACGACCTCGGTCAGGATGCGGTCCACCGAGACCGGCATCGGTTCGGGCAGCGGGTCGGCGCCCTGCAGCCGCGACAGTTCGAGCAGTTCCTGCACCAGCCGGGACAGTCGCTGCGACTCGTGCTGGATGCGCTCGGCGAAGCGCCGCGAGGCCTCGGGATCGTCGACGGCATCGAGCAGCGTCTCGGCCAGCAGCGCCAGTGCCCCGACCGGGGTCTTCAGTTCGTGGCTGACGTTGGCGACGAAGTCCCGGCGCACCCGGGCCACCCGGTGCGCCTCGGTGACGTCCGCGGCCTCGATCGCCACGTGCCCGGCGGGGTAGTCCTCGCTCGTCAGCGGCGTCACCCGCACTCGCACGCCCGCCGCGGAACGGCCGCCGCGTGGCAGGTCCAGCTCCACGTCGCGGCGGGTGCCGCCGCGGCGCACCTGACCGGCGAGGGTGCGGATCAGCGGGTGCACGCGCTGGGCACCCAGCCCGTCGCGCAGCAGGCCCAGGGTCACCGCCGCCGGGTTCGTGACCACGGGCAGGTCCTGCGGGTCGAGGACGAGCACGCCCACGCGCAGCGCGGCGAGCGCGTCGTGCGCGACGCGGCCCGGTTCACGGTCCGGCCGTCGGGTCCAGCTCATGTCCATCCTCCCCGGGAACTCTCGCGGGGTCGCCGGTCGAGTCCGCCTGTCGCCGCCGATGCTAGGCGCCGGATGGGTCGCGTCGGCCGCCCTACCGTGGCGGTGGCGAAGCTTGTCGCCTGAAGTTCATCTGGGGTCGTACCGCCGTTCACCCAGGTTAACCAGGGTGGGGTGCCGACGGCTTGCGACGAGGCGGTGACCCATGCGCGATGGCTATGACGCGGAGCTGGCCGACGTCAGCCGGATTCTGGTGGCGATGGCCGAGGCCGTGCGCCGGGCCATGAGCGATGCCACCACCGCGCTGTTCACCACGGACGAGGCCCTCGCCCGGCGGGTGATCGCCGCCGACACGGTGATCAACGAGCACCATCAGCAGGTCGAGGACTCCGTCTACGGGTTGCTGGCCCGGCAGGCACCCGTCGCCTCCGACCTGCGGCTGCTCGTCACCGCCCTGCACATCACCGCCGACCTGGAGCGCATGGGCGACCTGGCCAAGCACGTGGCCAAGGTCGGGCTCCGCCGGCATCCGCTCCCGGCCGTGCCGGAGAGCCTGCGGCGGGTCGTGGCCGACATGGCCGCGGTGGCCGACCGGATCGCCGCCAAGATCGGCACCGTGCTGGCCAGCCCCGACGCGGTCGACGCGGCCACGCTGGCCCTCGACGACGACGAGATGGACCGGCTCCACGAGGCCCTGTTCCGGATCCTGCTCGGGGCGTCGTGGCGCGACGGGGTGGAACCAGCCGTCGACGGCGCGATGCTCGCCCGCTGCTACGAGCGGTACGCCGACCATGCGGTCAACGCGGGCCGGCGCATGTACTTTTTCGTCACCGGCTCGGTGCTGCATCCCGTCGACCCGGGCGCCGACGGCCTCGTGGCGGGTGAGGCGCCGTAACGGTACGGCGGCACCTGCGCAGGCCCCGCGTGGGCCGGCGGTCGCGTGGCTCAGGAGGACGACGGCTGCGGGGCGACCGGGTTGGGCAGCGCACCGCCGAACCGACGGTCGCGCTGCGCGTAGAGCTCGCAGGCGTACCAGAGGTGGCGACGATCGAAGTCGGGCCAGAGTGTGTCCAGGAAGACCATCTCCGCGTAGGCCGACTGCCAGATCAGGTAGTTGGAGGTGCGCTGCTCTCCGGAGGGACGGAGGAAGAGATCGACGTCGGGCACCTCGGGGTGATAGAGGTAGCGCGCGAACAGCTTCTCGTCGACCTTCTCCGGGCGGACCCGGCCCGCGGCCACGTCCCGGGCGATCGCGGCAGCGGCGTCGGCGATCTCGGCCTGGCCGCCGTAGTTGACGCAGAACTGCAACGTCATCACCGTGTTGTGCGCCGACATCTCCTCGGCGGTGCGCAGTTCGTTGATGACGCTGCGCCACAGCCGGCCTTCCCGCCCCGACCACACCACGCGGACGCCGAGCTCAACGAGCTGGTCGCGCCGGCGGCGGATCACGTCGCGGTTGAAGCCCATGAGGAAGCGCACCTCTTCCGGCGAGCGCTTCCAGTTCTCGGTGGAGAAGGCGTACGCGGACAGGTACGGGATGCCGAGTTCGATGGCTCCCTCGATGGCGTCGAAGAGCGAATACTCGCCCATCTCGTGCCCCTTGGTCCGGGGCAGGCCGCGCTCCTTCGCCCACCGGCCGTTGCCGTCCATCACGATGGCGACGTGCCTGGGCAGCGCCTCTTTCGGCAACCTCGGTGGGGTGGCTCCGGAGGCGTGCGGCGTGGGTGGGCGGACCGCCCGGGCGCGCCCGGCCGCCGAATTCGAGGCCGACGCCGGGTCGCTGTCCTGCTGGCGCGCCCGTACGGCTTGAACCGCGCGACGTGAAGCTCTGACCACGGCAGCGAGCCTAACCCGCGGCACCGTGAACAACCGCACCGCCGCGAGCAGGGCAATCTCATGATCCGCTGTTCACACGCCCACCGGCGC
>Ga0164243_10001529_pt1 | contig 39222 bp, 26 predicted proteins | sample OricompcompostOP_FD_108781 | JGI IMG/M metagenome (GOLD analysis project Ga0164243, IMG submission 108781) | Organic Plus compost microbial communities from Emeryville, California, USA - Original compost - Organic plus compost (OP) | ecosystem: Engineered > Solid waste > Mixed feedstock >... | reverse complement strand
GCCGGGCTGGAGAGCGCGAAGGGCGTGCTGCGCTCCGCGGTCGGCGCGGCGGCGGGCGTGAAGCACACTCCGAGCCTCAGCTTCGTCGCCGACGCTCTGCCGGACAACGCCCGCACGATCGACGAACTCCTCGCGCGGGCGAAGGCGTCGGACGAGGAGGTGCGCAAGGTGTCCTCGGGCGCGCGGTACGCCGGCGACGCCGACCCGTACCGCAAGCCGGCAGAGTCGTACGCCGATGAGGAGCCGGAGGACGAGGCGGGGACGGACGGCACCGGTGCGGACGCCGGTGCCGGTGCCGGGGACGAGGGCGGCGCCTGAACCGTGGCCCGTAGAAAGGACAGCGGACCCGGCGGGCTGATCGTCGTCGACAAGCCCGCCGGCTTCACTTCACACGACGTCGTCGCGAAGCTCCGCGGCATCGCCCGCACCCGCCGCGTCGGGCACGCCGGGACGCTGGATCCGATGGCGACGGGCGTGCTCGTCGTCGGCGTCGAGAAGGCCACCCGGCTGCTGGGCCATCTCGCGCTCAGCGACAAGGAGTACGTGGCGACGGTCCGGCTCGGGCAGAGCACGCTCACCGAGGACGCCGAGGGCGAGGTCACGGCCGCCCGGGGGGCGAGCGGGCTGTCCCGCGCGGCCGTCGACGCGGGTGTCGCGAAGCTGACCGGCGACATCCGGCAAGTGCCGTCCGCGGTCAGCGCGGTGAAGGTCGACGGCAAGCGCTCCTACCAGCGGGTGCGCGACGGCGAGCAAGTGGCGCTGGAGGCGCGGCCGGTGACCGTCTCGGCCTTCGCGGTGCACGACGTACGCGAGGAGCGGGCCGAGGACGGCACCGCGGTGACCGATGTGCTGGTGTCCGTGGTGTGCTCGTCCGGCACGTATGTGCGGGCGCTGGCGCGGGACTTGGGGGAGGCGCTGGGTACCGGCGGGCATCTGACCGCGCTGCGGCGCACCCGGGTCGGCCCGTACGGGCTGGAGGGCGCGCGCACGCTGGAGCAGTTGCAGGCGGAGGCGGACGCGGGCGGGCAGGTGTCGCTGCTGCCACTCGGCGAGGCCGCCGCGGCGGCGTTCCCGCGCTGGGACGTGGACGCGGAGCAGGCGCGGCTGATCGGCAACGGGGCGCAGCTGCGGATGCCCGGGACGTCGCCCGCGGCGGACGCGGCGGAGGGTGAACGGGCCGCGCCCGTCGCGGTGTTCGGGCCGGACGGGCGGTTCGTGGCGCTGGTCGAGCCGTACCGCGGGCGGGCGAGAAGCCTCGCCGTCTTCGCCTGAGCCTCGGCGCGTAGGCGCGGGTGCGGTGCGGCCGGTGCGGATGCGGGTCCGCTGCGGCCCGTCTCCGGCGGCATGGCACCCTTGGACCGGCGAAGACGTGAGTATCGGCGAGGAGCAGATGTGCAGCGCTGGCGTGGCTTGGAGGACATCCCGGAGGGCTGGGGGCGCAGCGTCGTCACGATCGGCTCGTACGACGGGGTGCACCGTGGGCACCAGCTGATCATCGACAGGGCCGTGCGGCGCGCACGCGAACTGGGCGTGCCCGCGGTCGTGGTGACCTTCGACCCGCACCCCAGCGAGGTCGTACGCCCCGGCAGCCACCCGCCGTTGCTCGCGCCGCAGCACCGCCGCGCCGAGCTGATGGGCGAGTTGGGGGTGGACGCGGTGCTGGTGCTGCCGTTCACGACCGGGTTCTCCCAACTGTCGCCCGCGGACTTCGTGGTGAAGGTGCTGGTGGACAAGTTGCACGCGTGCAGCGTCGTGGAGGGGCCCAACTTCCGCTTCGGGCACAAGGCCGCGGGCGATGTGACGGTGCTGGCCGAGCTGGGTGAGACGTACGACTTCGACGTTCTCGTGGTCGACCTGTACGAGCGCGGCGAGGCGGGGGGCGGCGAGCCCTTCTCGTCCTCGCTGACCCGGCGGCTGGTCGCGGAGGGCGATGTGGCGGGCGCCGCCGAGGTGTTGGGCCGCCCGCACCGCGTCGAGGGCGTGGTCGTACGCGGTGCGCAGCGCGGTCGCGAACTCGGCTTCCCCACCGCCAACGTGGAGACTCTGCCGCACACCGCGGTGCCCGCCGACGGCATCTATGCCGGCTGGCTGACGGCGCTGGGGGAGCGGATGCCCGCGGCGATCTCCGTCGGCACCAATCCGCAGTTCGACGGCACGGAGCGGACCGTCGAGGCGTACGCCATCGACCGCGTCGGGCTCGAACTGTACGGGCTGCACGTCTGCGTCGACTTCCTCGACTACGTGCGCGGGCAGGAGCGCTTCGAGTCGCTGGACGCGCTGCGGCACCGCATGGGCCTGGACGTCGACCGCTGTCGGGAACTGCTGGCCCGCGCCGGCCGGCCCGCGGCCGGCTGACCGGCCGGACCCGCGCCGCGGCATCCGGCCGGACCCGCGCCGGCCGACGTGGCGGCACTCAACCGGCGCCGCCGCGGCGGGAGTCGGCCGCCTCGGGCCGGGCGTCTCGGCGTCTCGGCGGCTCTCCTCCGGGCTGCGGACGTCAGCGTGAGTACGGGTCCTGCGGCTGCCCGCCGTACGGCTGTTGGGGCTGCTGCGGCTGGTACTGGCCGGGCTGCGGCGGCTGCGGCTGTCCCGGGAACGCCCCGCCGGGCGCGGGCTGCCCGCCAGGCGGCACCTGCTGTAGCCGGCCCGGCGCGCCCTGGCCCGGCATGGGCGGTGCGATCTGCGGCGGCGGGTTGTTGTTGCCGTCCGAGGTCCACAGCCCCTGCTCCTGCTGGGCGCGCGCGAAGTCCTCGGCGACCAGCGCGGAGAGGTTGAAGTACGCCTCGCGCGTCTTGGGCCGCATCAGTTCGAGGTCCAACTCGGCGCCCGCGGAGAGGTGTTCGTCGAACGGGATGGTGACCACGCCGCGGCAGCGCGTCTCGAAGTGGGACACGATGTCCTCGACGCGGATCATCTTGCCCGTCTCGCGCACACCGGAGATGACGGTGATGCTGCGCTGGACGAGATCGCCGTAGCCGTGCGCGGAGAGCCAGTCGAGCGTGGTGCTCGCACTGGTCGCACCGTCCACGGAGGGCGTGGAGATGATGATCAACTGGTCCGCGAGATCGAGGACTCCGCGCATCGCGGAGTAGAGCAGCCCGGTGCCGGAGTCGGTCAGGATGATCGGATACTGCTTGCCGAGGATGTCGATGACCCGGCGGTAGTCGTCGTCGTTGAAGGTCGTCGAGACGGCCGGATCGACGTCGTTGGCCAGGATCTCCAGCCCGGAGGCCGCCTGCGAGGTGAACCGGCGGATGTCCATGTAGCTGTGCAGGTACGGGATCGCCGTCACCAGGTCGCGGATCGTCGCCCCCGTCTCGCGGCGCACTCGGCGCCCCAGGGTGCCGGCGTCCGGGTTGGCGTCGATGGCGATGACCTTGTCCTGCCGCTCGGTCGCCAGCGTCGAGCCGAGGGCCGTGGTCGTCGTGGTCTTGCCGACGCCGCCCTTCAGGCTGATGACCGCGATGCGGTAGCAGGACAGCACCGAGGTGCGGATGAGGTCGAGCTTGCGCTGCCGCTCGGCCTCCTCCTTCTTGCCGCCCAGCCGGAACCGGGACGGCTTCGTCGGGTCCTTCTGCTGGCGGGGCTTGCGCTTGCTGTTGAGTAGACGGTCGGAGGACAGCTCGACGGCAGCGGTGTAGCCGAGCGGCGAGCCGCCCTGGTTCTGCCGGCGCGGATCGGCCGTCTGCGGCTGCTGGAGCTGCTGCGGCTGCTCCGGGGGCTGCGGCGGCGGCTGTTGGGGCTGCTGCGGCTGGTACTGGCCGGGCTGCGGAGGCTGCGGCACGGCGGGCTGGTAGGGGGTCTGCTGCGGCTGCTGCGGATAGCCGTAGCCCAACGCCTGCTCCTGGGCGGGCTGTTGACGGGCGTCCTGCTGTGCGGGGTAGCCGTAGCCGGACTGCTGCGGATAGCCGTACGCGGCCGACTGCTGCCCCGACTGCTGCCCCGACTGCTGCTGGGGCTGGGCGGGTTGGGGCGGCGCGGGCTGGTAGGCGCCCTGCTGCGGCTGCTGCTGGGCGGGCTGCTGGGGGAAGCCGTACCCGGCCTGCCCGGTCTGGCCCGGCTGTCCGGACTGGCTCGCCTGCCCGGTCTGTTGGGGCTGGCCGGGCTGCTGCGCCGGGTAGCCGTAGCCGGAAACCTGCCGGTCCTGCTGCTCTGGCGCGGACTGCTGCTGCCCGTACGGCAGTTGGGGCTGGGCGGGCTGCTGTCCGGACTGCGCACCGGCGAACCGCTGGTCCGCCGCGCCGCTGTCCGTGCCGGAAGGGACTGCCGGGTCCGGCCAGGGTGCGCCCTGCTGCGGCGAGGAGGAGGCCGGCTGGAAGTCCGGCGGCAGCGGAGGCAGCGCGTCGCCCTGCTCGGCGGGACGGGCCGCGCCGCTGTCGTCGCCGCCGGCCGCGGTCCACGCGGGTGCCTGTCCGGGAGTGCGCGCTTGTGAACTCGCCGCCCCTGCAGGCGAATCGGCGCCCTCGGCTGCATCGCCCTCCGCACGGGAGCCGGCGGGGGACGCGGCGTCCGCGCCCGTCTCCTCGGCCTCTCCGGAACCGGAGCCGGAAGCGGAATCGGATGCAGAACCAGCACCGGAACCGGATCCGTACGCGCCCGGGCCGCCTTCGTCGTCGTCCGCACCGTTCTCCGCGGTTGCCGCGGAGTCCTCCTGCTCGCGCTTCTTGGCCGCCGCCACCTCGGCGATCTCGTGGCGCAGCGCGGCACCGGAGAAGCGCATCGTCGCACCGTCGGTGAGCGCGCCGCTGCCGTCCGAACCGTCCGCCGGGCCCGGCGTGCCGGCCTGCTCCGCCGAACTCGCCCCGGACGCGGGGGAGTCGGCCTCGTCCCGGGAGCCGAGCGCGGCTTCCTCGGCCCCGTCGGACTCCTCGTCGGCCTCGGAGCCGGCCGGGGGAGCCTCGTACGCGCTCAGCGCCCCGGCGCCGCCCGCCGAGCCGCCGGCAGCGGAACCGGAATCCCCTGAACTCGCGTCAGCGGAGGAGACGTTGGAACCGGAAGCGCCGGAACCCGGACCTCCGGAGCCGGTGGCCGTCGCGTCCGAGGCTCCTGCCGCCCCCGTGGCGGCCGGCTCGGCCGGTGCACCTGATCCGCCCGACGAGGCGGCGCCCAGGCTGTGGTCGACATCACGCCGCCCCTGCGGGTCCGCGCCGCCCGCGCTCAGCAGGCCCGAACCGCCGTAGCTCGCACCGGAGTCCGCGGTCCCGGCGCCCGAGCCGTAGCCGCCGCCCGAGGCGTAGCCGTCCGCGCCCGCGGGGGGCTGCGGCGCCTGCGCCTGCGCGCGCTCACCCCAGCCGTCGCCGCTGCCGTACGTGCCGGGAGACGGGGCCGGCGCGGGGGAGACGGGGCTGCGGTAGTCCGGGGCCGGGGCACCCCCGCTCGACTGCGCCTCCGCGCCGTACGCACCTCCGTAGCCGCCGGCGCCGTACGGACCCGAACTGTCGTAGCCGCTCGGCGCGTTCGCCGGGGCGCCCGGAACGGCGGAGCTTCCGGCACTTCCGGCGCTTCCGGTGTTCGCGGCGTCCTGCGTATACCAGGCGGGAGGGGTGTAGTCGATCGTGAACTGGCCGGTCGTCTCGGTGTCCTGCTCGTAATCAGCTTCCGCATCGAGCCGATCGGTGCCGGGCGTGATCCCGCCGACGCGGATGTCGTCCCGATCGCTGCTCACAATGCCTCCCGCTGCTGTGGTCATGCACCCCGATTGCTACGCGCCCATCAAGCCTAATCGCCATCAGGGCGGACACGGCAGGGCAGTCCGCCGCCGAATGACGCCGCCGGACGCCCCTCGTGCCAGTGTTGCGCGGCCGCTTCCCCCGTGCTTCGCCGTCCCTCCCCCTACGGTGCAACTCCCGTCCACAGAGCCGCAATCGACGACAATCCGGCCCAACGCCCCATAGGTGCGCAAGCGGTCGCAACCGACCCGCACCCTGCCTGCACCGGTGCGGTGCGAGTACGGCCTCGGCTGGCGCAGGCCGCCCTACTCCGTCCCGCTTCCGATCCGGCCCCCGTTCCCCCCTGTTGTCCCGTCCTCGGTCTTCGGCCGGCCGCGCCCTCAGTCCAGCCGGCGCGGATTGCCCAGGAGGCCCGACTCGGCGTCCGTAGGCTGCGTCACGGCGTACTGCCGGTCGCGGCCGGCCCACCACAGAGTGATGCCGTCGCCCAGCGTGGACAGCGACTCGACGTCCTGACGCGGCAACTGCAGGATGCGGCCCAGCTGTTGGGCCTCGTCCGGCGAGACCCGCTGCACCCCGACCAGCGCCGCGTTCCGCACCAGCCGCGGCGCGACCGGACTCAGGTACGGCAGCAGCGTCAGCACCGACTGCCAGGGCCCGGACGAGACCCGGCCGCGCGGCGGACGCATACCGCAGTCCCGCACAATCAGCACCGGACTGCCCACCGTCGCACCCAGCGGCGGCACATGGCCCACGTCGTGCAGCGTGATGCACTCCTGCCCGGCCCCGGCCGCCTGCACCAGGTTCGTCCACACCGGCGCCCGGCCGGTCTCCACCGCGACCCGGGCGCCCGTGCCCGCCGTACGCAGCGCGAGCACCTGTGCCGTCCACAGACCGCCGATCAGCACCACGTCGTAGGGCATCGGATGGTGGAAGCCGACCACCTGCGGGCGGCCCTCCGCGTCGTTGCCGACCACCACGCCGTCGTCGCCGATCGGCAGGGACAGCGCGGCGAGTTCGTCGGCCGGCAGCGAATGACCGGCCCGGCGCGGACCCTGAAGCCCCTGGAGCAGACTCAGACCGCCCGGCATCAGCGGGCACCCCCCAACGGCAGCGAGGCGAGCACGCCCGGCAGCTGCTCCCGGTCGAGCCGGACCAGGCCCACCTTCGCCGCCCGCCCGGCGCGCTCCAACTCCTTGCGGGCCTGGGACAGTTCGGCGTCCGTACGGCCCGTGATGCGGACGTGGCCGCTCACCGACAGCGACTGGCGGCGCGGCCCGCGCCCGACCGTCAGACTGAAGGTGCTCGTCAGCGTCGGCACCGACGTCAGTAGCGACACCAGCCGGGGCAGCGGCGTCGCCGCCCGGCCCACCTCCGGCCAGCGGCCTATGCCGTACGTGGTGTGCCAGCGGTCGTCGCACCGCCAGGCGCGCGTCGTCTCGTGAGTGCGCCGCGCCGGAGGAGCGTCGGGCTGGCTCGCGCGCGCCGTCGCCAGCGGATTGGCGCAGGCCGAGGTGGCGACCGCGGAGACCAACTCCTCTTCATTGAGCACCGTCGCCCGGAAGCCGGCGCCCGTGACGCGGCTCGCCAACTGGTCGGCGGCGCGCGTCAGACAGCGCTGCGCGCCCTCCATGCCGCCGCCGCGCGCCTTGACCGCCTCGGGGCACAACTCCGGGTCCAGCTTCAGCGCCACCCAGGTCAGCCGCAGCGCCGGCGCACCCGTCTGCTCCTGGAGCGGCCCGTAACTCCGCCTGGCCACCGACTGCTCGGGCAGATGCGGCGCGGGCGCGGGCTGCACGTGCTGCACCAACTGCACCGACTCCAGCGCGATGCCGTCCACGTCCAGCGCCTCGTGCAGCAGCGCCAGCGGCAGCGCACGCGCCCCGAACGCGGGCCGCAGCGCGCTCTGCCCGGCCTCCACCCGCAGCACCGCGGTCAGGAAGCTGCCGTCGCCGACCATGCCGACCGTGCGCCGCTCGCGGTCCAAGAACGCGTACGAACGCAGGCCGGGAGCGCACTCGACGGCGGGAGCCAGACTCGGGTCCACCCGCTCGGCCAGCGGGAGTTGGGCCGCCCGTCTGCGTGCGCGCAGCGTCAGCACCAGCGACATCCAGTCCCGCAGCGAGTGCTGGTGACGGCGCAGGAGCGCCAGCAGCACCAGGGCCGCCGCGACCACCGCGGCCGGAATGAGCATCCACCGGCCCAGCGCGGCACCGACCACCAGCGCGGCGAGCGCCAGCTCGAAGAGCACCAACTGCTGCAACTGGAGCGGCCCCACGCGCGTATGCCGGGACTCCGGGCGCAGCACCGTCGACGCGGGAACGCGCGCACGGGCCTGCGCCGCCCCCGCGCCCGGCGCCACCGCCGGCTCCGCGGGGCCGCGCCCTCCGGGGCGGGCCGCGGCGCTCCGGCTGCGCGTGGCAGTCCCCATCCCCCAAGCCCCCTCGTGTCCGAATTCGCCCCAGTCATACGGGCGTTGGCGGACGATCAGCCTACCGGAGCGGCGGCAGCGGATCGTCTACGGGCATAGTAGGGGGACGGTCTGACAATCGACACCAGCCGCGGTCGTCCGATGACCCTGGGGAACCGGCCGTTGGGGAGGGGCACTTCTGTCATGGCATCACGGCGGGACGAGCTGAACGCGTACACCTACGCGAAGAAACGTCTGGTGGCGCAGTTCCTCCAACCGTCCCCGACGGGCACGGAGGAGGGCGCACCGAGGCCGCTGCGTGCGGTCGTTCCCGGCCTGATCATCGGCGTCGTGATCATGGCGGGTTTCGGTGCCTGGGGCCTGTTCAAGCCGAAGGCGCCCAAGGGCTGGGACACCGCCGGGGCGCATGTGATCGTCGCCTCCAACTCCACGACCCGTTACGTCGTCCTCAACAACCCGGACAAGAAGCAGCGGGAGCTGCACCCGGTCCTCAACTACGCCTCCGCCAAGCTCGTTCTCGACCCGGACAAGGGCGAGGTCGTCAAAGTGGACGAGAAGGTGCTCGACGGCGGCAAGATCGCGCACGGGGCGACCATCGGCATCCCGTACGCGCCCGACCGGCTTCCCGAACCGGGCGAGGCCGCCGGTACCAAGCGCTGGGCGGTGTGCGAGCGCCCCGGCGAGGGCGGCAGCGCCATCCAGAAGGCGGCGTTCGTCTTCGCCAAGCGGGACATGGCCAAGGTGGAGGGCGAAAACCGGCTGCACCACGGCGACTTGATGTACGTACAGGGACCCGGTCCGGACAAGAAGCAGTACGTGGTGGACAAGACCGGAACCGCGTACGAAGTGAAGCAGGACGAGCGGCTGCTGCGCACACTCGTCGGCGGCGAGAAGCCGCAGCGCGTCTCCCAGCAGTGGCTGAACACGCTGCACAAGGGCGAGAAGGTGTTCTTCCCGGAAGTGGGCGGCCACGTCGGGGACACGGCGCACGCGCCCGGCGAACTGGACCCGGATTCGGACAAGGTCGGCACCGTCCTCAAGGCGACCTCCGGTGCCACGTCGCAGCAGTACGTGGTGGTGAAGGACCGGGTGCTGCCGGTCTCCGACTTCATGGCGAAGCTGCTCCTGAACAGCCCCAAGGAGATCCGGCTCGGCCAGAACGGCCACCCCAAGGAGGTCAGCGCGGCCGAAATCCAGCCCGCCAAGGAGCACTTCGGCGGCAAGCAGGACTGGCCGCAGGAGTCCCCGAACCCGGTCAATTCGGCCAGTCTGCACAAGGGCAAGCGCAACACCGTGTGCAACGTCCTGCGCCACGTGTCCGGCAAGAACCACACCACCCTGAGCACGTGGTCCGGCACGCACTTCCCGGCCCGCCTCGGCGCCGGATCGACGAGCGGCTACGTCACGCCCGGCTCCGGGCAGCTCTACCGCCAGGTGCAGGGCACGGACACCAAGGCCGGCGGCGTCTTCCTGGTCACGGACACCGGGCTGCGCTACGCGATGCAGTCCAACAGCGACAGCGACCGCGGCGGTTCGGGCATCGGCGCGGGCGGTAAGAAGCAGCAGAAGCAACAGCAGCAGGAGAGCCAGCAGGCGCAGACGAGGCTCGGCTACGGCGACATGCGCCCGGCGCCGATCCCGGCCGAGTGGTCCCAATTCCTGCCCACGGGGCCGCGGTTGTCCACGGGCAGCGCCAGGCAGCCGCAGGGTTCCTGAGCTTCGGGGGGATGGTCGATCTGATGGACGAGAGCTTCCCCACCGCGCCGGGCGGCCGGCCCGAGCGCCGCGGGCGCACCGCTCGCGGCGGCGGCGCGTACGGAAACCAAGAGGCGCACGGTGGCGCGTACGGCGGGCAGCACGGTGAGCAGTGCGGTGGGCAGCGCAGTGGGCGCGACGGCGCACGCCGGCCCAACACCCGTCCGCGGCGCGGACGTTGGCCCGCGCTCACCGTCGCCGCCGCCCTCCTCGCGCCGAGCACCGTGCTCGGGCTCGACCTGGCGGCAGCCCACCCGGCGGCGGCGGACACCACCCAGTGCACGTCCTTCCCGGCGAAGAAGTATCCGGGGCGGCCGTGGTCGCTGCAGCGCATCCTGCTCAACCAGCTCTGGCAGGACACCAAGGGCAAGACGGCGAAGGGCAAGGCCGTCAAGGTCGCCGTCATCGACACCGGCGTCGACGTGAAGAACGACCAGCTGCACGGCGCGGTAGACGCCGCACACGGCGAAAACCTGCTGCCCAAGAAGCACAAGAAGGGCGCCGGTAAGCGCGGCAAGTCCAACGGCACGTCGGACAGCGTCGGGCACGGCACCAAGGTCGCCGGCATCATCGCCGCGCGCCCCGACAAGGGCACGGGCTTCGTCGGCCTCGCTCCCGAGTCGAAGATCATCCCCATCACGCAGAACGACGCGAAGGGCAGCGGCAAGGCCAGCGACCTGGCCAAGGGCATCCGTGACGCGGTGGCCGCGGGAGCGAAGGTCATCAACATCTCCCAGGACACCGACAAGGCCCTGGAGAACGGTTCGGAGCTGAACAGCGCCGTCGACTACGCCCTGCACAAGGACGTGGTGGTCGTCGCCTCGGCCGGCAACGACGGACTGGGCGGCAACGTAAAGAAGACCTACCCCGCCGCCTACCCCGGCGTCCTCGCCGTGGCCGCCTCGGACCGCAACAACGAGCGCGCCCCGTTCTCCCAGTCCGGCGACTTCGTCGGCGTCGCGGCCCCCGGCGTCGACATGATCTCCACCGTCCCCGGCGGAGGGCACTGCGCCGACAACGGCACCAGCTTCTCCGCGCCGTACGTCGCCGGCGTCGCGGCTCTGATACGGGCCAAGCACCCGGACTGGTCGCAGCAGAACGTCGTCGCCCAGATCGAGCAGACCGCCGAGCGCTCCGTCGGCGGCCACGACCGCCTCGTCGGCTGGGGCGTCGTCGACCCGGTACGTGCGCTGACCGACGACGAGCGGCGCATCACGCGCCCGCACGCCCGCGAGGGCGTCTCCAGCGCGGACAAACCCGTCCCGGCGAAGCTGGAGTTGGGCGAAACCACCCGCGAACGCAACGAACGCATCGGCACGTACGCGATCGTCGGCGGCGCGGTCCTGGTCACGGTGATCGCGGGCGGGGCGGTGGTGTATCGGGACTGGAGGCGGCGTGGGAAGCGGGTATGAGAGCCGTGACCACGGGTCAGCCCCGCACCCGGATAACGGTGGCCGGCTTCTGAGGTGGTGGTTCAACTCCCTGCAGTTCTAAGCGGGTTGACCAGACCTACCGAGTGGCTAGAGTGTTACTAGACGTGATGAGGCTCGCGCAGGTCGTACGTGGGGTTGCCCAGCGTGTAAGACCTTCGGGGCCGACGAACGGGGTGGGGCGGCTTAAGGAGGGGGATGCCGCTGAGCGGGTGCATCACGATGGCACTTCGGCGCCGCCCGGTGGCGGATGCAGAGAGCAGGGGGACGCCGGTCCGGCTGCGGGGGGGGTGCGCGGGGTCACAAGCACGACGGCCCACAGCCGCCGTCCACCGACCGATGAAACATCCCGGCCAACGTCAGGCGGTCGATTCTCGGGGTGTAGTGAGAGAGCGCGGACAGTCTCATCGGTCCGGTAAGAGTGGCAATCGTCTCACGCCGGGCACCGGAAGATTTCGCTCAATTTCCCCTCAGGAGAAGGCACTTGCCGTGCTCGTCACCGGGAGAGGGCATGAGAACGGCGGTTGAAGTGCCGCGCACGGTATTGGACCCGTGCGGGACGGCAATGGACGAGAGAGGAAGACATGTCCGTACAGCAGGTAGACGATAAGGCCCTCAAGACACTTGAGGACGAGCTGCTTCACAAGATCGATTCCATCAACGGCCAGGTCAAGAAGCTTCAGGCGACCCTCGATCACATCGAGGGTCATTGGAAGGGCATCGGTGCCCACGCCTTCGACAGCACCCAGAATGCTCTCAACACCCGGATGACCCGGCTGAACAGGTTGCTGGCCCAGTACTTGGAAGGCATTGCGGCCACGCGGAAGAGCAGCACCAACAACGACCACGATGTGGCCGCCGCCTTCAAGGGGCATGGACAGGACGTCGGCGGTGCGGGTGGAGACAGCGTCGGTATCGACCAATCCGGAAAGATTGCTTCCAAGCTCAATCAATACAGCTAGGACCGCTCCCACTGGGAGCGGGTTCTGCACATCAGCGGACAAGGAGTTCCGGTGCAAGACCACAACGGCGTGTACGTCACGTACGCCAGCCTTGAAGAGGCTGCAGACAACATCGACAAGCAGGCGGACCAGCTTCATCACGACCTCCAGGAGATCCAGAGCAAGGTCGCCCAGGTGTCCGAGCATTGGCAGGGTGAAGCCAAGACGGCTTACCACAGCGTGCACCAGAAGTGGCACGCCAATACCGAGGAGGTGCACACGGCATTGAAGTCGATCGCCGCCCGAGTCCGTATTGCGAGCGGTGACTACAGCGCCACCGACAAGAAGGCCGCCGCGGCTTTCCACGGGTAAGGCATGTCGGCAGTGTCGACATGAGGGGGTGGGCATGCGCGGGAGGTGCCCACCCTCAGTACTGATCGGACACCTTGGATGCGCCGAACTGCGGGCGGGCGCCTGCGAATTCAACGGCAGAGCCGGCCCGCCCCGCACTCCTTTGGCTACTCATCGGAAGGCCCTGAAGCGGCTGTTCTGACTGGGCTTGTCATGCACCGCTGAGCCAGGAAGAGGGATGGAAGCACTGCGCCGGGACGATCCGCGTCGGATCGGGCCCTATTTCGTCGTGCGCCGGCACGGCAAGGCGACACTGGTCGACGCGGAGCCGCAGCACCGCTTCATCGCCCGGACGCCGGAAGGCGATCGGACCGTGCTTCTGCGCGTCGTACTCGACACCACGGAAACAAGTGAAGGGTATCGACGGCGATTTCGCACCGAAGCAGAGCAAGCCCGATCCTTCGGCTCCGTCATTCCACGGCTGACCCCCATCGAGGATCTATCTGCCGCTGATGACCCCATTCCATGGGTGGCCTCTCCCTACATTCCCGCCCTGTCCCTTCGGGAGGCGGTGACCGTTTACGGTGGTCCGCTTCCCGAACTCACGGTACGGGCGGTGGGGGTTGCCCTCGCGGAAACGGTAAGACGCCTCCACGAACGCGGAGTTGTGCACGCCGGTATCTCCCCGGACTCCGTACTGCTTACGGGGAACGGGCCGTTCCTCGGAGGGTTCGGTGCGGTTCGAGTGGCCGCCGAAGACGGCGAGGACCGAACCCGTGCCCCCGGTCTGGTCGCTGACAGCGTGGCGCCGGAACAGCTCACGGGTGGCCGCCCCCGGCCTCCCGGCGATGTGTACGCCCTGGGCACGGTGCTGTGCTACGCCGCCACCGGCGGAACGACGGCCGCGCTCGGCGAACTGCCTCTCGGCTTGCGGGAGGTGATCTCCTCGTGCCTCGCTCCGGACCCCATCGACCGTCCCCAAGCCGCCGCGGTGCTGGAGGAGTTGGTGCAGCGGGCCACTCCCTCTCGGTACGGCTCCGCTGAAGCGGTCGTACCCGGAACGGTCCTGGACGCGGGAGCAGGCCGGGCGGAAGCCTTTCTCGTGCCCGGGTGGCTTCCCGGACGGGTCAGCGCCGCTTTGAGCCGGCAGGCCGCGGACGTACTGGCGGCGGAATCCGAGGAACCGCTCTGGGCCGCGGAACAGGCCGCACCCTCGGTCACGCAGCCGGAGACGGCGGGGAAGCCGGAGAGCGGGTCCGCGACGGTCCCGCCTGGAACGGGCGGTATCGGCGCGGACGTTGCGGTCCCGGTTCCGGACGAGGCGGCGTCTCCCTCCTGGCCCCGGCGCCGGCTGGTCCTCGCAAGTGGCGCTGCCGCAGCGGGACTTGCCATCGGTGCCACGGGCATGTGGGAAGCCACCGGTGGCAGCGGGCCGGAACCGACGGCGGCGCAGCGCTTCGTCGCCTCCCGCAAGTCGAAGAAGAAGGTAGGCGGAGTGCCGCCGACGCCGCGGTGGCGTTACGAGATCCCCGGCCCAGCACCCCGGTTCCCTCCTCTCATTTGCGGTCATGTCGCCGTCTTCGCCGGTGGTTCGAAACTCCACGGCGTCGACACACGGACGGGACGGCAGCTCTGGAAGGCCGACGTGCGGGCTTCCGGAATGCCGTGGAAGTCGCATGGGGGACACCTGATCCTGGTGCCGGGTTCCACGCTGGCTGCCGTGGACTCCCGTACCGGTCGCGTCCGTTGGCACTACGACAGGTCTTCACCGTCCCGGCACGGTGCGCTGTCTGACTCCGCTGTGCTCGCCGTCGAAGGAAGCACCGTGTGGTGCACGGCGAAAGTGAGGTCGGGGGGAGAGGAGAAACAGGCCGTCGTCGCGTACGACGTGACGAAGCCGCGCGAACAGTGGCGGCACCACGTGCCCGCCGGCTTCTCGGAAGGCCATCTGCTCACCGACGTACTCCTGATGACGACTCCCAGCCCGCGCAACACCAAGAGCGCGAAGGACGAAGGACGCCCCCGGAAGTTCGTGGCCCTCGACCGGCGCACCGGGAAGCCGCGTTGGACGCGTGCGTTCGACGGCGTGACGAGCTCTCAGGTGGTGGAGGCTTCCAGCGCGGGCGGCGGGCAGCTGGTCGTCGTAGCCGGCGATCGTTTCCGCGGCTACGCCACGGAGGACGGCGGCAAGGTTCGCTGGACGGTGCACACCAACGGTGAGAAGGAGCGCCTACGTCCACCTCTCGGGCCTCCGTTGGTGCACGGCCGCACGGCCTACGCCTCCGACGCCGTGCGCGATCTGTACGCGGTCGATCTGTCTGCGGGCCGGGTGCGATGGCAGTCCGGCGAAGGACTGCCCGGGGGATGGACCTCCAAGTCGTTCCTGCCCCACATGTCCAGCAGCCCCTCTGGGCACCGCCTGGTGGTGGCGGACGACGCGGGAGCGATCGCTTTCGACGCCGCCAACGGGACGGTTCTGTGGCGCTTCTTGGATCTCCCCGACAAGGCCGGCGAGACGAGGGGCCTGCGCAGGGTCACGCTGACCGACCACCTCGCCGTCGTGATCAGCCGCCGCACCGCTTTTGCCCTGCCGTTGGACTGAGACGTCGGACAACCGACCCGACCCTGCGCTGAGGACGAGGAGAGAGAAGTATGGACGCGCTGCCCGCGGAGACCACGGGCTGGGCGGGGCCGCGCGACCTCGTGGAGGACTTCGGCGTCTGCAACGGCATCTGGCGTTGCATCGGCCGGACGCGTGGCGGCTCGTACGGGATCGTGATGGGCACGTCCGCCGAGTTGGCCGCCGACGAAGGGTACCGGTCGCGCTTCCTCGCGGAGGCGGACAAAGCCCGGCGGTTGAGGGGGCCGGGCGTGGCACAGACCGCGGACGTGTCACCGGGCTCCGAGCCGTGCCCGTGGGTGGTGTACGGCGCGTGGCCGGCCTTGCCGCTGCCGGCGGCCGTGACCGCTCACGGCGGCGGGTTTCCGGAGCCCGTGGTGCGGTGGCTGGCCGGACAACTCGCGCAGGTGCTGCTCAGGTTCCACTCGCACGGCTTGGTGTACGGGGGCCTGTGTCCCCACTCGCTTCTGATCACCCGCTCCGGCCCGCAACTGACCGGGTACGGACTGCTGAGGGCCGCTGCTCCCGAGGGAGCTGAAAGAAGAACGGTCCCCGGCATGCCGGCGGAGAGCATTCCGCGGGAGCAGCTCTCCGGCGCTCCGGCCGTTCCCGCCGCGGACGTGTACGCGCTGGGCGCGGTGCTCCGTTACGCGGCCACCGGAGCGGCGGGCGATCCGCCGCTTTCCCAACTGTCCCCCGCGCTGCGGGAGATGGTGGCCGACTGTCTCGCCGCCGACCCCGCGCGGCGGCCCCGTACGGACACTCTGCTGCAGCGGTTGCGGGGGTCCGGGGAAGGTCTCTCGACGCCTGCGTTGCCCGAGGCCGTCGAGTCGGCACTGCAGGAGCAGTCCGGCCGGCTGTGGCCGGAGCCCGCGGACGTGCCCCCGCCGCCGCCCTATCCGCCGGGGGCGCAGCCCTCGCCCCGCGAGACGGCTCCCGAACCGGGCCCGCAGCGGCGTACGTTGCTCACCGGAGCCGTCGCCGGCGGCGCGGGTCTCGTCCTGGGCAGCCTCGGAATCGGCGCATGGCGGCTGGCTTCCGGAACCCCGAAGCCCGCTCCCAAACTGGCCATGGCCGGCACAGCCCCGGCTCCACTGTGGCGCTACCGCTCGGAGCAGGCCGAGCTGGGGAAGTTCACGGTGGTCGCCGACGAGGCCGTCGTACTCGCTACTCCTCAAGACCTCATCGGCATCGACTTGCGGACCGGCAGGAAGCTGTGGTCTCGCGACGATGCGGGCACGACGAGTCAGCCCGTGGATCTGGGCCGGACCGGTGTCCTGGTTCCCAACACGGAAAAACTGCTCGTGCTGTCGCCGAAGAGCGGGAAGGTGAAGTGGAGTGAGGACGATTACGGGGGCACGGGCGCCACCTTCACCGCTCTTTATGCCCACAAGGCGTCCACGGTCTGGTTCCTCCTGCAGGACATCCAGAAGGACCTCAACTTCGTGGTCGCCTACCGCGCCCGTGACCGAAAAGAACTCTGGCGCAGGAAAATACCCTCGGATTTCGCCCTCGACACGATTGAGCCCGATGACGTGACGCTTCCCGTCCTGCGAGATGGTGCACTGATCCTGCCGAATACCGCGACGGGTTCGTTCGCGGAGCATCACGCCTTCCTGGCGCTCGACGCGCGGACAGGGCGCCGGTTGTGGCAGCAGACCTACCGGGACTTGGACGGCAGTTCGGAGGGGCTCCGACTGCCGGTCGGTCAGGGCTTGTTCCTGTCCGGGGAGGACGACGTACTGCGGATGCGGCACTTGCGTACCGGAAAGGTGCAGTGGAAGGTCCGACTGAAGTCGTCGGTGCAGTCGAAGGTGGCCGTGCACGGGGACAGGATCTACGCCACCGATTCCCAGATGACGCTCTACGCCCTCGACAAGGCCACGGGCAGGGTGCGTTGGCATCGGAAGGGAGTCGCGGTGGGAGGGGCTTCGATCGAGTTGGGCGAGACACATCTGAGTTCTTCCGGACGCACGCTGTTCCATGCGACGGACTCCGAGACGGACGCGTTTCGGGCGCGGGACGGAGCCGCTCTCTGGAGGTTGGGGACCGCGGTGCCCAGATCGGACGACGGTCTCGCGACTGCGGCCACCCCTGTCAGCGGCGCCGAGGGCATGGCCCTCTTCGCCGACAAGTCCACCCTCTACGCACTTCCCGCGGACTGAACCGGCCATGACGACTTCGCACCCACTCCTGCACGAAGATCCCGCCGGGTTCGGCGAGTACCGCCTGGTCGCCCGGCTGGGCAGTGGCGGCATGGGCACCGTCTATCTCGGTCGTTCCCGTCAGGGCCGCACCGTGGCGGTCAAGACCATGCACGCCGAGTTCGCCGAGCGCACCGACTTCCGCTCCCGGTTCCGGCTCGAAGTCGATGCTGCACGGGTCATCGGAGGCCGATACGGGGCTCAGGTCATCGACGCGGACCCGCTGGCGGACACTCCCTGGCTGGCGACCGAGTTCGTGCTCGGGCCCCAACTCGACGACGCGGTGGCTCTGTGCGGGCCTTTCCCGGAGGAGGCGACCAGGGCGCTCGGCGTATCGCTCTGCGAGGCGCTGGGGATGCTCCACGACTCCGGCGTCGTCCACCGGGACCTGAAGCCGTCGAACGTTCTCCTGACCGCGACCAGGCCCAAAGTCATCGACTTCGGTATCGCCCGGGCCCCCGGGGACGACCGGTTGACGCGGACGGGAGCCGCCGCCGGCACGCCCGCCTTCATGTCCCCGGAACAGGCTTCCGACACCGAACACACCCCCGCCGGCGACGTGTTCGCGCTCGCCGGCGTCCTGGTCTTCACCTGCACCGGGCACGGTCCTTTCGGCAGCGGGCAGGCCGCCGACCTGCTCTACAGAGTGCGGTACGGGCAGCCCGACCTCTCCGGAGTGCCGGATGCTCTGGTGCCGGTACTGGAGCGCTGTCTGACGAAGAACGCAGAGGAGCGCCCAGGCACCTCCGCGCTCGCCGCCGAACTGCGCGAAGGCTGCGGCGAGTTCGTCGACTGCCTTCCCGACGCCGTCCATACCGAGATCCTGCGCAGGGCCACGGACGTATGGCAGCCGCCCCCGCCTCGCCTCCCCGCGGCGGACGCGGACACCCTCGCGGAGACGGACGGTGCCCGCGGGGAATGGTCGAGAAGGCGCGTACTCGCCCTCTCCGGTGGCGGTGCCCTCGCCGCGACCGGCGCCGGGCTCCTGGCCTGGCGGCTGTGGCCGGAGCAGTCCCCGCCGGACGGTCAAAAAACGGTGGGTCCGGCGGGCGGACCACCGGACGCGGTCTGGAAGAATAAGTTGCCCGACGGCCTGGATTCTCCCTCTCCCTACGTGGTCGGCAGATATGTCCACGTGATGACGGAGGGTGGACTGGAAATCTTCGACGCCAAGAGCGGAAGAAGAACCGGTGGCAACCACGAGATCACTTCGAACGCCGACTACCTGTCCGGAGACGGACACTGCCACGCTGCCGACACCGAGAACGATGCTCTGTCCGAAGTCGACCCCAAGACGGGCAACTTCCTCGCTCCCGTCCCACATCCGCACAGTTTCGGGATCAGTCCCGTCCAACTACTCGCCGAGACGAACGGCGCCATCCTCGTACAGGGCAAACACAAGGAGAAGGGGAAAAAGCGCGAGCAGCGCATCGCGATCGACGCCCAGTCGGGGAAGTTGCGTTGGCGCAGAACGCTCAGCCGGAGCGGCAGCGCCGTGGTCAAATGTGTGGGGGACGTGCTCGTCACCCTTGACGACCCTCACGTGGAGGGGGTGAGTCTGCGCACGGGAAGGAAGCTGTGGGAGCAGAAGCTGCCGCACCACTCCGGTACGGTGCACCCTTCCGCAGGCGACTCCGTACAGAGCGACACTCATGTCTATTTCGCCCGGGGGCTGCGCGAACTGATCGCCGTCCGGGTCTCGGACGGCGCCATCGACTGGCGCTTCGGCGCAGACCGTAAGTTCCCCAAGGACCTCGACCGCGGCGGAAACCGCTACTCTCCGCCGGCGGTCAAGGACGGCGTTCTCTACACGCTGGAGCTCGGGAACGGAGTCGTCGCGCTCGATGCGACGAGCGGCAGACTGAAGTGGGAGGCAAAGGTCGCCTGGGCCGACGACGATATGCTCTATCCCCCGGTCGTCGGAGAGAGATACGTTTATTTCCCCACCCATGGCAGTCGCTGGGTGACGACCGTCGACTTGAAACGCCGTAAAGAGGCCTGGACTTATCAAGGGCCGGTCGAGATGAACAACGCGATTCTCCTCGCCCATCGCGCAGCGCGCCGGCTCATCGTCTGCAACTCGGGTACGGCGCTCGCCCTCCCCCTGGAGTAACAGCCCGAACGCCCCCTCCGGCACTACGCGTTCCCGCCCCGACCACAGCCGGCAGCCGACAGCTGACAGACGACAGTTGACCCCGTCCGCCACCCCCCCCAGGAGCCCCGTCCCATGAACCCCCTCGGCACCGGAGATCCGCTGCGCCTCGGCCCGTACCGCATGATCGGGGTGCTCGGGGCGGGCGGGATGGGGAAGGTGTATCTCGGACGGGACAATCAGGGGAAGCCGGCTGCGATCAAGGTGCTGCGGCCGGAGCTTGCGCACGATCCCGGGCTCGCGCAGCGTTTCGTCCGTGAGGCGCATGCCGCACAGGCCGTGCAGAGCAAGGGAGTTGCGCGGGTGCTGGGGGCGCAGACCGAGGGTGGGCGGCCGTGGATCGCGACCGAGTTTCTGGCCGGGCCCACGCTCGACGGCGCGGTCGAGCGGCACGGGCCGTTCGAGGACTCCGCGGTACGCGCGCTGGGGGCCGCGCTCGCCCGTACGCTGCGGGATGTGCATGCGGCCGGTCTGGTGCACCGGGACGTCAAACCGGCGAACATCGTGCTCACTTCGTCCGGTCCGCGCATCATCGACTTCGGGATCGCGCGCCCCGAGCACGGGCTGACGCTGACGTCCACCGGCGAGGTGCCGGTGACGCCCGGATACGGGCCGCCGGAGCAGGTGTTGGGCCGGCGGGTCGGGCCGGCGGCCGACGTGTTCGCTCTCGGTGCCGTCCTCGCGTACGCGGCCACTGGCGTGCGGGTCTTCGACGGCGGCCATGTCGCGGCGGTGCAGTACGAGGTCGTGCACGGTGAGCCGCGGCTGGAGCGGCTGACGCCGGAGCTGCGCGCGGTGTTCGCTCCGTGTCTCGCCAAGGCGCCCGAACTGCGGCCCACGCCGGAGCAGTTGGCGGGCGCGTGCGCCCCGCCCGCGCGGGCGGACCGGGCGTGGAAGCGCGGCGAGCTGGCGGCGGACATCGCCGAGCGGGAGCGCGAGGCCGCCCGGCTGACCGCTCTGCCCACGGCCGACACTCGCGGCGGCGACGGCGGTTCGGGCGGCGGGCCGTCAAGGCGCCGGCTGCTGACCGGAATTGCGACCGGCGGCGCCGTACTCGCCGCCGGGGGAGGCGCGGCCGGCTGGCTGCTCACGGACGACGATGACGGCCACAGCTGGGACGCGAAGCCGCTGACGAAGTACGAGCCGGGCTCGGCTCCGAAACCGCTGTGGGGCCCGCTCGACGTCGCCTCCCGCAAGGCGCCCGCCCCGACTCCGGTGCGTGACGTGATACTTGTCGCCGCGGACGGCGGCGGGATGCAGGCGTTCGACGTGCGCAGCGGCAAGCGCCGTTGGCGTACCGAGCGCATCGCCGGGCGCGGCGGAGCGCTCGCGAGCGGCGACGACGAGGGAACCGTGCTCGGGCTGGGCGCTTCCGGGGCGCTCGTGGCGCTGAGTGCGCACGACGGCCGCCGGCAGTGGCAGTACGAGAAGGCGGATGCCGGCGGGCTGCTGGCCGTGGACGAGGAAGCGGTGTACGTCGCCACTCCCAAGGGCGGGCTGCGTGCGATCGCCCTGGACTCTCATCGCCCCCGCTGGTCGGTCCGCTCTCCGGTCGGCGCCTCGACTGCCGGGTCAGTCAAGGCGGTCGCCTCCGAGGGGCACGTGGTGGTGTACGGCACGGACGGTGCCGTCGCGGTCCTGGACGCGGCTTCGGGGAAGACCGTGTGGGGCCCGAAGAAGCCGGCTCTGGGCGCCCATCCGACGGGGCTCGTTCCCGCCGTGGCCGACGGTGTGCTCTATGTCGGCGGCAGGAAGCTGACGGCGATCGGTCTCGCGGACGGCCACGTGAAGTGGTCGAAGTCCGCCTCGTCCCGCACCGGTTGGGGCTCGCCCGCGCTGGACGGCGAGGTGCTGTACGCGGTGGACGGCCCCGACCTCAAGGCGCGCAGGACTCGTGACGGCTCCAACGACTGGACGCTCTCGCTGTCGGGGCCGCGGCTGCCCCGCGGCGTCGTGCCCGTCGTCCAGGCCCACACGGTGTGGCTGGCGTTCGACGACTTCGGCGAACCGTCCCTCATCGCCGTCGATACCCGGAAGGGCGAGAAGGCCTGGTCGTACAGCCAGGGCGGCGCCGGCGACTTCCGGATCGCCGGCGCCGGGAACCGCGTCTTCCTCGTGCAGGGCGGCATGCTGACCGCCATGCCGGTGGTCTGACGCGGCAGCGCCCCGGCTCTCACAACGGCTCGCCGGCCCGCCGGCCCGCCGGCCCGCCAGCCCGCCGGCCCATTCGCCCCCTCGACTGCTCGCCTACTCCAGGTCGAACTCCCCGTCCTTGGCGCCCAGTACGAACGCGCGCCACTCGGCCGCCGTGTAGCGCAGCACCGTGTCCGGCTCCTTCGAGTTCCGCATCGCGACGGCGCCGCCCGGGAGGTGGGCGATCTCGACGCGCTCCTCGTCCGCTTCCGTGCCGGGGGCGCTCTCCCAGACGGCGTCGGAGATGTCCATGGCGTACAGCTCGTTCTTCTCCTGCTCGGTCGCCATCGTGGCCTGTCCTCCCGGGAACGATCGGTGACGCACCGCGTGCGCGCGTGTACGGAACGAGCCTACTCAACCAACAGGCGGGCCCGCGGCCCCCGTTGGGGACGGGCCGCCGGCCCGGGCGGCACCGCCGGACCGCCGGAACAGTCCTGCGCCGGCGCCCTACACCGGCGGCAGCCAGCCCAGCTGCACCAGCGGCGTGCCGCGTCTCCGCGAGGAGAAGAAGCCGCGTCCCGGCGGCATCGGCTGCGGACGTACGTTGCCGAGCACGTCGCCCTCCGACGGGTCGCCGGACAACACCACGCCCTGCGCGCCGAGTTCCTTCATCCGCTGCATGAACGGCTCGAACATCGAGCGCGAAGCCCCCGCCGAACTGCGGGAGATGATGAAGCGGACGCCGACGTCGCGCGCGAAGGGGAGGTTCTCCGTCAGCACCGACAGCGGGTTGCCGCCGGAGGTGGCGACCAGCTCGTAGTCGTCGACGATCACGAAGATGATCGGGCCCGACCACCAGCTGCGGTCCCGCAGCTGCTGCGGCGTGACGTCGGGCGCGGGCGCGCGCCGGTTCATCAGGTCCTGGAGCGCGTTCATGTGCGCCTCCATGGAGTTGGACATGGGGGCGTACTCCAGGAGATGGGACTCCGGGATCGCGCTGAGCAGCGAGCGGCGGTAGTCCCCGACGACGATCTTCGCCTCCTCGGCGTCGTAGCGCTCGGAGATCTGCTTCGCCAGCAGCCGCAGCAGCGACGTCTTGCCGGACTCGCTCTCGCCGAACACCAGGAAGAACGGGTCGCTTTCGAAGTCCACGAAGACCGGTTCCAGGTTGTTCTCGTCGAGGGCGAAGGCGATGCCGCGCTCGGGCCGGTCTGCGCCCCGCGGCAGCTGCTGTGCCGGCAACTCCCGCGGCAGCAGCCGCACTTGGGGCGCCGTCGGGCCGCTCCAGTGCCGGACGACCTCCTGGCTCATCGCGGCCGTGGCGTCGGAGAGCGCGTCGTCGGAGTGGATGCTGTCGATACGCGGAACCGCGGCCATGAAGTGCAGCTTCTCCGGGGTCTGGCCGCGTCCCGGCACGCCCGCCGGCACGTTGGCGGCGACCTTGCGGTCGAACTCGGAGTCCATCGTGTCGCCGAGGCGCAGCTCCAGCCGGTTCATCAGCTGGTCCTTGAGCGCGGCACGCACCTCCATGCTGCGCGAGGCGGTGAGCACGACGTGGATGCCGTAGCCGAGCCCGCGGGCCGCGATGTCGTTGACGACGCCGTCCAACGCCTCATAGTCGTTGCGGAAGTTGGCCCATCCGTCGATGACGAGGAAGACGTCGCCCCACGGCTGGTCGGTGATCTCGCCGCGGGCGCGGCGCCTGCGGTAGGTGGCGATCGAGTCGATGCCGCTCGCCCTGAAGTACTCCTCGCGGCGGGTCAGGATGCCGTACACCTCGGCGACCGTGCGGCGCACCCGCTCCGGGTCGAGCCGCGAGGCCACGCCGCCCACATGCGGCAGGTCCGCCACCGCCGACATTCCGCCGCCGCCGAAGTCCAGCCCGTAGAACTGCACTTCGTACGGGGTGTGGGTGAGCGCGAAGGCCGAGATCAGGGTGCGGATCAGCGTGGACTTGCCGGACTGCGGGCCGCCGATGACGAGCATGTGCCCGGCCGCACCGGAGAAGTCGCGGTACAGCGGATCGCGGCGCTGCTCGAACGGCTTGTCCACGAGGCCCAGCGGCACCGTGAGCTGCCCCAGCCGCGGATAGTCGGGCTGGGTGAGCCCGCGGCCCTCGACGGGCGCCAGACCGGGCAGCAGCTCGTCCAGCGGCGCCGCCTTGTCCAGCGGCGGCAGCCACACCTGGTGCGCGGGCGTGCCCTGGCCTTCCAGCCGGCGCACGATCACGTCCAGCACGGTGTCCGCCAGCGCGTCCTCGCCGGGCGTACGGGCCTGCGGCACCGGCAGCTCGGAGGGGTCGATCGCGGCCGCCTGCACCGGCACCGGCGCCGCGGTGAACAGCACCGGCTTCCGGCTCGCCGGCAGCGGCCCGTACGTCTCGTGGTCGTCGGAGGCGCCGGAGCGGTAGACCCCGGAGACGTAGGCGGCCTTGAAGCGCGTCATCTCGTCGGTGCCGAACTTGAGATATCCGGAACCGGGCACCGACGGCAGGTGGTAGGCGTCCGGAACGCCCAGCGCGGCGCGGGACTCGGCGGCCGAGAACGTACGCAGCCCCACGCGGTAGGAGAGGTACGTCTCCAGGCCGCGCAGCCGGCCCTCCTCCAGGCGCTGCGAGGCCAGCAGCAGATGCACGCCCAGCGACCGTCCGATGCGGCCGATCTGGATGAACATGTCGATGAAGTCCGGCTTGGCGGTGAGGAGTTCGCTGAACTCGTCGATGACGAGGACGAGCGAGGGGATGCCGGAGAGCGGGGCGCCGGCGGCGCGCGCCTTCTCGTAGTCGTGGATGTTGGCGTAGTTGCCGGCGTCGCGCAGCATCTCCTGGCGGCGGTTCAGCTCGCCGCGGATCGAGTCGCCCATGCGGTCGACCAGCGTCAGATCGTCCGCGAGGTTCGTGATCACGGCGGCGACGTGGGGCAGTTGGGCCATCCCCGCGAACGTCGCGCCGCCCTTGAAGTCCGCCAGCACGAAGTTCAGCGTCTCCGAGGAGTGCGTCACCGACAGCCCGAGCACCAGCGTGCGCAGCAGCTCCGACTTGCCCGAACCGGTGGCCCCCACGCACAGACCGTGCGGCCCCATGCCGTCCTGCGCGGCCTCCTTGAGGTCCAGCATCACCGGCTGCCCGTCCTCGCCGACCCCGATCGGCACCCGCAGCCGCTCCGCTGTGGAACGGGGGCGCCAGGTGCGCGAGACGTCGACGGAGGCGGCGTCGCCGAGGTTCAGCAGATCCGTGAACTCCAGGTTGGCCAGCAGCGGTTCGCCGTCGTCACCGCCGGAACCCATGCGCAGCGGGGCGAGTTGGCGCGCCAGCGCCTCCGCGGCCTCCAGCGACAGCAAGTCCGGCGTGCCGTCGTAGACCAGCCCGTGCCCGGACTGCAGCTCCAGCGCGTCCGGGCGTACGACCACCGACAGTCCGCCGCGCACCGACTCGATCTCGCCGGGCACCACTTCGACGACCGTGACGCCCTGCAGACCCTCCGGCGCGGCGAGCATCGAGTCCGGCGGCACCAGGGCACCGTCCAGCACGACCACGATGTGCGGCTTGTCCAGCAGCGGCTGCGCCTCGGTGTTGAACCGCGGCCGGCCCTCCAGACGCGGCAGCAGCAGCTCCTCCAACTCGCCGACGTCGTCGCTCATCAGACGCCTGGTGCCGGCGCCGTCCGCCGTGCCGTACAGCTGCACGTGCGGCAGCCACTTCGCCCACTCCCACTCGGCGGCCGCACCGCGGGTGGCGGCGACCGCGACCACCAGGTCGTCCGGCGAGTGCAGCGACGCCAGCGAGGCCACCAGCGCACGCGCGTTGCCCCGTACGCGATCGGGGTCGCCGCTGACCGTCACGTGGTAGAAGGCGCGCAGCGAGATCGCCATCGGCAGCCCGTCCAGCGTCCCCTGGGTGTTCAGGAACTGGTGCATCGCGCCCGCGGTCAGCGGCTCCAGCTCGTCGATCGGCGCCGTCTCGGGAGCGACCAGCGGCGTCGACAGCTGCTGCGCGCCGAGCCCGACCCGCACCTGCCCGAAGTCCTCGTCGCCCGCGCGGCGTTCCCACACCCGGCTGCCCTCGGCCACCAGCGACCACAACTGGTCGGGGGCGGGGTGCAGATAGAACTGCGCGTCCCGCTGCTTGCGCGCCGTCCTGCGCACCTTGCGCCGGGTCTGCGCGAGGTACTTGATGTAGTCGCGCCGCGCCTGCGACATCTGCCCCTGCGTGCCGCGCCGGAAGCGTACGAGCATCGCGACGCCCATGCCGAGCGTCGAGGCCATCATGACGACGCCCATGATCCGCATGAACGGGGGCGAGTTGGGCTGCATGAAGAACACGACCGAGCCGCCCATGCCGAGCATCGGCAGCAACTGCAGCCACGCGCCCTCCTGCTGACCGCGCGGCAGCTCCGGAGGCGCCTGCAACTCGAGCTCTCCCGTGGGCACTTCGGGAGGCAGGGCGCGTGGCGGGCGCTTGACGACGATCTGGCTCACGTGTGCACCAATTCCCTCGTGTTCCCGCGTACTTGGCCACGTACGGGTAAGGACACCTGATGCCGGCGCCGCTCCGGACGACGGAAGCCATCCCCCCGAAGGTGATCCTACTTGCACACTGAGTTGCCGGGGAGCGGTAGGGTGTTGCGCACCGTGCGCACGTTGGCCCGCCTTCTCCGCCGCTACGGCGGTGACGGACCCGGCGCGGAGACGGCGTGCGGCGTGCATCCGGTCGGTGTGCATCCAGTGTCCAACAGGCCCGTGACGGCGCCGAGATGTCCCGCCGCCCGGCGGCGAGCTGACGGCGGATGAGGGGGATTCACAGGTGAGTACGACGGCCTCCGCGGCGGCCGCCGGCCCCGGCGGCGGAACGTCCGGGCCGAACGGCGCCGGCGCGGCTCCCGGAGCTGGCCCGGGACCGGTCTCCGGAGCCCGGCACGACACCGGCTTCTGCCGGGTCACGATCGTCGCGCCGGACAGCCGGATCGACGTGGCGCTCCCCGAGGACATCCCGGTCGCCGACATCTACCCCGAGATCCTGCGGCTCTCCGGTCAGACCCCGCCCGAAGGCGCCCCCGTCGGCTACCACTTGGTGCGCAGGGACGGCACCGTGCTGGACGGCGCCCGCTCCTTCACGGCCCAACGCATCCTGGACGGCGAGGTGTTGAGCCTGCGCCCGTTCGCGGAGTCGCTGCCCCCGGCCGTCTTCGACGACGTCTCCGACGCCGTCGCCTCCGCCGTCACCCGCGACCGCACCCTGTGGTCGGACGCCATGATGCGGACGGCCGGGCTGATCGGCGGCGGCGTGCTGCTGGTGCTGATGGCCTTCGTGCTCTGGTTCGCCGCCCCGGGGCACGACATGCACAGCCTGCCCGGCATCCTCGGCACCGTCGCCGCCGTGCTGCTGGTCGCCCTCGCGGCCGTGCGCGCGCGGGTGTACGAGGACCGCGCCTCCGCGCTCGCCCTCGGCCTCGGCGCCATGCCGCACGTGATGCTGGCCGGATCCGGGCTGCTGCCGCTCGCAAACGACGACGGCATCGGCAGGCTGCAGTTCCTGCTCGGCTCGGTCGCCGTCCTCGTCGCCGCCGTGGTGCTCATCGCCGCGACACCGGGCGGCGACGGGCCGTTCGTCGCCGTCGCCTTCGCCGCCGTCGTCGCCACGCTCATCACGTTCATCGCCGGCCTCACCGACATACGGCCCGTCGAGACCGCCGCCATCTGCGCCCCGCTCGCCGTCGGCGTCATCGCGTTCCTGCCCGGCCTCTCCGCCCGGTTCGCGCGGCTGCCCATCGGCTACGAGACGCCGGGCTCGTCCTCCGCCGACTACGACACCGACCCGGACGCCACCCCCGAGACCGGCGGCCCGGTCGACGCCGAACGCATCGCGGCCCAGGCCCGCCGCGGCCACGAGATGCTGATCGGCCTCGTCGGCGGCTGCGCCATCGTGGCCGTGGGCGCCGCGGCCGTGCTCGGCTTCTCCGACTCCGGCTGGGGCCAACTGCTCGCGTTCGCCACCGGGTTGGCGATGGTGCTGCGGGCCCGGCTGTTCCGCTACACCTCGCAGGTCTCCTGCGCGCTCGTCGCCGGGCTCGTCTCCATCGCGCTGCTCACGGTCGGCCTCGCGCTGAACCCGCCCGCGCAGATCATGCGGGACTTCGCCGCCGGCGACCACGCCTCTCTCGACCTGCGTACGATCTGGCTCTCCGCCGCCCTCGCCGCCGCGGCGGCCCTCGCCACCGCGATCGGGCTGATCGTGCCGCGCAAGGGCGTCACCCCGTTCTGGGGCCGGTTCCTGGAGGTCTTCGAAACCTTCGTTCTGCTCACGCTGCTCCCGCTGTGCCTCGCGGTGATGGACGTCTACAACGCGGCCCGCAGCATGACCGGCAACTGAACCGGAAGCAGCAGGAGCCGCAACTGACGCCGCGCGTACGGGCGTTGACAGCGGACGCGGCCAAGGGCGCGCACCCACGGGCGTGCGCCCGCTGCCGCGCCCGTCGCCCAGGCCCCCGGGACGGCGGACCCTCCGGGCGCTGATACGCTGCCCGTGCCTCCCGAGTGAACGAAGCACCCCCTGTGAAGAAGACCAGGGGCGCTCGGCGGCAACCGACCCCGAAGAGGAGTACCGAGTGTCGTCTCTCGATGCCGCGACCAAGAAGCAGATCATCTCCGAGTTCGCCACCAAGGAGGGTGACACCGGCTCCCCCGAGGTTCAGGTGGCGCTGCTCTCCCGTCGTATCTCGGACCTGACCGAGCACTTGAAGACCCACAAGCACGACCACCACTCGCGCCGGGGCCTGCTGCTCCTGGTCGGCCAGCGCCGCCGGCTGCTGCAGTATCTGGCGAAGAAGGACATCCAGCGCTTCCGCGCTCTCGTCGAACGCCTCGGCATCCGCCGGGGAGCGGCGGGCGCCCGCTGAGACGCGACGAAGGGGAGCGGTTCCCGACGGAGGGGGCCGCTCCCCTTCTCCGTATCTCGTGGAAAGTGGAACCTTTGTAGGCTGGTTCACGAGGGCTTGACCGCGGACGCTGCCGAGCCCGCGACAGACGACAAGACGAACGCACGACGAACACGACGAAATCGCAGGACGAGGCCGGGCGCTCCGCCCGACGCCGGTCCTCGGTAGTGGCCCCCGGACGCCGCAGTCCGGGTGCTTCGATCGAAGACCGGCCGCATGCCGGAGCGCTCCGCCGCATACGGTCCGCCGCGCCCGCGCCGGACCACGGACGAGGAGATATCCCTGGTGGAGAACGACACCCACTACGCCGAGGCCGTCATCGACAACGGCCCGTTCGGCACCCGCACCATCCGCTTCGAGACCGGCCGCCTGGCCAAGCAGGCCGCCGGCTCCGCCGTGGCCTACCTGGACGACGACACCATGGTGCTGTCGGCCACCACGGCTTCCAAACAGCCCAAGGAACAGCTGGACTTCTTCCCGCTGACCGTCGACGTCGAAGAGCGGATGTACTCCGCGGGCAAGATCCCCGGCTCCTTCTTCCGGCGCGAGGGCCGCCCCTCCGAGGACGCGATCCTCACCTGCCGGCTCATCGACCGCCCGCTGCGCCCCTCCTTCCAGAAGGGCCTGCGCAACGAGATCCAGATCGTCGAGACGGTGATGGCGCTCAACCCCGACCACGCCTACGACGTGGTCGCCATCAACGCCGCCTCCTGCTCCACCCAGCTCGCCGGGCTTCCCTTCTCCGGCCCGATCGGCGGCACTCGCGTCGCCCTCATCCGCGGCCGCTGGGTGGCCTTCCCCACGCACAGCGAGCTGGAGGAGGCCGTCTTCGACATGGTCGTCGCCGGCCGTACGCTGCCGGACGGCGACGTCGCGGTGATGATGGTCGAGGCCGAAGCCACCGAGCACACCATCGCGTTGGTCAAGGGCGGCGCCGAGGCCCCCACCGAGGAGGTCGTGGCCGCCGGCCTGGAGGCCGCCAAGCCGTTCATCAAGGTGCTCTGCCGCGCCCAGGCCGACCTCGCCGCCAAGGCCGCGAAGCCCACCGGCGAGTTCCCGATCTTCCTGGACTACCAGGACGACGTGCTTGAGGCGCTGACCGCGTCCGTACGCGACGAGTTGGCCCAGGCGCTGACCATCGCCGGCAAGCAGGAGCGCGAGGCCGAGCTGGACCGGGTCAAGGCGCTGGCGGCGGAGAAGCTGCTGCCCCAGTTCGAGGGCCGCGAGAAGGAGATCTCGGCCGCCTACCGCGCGCTCACCAAGGAGCTGGTGCGCGAGCGCGTCATCCGCGAGAAGAAGCGCATCGACGGCCGCGGCGTCACCGACATCCGTACGCTCGCCGCCGAGGTCGAGGCCATCCCGCGGGTGCACGGCTCGGCGCTCTTCGAGCGCGGCGAGACGCAGATCCTCGGCGTGACGACGCTCAACATGCTGCGCATGGAACAGCAGTTGGACACCCTCTCGCCGGTGATCCGCAAGCGCTACATGCACAACTACAACTTCCCGCCGTTCTCCACCGGCGAGACCGGCCGCGTCGGTTCGCCGAAGCGCCGCGAGATCGGCCACGGTGCGCTGGCCGAGCGTGCGCTGCTGCCGGTGCTGCCGACCCGCGAGGAGTTCCCGTACGCGATCCGGCAGGTGTCGGAGGCGCTGGGGTCCAACGGCTCGACGTCCATGGGCTCGGTCTGCGCCTCGACGATGTCGCTGATGAACGCGGGCGTGCCGCTCAAGGCCCCGGTCGCCGGCATCGCCATGGGCCTGATCTCGAAGGAGATCGAGGGCGAGACGCACTACGTGACGCTCACCGACATCCTCGGCGCCGAAGACGCCTACGGCGACATGGACTTCAAGGTCGCCGGCACCCGGCAGTTCGTCACCGCGCTCCAGCTCGACACCAAGCTGGACGGCATTCCGGCCTCCGTGCTGGCCGCCGCGCTGAAGCAGGCGCGGGACGCCCGGCTGCACATCCTCGACGTCATGAACGAGGCCATCGACGTCCCGGACGAGATGTCGCCCAACGCCCCGCGGATCATCACCGTCAAGATCCCGGTGGACAAGATCGGTGAAGTCATCGGCCCCAAGGGCAAGATGATCAACCAGATCCAGGAGGACACCGGCGCCGACATCACCATCGAGGACGACGGCACGATCTACATCGGCGCCGCCGACGGCCCGGCCGCCGAGGCCGCCCGCTCCACCATCAACGGCATCGCCAACCCGACGATGCCCGAGGTCGGCGAGCGCTACCTCGGCACGGTCGTGAAGACGACCACCTTCGGCGCCTTCGTCTCGCTGCTGCCCGGCAAGGACGGCCTGCTGCACATCTCGCAGATCCGCAAGCTCGCCGGCGGCAAGCGCGTGGAGAACGTCGAGGACGTGCTCGGAGTCGGCCAGAAGGTCCAGGTCGAGATCGCCGAGATCGACCAGCGCGGCAAGCTCTCGCTCGTCCCCGTCCTCGACGAGGAGGAAGCCGGCGACGCCGCGGCCGCACCGGCGGCCGCCGCGGACCCGGCGGGCGACAGCGACCAGTGACGCGGAAGCCCTGCGCGACGGCCCGTCCCACCGCTTCGGAGGGGCGGGCCGTCGCCCGTACGTCGAGGACCCGCACACCGAGGAGGGAGAGGCCGATGGCCGCCGCCGCGAGCGGTTCGGGAGGAGCCACGGGCGAGGCCGTACGCAAGACCGTCCTCCCCGGAGGGCTGCGCGTCGTCACCGAGACGGTGCCGACCGTCCGCTCGGTCACGCTGGGCATCTGGGCGCACGTCGGCTCCCGCGACGAGTCGCCGGCACTGAACGGCGCCACCCACTACCTGGAGCACCTGCTCTTCAAAGGCACCGGACGGCGCGGTGCCCTGGAGATCTCCGCCGCCTTCGACGCCGTCGGCGGCGAGGTGAACGCCTTCACCACAAAGGAGTTCACCTGCTACTACGCCCGCGTGCTCGACGCCGACCTGCCGCTGGCCATCGACATCGTCGGCGACATGCTCACCGGCTCGCTCATCGACCCGGCCGAGGTCGAAGCCGAACGCGGCGTCATCCTCGAAGAGATCGCGATGACCGAGGACGACCCGGGCGACTGCGTGCACGACCTCTTCGCCCACGCCCTGCTCGGCGACTCCCCGCTCGGCCGCCCCGTGCTGGGCACCGTCGAGACCGTCAACTCCCTTACCCGGGACCGGATTTCCGGCTTCTACCGCGAGCACTACGACCCGCCCCGGCTGGTCGTCTCCGCGGCCGGCAACCTCGACCACGACACCGTCGTGGCCCACGTACGCGCCGCCTTCGAGCGGGCCGGCGCGCTCGACCGTACGCAGGGCGCCGACCCCGTCGGGCCGCGCACCGGCACCCACCCCGACCCGTTCCCGGGCGGGGTCGAGCTGGCCGAGCGCGCCACCGAGCAGACGCACCTCGTCCTCGGCATGCCCGGCGTCTCCCGCAACGACGAGCGGCGCTGGGCGCTGGGCGTGCTCAGCACCGCCCTCGGCGGCGGCATGAGTTCCCGGCTGTTCCAGGAGATCCGCGAGCGCCGCGGCCTCGCCTACAGCACGTACTCCTACACCTCCGCGTACGCCGACTGCGGCCTGTTCGGCGTCTACGCCGGGTGCCGCGCCGCCCAGGTCTCCGACGTGCTCAAGATCTGCCGCGACGAGCTGGAGCAGGTCGCCCGGCACGGCCTCGCCGACGACGAACTCCGGCGCGCCGTCGGCCAGTTGTCCGGCTCCACCGTCCTCGGCTTGGAGGACACCGGAGCCCTGATGCACCGCATCGGCAAGAGCGAACTGTGCTGGGGCGAGCAGCTGTCCGTCGACGAGATGCTGCGCAGGATCGCCGCGGTCACCCCCGACGACGTACGCGAGATCGCCGCCGAAGTCCTCACCCGCAAGCCCACGTTGGCCGCCATCGGCCCGCTCACCGACCGGCAGGCGGCCCAGCTGCGCGACGCCGTCGCCTGACCCCGCCGCCCGGCAGCCGCTTCTCCCCAGGACCGAACCGAAGGAACGACCACACCATGAGCAAGCTGCGCGTATCCGTCCTCGGCGCCTCCGGACGGATGGGCTCCGAGGCCGTACGGGCCGTGCAGGCGGCCGACGACATGGAGCTGGCCGCCACGGTCGAACGGAACGATCCGCTCGACATCCTCACCGAGGCGGGCACCCAGGTCGCCGTCGACCTCACCCACCCCGACTCCGTCCTCGCCAACGTCGAGTTCTGCGTCGACCACGGCATCCACGCCGTCGTCGGCACCACCGGCTGGACCGAGGAGCGCCTCGCATCCGTACGCGCACGGCTCGCGGAATCGCCCGGCACCGGAGTGCTCATCGCGCCCAACTTCGGCATCGGCGCCGTACTGACCATGCACTTCGCCCAGCAGGCCGCCCGCTTCTTCGAATCGGTCGAGGTCGTCGAACTGCACCACCCGAACAAGGCCGACGCCCCCAGCGGCACCGCCGTACGCACGGCCCAGGTCATCGCCGCCGCCCGCCGCGAGGCCGAACTGCCCGCGCAGCCCGACGCGACCAGCACCGCGCTGGAGGGGGCGCGCGGCGCCGACGTCGACGGAGTGCCGGTGCACGCGGTGCGGCTGCGCGGGCTCGTCGCCCACCAGGAAGTGCTGTTCGGAGACGAGGGCGAGAGCTTCACCATCCGGCACGACTCGATGCACCGCAGCTCCTTCATGCCGGGCGTACTGCTCGGCGTACGCAAGGTGGGCAGCACGCCGGGGCTCACCTTCGGGCTCGAGCACTTCCTCGACCTCCGCTGAACACGCGGGAGTTGAGGACGAGGACGGAGTCCGGGTGAGCGGGAAGATCACGTACTTCACGGCGGCCGCGGCGCTGGTCGTCTACTTCGTGCTGGTCGGCAGCCGCGGCGTCCTCCTCGTTCGGCAGGGCACCGCCGTCACGATCGCGCTCGGCGTCGCGGTGCTGGTGCTGCCGCTGATCGGCGTCTGGTTCCTGTGGCACACCGCGCGCTTCGCACGCCGCGCCAACCGGCTCGCACGGGAACTGGAGGCCGAAGGCGGGCTGCCCGCCGACGAGTTGCGCCGCACCCCTTCGGGACGCATCGACCGCAGCTCGGCCGACGAGGTGTTCGCCAGGCGCCGCGCGGAGACCGAACGGCACCCGGACGACTGGCGTTCGTGGTTCCGGCTCGCCGTCGCCTACCACGACGCCCGCGACACCCCCCGCGCCCGCAAGGCCATGCAGCGCGCCATCGCCCTGCACGATCACGGCCCCGGAGACGGCGGCTCGGGAGACGGCTCGGCCGGCGGCGCAGGTGACGGCTCCGGCACCCCGACCGGCAGCGATCCGCCCGAACTCCGCTGATCCGGCGGCCTGTTGGCTAACCCGGCCGCGACTCCGCCGCCCAGCCCTCCAGTACGTCCGCCGCCCGCTCGAACGCCTCGCGGCGCCCGAGGAAGTCCGCACTGTGATCCGTCACCAGCGCCCGCAGCGGCTCACCGTCGGCGGCCCGCTCCACGCTGACCGCCTGCCCCTGCACGGTGCGCGGCAGCCCGAGCCACCTCACCGGCTGCTGCCGCGTGCGTACGGCGCCCACCTCGGCCCACGCGAGCGTGGTCGTGCCCAACAGGCCGACCCTGCGCAGACCTTGGGCACTCACCCACACTCCGACTCGCAGCAGCCGCAGCGCCAGCCCTATCAGCAGCACTCCGACCGCGAGACTCGCGCAGGCGCTCAGCGGACCCCCGGCGACGGCGATGATGAGCGTCGACAGCAGCACGTACGAAGCGAGCAACAGCAGCACCGCGGCTCCGGCGACCCGCAGCGGCCCGGGGCGGTACGGACGGCGCCAGCCCTCCCGGGCGCCGTGCGGCGGCGAACCCGCCGCCGCGGACCGGGCGTCGGGAGCGCGGCCGGCCGTCTGGAAGGGGAGGGACACTGCGGATTCCTCGCTCGTGGCTCGTGGTCACCGGATCGGATGCCGTGAGCCAGGAGACTAACGAGACCGCTCGCACCCGGCCAGTCCGCTCCCTCGACGCCCCTCAACAGCCCTTCCGCACGCCCCGGTTGGGCACCACGGGCGGACGACGGCTAGCGGCTCTCGGCCGCCGTGTGGCCGTGCTGCGGAGTCTGCTGCTCGGGATCGAGCGCCGGCAGACCCAGCAGCAGCGAGCCGACCAGCCCCGCCACGACGGTCAGACCGAACAGCGCGCTGCCGGCTCTCTGGGCGGCACTGCGCTGCGGCGGGGGCGGCGGTGCGATGTTGCTGCGGAACCGTTCGGCGTCGGCGAGGAACGCGAACGGCACACTCTCTCCGCGGCGCGACATGGACGGGCTCTCCTGACGGGTCGATATGGACATGCGTTACCAAGGTGAACGTTCGGGGCGGCCGCAGAGTGCCGGGCGGGGAACGAACGGTCCCTCAAAAATATCAAGCAGGTGTGCGACTTCTGTCGCCGGGATCCCTTATCCGGGTCGAGAGTCCTTTTTGTCAGGACGGAACCATGGTATGGGGCGAAAACGGACACAGCGTCCAGCGGCATGCGGATCGCCCAGTTCCGTTTCCCGCTCCCGTTCCCCCGAAGTCCGTCCGTTCCGAAGTCCCGGCCCGCCGGGGCCTGTTGAGGAACAAGGCGACGGCCACGCGAGAAGCGCTGTCAGTGGCGGCCCGTAGGGTGTTCGCGATCCGGCCCACGTACGCACACCGGGAGGGCACGCCAGTGACCGCCACCTCAGAGCAGACCGCCGAGCCCCGCTTCCGCGGCGACATGACCGTCGAGCTGGTCAAGCACAGCGCCGCGGACACCGACGTCCTCTGGGCGGCCAGGGTCTCCACCTCCGGAGAGCAGTCGCTGGACGAGCTGCAAAAGGACCCCGAGCGCTCCAAGGGTCTCATCAACTTCCTTATGCGCGACCGCCACGGCAGCCCCTTCGAGCACAACTCGATGACCTTCTTCGTCAGCGCGCCGCTCTTCGTCTTCCGCGAGTTCCACCGGCACCGCGTGGGCTGGTCGTACAACGAGGAGTCGGGGCGCTACCGCCGCCTGGAGCCGGTCTTCTACCTCCCCGAGCCGTCCCGCAAGCTGGTCCAGCAGGGCCGCCCCGGCAAGTACGAGTTCGTCGAAGGCACCCCGGAGCAGCACGAGTTGACGGTCCAGGCCATGGAGGAGTCCTACCGCCAGGCGTACGGCACGTACCAGCGGCTGCTCGACGCCGGAGTCGCCCGCGAGGTGGCGCGCGCGGTGCTCCCGGTGGGCCTCTACTCGTCGATGTACGCCACGTGCAACGCCCGTTCCCTGATGCACTTCCTGGGGTTGCGCACCCAGCACGAGCAGGCCCAGGTGCCGTCGTTCCCGCAGCGCGAGATCGAGATGGTGGGCGAGCGGATGGAAGCACAGTGGGCCGAGTTGATGCCGCTGACGCACGCCGCATTCAACGCCAACGGCAGAGTCGCTCCGTAGTGCTCACCGCTGTCCTGAGTGCCGAGTGGTGTCCGTATTGCGGCCTTTCAGAGGGTTCATCTACGCTGAACCAGCGGCCCGGCACTGCTTGAACCCCCGAGCGAGCAGTGCCGGGTCCCCTTCCCGCACCGGCCCCTCCGCCCGCGGCCCGGCCGCACCGCGGCCCCGAGGGGGCGCCGCACCCCTCCCGGCGAGTAGCGTGGACCTCATGGCTCCGACCTCCACACCGCAGACGCCCTTCGGGCGGGTCCTGACCGCGATGGTCACGCCGTTCACCCCGGACGGTGCCCTCGACCTCGATGGCGCGCAGCAGCTCGCCGCACATCTGGTGGACGCCGGCAACGACGGCATCGTCCTCAACGGCACCACCGGGGAGTCCCCCACCACCAGCGACGTGGAGAAAGCCGAACTCGTCCGTGCCGTGGTCGAAGCCGTCGGCGACCGCGCGCACATCGTCGCCGGAGCCGGCACCAACGACACCGCGCACAGCCTCGAACTGGCCCGCGCCGCCGCCAAGGCCGGCGCCCACGGCCTCCTCGCGGTGACGCCCTACTACAGCAAGCCGCCCCAAGAGGGCCTGCACCGCCACTTCACGGCCATCGCCGACGCCACCGACCTCCCGGTGATGCTCTACGACATCCCCGGCCGCTCCGGCGTCCCGATCAACACCGAGACCATCGTCCGGCTCGCCGAGCACCCCCGGATCGTCGCCAACAAAGACGCCAAGGGCGACCTCGGCCGCGCCAGCTGGGCCATCGCCACCAGCGGCCTCGCCTGGTACAGCGGCGACGACATGCTCAACCTGCCGCTGCTGTCGGTGGGCGCGGTCGGCTTCGTCTCGGTCGTCAGCCACCTCGTCACCCCCGAACTGCGCTCGCTGCTCGAAGCGTTCCTCAGCGGCGACATCGCCAAGGCGACCGAGATCCACCAGAAGCTGCTGCCCGTCTTCACCGGCATGTTCCGCACCCAGGGCGTTATCACCACCAAGGCCGCCCTCGCCGCACGCGGCATGCCGGGAGGATCGTTGCGGCTGCCGCTGGTCGAGCTGTCCGCCGAGGAGACCCAGCAGCTCCGGCACGACCTCGCGCACGGCGGCGTCCAGCTGTAGCAACGCCCCGGCGCACGCCCGGACTTCACAACTCCATACGGTCAACTCCCGCCCGTGCCACGGCAGAACACTCAACGGACCACGGGCACACGTACGTATGCAGGCAGGCACGACGCACGCACACACCTCTACGCGTACGCACCGAATCCGCGCACGCAGCAACACCCGAACAACCATTGACGAATATCGCGCGCGCCATGTGTCCCATGCCCGGCCCGACGCCGGAGGCCAGGGGCGCGTGGCGCGTGTGGTGAGGAGATCTTTTGAGTCATCCGCACCCAGAGCTCGGCCTGCCGCCGCAGCTCGCCGAAGGCGGCCTCCGGGTCACCCCGCTCGGCGGTCTCGGCGAAATCGGCCGGAACATGACCGTCTTCGAGTACGGCGGCCGACTGCTGATCGTCGACTGCGGCGTCCTCTTCCCCGAAGAGGAACAGCCCGGCATCGACTTGATCCTTCCCGACTTCACCACGATCCGGGACCGCCTCGACGACATCGAGGGCATCGTCCTCACCCACGGCCACGAGGACCACATCGGAGGGGTCCCGTTCCTCTTGCGGGAAAAGCCGGACATCCCGCTGATCGGCTCCAAGCTGACCCTCGCGCTGATCGAGGCGAAGCTCCAGGAGCACCGCATCCGCCCCTACACCCTGGAGGTCAGCGAAGGCCACCGGGAGCGCGTCGGGCCCTTCGACTGCGAGTTCCTTCCGGTCAACCACTCCATCCCGGACGCGCTGGCCGTCGCCGTCCGCACTCCTGCCGGACTGGTCGTCCACACCGGCGACTTCAAGATGGACCAGCTTCCGATGGACGGCCGCCTCACCGACCTGCGTGCCTTCGCACGCCTCGGCGAGGAGGGCATCGACCTGCTGCTCTGCGACTCCACGAACGCCGAAGTGCCCGGGTTCGTGCCGCCCGAGCGCGACATCTCCGGAGTGCTGCGGCAGGTCTTCGCGAGCGCGCAGAAGCGCATCATCGTCGCGAGCTTCGCCAGCCATGTGCACCGAATCCAGCAGATCCTGGACGCCGCCTACGAGTACGGACGACGCGTCGCCTTCGTCGGCCGCTCGATGGTGCGCAACATGGGCATCGCCCGCGACCTCGGCTACCTCAAGGTGCCTGCCGGCCTCGTCGTCGACGTCAAGACGCTGGACGACCTGCCGGACGACGAGGTGGTGCTGGTGTGCACCGGCTCCCAGGGAGAACCGATGGCGGCCCTCTCCCGCATGGCCAACCGGGACCACCAGATCCGGATCGTCCAGGGCGACACCGTGATCCTGGCCTCGTCCCTGATCCCCGGCAACGAGAACGCGGTCTACCGCGTCATCAACGGCCTTACGCGCTGGGGCGCGAACGTGGTGCACAAGGGCAACGCCAAAGTCCACGTCTCCGGCCACGCATCGGCGGGCGAGCTGCTGTACTTCTACAACATCTGCCAGCCCAAGAACCTGATGCCGGTGCACGGCGAGTGGCGACACCTGCGCGCCAACGCAGAGTTGGGCGCCCAGACCGGAGTGCCCCGCGACCGCGTCGTGATCGCCGAGGACGGCGTGACGGTCGACCTCGTCGACGGCAAGGCCAAGATCTCCGGCAAGGTCCAGGCGGGCTACGTGTACGTCGACGGGCTTTCGGTCGGCGACGTCACGGAGTCCTCGCTCAAGGACCGCCGCATCCTCGGCGACGAGGGCATCATCTCCGTCTTCGTCGTCGTCGACAGCAGCACGGGCAAGACCGTCGGCGGACCGCAGATCCAGTCGCGCGGCTCCGGAATCGACGACGCCGACTTCGCCGACGTCGTCCCCAAGATCGACGAAGTCCTGGCCAGATCGGCCCAGGACGGCATCGCCGAGACCCACCAACTCCAGCAACTGGTACGCCGTACCGTCGGCAAGTGGGTCTCCGACACCTACCGCCGGCGCCCGATGATCCTCCCCGTGGTGGTCGAGGTCTGACCCCCAACTGGCAGCGGGGCGCCCGGATTTGCGTCCAGGCACCCCGCTCCAGTACGTTTACATCTCCACCACGACGGGAACGCCGGGCGGCTGAGCCTGGCGGGTCGTCATGTTCCCGGCGCCT
>Ga0164243_10001528_pt1 | contig 39222 bp, 33 predicted proteins | sample OricompcompostOP_FD_108781 | JGI IMG/M metagenome (GOLD analysis project Ga0164243, IMG submission 108781) | Organic Plus compost microbial communities from Emeryville, California, USA - Original compost - Organic plus compost (OP) | ecosystem: Engineered > Solid waste > Mixed feedstock >... | reverse complement strand
GGTCGGAGGCCTGCCGCTCCGGCCGCGGAGCCGGCTCCGGGCCGAGCGCCTTGGCGACCTGCGTCTGCTCCTCCACCGGTTCCGGCTTGCGCTTCACCGGTGCGGTGGTGGCCTGACCGCGGATGCGCTCGGGACGGCTGGGCACCGGACGGGTCGACTCGACGGGCCGCGCCTGCGGGCGTTCCGGCTTCTTCGCGGCAGGCTGGACGCGCGTGCGCTCGGCGTCGACGGGCTCTGCGACGGCGGTGCGGCGCGGTGGCAGATCCATGGACCGCTCCGCGCGACGGGGCTCCGGCGCCATGGGACGCGCGCTCACGCGCACCGGCTCCTTCTTCTCGCGCACCCGCTCGATGAACTCGGTGGGCCGTTCGGCGGCCTCTTTCCGCGCCGCGGCGATCTGCGCGACCTTGCTCGGCACGCCCGACTCGACGACCCGTTGCTCCTCGTTCAGCGACCGCATCCGCGTCGCCTGCGCGGTGAGCGCGACGCGTTCGAGCAACACCTCGCCACCGAACAGATTCTGCAGGTTGTCCCGCAGCGACGCGATTTCCGCGCGCAGGGCGTCCAGCTCGCTGCGCGATTCGGCCTCGACCCGCTGCCGCGTCTCGGCCTCGACCTCCAGCTCGAACTCGCGCCGCGCGGCGATCTCCCGCTCCAGCTCGAGCTCGTAGACCTCCTGCGCCTGCGCGACGACCTCTTCGGTGGTGGTGGCCTGACGGCGGTAGCGCACCGCGAGGAACGCACCGATCAGCGCGGCCCACAGCGCCGCGACGATGCCGAGACGCATGTACCGCACGTCGTCCGCGAGCACAAGCGGGATCGTGGCCGCGACCACGAGCGCCAGGCCGATGAGAAACCACGGCCTGCCCATGACGCGGCCGCGCGTCTCGTCAACCTCGCCACCCATGAGCAACACCGTACCCGCTAGTTATCCGTCTGAGACCTAGTTGGTACTTCGAGCGGTCGGTTCGCATCGTTAACCGGTCGGGTGATGATCGGGGTCACTCTCGTCGTCGTCCGGTGTGCGGCAGCAGTGCTCCAGCCACAGCGCCGCCGCGATCAACGCCGCCGCGCACACCACCCCGATGACCACGCTGCGCAGGTCGCTCGTCGCCGTGGTGACCTCCGGAACGCGCGGTACCAGCGCCCCCGCGATCCCGGCCCACGCACCGAGCATGATCGCGCCGAGCAGCGACGAGGCCTTGGCGAGCGCGACCGTGCGCGCCGCGGACACCGCGTTGACCACCCGGCGCGAGCGGGCCCGCGAACGCATCGAGAACGCCAGTGCGACCTCGATCACGGCGAGCACGAGCAGCGAGACGCCCGCCAACCGCGGCAGCCGGGGCAGGTCGCCGTAGGCCAGCGCGAACAGCAGGTATGCGATCACGAGCCCGACCAGCCCGGCGATCACCAGCTCACGGGGCCGGGTGAAGTGCATGCCGCCACGGTACCGAGACGTCCGTGCGACAGTTGACTCTCCAGCCACTGGAGGGTTGAGCATGAGTCGCGTGGACGGGATGTTCGGCATCGGGGAGCTGAGCCGGCGCACCGGGTTGCCGGTGAAAACGATCCGGTTCTACTCCGACGAGGGTCTGCTCCCGCCCACCGACCGCACGAGCTCCGGCTACCGGCTCTACGACACGGCGGCCATGGCGCGGCTCGAACTGATCAGGACCCTGCGCGAGCTGGGTCTCGGGCTGACGGAGGTGGCGGCGGTGCTCGCCGAGGAGACCACGGTCTCCCAGCTGGCCCGTCGGCACATCGACGCGCTCGACGAGCAGATCCGCCGGTTGCGCCTGCGGCGAGCGGTGCTGCGCGCGGTCGTGAAGCGGAAATCCGAACCGGAGGAAGTGAAACTGATGAACAAACTCGCCTCGATGTCCGACGAGGAGCGGGCCCGGCTGGTCGACGAGTTCTGGACCGAGGTGACCGAGGGCCTGGACGTGGACCGCGAGTTCTACGCGCGGATGAGCTCGGCCAAGCCGCAGCTGCCGGACGACCCGTCGCCGGACCAGCTGGAAGCCTGGATCGAGTTCGCCGAGCTGATCCAGGACCCGGGTTTCCGCGCGGCCATCCGCACGATGGGCGAGGGCCACGCGGCTGCCCGGTCGGCAGGCGGCGACCCCGTTCCCCCGCAGGAGGATTGGGCCACGTGGAGCGAACGGGCCCAGTCCGCGCTGGACGACGGGCTCGCCCCGGGGTCGCCGGAGGGCCGCGCACTGGCCGACGAGGTCGCCCGCGCGTGGGCGACCAGCGGGCAGGACCCCGCCGACCGGGCGTTCCGGGCCGAGGTGGCCGACCGGATCGCAGCCGGAACGGACCGGCGCGCCGAACGCTACTGGCAACTCCTGGCGACGATCAACGGCTGGGCTCCGATTCCGACGCGGGTGCCCGCGGTGGAGTGGCTGACCGCCGCCCTGCGCGCATGAGGGGCAGCGAGGAGCCCCGGGGCCATCCCGCCGCCTGACGGTCCTCGTTGCCGGGTGCCGACTCAGCGCGGGAAGGGCTGCAGCAGGTGCACCGAAGCCCGGTCCGACTCCGGCCGCGCCGTCAGCAGATCCCGCACCGGGCCGTGGCCGGGCAGCACCGCGTCCGGGTCGATTTCCAGCCACGGGATCAGCACGCTGGCCCGCTCCGGGGTTCCCGGGTGCGGCAACAGCAACTCCGGATCGTCGGACCGGACGTCGTCCACCGTCACGATGTCGACGTCCAGCGTGCGCGGGCCCCAACGGACCTCCCGCACCCGGCCCGCCCGCTGCTCCAGTTCCTGGCCCGCCCTCAGCCACGCCCACGCGTCCCGCCCGGGATCGTCCACGATGCACACCGCGTTGAGGAAAGCGGGCTGGTCGGTCACACCCCACGGCTCGGTTTCGTACACACTGGACACCGCGACCACCGCCGGGCCGAACGCGTCCACCACCGAACGCAGGTACCCCAGACGATCGCCCAGGTTGGAGCCCAGCGACAGCACCGCCCTCACGAGCGCTCCCGGTGCACGGTGACCGCCACGTCGGCGAAGTCGAGCGGAATCGGCGCCGACGGCTTGTGCACCGTCACCTCGACCGCCGACAAGCGCTGGTCCTTCAGCACCTCGTCCGCGATCCTGCCCGCGACGCTCTCGATCAGGTCGTACGGCTGGCCACCGACGATGCCGGCGGCCAGCTGCGCCAGCTCGCCGTAGTGCAACGTCTCCCGCAGGTCGTCCGACGCGGCCGCGGGCGACAGGTCCAGCCACGCGACGATGTCCACGACGAACTCCTGCCCATCGCGCTTCTCGTGCTCGAACACCCCGTGCCGCCCGAAGACCCGCAAACCGGTGAGCGTGATCCGGTCAGCCACGTCCGCGCCTCCACGCCGCCGCCACCGCGACCGCGTCCAGCGACGCACCCACGTTGTGCACCCGCACACCCCACGCGCCCTTGACCGCGGCGATCGCCGAGATCGCCGCCGTGGCGTCCTCCCGGCCCGCGGGCGGGCGCGGTTCACCGCCCGAAGCCAGCAGCGTGCCGAGAAAGCGTTTGCGGGAAGCGCCCACCAGCACCGGGAAACCCATGTCCAAGAACACGTCCAACCGGTTCAGCAGCGCCCAGTCGTGCTCACCGCGCTTGGCGAACCCCAGCCCGGGATCGAGGATGACCTTGTCCTCCGCGACACCGGCCGCGAGCGCCGCGTCGACGCGCGCCCGCAGCTCGTCGCGCACATCGGCGACCACGTCGTCGTAGGTGGCGAGCGCGTTCATGTCCTTGCTGTGCCCCCGCCAGTGCATCAGCACCCACGGCGCCCGGCTCGTGGCCGCCACCTTCGCCATGTCCGGGTCGGCCAGACCGCCGGACACGTCGTTGATGATCTCCGCCCCCGCGTCGAGCGCCGCCTCGGCGACCGCCGCGCGCGTGGTGTCCACCGACAACCGCAGGCCATCCGCCGCCAGCGTGCGCACCACCGGCAGCACCCGGGCGATCTCGGTCTCCGCGTCGACCCGCGACGAACCCGGCCGCGTCGACTCGCCACCGACGTCGATGATGTCCGCGCCGCGCTTCCACATCTCGTGCGCGTGCGCCAGCGCCGCATCCATGTCGAGGTACCGCCCGCCGTCGGAGAACGAATCCGGCGTGACGTTCAGGACGCCCATCACCAGACAGCGGTCCGGCACCTCGGTGGTCACCGGCGGCCCTTGATCAACTGCAGTGCCTCCGCCCGGGAGGTCGCCGACGTCTGCATCATGCCGCGCACCGCCGAGGTCATGGTGCGCGCGCCCGCCTTGCGGATACCGCGCATCGACATGCACAGGTGCTCGGCCTCGACCACCACGATCACGCCACGCGGTTCGAGCTTGCGCACGATCGCGTCGGCGATCTGCGATGTCATCCGCTCCTGCACCTGTGGGCGCTTCGCGTAGAGGTCGACCAGCCGCGCCAGCTTCGACAGGCCGGTGACCTTGCCGCGGTTGTTCGGGATGTACCCGACGTGCGCCACCCCGTGGAACGGCACGAGGTGGTGTTCGCACGTGCTGTACAGCGGGATGTCGGTGACCAGCACGAGCTCTTCGTGCGACTCGTCGAAGGTGCGGTCCAGCACCTCCGCCGGATCGGTGTAGAGCCCGGCGAACATCTCCTGATAAGCCCGAGCGACCCGGGCCGGAGTGTCGCGCAGACCCTCCCGGTCCGGGTTCTCGCCCACGGCCTCGAGCAGCTCGCGCACCGCCTTTTCGGCGCGCGCCTGGTCGAAGACCGGCCCCTCCTCGGGCGTCAGCTCACTGTCGATCGTGACCGTCCTGCTCGTCGGGATTCCGCCGGTGCTGGCCCTGACCCTCCTCGGCGCCGGGCCACTCACCCTGCCGCTGCTGCTCGCCCGGGTTCGGGCGCCACGGCGCCTGACCACCCGGCTGGGTCGCCGGGGTCCAGCCCGGAGGCGCACCGTAGTTCGGTGGGCCGGACTGGTTGCCGCCGCCGTGCGGCTGCGGCCACTGACCGGTGCCGTTCGGACCGTACGGGCGGCCGCCGTTGGTCGGCGGGTGGTTCCCGCCAGGCGACGGCGGAGCGTACGGGTTCGCCGGCGGCTCCGGCTGGCTGTACGGCGGGCCACCGGGCAGGTCGCCGCCACCCGGCGCGGTGCCGACCGGGGCCGGGACCTGGCGCGGCGACGGCTGCTTCTCCGGCGGGGGCCACGGCTCGCCGCGCTCCATCGCCAGCTCGCCCGGCGTCTTGATCGGCGGCTTGTCCGAGGGAGTGCGCTCACCGAACTCGTTGAAGACGGTGATGTGCGGCCGCTTCTCGACCGTGGCGAAGATCCGCGCGAGGTCCTTGCGGCTCAGCGTCTCCTTCTCCAGCAACTCCAGCACGAGGTCGTCGAGCACGTCGCGGTAGGTGTTGAGCACCTCCCACGCCTCGGTGTGCGCGGTCTCGATGAGCTTGCGGACCTCTTCGTCGATCTCGTGCGCGACCTCGAGCGAGTAGTCCGCCTGCCGCCCCGCGGAGCGGCCCAGGAACGGGTCGCCCTGGTCCTGGCCGTACTTCACGGCGCCGAGCCGGGCGCTCATGCCGTACTCCATCACCATCGCCTTGGCGATCTTGGTGGCCTGCTCGATGTCGGAAGACGCACCGGTGGTCGGCTCGTGGAAGACCAGCTCCTCCGCGGTGCGGCCACCCATCGCGAACACCAGCCGCGCGATCATCTCGGAGCGGGTCATCAGCTGCTTGTCGTCCTCGGGGACGACGAGCGCGTGCCCACCGGTGCGGCCGCGCGGCAGGATCGTCAGCTTGTACACCGGCTCCAGGTCCGGCATGGCCCACGCCGCGAGCGCGTGACCGCCCTCGTGGTAGGCGGTGATCTTCTTCTCCTGCTCGGAGATGATCCGGCTCTTGCGGGCAGGCCCGCCCACGACCCGGTCGACCGATTCCTCCAGCGCGGCGTCGGTGATGACGTGCCCGTTCTGGCGAGCGGTGAGCAGCGCGGCCTCGTTGATGACGTTGGCCAGGTCGGCACCGGACATGCCCACGGTGCGCTTGGCGAGCGCGTTGATGTCGACGCCCTGCGCGAGCGGCTTGCCCTTCGAGTGCACCTCGAGGATGGCGCGGCGGCCGGCCAGATCCGGCGCGGACACGGGGATCTGCCGGTCGAACCGGCCCGGACGCAGCAGCGCCGGGTCGAGGATGTCCGGCCGGTTGGTGGCCGCGATCAGGATGATGCCGCCGCGCGAGTCGAAGCCGTCCATCTCGACCAGCAGCTGGTTGAGGGTCTGCTCGCGCTCGTCGTGCCCACCGCCGAGGCCCGCGCCGCGCTGGCGGCCGACCGCGTCGATCTCGTCGACGAAGATGATGCACGGGGCGTTCTGCTTGGCCTGCTCGAACAGGTCGCGCACACGGGAGGCACCGACACCGACGAACATCTCGACGAAGTCGGAACCGGAGATCGTGTAGAACGGCACGGCCGCCTCGCCCGCGACGGCACGCGCGAGCAGCGTCTTACCGGTGCCGGGCGGGCCGTAGAGCAGCACACCCTTGGGGATCTTCGCGCCCAGCGCCTGGTAGCGGGCCGGGTTCTGCAGGAAGTCCTTGATCTCGTAGAGCTCTTCGACGGCCTCGTCAGCGCCAGCGACGTCGGCGAAGGTCGTCTTCGGCATGTCCTTGTTCAGCTGCTTGGCCTTGGACTTGCCGAAGTTGAGGACACGGTTGCCGCCGCCCTGCGCGTTGTTCATCATCCACATCAGCAGCAGGAGCAGCAGGCCGAGTGGGATGATGTAGTACAGGATCTGCGTGAAGAAACCCTGCTGCGTGACCGTCGTGCTGAACTTGATGTTCGGCTTTTCGGCCAGGCTGGTGTAGATCTGCCCGGTCGCACCGCCGGGGAACGACGTGATGACCTGGTCGACCTGCTGGCCGTCGACGTCGATCTTGTTGTTGAGCTGCAGCTTGAGCTGCTGCTCCTTGTCCTCCAGGTTGGCCTCCTTGACGTTGCCCGAATCGATCTGGGCAATCGCCTGTGAGGTGGGGACCTGGGTGTACCCACGATCGCTGTCGAAGAGGGTGTTGACCGCCAGGACGATCAACACAACCGCGACCAACCACAGCAGCGGGTTCCTGAGCAGGCGCTTCCGGTCCATATGCCTCGGCCGTTCGGCCTCGACCCTCCCTGGCTAGGCGGTAGATGTCACATCCGCCGTCACGGTGTAGACAACAACTTGCGGCGTGCGAGGAACACCCCGTCCACCCAGGGTACAGTCCGGCCGACATGGGCACCTGCACGAGTCTCAAGCAGGTCAACGGCCGGTGGCGCGGTGTGGTTCCCCGCGCCGCCGCACGTCAGAAGCCGGGGTCCGAGGAGACGCTCGCCACCATCTCCGCGAGCCTCGTGCGCAGGGTTTTCGCATCGGCCGCGGCCACCGTGACCCACTCCCGCCCATCGGCGCCCGGCCGGGACAGGCTCAGGTACCGACCGGTGGCGGTGTCGAACCAGCCCAGCACCGGTGACCTGCGACGACCCGACACGTCGGACCGGCTGTTGGCGGCCAGTTGACCTCCGCGCAGCCGCGGCTGACCCGCCAGCCGGGCGTACGCCTCGCGCGGATCGGACGGCGCGTCGCTCAGCGACCTGCGCTTCGGCCGGGTCTCGGCGCCCACCGGAACGACCGCGCGCGCGGGCGGGATGCGCAGCGCCTCGTCGACGGGCAGTGTGATGGAAGCCTCGGTGCCGCGCGCGCCCTGCGGCAGCAGGTCGACCACCACCGAGGCCAGGCCCTCGGCGAACGCGGGCCGGATCCAGATGCCGTCGGAGTCCTGGATGGCCACCACGCCCAGCTCACCGTCACTGGCGGCGAGGATCGACACCGGCGGGACCTGGAAGTCGGGGATGTGCACCGCGTCGATGGTGGTGGTGCCCTGCGACAGCACCCGCAGCCAGTCCTCGAACCGGGGCTCCAGCCGCCCGTAGTGGTCGCGGACGCCGCGGGCCTTCAGCTCGTCGTGCGCGCGCTGCCGCAGCGCCGAGCGCTCGTCCATGGTGGCGCCGTGCGAACGCACCTGCAGCGGGTAGGGCAGTTCGCCGATACCCGCGGCCTCCCACAGGAAGTCGAAGGTCATCGGCGTGAAGAACTCGGCGCCGGTCACCAGGCACCTCCCGGCGTCAGGTTCACACCTGCCGCGTTCGCCAGCATCTCGCCGAGCCGGTGGCGCAGCGTAGCCGCGTCGGCGGGCGCGATGGTGATCCAGTCCCGGCCGTCGTGGCCCCGGCTGGCCTGCGTGAAGTATCGGCCACCGTCGGTGTCGAACCAGCTCAGCACCGGTGGGCGGGATTTGCCGCCGCCGCGCAGCCGCGCGTTGGCGCCGATCTGCCCGCCCCGCAGGCGCGGCTGGGCCTGCAGCCGCGCGAGCGCCTTGCGGTCGTCGTCCGCGCTCGTGCGAGCCCCGCCCGGGGTGCGGCGCTGCAGGAAGTCCGCGCCGGTGGCGGTGAGCAGCTGCTCGAGCGGCACGGTGATCGACTTCTCGTCGCCCCGCCGCGCCGGGGGCAGCAGCGACACGATGGCGCTGGCGAGGCCGTCCGGCGGGATCGGCTGGAAGTGGAAACCCCGCTCGTCGTGCACGGCCAGCAGACCGCGCCCGGCGAGGGCGGCGGCCACGGCGAGCAGCGGCCGCGAGTCGGGCGCGGTGATGTGGACGGTGTCCAGGCTGGTCTCCGCGCCTGAGAGGACCTCGAAGAACTCCTCGATGTGCGGCGCCGGACGGCTCCCCTCGACCACGCCGCGCGGGGCCAGCCGGTCGAGGGTCTGCCGCCGCAGGGCGGCGCGCTCGTCCATGGTCACCCCGTGCGAGCGCACCTCCAGCGGGTACGGCAGTTCACCGGCTCCGAACGACTCCCAGAGGAAGTCCAGTTCCAGCGGAGTGAGCAGCTCCGCTCGCACCATCGAGTCCCTCTTTCCGGGTTCGCGCGTGTATGCGCAGGGTCAGCGGTCGTCCTCGTCGTTCCACGCACCGATGACCGGTGGCGCCGTCGCCACGTTGGCACCGAACGCCTCGTCGGGATCGGCCTCGACGAGGAAGGAGGCGCGGGTGTGCTCCTCGTCCTCGGTGCCGTGCGCGCCACCGGCGCCCATGCCACCGCCCATACCGCCCGCGGGCGGCGGAGTGGACGAGCCACCGATGGTGCCACCAGTGCTCATCGGGGTCTGCGGGGCCTGCTGCGGCTGGGCGTGCGACGACTGGTCGGAGCTCGCGGCCGTTCCGTCGGAACGCTGCTCCTTGGCGCCGGACCGGTTGCCCCGGCCCAGAGCGGCCTTTCCTGCCGCAGCGGCCAGACCCGCGCCGCCGAGACCGGCCGCGGCACCCAGCGCGGCGGACCCGCCCCCGCTGGACGCGACGGCTGCGGCGGACTGCCCCGCGCCCGCGACCGCACCGGGTGCGGGGGCGGGCGCGGCGGGCGGCGCGCCCGGCGTGAAGTCGGCTGCGCCACTGCCCGGGACACCGGTGGAGACGCCGCCGACCGGGCCGGCGCCCGTGCTGCTGATCCCGCCGGGAGCCGCGCCCGGGGCGGCACCGACCGACTGCGCACCAGTGGCGCCGATGCGACCGTCGGCGGGCAGCCCCAGCGATTCCGGGCCGAAGCTCGGCGTGCCGCCGTCCACCTCGGCCATCGCCTGGGTGTAGGCGTTGAAGTACTGCACCTGCTGGGCGTGCACGGCGCGCGCCTCGTCGGACTGCTGCTTCATGTCCGCGACCATCGCCGCGGGCCCACCCGCGAGCATCGTCGCGGTCTGCTTGGCCGGGTCGAACTCCTTCGGCGCGGGCATCTTCTTGACCTCGGCCGCCGCGGTGGCCTGCTGCGCCATGCGGGTGGACATGGTGTGCGCCGCGTCGCCGGCGTGCTTGCTGGAGTTGGCGATGCCGACCAGAGCACCCTGCGCGGACCCGGCCCCCTGGCCGACCCACGCGTTGCCCAGCTCGGTGATCGCGTTGTACAGGTCGTCGGCCGCCTGGTGCAGGTTGTCGCCGTGGGACTTCCAGTGCCGTCCGGTGGCCTCGGCGGTGGCCGGGTCGTTGTTCTGGGTGGCCGCGAGGTAGAGCTGCGTGCTCTCCTGCGAAGCCCAGTTCGGGGGGCTGGCGATGGCCCGGTCGCCGCCGTAGGTGAACCCGCCCGCGCTGTGGCGGGCCTGCTGCACGAGCGCCGCCGCCTCGCCGTTGTCGCCCAGCTGGACGGTCCCGCCTCGGTGACCGCTGTTCGGAAAGGTCATCGTCTGCGTCCCCCGGATCAGACCTGGCGCCCGGACGCCAGGGCGTCCTGCGCGTCCTGCTCGATCTTGTCGTAGTGGCTCATCGCGGCGAGGATCGCGTCCTCGGCCTGCTGGTACTGCTGGTAGAGGTTGCGCAGTGCGGCGACGTAGGACTCGCCACCCCCGTCGGCGCGCTGCACGAACTTGGCGGCGATCGCGTTGCCGACCGGGTTGTTGCCGAGTCTGGGCGCCTCGCTAAGCGAACCGGCGTTGGTGAGCAGGTTCTCCACCTGGTCCTTGCCGAGCCGGATCTTCTTCAGCACCGTCTGCGCCGCGTCCGGGTCGACCCCCAGCTGCCCGTTGACAGCGGCGTTCCGGAACGCTGCCGCGTCCGCGTAGCTCCCCATCAGTTCTCCTACCCTGTCCGTACCGCTGCCCCTACCGCAGCGGTGCGTCACCCTCGTTCGCACAGGTTAACGCACTCAACCGACGGTTATGACGCGTTCCGGCGCGATCCGGTTCGGCTTGTCCGCGCTCTCACGGAGCGTGTTCAGCCCGTGGTCAGGCCCCGTACACCTTCGGCTCAAGCGTGCCGATGTAGGGCAGATCCCGGTAGCGCTCCGCGTAGTCCAGGCCGTAACCGACGACGAACTCGTTGGGGATGTCGAACCCGACGTAGCGCACCGGCACGTCCACCTTGACCGCGTCCGGCTTGCGCAGCAGCGTGACGACCTCCAGCGAGGCCGGGTTGCGGCTGGCCAGGTTCTTCAGCAGCCAGGACAGCGTCAGACCGGAGTCGACGATGTCCTCGACGATCAGCACGTGCCGCCCGGTGATGTCGCGGTCGAGGTCCTTGAGGATCCGCACCACGCCCGAGGACGAGGTCGAGGAGCCGTACGAGGAGACGGCCATGAACTCCAGCTGCGCGGGCATCGGCAGCGAGCGGGCGAAGTCGGTCATGAACATGACGGCGCCCTTGAGCACCCCGACCAGCAGGAGGTCGCCCGCGGAGGTCTCCCGCTCGTAGTCCGCGGCGATCTGCTTGGCGAGCTCGGTGACTTTGTCGCCGATCTGCTGCTCGGTGATGAGGACGGAGGCGATCTCGCCTTCGTACACGGGTCAGTCCCCTCCCGTTTCCGGTGAATTCACGGCAAGCCTGCCACGTGCCCGGGTCACCACCAAGCCGCCGGGTAGCCAAACGCCGCCCTGTCCGCGCCAGCGTCCGACCAGGTCGTCGACCGCGCGCAGGTGCGAATCGGACAGGTCGCGCGCGCCCGCGCCCGCGAGCCAGGCGCGCAGGATCCTCCGCCGGAGGGAGGCGGGAAGCGGGTGGAGGGCCTCGACGGCCGGTTCGCAGTGCCGCGCGAGGAAGTCGTCGGCGAGCGCGTCGAGCGCCTCGGAATCCTCCCTGAGCTGGGCGGCTGTGCGCGCGAGAGCCGCCGCGACCCCACCCTGCAGCACGTCTTCCAGCAGGGGCAGCACCTCGGCGCGCAGGCGAGCGCGGGTGTACCGCGGATCGCTGTTGTGCGGGTCCTCCCACGGGGTCAGGCCGAGCGCGCGGCAGGCCGCCCTGGTCGTCTCGCGGGGGATGTCGAGGAGTGGCCTACCCCACGGGAGATCCAGCGCACGCATGCCGGAGATCGAGCGGGGACCGGAGCCGCGGCCGAGCCCGAGCAGCACCGTCTCGGCCTGGTCGTCGCGCGTGTGGCCGAGCAGGACGATGCCGCGGCGGTGCGCGCGCAGCGCCGCGTACCGCGCGTTGCGGGCCGCCGCCTCCGTTCCGCCTGGGCCCGCGACCTCCACGGTGAGCACCTCGGCCGAGTCGACGCCGAGTTTGCGGGCCACCTCCGCGGCCCGCTCGGCGACCTCGGTGGACCCCTCCTGGAGACCGTGGTCGACCACCAGCGCACGCACCGGAACCCCGAGCTTGCGGCCGGTGAACACCGCGCCCTCGGTGAGCGCGAGCGAGTCCGCACCGCCGGACACCGCGACGTCGACGGCGGGCTGGTGCCCGCTGCGGACGAGCAGGTCGCGCACCGCGCGGCGGATCGCCGCCACCGCGGGGTGCGGGCCGGTCACGGGTGGACGCGCCGCACCCAAGCCTCGGGCTCGGCGATCTCGGCCCGGGTCGGCAGCGTGTTCGGAGAGGTCCAGACCGCGTTGAAACCGGCCATCCCGACCCGGCCGACCACGTGCCGGGTGAACGCGGCGCCCTGCGCGTACTGGCGGATCTTGGCGTCGACGCCGAGCAACGTCCGCAGCACGCGGTCCAGCGGCCCACCACCCTTGCGGCGGTCGGTGAAGCGCGCGCGGATCGTCTCGACCGTGGGCACCACGCTCGGCCCGACCGCGTCCATGACGTAGTCGGCGTGCCCTTCGAGCAGGGTGGACAGCGCGAGCAGCCGGTCGAACACCGCGCGCTGTTCCGGGGAGCGCAGCAGCTGCCCGACCGCGACGACGCCGTCGGCCTTGGCGCGCTTCACCTCGCGCAGCGCGTCCGGCAGCCTGCTGAGCAGGTCACCGACGCCCTCGTCGTCGGCGAGGCCGCCGACCAGCCGCTCGACCTCGTCGGCGAAGTAGTCGCGCAGCCAGTCGACCGACGTGAACTGCAGCCGGTGGGTGCTCTCGTGCAGACACACCCACATCCGGAAATCGCGTCCGGGCACGCGCAGCGCCTGCTGCGCGGTGACCACGTTGGGCGCCACCAGCAGCAGCCGCCCGCGCTGGTCCGGGCCGCCGAACGGGTCGTACTGACCGAGCACGCGCGAGGCGAGGAACGCCAGCACCACCCCGGTCTGCACACCGGCGCTGCCCGCGAGCACCGGCGCGAGCTTGCCCGCCGGGTTGGGCGGCAACGCCTTCGCGGTGAGCGCGTCGAGCCCGGACGCGGCCGAGCGGACCCAGCCGGGCCGATCCACGACGTCACCGGGCAGCAGCGGCAGGCCGTCCCCGAGGCCGGTCAACTCGCGCACGTGGGCCTCGGCCTCGGTGGTCAGGTCGCGCAACTCGGACACGGCCAGTTCGGCCTCCTCGCGGGAGACCACCGGCCCGCCCCTGGCGAGGTAGGCGCCCGTGGACGCCGCTCGTGACCAGTCCACGACCGGCCTGGTCGCAACCTCGCTCATGGTGTCCACCTTCCCGGGTTCAGCGGCAGCCGCAACCCCTCAGCGCGGTCGCGACAACGTCCAGTGCGGCGCGGGCGGGTTCCTGGTCGGATCCGTTCGACATCAACGCGAACACCAGAACCCGCCCGTCCTCGTCGAGCACTACCCCTGCCAACGTGTTGACGCCGGACAGAGTGCCCGTCTTGGCGCGGACCCATCCCTTGCCCGCCTCGGAACCGGGCTTGTCGTAGCGGTTGTCCAGGGTGCCGCTACCGCCCGCGACCGGGAGGCCCGCGAGCATCGGGCGCAGCTTCGCCGTGCGCGGATCACCGCCGTCCGGTCCCGCGGCGACCGCGAGTACCTGGGCGAGCAGCCGCGCCGGGACCTTGTTCTGCGGGGACAGCCCGCTGTTGTCGCTGAGACTCACCTGTGAGACGTCGAACCCGTTGCGGGACAGCACCGACAGCGTCGCCTGGGCGGCGCCGGCGAACGACGGCTCGGCGCCGGTCGCGGTGGCGGTGAGCCGTCCGATCGCGTCGGCGAGCGTGTTGTCGGACGCCTCCAGCGCGTGCGCGGCGAGCTCGCTCAGCGGGGCCGACTTGACCTCGCCGAGCACGGTCGCGTCCTGCGGCGCGCTGCCGGTGCCCGCGGCGGTGGCGCCGAGGCGGTTGGCGAAGGTCTGCAACACGGTGTTGGCGGGCTGCGGCACGCGCTCGGAGTGGTCGTTGGTGGGGTCGGTGAGCCCGCCGTCGAGCATCACCGGCGTCATCGCGGCGGTGTAGAGCGGTGCGTCGTCGGGTGCCCAGCCGGGCGCGGTCTGCGCGCCGGTCCACGCCGAGGTGTCGATGCGCACCTTCGCGATCGCGCCGCCGCTGGCCTGTTCGACCTGCTCGACGAGGTCGTCGAGGTGCGCGGCACCGGCGTACACCGACTGCTGGCCGCGCGGCAGTGACGACAGCGTGATGTCGCCGCCCGCGACGATCACCGCGGTGTCCGGCGACTCGCCCTGCACCACCTTCGTGCTCAGCTGCGTGCCGTGGTCGACGGCCAGCAGTGCGGCCGCGACCGTGAGCAGTTTCGTGGCCGAGGCCGGGGTGAGCAACTGCCCCGAGTTGCGGTCCCACAGCATCTGGCCGCTGGCCGGGTCGACCACGGTGCCGGTCAGCGTGCCCAGCGCGGGACTGGCCGCGGGCCCGGCCAGCGCCGCGGACACCCCCGCCGGGGTCGGCGCGGGCGCCGACGCGCTCGGCGCCTTGAGCGAAAGGGCCACCGGGACCGGGTCGGGAGCGTCGGCCGTCGGTTTGTTCGGTGCCCACGGCAACCCGAGGCGGTTGGACACGTACGGCGTGGCCAGCGCCGCGCCGACCGCGATCACCACGATCACCGCGGCCACGCCGGTGAGGACCGCGCGCTTGCGGCTGCGCTTCGGTTTCGGCTCGGCCTGCGGTCCGGCGGGCGGCGGCTCCTCACCGGAGGACGCCTGCGCCGGGTGGACTTCACCGGTGGGCTCGACCCGCATCGGTTGCACGAGCGGCACCCCGGCGGGCCGTACCTCCTGCGGCCGCTGCGGTGGCGTTGGTGGCTGCTCGGGCTGCTGCCGTTGCTCGGGCTCGGGGCGGGGAACCGGGCGCGGCTCGGTGACCTGCTCCGACGCCGGCACCTGCCGCAGGTCGATCACCTGGGTGCTCTCGGCGTCCGGCTCGGCGGGCTTCGCGGCGGGAATGAACTGCGTCCGCTCGGCGTCGGCTTCGGCCGGTTCCGGTGCGGGTACGAACAGCGTGGGCGAGTCGGGCAGGGACACCCGGTCCGGCACCGGCCGGTGGCCGGACGCCCCGCCGGCGGGCTTCTCCTCGGCGGAGACGTCCGCATCCTCGGACGGCCACTCCGGCTCGTCGTTGCTCGGCACGCACCCCTCCTCCAGACTTGCGACACGCCGCGGGCAAACTCACTGTTGTCAAGACGACATCGGTGCGACTTCCCAACGGCGCGTGGTCCACACTAGTGAGAACAAGTTAGCGATACCGTAAGCCGCCGTTCCGGGCGGGAAAAGACGAGGTCAGCGAGGAAGCCGTGGAGTTCGACGCCACGATCGAAATCCCCAAGGGGGAGCGCAACAAGTACGAGGTGGACCACAAGACGGGCCGGATCCGCCTGGACCGGACCCTGTTCACGGCCACCCAGTACCCGGCCGACTACGGCTTCATCGACGAGACCCTGGGACAGGACGGCGACCCGCTCGACGTGCTGGTTCTGGTGCAGGAGCCGACGTTCCCGGGCTGCCTGATCCGTTGCCGCGCGATCGGCATGTTCCGGATGACGGACGAGAAGGGCCCGGACGACAAGGTGCTGGCGGTGCCGACGGACGACCCGCGTCTGGAGCACCTGCGCGACATCCACCACCTGAACGAGTTCCACAAGCTCGAGATCGAGCACTTCTTCCAGGTCTACAAGGACCTGGAGCCCGCGAAGAGCGTCGAGGGCTCGAACTGGGTCGGCCGCGCCGAGGCCGAGGCCGAGATCAAGCGCTCCTACCAGCGCGAGCAGGACCGGATCGCGAAGGAGTCCGCCGAGGGCGGCTCGCACCACTGAGCGCCGGTACGCGACAGCGCCCCTTCCCCGCGGGGGAGGGGCGCTTTCGCGTATCCGTCAGGCTCGGTAGCCGGGGATCGGGTAGGCGGCGAGCAGGTCGCGCACCTCGCCGGCGATCGTGGTGATGGCGTCCTCGTCGCCCGCGGCGGCCGCGGCCACCGAGCGGTCGATCCACTCGGCGATCTGCGGCTGGTGCTCCGGGGTGAGGCCGCGCGTGGTGATGGCGGCGGTGCCCAGCCGGATCCCGGACGGGTCGAACGGCTTGCGCGGGTCGAACGGCACCGTGTTGTAGTTCAGCTCGATGCCGGCGCGGTCCAGCGCCTGCGCGGCCGGCTTGCCGCCGATCTGCTTGCTGGTCAGGTCGACCAGGAGCAGGTGGTTGTCGGTGCCGCCGGACACCAGGTCGAAACCGCGCTCGATCAGGGCGTCGGCCAGCGCCTTGGCGTTGGCGACGATCCGGTGGGCGTAGTCGCGGAAGTCGGGCTTGGCCGCCTCGCCCAGCGCGACCGCGATGGCCGCGGTGGTGTGGTTGTGCGGGCCACCCTGCAGACCGGGGAACACCGCCTTGTCGATCGCCTTCGCGTGCTCGGCGTCGCTCATGATCATGGCGCCGCGCGGCCCGCGCAGCGTCTTGTGCGTGGTGGTGGTGATGACCTGAGCGTGGCCGACCGGCGACGGGTGCGCGCCACCGGCCACCAGGCCGGCGATGTGCGCGATGTCGGCGACCAGGACCGCGTCGATCTCCTTGGCGATCTCGGCGAACGCCGGGAAGTCGATGGTGCGCGGGATCGCGGTGCCACCCGCGAAGATCAGCTTGGGCCGGTGCTCCAGCGCCAGGTCGCGCACCTGGTCGAGGTCGACGCGGCCGGTCTCCTTGCGCACGCCGTAGCGCACCGGGTTGAACCACTTACCGGTGGCCGACACCGACCAGCCGTGCGTGAGGTGTCCGCCGTCGGGCAGCGCCATGCCCATCACGGTGTCGCCGGGCTTGGCGAACGCCAGGTAGACCGCGAGGTTCGCGGGCGAGCCGGAGTACGGCTGCACGTTGGCGTGGTCGACGCCGAACACCGACTTGGCGCGCTCGATCGCGATCTGCTCGACCTGGTCGATGACCTGCTGGCCCTCGTAGTAGCGCTTGCCCGCGTAGCCTTCGGAGTACTTGTTCGTGAGGACGGACCCGGTGGCCTCCAGCACCGCCTCGGAGACGTAGTTCTCCGAAGCGATGAGGCGGATCTTCTCCGCCTGGCGGCGCGCCTCGTCCTCGACGAGTCCGGCGATCTGGGGGTCGGCGGCGGCAAGCTCGGGAATGGCTGGCTGGTGCGTCATCTTCACTACTCCTGACACTGGCCGCACCCAGGCGCGCGGTGCAGGCCTCGTCGGTCGCTTCCCGGTGGTGCTCCACCTCTACGGCGCCAGTCGCAAACGGACCCGGCCAGTCTAATCGACCGGTTCGACGCCTTCCGCGTGCCGCTTGGCCAGCTGCTGGTAGATGGCGGCGTTGTGGTCGACCCACCCGCGCGCGGAGTCGGTGAGGGGCACGAACTTCTTCGCCGGGCTGCCCATCGCGATGACCTCCGGCGGCACCTGCGTGCCGGGCGTGACCGTGGAGCCCGCCGCCACCAGCGCCCGCTCACCGACGACGGACTGGTCCAGCACGGTCGAACCGTTGCCGATCAGCGCCTGCTCGCCGACCGTGCAGTCGTGCACCAGGCACATGTGGCCGACGGTCACGTTGCGGCCGATCTCGCACACCCCGGTGTTGACGTGCACGACGGAGTTGTCCTGGATGTTCGCACCCTCCCGGACGATGATCTTGCCGAAGTCGGCCCGGATCACCACCCCGTACCAGACGGAGGCGTCCTTTTCGATGACGACATCGCCGATCAGTGTCGCGGTGGGCGCGATCCAGGCGTCCGGGTGCACGGTGGGGCTGACGCCCTCGAACGAGAACAGAGGCATACCGAAACTCTAGGGCAGACAGAGCGACGCGATCTCTTCACGGAGGGTGGCGAACGGCCGGGGCCGCACCCGCTGCTGCACGACCGCACCCAGCAGGTACGAGGTGAGCGCACGAGCGCGCGCCCGCGGATCGTCCACGTCGACGCCGGCGAGCAGCTCGGTGAGCAGCTCGGTGACCGAGCGCAGCATCGCCTCGATGGCCTCCGGGTGCTCGGCGCGGCTGACGGCGATCCAGTACTCGAACCACAGGAACGCCGAGTTGCTGTCCTTGGCGAAGGTGTCGAGGTAGGACTCGAGCACGGCCCACAGCCGTTCCCGCGGCTCGTCGTAGCGGCCCGCGACCTCGCGCAGGTCCCGCAGGAACTCCGTCACGTGCGCGGCCATCGCGCGGTCGACCAGCACGTCGGTGTCGGAGAAGTAGTAGTGGATGGCGCTCTTGGTGAGCGGGCTCGCGTCGGCGATGGCGCGCGCGGTGCACCCCGCCACCCCGTCGCGCGCGAGCACCCGCCGCGCGGCGTCCACGATCTGCTCCTGCTTGGCGAGCTGGTTCGGCGAGAGCCGCTCGCGCTGCCCCGGCGGGGTCACGGCCACTGCGTTGTCCTCCTGACCGATCAAGGGACGCTCAGCCTACTTGTCAGGACCGGTGTCCTGACCAGGGGCCGCGTCGACGATCCGCACCAGCGCGCTCTCCGGCGGGGTGCGCAGGCTGGCCCGCGCGAAACCGGCTTCGAGCAGCGCCGCCTCGGCCTGCGCCGCGTCGCGGAAGTGCAGGTGCACGGTACCGCGCACGAACACCGACAGCGCGGCGACGAACGCCCGGACCGCGCGGTCGGACGTGGTCAGATGCAGGTCCGAGAGGTACCGCCCGCGGTCGAACCGGCCGAGCACCCGCGCGAAGCGCGCCCAGGTGTCCCGCACGGTGCGCTCGTCGAAGTAGTTGACCAGGCCCTCGGTGACGATCACCAGCCCGCGCGCCGGATCGAGGTCGCAGGCGAGCCGGTCCAGCCCGCCCTCGGCGAGCACGTCCAGCTCGGTGACGCGGTGGCCGGGCGCGTCCGCGCCCGCGGCGCGCAGGATCCGCCGCTTGCGCTCGGCCATGTCCGGCAGGTCGGCCTCGACGTAGGCCAGCCCGTCGTACCGGCGGCTGAACCGCAGGCCACGCGCGGACAACCCGGACGCGACCTCCACCACCTGGGTGATTTCCTGCCGTTCGATCGCATCGGTGAGCAGCGCGTCGATCATCCGGTGCCGGGCGAGCAGGAACTCGTCGAGCACCGGGCCGCCCAGCGCGCCGCTCACCGCCATCACCGGGCGCACCAGCCCGTGCAGCAGACGCCCCTCGCGGGTGGCGAACGCGGGATCGGAGAGCCCGGCGCGCACCCAGGTGTAACCGGTGTAGTGCGCGGTGGGGCTGATCGTGTCGGAACGGCGGGCCATGGCCGGAAAGCCTAGGCCGGAAACGACGACGGGGGCCCTCCGACGTGGAGAGCCCCCGACCGTTGCCGGAGCCGCCTAGGGGAATCGAACCCCTGACCTGCTCATTACGAGTGAGCCGCTCTGGCCGACTGAGCTAAGGCGGCAACGGAACTCAGTGTAGCGACCCCTCCAGCGTGACTTGCAGCCCCCCGCCTCGTTAGGCTCTGCGACGCCGGTCACAAGATCGGCCCAGCTTTCCTGGAGGGACCCACCCCATGCGTCGACGCATGCCTCGCGCGCTGGCGCTGCCGGTCGCAGCGGCCGTCCTCGTGCTCTCGGCCACTCCGGCGATGGCACAGACCATCCCCACCACCCCGATGCCGGAGCCGGTGTTCCCGGGCGCCCCGCCGTTCATCGGCGAGGACGGGCCGCAGCCGCTCGGCCACGCCGTCGCCGACGCCGCCGCCTCGCTCGGTGTGCTGCGCCTGCTGCCGAACTCGGTCCCGACCGATGCGATCCTGTCCGGTCTGGGCGACCAGCTGCCCAGGCAGTCCGCGCTCGAGGCCGGGATGGGGTTGTCCAGCGCGCAGGTCAATTCCGAGGCCATGCTCAGCTACGAGCGGTCGATCGCGCAGTCGGCGCCGCTCGGGCTGGCCGTGATGGGCAATTCGCCGCAGGCACCGGGCAGCCTCGTGCAGACCGCGCTGCCGGACAACGAGGAACCGCTCACCGGTGGCTTCAACGCACCGGAGAACCCGCTGCTCAACGTGGGCGCGCTCAACGGCAAGGTGCACGCGCGCTACAGCCCCACGCTCGGCCCGTGCGTCGGCACCATCGCCGACGCCAGCACATCGATGGCCAGCCTGTCACTGCTCAACGTCATCCCGTCGCTGCCGAACCTGCCGGTCGGCAACCTCAACCTCGCGGACGCCAAGCTCGCCGACGGGTTCGACCCGGCGAAGGGCCTGCAGACCCTCGGCGGGTTGCTCAAGGGCGGCGCCGAAACACCGTCCGACGGGGCGAACTCGGTGCTCAGCCTGCCGAACGCGCTGTCCTCGCGGTCGGTGGTCGAGCTGGTCGACATCCCCGGCTCGCCGAACAAGGCGGTCAAGACCACCTCGACGCTGCAGGCCGCCGACATCGAGATCCTCAAGGGCACGCCGCTCGCGCTGACGCTGAAGGTGGTCAGCCAGCCGGCGCTCACCGTCACCTCCACCGGTGACGAGAAGACGTCGAAGGTCGAGTACACCGCTCCGGTCATCACGATCGAGCGCGACGGCCAGGTGCTCTACACCCTGGACGCCACCAACCCGACCAAGGACATCCCGATCGGGCTGCCGCTGTCGAAGTTGTCCGAGCAGTTCGGTCCGTTGAAGGACCTCCCGGTCGTCGGCGGACTGGTCGCCAAGGCGGACGACCAGGTGGAGCGGGTCTCGGACACCGCGGGCAAGGTCCTGGACCTCGGCGTGCTGCGGCTGAGCATCGCGGAGCTGACCCAGAAGGGCCAGGACCTCACCGACCCGTTCAAGGGCTACCAGCTCGGCGCCTCGGCCCGGCTGCTGGACCTGCAGATCCTGCCGACCGAAGGCCTGAAGAAGCTGCTGCCCGACGGCGGCGGCGCGCTGCCCTCGTCGCTGGCGCAGCTCTCGCTGGGTGAGCAGGTCGGCCGGGCGTACGCACCTGAGGGCGGTGTCGTGTGCGGCACCACCGAGCCCGCCGCGCCGCCGCAGGGTGGCGCCGCTCCGCAGGCGCCGCAGAAGCTCGCCTACACCGCCGGCGCCTACTCGGCGGTGCCGATGTTCTGGACCGGAACGGCGATGCTGCTGCTGGGAGTCGTACTGGTGGCGGCCTTCCCCGCGCGCAGGCGGATCAAGGCGGCCGTCGTGAAGCCATCCCCACGGCCACGCAATTGACCTGAGACGCCACGGGGGCGGTGCCGGCGGTTGCGCCGGCACCGCCCCCGTCGTCCGTCAGCCGTGCCGCAGGGTGGTGACCATGGCCTCGACAGCGATCCGCGGCTTGACGTTCCACAGGATCGCTTCGCGGCACGCGAGCACCGCTTCCAGGCGCTTGAGCGTCGACTCCGGCGTCCACTGCCGCGCGGCCGCGGTGATGTCGCGCTCGTGGTCCGGGTGGTTGAACCGGGCGTCGGCTCCGCTGATCGCGACCAGCACGTCCCGGTAGAACCCGGCCAGGTCGACCAGCGCGAGGTCGAGGGTGTCGCGCTGGGTGCGCGTGGCACGGGATTTCTGCCGCTTCTCCAGCTGCTTGACCGCGGCTTCGGCGGCGCGCTTGGCTCCCGCGACGCCCTTGCCGGTGGCGTCACCACCCATCGCGTTACGCAGCTCGGCCTTCTCCGCCTCGTCCCGGACCTCGCTCGCTTCCTTGGCGTCGGCCTCGGACGCCGCGATCAGCTCGTCGGCGCAGCGGAACACGTCGGCCGGGCGGCTCAGGCCCATCGGGATGCGCAGCACCGCCTCCCGGCGCTTGCGGGCGTTCTCGTCGGTGGCCAGTCTGCGAGCCCGGCCCACGTGCCCACCGCAGACCGACGCGGCCCACTCGGCGAGCCCCGCCTCGACGCCGTCCCGGTCCACCAGCACCCGCGCGATCGCCTCGGGCACGGGCGTGCGCAGCGTGACCAGCCTGCACCGGGAGCGGATCGTCACCGAGATGTCCTCGGGGTGGTCCGACGGCGCGCACAGCAGGAACACCGTGCGGTCCGGCGGCTCCTCGACGGCCTTGAGCAGCGCGTTCGACGCGCCCTCGGTGAGCCGGTCGGCGTCCTCGATGATCACGACCTGCCACTGACCGGTGGTGGGGCGGCGGGCGGCGGCCTGGACCAGCGAGCGCATCTCGGCGACCGAGATCGACAGCCCCTCCGGGATCACGAGCCGCACGTCGGCGTGGGTGCCCTGCATCGCCGTGCGACATCCCGGGCACTGCCCGCACCCGGTGCCGGTGATGCACTGCAGCGCGGCCGCGAAGGCCCGCGCCGCCACCGACCGGCCCGATCCGGGCGGCCCGGTGAGCAGCCAGGCGTGGGTCATCGCACCGGCGGGCGCGGGTTCGCCCGCCACGATCTGCGCCGCGGCGCGCGCGGCCGCGGACAGCACCTCGACCGCGGAGTCCTGGCCGACCAGCTGTGCCCACACCCCGGTGGGCGTGACGACCGCCGTCACCGCACCTCCGCCTCGGCCAGCGGCGCCAGCGCGAGCTTGCGCTGGGCCAGCACGGCGCGCACCGCGGTGCGCACGCGGCGGGTGACCTCGTCCTCGCCGCTGTCGGCGTCCACCACCACGTAGTGGTCGGGGTCGGCGGCGGCCATGTCGCTGAGCAGGGTCTGCACCCGCCACTGGTCCTCGACCGAGAGCGGACCCGGCACGTTGGCGCCGGGATCGGCGTCGAGGAGCACCGTGACGTCGGGGCGCAGTCGCCCGGTGGCCCAGTCGGCGAGGCCCTCGAGCTCCTTCGCGTCCAGCCCGGCGACCGCGGACAGGTGCGCCAGCGGCGAGTCGACGAAGCGTTCCATCACCACGATCGCGCCGCCGTCCAGCGCGGGCTGCACGTGCCGTTCCACGATGTCCGCCCGCACCGCGGCGGCCGCGAGCGCGTGTGCGCGGGCCCCGGACAGCGACGCGTTGCCGACGATCGTGGCCAACCGCGCGTCGTCGAGCGCCGGGTCGGCGGCCAGCACCACCGGGCGCGGGCTGACCGAGCGCAACCACTCGGCGAGCCGGGCGGCTTGCTCGGCGGTGTCCGCGGCCGTGGTGCCTTCGAGCGCGATGAGCAACCCGTTCACCCGACGCGGGCGGCGCCGGATCGCGTTGCGCAGGTCGGCCATGATCGGCTCGGACCGGCGCGAATCCATCTGCCGGTAGGCGATGATCCCGACGATCGCGGCGAGCGCGCCGCCGCCGAGCATCACCGGCCGGGTCCCGTCGATGGTGATCACGTTGCCCCACACCGTCACCCGGTGCGGTTTCGTCAGACCGATCAGCAGCGGCACCAACGAGACCGAGCCGAACACGATGATCTTGAGCATCGACTGGTAGATCGCGTTGATCCGGCCGCGGATGGCGTCCTCGACCTGCGAGCCGATGATCGTGACGCCGGTGAGGAACGCGGCACCCGCGCAGGCGCCGACGATCGCGACCGCGATCAGCGACACCGTCAGGTGCGGCGACAACGCCACCAGGATCAACCCGAGGCCGGCGAGCACGATCGAGATGCCGAACAGCCGGTCGTGCGGCAGCCGCCTGGCCAGTTTCGGCGAGCCGCCCATGCCGGTGGCCAGGCCGATGAACACGGCCACCACCAGCAGGCCCCAGGTCGAATCGCCGGCGTTGAGGCTGGTCGCGTACGTTTTGGCCGAACCGACCACCGCGCCACCCGCCGCGAACGCACCGGCCGCACCGATCAGCAGGCCACGCACCAGCGGGGTGCTCTTGATGTACTTGCCTGCGTCCTTGATCAACGCGCCGAGGCCGGGCTTGTCCTCCTCCGCCACCGGTTTCGCGGCCTCGCCGGCCTGCTCGACCGGCGCCACCGATCCCGCCGGCACCGAGGACGCGGTCTTGCGGATCGACAGCTCGGGGATGCGGGTGAGCACCAGGATCGCGCTGCCCAGGTACAGCAGTGCGATCAGCACGACGATGACCTTCGCGACGCCCAGCTCACCGAAGAAGCCGGACGGCAGCCCGACCGATGCGGCGATGCGGGTGACCACCGCGTACAGACCACCCGCGGTGACCGTGGCCAGCCCGTAGGTCATCACCATGCCGAGCTGGTTGGCGGTTTCGACCTGGTCCGGCCGTTTGAGCAGGTTGGGGACCGCCGCCTCCTTGGACGGGATCCACATCATCGCGCTCGCGCTGGTCAGGAAGTTCGCGATGTAGAGCCACCACCAGGTGCCCACGAACGCGACCGACAGCAGGAAGCCGCAGCGGAAGATGTCCGCGACGAACATGACCTTGCGCCGGTCGAAGCGGTCGGCGAGCAGGCCGCCCAGCGGGGCGAAGATCAGGCCCGGCAGCAGCGCGGAGAGCAGGACACCGGTGAAGGCGAAGTTCTGCGCGGTGTAGTTGTTGGTGAGCTGAGTGGCCAGGCTCGTCAGGCCGAGGATGGTCAGCCAGTCGGCGACGCTGCAGAGGTAGGTGACGCCCCACAGGCGCCGGAACGGCCGGATGGCCAGCACGCGGCGCGCGCGGTGGATCGTCGACGCATCACGCCCCTTGGACGCGTCGTTTCCCGCGCCAGGTTCCACGTGCGCGACCTCGCTGATCGGACCCACCCCACTCGTTCCCGTGGCGCCGGGGAACCCCTGCACGGCACGCCGGTGTCCCCCAACCGTGGGGCCAGGGTAGCTCTGCCCCCTCGGGGGTGCCCGCCGTGGTGGTGGCTAAGCGTCGCAGAACGAGAAGATCGGCCCGCGAGCCGCTAGTCGAACATTCCGGTGATCGTCTCGATCAGACCCGACAGGAACTGGATGGCCAGGACCCCGAAGATGATCATCAGCACGATGGCGACGAGGAACGCGGCGGACCCGCTCGACGGCTTCGCCTTGCGGACCTGGCCCACCTGCCCGGGACGGGGCATCTTGAACGACGGGCGGGACCACGAGCCGATCTTCGGACGGCCGCGCCAACTGCGCTGGCGGGGCAGGATGCCCAGCGGCGGCTCGGGCGGCACCGCGGGAGCGGGCGCGGCGGAGGTGACCTCGTCGGTGGGGATCTCCGGGGGCGCGCCCGGTTTGTCGGCCATCGCCTCGATCATCTCGCGGACCTTCTCCGGGTCCGGCTCGACCGGCCTGGCCACCCGCAACGGCTCGTAACCCTCGTCGTCGCTCGCCGAACCGGACACGGCGTCGCTGAACGTCAACGGCTGCAGGCCGGACTGCGTACCGTCGCCGTCGAAGCGAGCGTCGTCCTTCGCCGGACTCATCCTGACCACTCCCGATGTTCCGTCGAGACACCTCATGCCAGCGTAGTGGGGTTTTCACCGACGTGGGCGCGCCTATTCGGGCAACCGTACCGTCACTCTGCGCAACACCGAGGAGGGATGGATCACGCGCAGGTCATCGCCGCCTCCACCGCTTCGGTCATCCAGCGGGCCAGCCCGTCGCGGTCGGAGGGCACCAGGAACAGCTGCGCGTCCGCACCCGGTTCGGCGACCGTCGCGAGCACGTGCCTGCCCAGGTCGTTGTCGACCACGACGTACCCGAGCCCGGGGAACTGCGCGCAGCGCCGGTCGAACGCCATCAGCTCGACCACGGTGGTGCCGGTGCGCGGACGCCGCAGGAACTCACGTACCCGCCTCGCGCGCTCAGCGTCGCGACCGGTCAGCTCGCCGCGCGGGCCTGCCCGCAGCATCATCGACCCGAACCGCCCGTGCGGGCGTTGCGGCACGAACCCGACCACCCGGTCGAACAGGAACCGCAGCTCGCGAAAGCCCCAGCCGCCCACCTGCGTGGTGTCGGGCCGCCAGCTCCACAGCACACCTGCCGCGGTGTCGGCGTAGACCCGCACGTCGAGCGGCCCGGCCAGCTCGTCGTGCACGCCGGTGAGCACCAGCCGGATCGGCCCGCGCAGCATCAGCGCGAACGCCCGCATGGCGTCGTCGGTGAGGTCCCCGCCCTCGACGAAGGGGGAGTCCCGCAGCCGCGCCATCCACGCGTTGTGCTCCTCCACCTCGGCGACCAGGTCACCCGGGTCGTCCGACCTGCCCAGCGGGTACCGGATCCGCTCGACGTCATCGTCGGTGGCGAACGGCGCGTATAGGTCCCAGGTGCCGGCGCGCTGCGGCACGGTGTCCAGCACCGGCCGCGCGGCCTCGGTCAGCAGCTCGTCAATCGTCGTCACGAGGGCAGTGTGCCCTCCGGGTACGACAATGTCGTCGAACTGCTGTTCGATGGAGCTACTTCTTCGCCGCGGCGGTCTTCTTCGCCGCCGTGCGGCGGGCGGGCGCCTTCTTCTTCGGCGCCGGCCCCTTCGCCCGCTTCTCCGCGAGCAGCTCGGACGCGCGTTCCGGGGTCAGCCCTTCGACGCTGTCACCCTTGCGCAGGGTGGCGTTGTACTCCCCGTCGGTGACATAGGGGCCGAACCGGCCGTCCTTGATGACCATCGGCTTCTTCGACACCGGGTCCTCGCCCAGCTCCTTCAGCGGCGGCTTGGCCGGACCACGGCGACCGCGCTGCTTCGGCTCGGAGTAGATCTTCAGCGCCTCCTCGAGGGTGATCGAGAAGATCTGGTCCTCGCTGGTCAGCGACCTCGAGTCGGTGCCCTTCTTCAGGTACGGCCCGTAGCGCCCGTTTTGCGCGGTGATCTCGTCGCCCGACTCCGGGTCCTTGCCCACCACGCGCGGCAGCGACAGCAGCTTGAGCGCGTCGTCCAGCGTCACGGTCTGGATGTCCATCGACTGGAACAGCGACGCCGTGCGCGGCTTCGGCTTCTTGGCCTTGCTGGTCTTCTTGCCGCCCTCGGGCTCCTCCGGCTCCGGCAGCACCTCGGTGACGTAGGGACCGAACCGGCCCTCCTTGGCCACGATCTCGTGCCCGCTGACCGGGTCGGTGCCCAGCGGACGGCCCTCCTGCGGGGTCGCGAACAGCTCCTCCGCGATCTCCGGGGTCAGCTCGTCCGGCGGCAGGTCGTCGCGCAGGTCCCGGCGCTCCGGCTTGCCGTCCACCTCGCGCTCGATGTACGGCCCATAGCGCCCGACCCGCACGTACACCGTGCGGCCCTCGCTGTCCTCGAACATCGGGATCGAGTTGATCGCGCGCGGGTCGATGTCCTCGACGCCACCGCTGACCAGCTTCTTCAGCCCGCCGAGGCGGCCGATCGAGCCGTCGACGCCCTGCTCGCCGCCGAAGTAGAACCGCGACAGCCAACGGGTGCGCTGCTCGTTGCCCGCCGCGATGCGGTCGAGCTCGTCCTCCATCGCCGCGGTGAAGTCGTAGTCGACCAACCGCTCGAAGTGCCGCTCCAACAACCCGACCACCGCGAACGCCACCCACGACGGGACCAGCGCGGCGCCCTTCTTCCACACGTAGCCGCGGTCCTGGATGGTCTTGATGATCGAGGCGTACGTCGACGGCCGCCCGATGCCCAGCTCCTCCAGCTTGCTGACCAGGCTGGGCTCGTTGTAGCGGGCGGGCGGCGTGGTGGCGTGCCCGTCCGGGGACAGGTCGGTGGCGGTGAGCTCCTGGTCCTTGACCAGCTGCGGCAGCCTGCTCTGCTTGTCGTCGGCCTCGGCGCCGGAGTCGGCGTCGACCGCCTCGACGTAGGCCTTCAGGAAGCCGGGGAAGGTGATGGTGCGGCCGGACGCAGCGAACGTGCACTCCTCGCCGGTGGCCGAGGTGCCGGTGATGCGCACCGACATCGTGGTGCCCTTGGCGTCGGCCATCTGCGAGGCGATCGTGCGCTGCCAGATCATCTCGTAGAGCCGGAACTCGTCGGCCGCGAGCTCACCCGCGACCTGACCGGGCGTGCGGAACACCTCGCCCGCGGGGCGGATCGCCTCGTGGGCCTCCTGCGCGTTCTTGACCTTGCGGTTGTACTGGCGCGGGCTCGGCGACACGTAGTCCTTGCCGTACAGCTCCGTGGCCTGGCTGCGGGCCGCGGCCAGCGCCGACTCCGACAGCGTCGTGGAGTCGGTACGCATGTAGGTGATGTACCCGTTCTGGTACAGCCGCTGCGCGATCTGCATCGTGGTCTCGGAGTTGAACCGCAGCTTGCGGCCCGCCTCCTGCTGCAGCGTGGAGGTCATGAACGGCGCGTAGGGCCGGCGGGTGTAGGGCTTCTCCTCGACGCTGGAGACCGTGAACTCCCGCTGGTGCAGGCCCTCGGCCAGCGCCCGCGCGCCCGCCTCGTCGAGCACCCGGACCTCGCGCGAGTTCGCCTTGAGGTGCCCGGTGGAGTCGAAGTCCTTGCCGGTCGCCAGCCGCGCGCCGTCCACCGACACCAGGCGCGCGGGGAACTGCCGCGGAGTGGCCTCCGCACCGGCGTCCATGGTGGCGGAGATGTCCCAGTAGGACGCCGAGGTGAACGCGATGCGCTCCCGCTCGCGCTGGACCACCAGTCGCGTCGCCACGGACTGCACCCGGCCCGCCGACAGGCGCGGCATGACCTTCTTCCACAGCACCGGCGAGACCTCGTAGCCGTAGAGGCGGTCGAGGATGCGACGGGTCTCCTGGGCGTCGACGAGGTCGTTGTCCAGGTCGCGGGTGTCCTCGGCCGCCGCGCGCACAGCCTGCTCGGTGACTTCGTGGAACACCATGCGGCGCACCGGCACCTTGGGCTTGAGCGTCTCCAGCAGGTGCCAGGCGATGGCCTCGCCCTCGCGGTCGGGGTCGGTGGCGAGCAGGAGTTCGTCGACGTCCTTGAGCAGGCCCTTGAGCTCGGTGACCTTGGACTTCTTGTCCGCGGAGACGACGTAGAGCGGCTCGAAGTCGTGGTCGACGTTCACCCCGAGCTTCGCCCAGGACTCGCCCTTGTACTTGGCGGGCACGTCGTCGGCGCGCGACGGCAGGTCGCGGATGTGTCCCACGGAGGACTCGACGACGTAACCCGATCCGAGGTAGGAGGCGATCTTCTTGGCCTTGGCGGGCGACTCGACGATCACCAACCGCCGACGACCGGCGCCGTTCGCCCCGGCGTCGTTCTTCTTCGTCTTCGTCGATCCAGCCACGCTGTCCGCTCTCCTGCTTCGATCCCGCCGCTGCAGTCGCGGCGCCTGTTCAACCAGCAAGTGTGCACGTTGCCGGCGGCCTTCGTCCCCCGAGGTGACCTAACACGCCCGCCGTCGTCCTGGTTCCCGACACGGCCGACGTGCGCTGTCCGTCCCTTTCCACACCTAGCACGTGATGTCGGCCACACGCCGCGCGGGGCTGCTCCGTGACCGTTCCGCTACGCTCCGCGTCATGTTCCGCCGCCTCCTCATCCTGCTCTCGGTTCTACTCGTCGTACCCGCGCTCGCCGGGGTCGGCACGGCCGCCGCAGCACCCGCGCCCGACTACACCGGGATCGTCAAGCTCAGCAACTGCTCCGGCTCACTCGTCCGGCTGCCCCAGTCCGACCAGTACGACCGCGCACTGATCCTCACCAACGGCCACTGCCTGGAATCGGGCATGCCGGAGCCAGGGGAGGTACTGGTCAACCAGCCGGTCGACCGTACGGCCCAGCTGCTCGGCGCGGACGGCGGTGTACTCGGCGAGCTGCACGCCACCAAGCTCGTCTACGCGACGATGACCGACACCGACATCGCCCTGTACGCGCTCGACTCCTCCTACCGCGAGATCGAGCGGGAGCTCGGCGGGCACCCGCTGACCGTCGCCGCCGCACCGGCCAACGTCGACACCCCGGTGGACGTCGTCTCCGGCTACTTCACCCGCACCTGGAACTGCTCGATCGAACGGGTCGTCTACTCGGTCCGCGAGGGCGACTGGACCTGGAAGGACTCGATCCGCTACGCACCGGGCTGCGACACCATCCACGGCACGTCCGGCTCGCCGATCGTCGACTCGGCGAGCCGGGAGGTCGTCGGCATCAACAACACCGGCAACGACGACGGCGAGGTGTGCACCTTCAACAACCCGTGCGAGGTGGACGAGAACGGCGTGGTCTTCGCGCAGCGCGGCCTGACCTACGGCCAGCAGACCTACCGGATCCCGGCCTGCTTCACGCCCGGCGCACAGCTCAGCCTGGCGCGCAACGGCTGCCTGCTGCCCAAGCCGGCCACGGCGCTGCCGCTGCCGATCCCCCTCCCGGCCTGATCAGACGGCCTGCCGGGCCGGTGCGTGCTGCGGCCACACCGGCTCGGCGCCCGGCGGCGGCATGCCGATCAGTTCGGCCAGCGTCGCCAGCCTGCGCCGCCCGGTGACCCGCACCGCCGGACCACCGCCCTTCGGGCCGACCAGGTGCGCGGGCAGCCCCAGCTGCCGGAACGCCTCGGCGAGCGGTTCGTGCGTCTCCGGCGCCCGCTCGTCGACCGCCAGCAGGTACCCCTGCACCCCCGGTCGTCCCGCCGCCAGCGCCCACAGCCGCAGCGCCGCCCCGGTCAACCGGAACCGCGTCGGCAGCGTCTTCTCCCGGCCGCGCAGCCACGCGTTCGCCAGCCCGATGAGATCGGAGCGGAACGCGGTGCGGATCGACGGCGCGCCCGCCTCGGAACGGCCCAGCTCGGCCGCCACCCCGCGACGGCCGAACTCGGCGGCCAGCACTCGCGCGCGCCACACCTCGTCCACCTCGACGGTGAGGCGGGCGGCCGTGCGCGCGAACCCGGTGACCTGGCCCTGCCCGCACAGGACGCCGCACAGGTCGGCGATGTCCGGGCCGCTCGCCTCCGCCGAGAAGAGCGACATCTGATCCACAGCGGACAGGGTAGAACACCAGTTCGATTTCCCGCGAGTTCTCGCGCAGAAAAAAGTTGACGGAAAACCCGTCAGCGTGGTGCGCCGGCCTGAACGGTCAGCTGGTGGCACACCGGGGCGTGCGCCACCGCCGTCGCCAGCTCGGGCACGGCGTCGAACCGGTCCAGCAGGTCGAGGTGTGCCACCTCGTCGAGCGGACCGTTCGCCCGGCCGAGCGTTTCGGCGTCGAGGCGCGCGGCGTCCGCGGAGTCGAGCTGCGTGCGGACGGTCGCGGCGCGGTCGCGCACACCCTGGAAGTCCGTGACAGCCTCCGCGCGCACCTGGTCGCCACCCGGCACCGGCGAGGGCGGGAGGTGGTTGAGCCCGTCCAGCGCCCGGTCGAGACCGCCGATGACGGAACCGAGCAGGTCGCTGGAGGTGCGCACCGCCCGGGCCGGGCTGCTCGGGTCGACGCTCGGCATGGTGGTGAGGTCCTGCACGAGCGATCCGACGGCGACGCAGTAGCTGTCGGCCCACACCACCGCGGCGTCCTGCCGCTGCACGTCCGCCTGGGACATGCCGGGGCCACCGGGCTCGGTCGCTCTCTCCGGCTGCTGGCCGCACGAGGAGAGGCTCACGCAGAGCCCGGTCAGTACCACCAGGAACACGGACTTGCCGGGCCGCAACCGAGCACCTCCTGCCAACGCGCTGCTCTTTCCCGACGGTACCCAGACGGTTGCTGATCGCAACCACGAGGGCCACAAAGGCCGGGCCCGTCACGCTGCGTGCGTGACGGGCCCAGCCGTTGCGTGTGATCGTCAGGCGGTCTTCGCCGGAGTGGCCTCGCTCGGGGTGTCGGTCATGACGCTGGCACGCCGCTTGGACACCACGATCGCGGCGACGATGATCGCCACCGCGACCAGCGAGATCGCGATCCGCACACCCGCGGAGGCGTCCGGTCCGATCGAGAACTGCACGACGGCAGGCGCGATCAGCACGGAGACCAGGTTCATCACCTTGATCAGCGGGTTGATGGCCGGGCCTGCGGTGTCCTTGAACGGGTCACCGACGGTGTCACCGATGACGGTGGCGGCGTGCGCCTCGGAGCCCTTGCCGCCGTGGTGGCCGTCCTCGACCAGCTTCTTCGCGTTGTCCCAGGCGCCACCGGAGTTGGCGAGGAAGATCGCCATCAGGGTGCCGGTGGCGATCGCGCCGGCCAGGTAACCCGCCAGCGCACCGGTGCCGAGGCCGAAGCCGACGGCGATGGGGGCGAACACCGCGAGCAGACCCGGGGTGGCCAGCTCACGCAGCGAATCGCGGGTGACGATGTCGACGACCTTGCCGTACTCGGGGCGCGTGGTGCCCTCCATGATCCCCGGGATGTCGCGGAACTGGCGGCGCACCTCGTACACCACAGCACCGGCCGCGCGGGACACGGCGTTGACGGCCAGACCGGAGAACAGGAACACCACCGCGGCACCGACGATGACGCCCACGAGGGTGTTCGGGCTGACGATCGTGTCGACGAACGACTTCACCCCCGCGGCGGACTCGCCGATGTCGGACAGCGCCTTGGTGATCGAGTCCTGGTAGGAGCCGAAGAGCGCGGTCGCGGCCAGCACGGCCGTCGCGATCGCGATGCCCTTGGTGATCGCCTTGGTGGTGTTGCCGACCGCGTCCAGCTCGGTCAGGATCTGCGCGGCGTCCTCGTCGACGTCGCCGGACATCTCGGCGATGCCCTGCGCGTTGTCCGAGACCGGCCCGAAGGTGTCCATCGCGACGATGACGCCGACAGTGGTCAGCAGGCCGGTGCCGGCCAGCGCGACCGCGAACAGAGCGACCGTGCCGCCCAGCAGGTACGCGCCGAACACGGCCGCACCGATCACCAGCGCGGTGTAGACGGCCGATTCGAAACCGACCGAGATGCCGGACAGGATCACCGTCGCCGCACCGGTGCGGGAGGTCTCCCCGACGTTTTTCACCGGGCCGTGCTCGGTGCCGGTGTAGAAACCGGTCAGCTTGAGGATGACGCCTGCCAGCACGATGCCGATCACCACGGAGATGAACGCGATCAGCGCCGGGTTGCCGTCGATGCCCGCCTGCGCGGCACCGAAGTCGGCGAACGAGCCGGGCAGGTAGACGAAGGCGGCCACGGCGCAGAGCACCGCGGAGATGACGGCCGAGATGTAGAACGAGCGGTTGATCGTCACCAGGCCGTTCTCACCGGAACGGGCACGGGTGATGTAGACGCCGATGACCGCGGTGATCACACCGATCGCGGGCACGATCAGCGGGAAGAGCAGGCCGTGCACACCGAACGCGGAGCTGCCCAGGATCAGCGCGGCCACCAGGGTCACCGCGTAGGACTCGAACAGGTCGGCCGCCATGCCCGCGCAGTCACCCACGTTGTCGCCGACGTTGTCGGCGATGGTCGCGGCGTTGCGCGGGTCGTCCTCGGGGATGTTCTGCTCGACCTTGCCGACCAGGTCGGCGCCGACGTCGGCGGCCTTGGTGAAGATACCGCCGCCGACACGCATGAACATGGCGATCAGTGCCGCACCGAAACCGAAGCCCTCGAGCACCTTGGGCGCCTGACCGGTGTAGGCCAGCACGACGATCGCGGCGCCGAACAGCCCGAGGCCGACGGTGAACATGCCGACCGCGCCACCGGTGCGGAACGCGGCCCGCATCGCCTTCTCGCGGCCGCCCGGCTCACGGGAGGCGGCGGCGACCCGCAGGTTCGCGCGCGTCGCCAGCCACATGCCGATGTAGCCGATGAGGAAGGAGAAGACCGCGCCGATGAGGAAGAACAGGGAACGGCCGATGCGCTCGTTCCAGTCCTCCGCCGGGAGCGCGAGCAGCAGCAGGAACACCACGACCCCGAAGATCGAGAGGGTGTTGCGCTGGCGGTTGAGATAGGCGCTCGCGCCTTCCTGCACCGCCTTGGCGATGTCCTGCATCTTGGTGGTGCCCTGGCCCGCGGCCAGCACCTCCCGGAGCAGGAAATAGCCGATGACCAGTGCGGCCAAGGCGATGACGGCGACCACGGCGGCGATGCCGTAATCACCTCCGGAAAACTCGAGGCCCTCCGCGAGGGTCTGCCGGGACATCCGTCCTCCTGGAAACGTTCCTGTCGCCAGTGACAGCTCGCCTTCCAAAAGCCGTGCCGACGCTGGCATGGGATCTACACCACAAGTGGTGCCGGTTGCCGGGAGTGTATTGGTAATGGATCCCGCGCGGTCAGGGCGTCCCGCTATGAACACGCTCCGTACATGTGAGTCTGCTCACTGTTCATGATCGTTTCACACGCGGCCGGTTCTGTCGTACTGGTGTGCGAAGCTGGGTGCCGTGGATGTCGTGGCGGGAACCGAGCGGGCGCGGCGGTTGCTGCACCGGGTCACCGCCGGGATTCCGGACGAGGCCGACCCGGTGACCCACGTGGCGGAGCTACCCGCGCGCGAAGCGCGGCACGCGGAGTGGCCGTCGTGGGCGGACGAGCGCGTGCTGTCGGCTTTGCGGTCGGGCGGGGTCGAACGGCCGTGGACGCACCAGGCGGAGGCGGCGTCGCTCGCCCACGGCGGGCAGCACGTCGTGGTGTCCACGGGCACGGCGTCCGGCAAGTCCCTGTGTTACCAGCTGCCCGTGCTGTCGACGCTCGCCCACGACCGGAAGGCGTGCGCGCTGTACCTCTCGCCCACCAAGGCGCTGGGCGCCGACCAGCTGCGTTCGGTGTCCGCTTTGGACGTGCCGGGGGTGCGGGCGGCCTCCTACGACGGTGACACCCCGATGGCGGAGCGCGACTGGGTGCGCGCTCATGCGCGGTGGGTGTTCACCAACCCGGACATGCTGCACCGCGGGATCCTCGCCGCGCACTCGCGGTGGGCGCGGCTGTTCCGCAATCTGGATTACGTGGTGATCGACGAGTGCCACAGCTACCGCGGGGTGTTCGGCTCGCACGTGGCGTTGTTGCTGCGGCGACTGCAGCGAGTGGCTCGGCACTACGGGTCGTCGCCGGTGTTCATCCTGGCGTCGGCCACCACGGCGGAGCCGGGCGAGTTCGCGCGCAGGCTGGTAGGCGAGGAGTGCGTGCCGGTGGTCGACGACGCGTCGCCACGGGGGGCGCGCACGGTGGCGTTGTGGGAGCCGCCGCTGCGGGAGGACCACCTGGGTGAGAACGGCGCGCCCGTGCGCCGGTCGGCGGGCGCGGAGGCGAGCCGCATCCTGGCCGAGCTGGTGGTGGAGGGCGCGCAGACGCTGGCGTTCGTGCGGTCGCGGCGCGGGGCGGAGCTCACGGCCCTCGGCGCCCGGCGTTTGCTGTCCGAAGTAGACAGCGAGTTGCCGTCCCAGGTGGCGGCGTACCGGGCGGGGTTCCTGCCGGAGGAGCGGCGCGCGCTGGAGCGGGCGTTGCTGTCCGGGGAGCTCACCGGCGTGGCCACCACCAACGCGCTGGAGCTGGGCGTGGACATCGCGGGACTGGACGCGGTGGTGCTGGCGGGGTATCCGGGCACGTTGGCGTCGTTCTGGCAGCAGGCCGGGCGGGCGGGCCGGTCGGGGGACGATGCGCTGGTGGTGTTCGTGGCGCGGGACGATCCGCTGGACACCTTCCTGGTGCACCACCCGGAGGCGGTGCTGGAGCAGCCGGTGGAGTCGGCGGTGCTGGACCCGTCGAATCCGTACGTGCTGGCGCCGCAGCTGGCCTGCGCGGCGGCGGAGTTGCCGTTGAGCAGTGGGGAGCTGGAGACGTTCGGCGGGCAGGCGGCGCGCGCGGTACTCGACCAGCTGGTGGCGGATCGGCTGCTGCGCCGTAGGCCCAGTGGCTGGTACTGGACGTCGCGGGACCGGCCGCAGTACGAGGTCGACATCCGCGGGTCGGGTGGCGAGCAGATCGCGGTGGTCGAGGCGGAGACGTCGCGCTTCCTCGGGACGGTCGACCCGGGTTCGGCGTGCACGACGGTGCACCCGGGTGCGGTGTACCTGCACCAGGGGTCGTCGTACGTGGTGGACGAGCTCGACCTGGAAAGCGGTGTCGCGCTGGTACACGCGGAGGATCCGGAGTGGACCACGTCGGCGCGGGAGATCGCGGACATCGCGGTCCTGCGCACCGACGAGCGGGTGGACTACGGCGGGGTGAGCATCTGCCTGGGCGATGTCGCGGTGACGTCGCAGGTGGTGGGCTACCTGCGGCGGCTCCCGTCGGGCGAGGTCCTGGACCAGGTGGCACTCGACCTGCCGGCGCAGACGCTGGAGACGCGGGCCGTCTGGTACACGATCACACCCGAGCTACTGGAAGGCGATGCAGCGCCCCACGTCTCGGCGCCGGGCGGCGCGTGCGCGCCGAAAGGGGCCGACGGGAACTCGACGGCGCCCGCGGACATCGCTGCCCTGGGCGCCACCGCGGTGGGCGTCCCGGACCACACTCCGGCCTCCGACACTCCCAGCCACTGCGCGGCCCAGAGCCGCACCGACGCCCCGCAAGACCACCACGAGGCCGCAAGCGGCGCGGGCACCGCGCGAAACCACCACGAGGCCGCGAGCCACGCAGCTGCCGCCGCGCGAAACCACCACGAGATTTCCCGTGGCGCTGGTGCCCCGCAGAACCACCACGAGGCCCCGAGCGGCGCAAGTGACTCGCAGAACCAAGTAGCCCCGAGCCTCGCGGCTGCCGCGCAAGACCACCACGTAGCCCGAAGTGGTGCTGGTGCCTCGAACCCCCGCGTGGCCCCAAGCCACACAGGCGCCCCACAGGACCACCACGTAGCCGCGAGCGGCGCGAGTGGCTCGCAGGAATTCCGTGGCGCGAGGGCGCCGGGGGGCGCCGGCCTGGATCCGGCGCGCGTCCCCGGCGCCCTGCACGCCGCCGAGCACGCGGCGATCGGCCTGCTACCGCTTTTCGCTACGTGCGACCGCTGGGACATCGGCGGCGTCTCGACCGCTTTGCACGCGGACACCGGGGAGGCGACGGTGTTCGTGCACGACGGCCATCCCGGAGGCGCGGGATTCGCCGATCGCGGTTTCGCTGCTGTTGTCCCGTGGCTGGCCGCTACGCGGGAGGCCATCATCTCCTGCGAGTGCCCGGCGGGATGCCCGTCCTGTGTGCAGTCACCGAAGTGCGGGAACGGTAACGACCCACTGGACAAGGCGGGGGCGGTGGCCGTGCTGGAAACCGTGCTCGGGGCGGTGCGTTCTCACAGCGCCCAGCACGACCACGGGGTGGTTCAGGCTGCGGCGAACTGACCGGCACCGACGAGCGCGTGCCGGTCGGAGCTCCGCTGGTCGATCGCGCGGGCCAGCACGGAGTGCACCGCGTCCGCGGCCGGCAGGCGCCAGCCCCACACGTCGGGCTTGACCCGCCAGTGCACGACACCGTGCTGGAACGGGGTCGGGGGAAGCGGGATCCAGCTGCCCTTGCCGTGCCAGCGAACGTCGCCGTCGGTGGCGAGCTCCCCCGGGATCTCGTCGGCGACGGTGGTCAGGAACAGCCAGCGGCCGTCGGGCGTCGCGACGATCGGGGCGGGGTGGCCGGTCGAGCGCAACAGGCGCGCCGCGCGCTTGCCCAACTCATCGGGGACCTCGACGGCGTCCAGCACGGTGCCGGTCGCGACGAGGAGGCTGTAGGGCTGGCCGGTCCACCAGCCGGCCACCTCGTTGGGGTGCGCGCCGAGACGGTCGGCCCAGTCCTGGTGGACGGGCGCCGGGCCGGTCCACGACCCATCGGCGTCCGCCTGCCCCGGAAAGGTGCCGGGCAACACGGGCCACCCGTGCCAGGCGAGCCCGATTGCCTCCGCCCGCAGTTCGATGCGGAAGGCACCCCGCCAGCTGTCCGACCAATCCGTGTCCAACATTTCCGTCCACAACTCCTTGCTAGTTCCACCGCTCGGGGTGGCTGTCTGATTCCAATAAACGGCAAGTTGCAAAGCGCCGGAACCCACCGCGCGACAACCGGCCGCTCCGGGGCGACGAGCGCACCGGGGGCGCTCGGCCCGGCTGAATGCCGCTCGTCGCCCACCCACCGGCGACGAGCGGCGTCAGTCGCCCACCGGCCAGCGTGATCTCCAGCACAGGTTTCGCCTGCGTACTGACGGTTTCCGACCGCTGGCGCGGTTACTGTCCGCAACGCGCAGTGACCGTTCGCCGCGCGTCGACGACCGCCCACCTGCCGGCGGAAGGACGACCGTTCACCGCGACGGCGACCGTTCGTCGCATCTCGGCCCGGCGGAGCCGTGAGGCTCATTCCCGGTGGGGATCAGGCCGGTGGCAGCGCGGCGGGAGTCGTCACACCGCGGCGGGACAGGACACGTCGCATCACGGCCTGGAGCTCTCGTCGCATCCCGCCCGGCGGGCCGTCGCGTCAAGGCCCGGTAGGTGCTCGTCACTCGCGGCCCGGTGGGCTCGTCAGCCACAGCCCGGGCGAGGCACGTCAGGGCTCGGGACACACCGCGCCACGGCCGGGCAGGGCTCTCGTCGCACCGCGGACCGGTGGGCCGCTCGCGTCGAGGCCCGGGCGGGGCCCGTCGCGGCACGGACCGGCAAGGCACGTCGCACCGCGGCCCAGCACCGCCCCTCGCACCGCGGACCGGCGGGATGCTCGCGTCGAGGCCCGGGCGGGGCCCGTCGCGGCACGGACCGGCAAGGCACGTCGCACCGCGGCGCGGCGGAGCTCGTCGCGTCACGGCCCCGCCCTCGCTCGTCCGGACGCGGTGCCCGGCCCGCCGCTGAGCGACACCTCGACCAACGCATCCCACCCGTCGAACCGGCAACTCTCCAACTCCCCGCGCATCCGTTCGACGACCCAGCGGGCACTGCCGCAGGCGGCGTCCGGACCGCGGGCCATCTGCCCAGCGGCCGCGAGAGCGGCGAGGTCGGCGGCGCTCCCGGCGCGGTGCCGGGTAACCGCCGCCGCGCCCAGCCCCCACAGCACCACCGCGACAGCCACCAAGGCGGCGATGGCCCCGGCGGCCCACACGGTGGCGGCGCCTCGGTCCCGGTCCGACGTCCCCGGGCGCCGCGCACCTCCGGCGGGATCGCCGACGACCTCCGCCGGGGCGGCTTTCGGCCGCGGCCTGCCGTTGAGATCGGCCGTCGCATCGCGGCGGGCCGGACGCGTGGGCGTCGACCACCGGCAGGGCCGTCCTCGCCCGACGACTGGGGCTCCGGCGTCCCGCCCGCGGCGGAGGAACCCCGGAGGGCTGGGCGCACCGCCGCTCGGATCACTGATCGTCGAGCGCTGGGGGAACCACCGTGCGCACTTCACACGCCGCTCCGGGCCGAACTCCGCCGGCGCGAGCGGCCCGGCCTCCGCGACGACCGTCGGGCACGCGGGGAGGGTGGCCCCACTCCCCCGGCTCGCACGGCGGTCAGGGGCCGCCATCGGACACTCCTGGTTCGAGCACCGCGAACGCCGTGCCGGTAATGCGCACGCCGGGCAGCAGGCCGCCGGCCGGGTTGGCGCTCACTTCGACGCTGACACCCTCCCCGGCCGGGGTGATCGACAACTCGGCTCCCCGGGGAGCGATCCGCTCGACTGCCTGCGCGGCGAGTTGCGGTTGGCCACGTGCGACGAGGCGAGCGGCTTCCCGCGCAGCGTCGACGCACCGGAGTTGTCCCGTGATCGCCGT
>Ga0164243_10001527_pt1 | contig 39231 bp, 26 predicted proteins | sample OricompcompostOP_FD_108781 | JGI IMG/M metagenome (GOLD analysis project Ga0164243, IMG submission 108781) | Organic Plus compost microbial communities from Emeryville, California, USA - Original compost - Organic plus compost (OP) | ecosystem: Engineered > Solid waste > Mixed feedstock >... | reverse complement strand
CATCTCGCTCTGGGCGAGCAGGTCAATCGAATCGGACACAAAATCCATAATGACAATTCCTTTTTGATCCGCCATTGTACGGTTATAGTCGAGGGCAACAAGCATGTTTTCCCGAAGCCTAACCACCGAAGGCGTGTAAGCCAATCCGATCGTGTTCAGTTTCATCCAATGCACCAACCCATCCATCGCCTGCAGACTCGTTCTGGCACTCAGACTGATCTGGTTAAACACATATTGCCACTGCGCTTCGGTCATCTGTGCCACCATCCCCTCATCCCCCAACATCAGCATAGACGACAACGGTTGCCGCAGGTCGTGTGACATTACCGAAATCAACTTCTGGTGAAAAGCATCATTGTCCTGCAATTTCCTGTTTTTTTGTTCCAGCTCCTCGTTACTCTGTTTTAAAGAAAGCGTCAGCCGCCGCTGCCTGCGCAAATGCCGCACCAACAACACCGAATAAATAAAAGCGAGCAGGCAAATTCCCACTACGGAACCAACTAACAACCGACGCGATCGCAATTGGGCCTGTTCGATCGCAATCTTCTGTTCCTGAAAAGCCAGACGCAGGTACTCCGTTGTCTTCAATGGATTCTCCTGGGCACCTTCGTCACGGGTGCTGTCGCTGAGTACCGGCGCCAGGCCCCCCAAAGAAGTGGTATCCTTAACCTGCGCCCTAAGTGGTGCCGCAGCGGCCACGAACAGCGGCATCATGTGCACGAATTTGCGTACGGATCGGATCATTTGAGCCACAAATGTACGCAAAACACGCATTTAACCGACAAGTAAAAAAAAGAATCTGGCGATTTTAAAATTTTCTCCTGCCGACGACTATGCGTCAGCAGGAGAAAACAAACTATTCCGCCCAGAAAGGATTTTGCACCAGGTTTGGATTTTTATCGATTTCTCCCTGGGGAATGGGGAACCAATAGTTTTTCTTCGTAAATACCCTACGTTGGTATACCGAACGCTTGAAGAAGGCCAGCGGATTATTCTCATCGTCGTCTTTCTGCGTGCCGGAAAAGTTCATTCCGTAGAAGTTCCCGTCCAGCGTTTGCTCGCCAATTTTCCAACGGCGGATATCCCGGTAACGGATACCTTCATTGTTCAGTTCCACGCGGCGCTCCCGCCAAATTGCCTCCCTCATCGCATCCTGCGAGGACGGTACCGGCAGCGCGTTCTCTCCCTGACCATATTGCGGTATGCCGGCGCGCTCCCGGATCAGGTTTAGGTATTTCAGGATATCCGGATGGGAGGGGTCCGACTCGTTCAGTGCCTCCGCGTAGTTCAGGTACGCCTCACCCAGCCTGTAAAGAATCCCCGGTCGGTAAGGATTGGTACCATTACGGGGATCATGATCAGGATGCACTTTTTTTCGCAGCAAGTACCCATTCTGAGGAGCATCGTGCGTAGGGCCACCGTCCCAGCTGCCGCTGTAAAACTCCGTGGTACGTCCCTCACGCCGGTGCCAGGCACCGTTGTAAAGCACCGAAATGTAAAAGCGGGGCTCGCGGTGGGTGTACATATTGTATGTACCTTCCAGTGTCACCTTTCCGCCCCCCTGAACCTCTCCCCAGGCCGTATTCCGTATCTCGGGTTCGTTGGAAAAACCTTTCTCCACGTAACCCGATTGGGGATCATCAATGGGCAGCCCGTTTTCCATGAAAAAGGCATCTACCAGCGATTGCGTTACACCCAATCCGCCGTTGCCTCCCGTACCCCGGGGTTGAGCATGTTTGTCATATTCCCAGGTATTGCAGTTCGGTCGCGCAAAGAGGATCTCGCGGTTACCGTCCTGTGGTCGCCGGAACATCATGTTCTGATAAGAAAGAAACGGATCAATGCGGCCGTCTGTATACTCATAATACAGTTGGTGCCCGGCGGCCTCTGCCGCCTCAATCAGTTCTTTGCAAGCCTGCGCCGCGCGATCCCACTTGGAAGCATCGTATACACCGTTGTATATGGGTACCCCTTCATTATTCACAAAGTCGGCATAGTCCGGATTCCCGTTCACCAGCGGACTTGCCGCAAACAGCAGCAGCCGGGCACGTACGGCAAGGCACATGATGGAAGTCGCCCGCCCATATTTCTGGGCCTGCGGATACGAGGGGGGTAACAGCGTAGAAAGCTCTAACAGTTCCTGGTCGGCCCAATTGACCACTTCATCAAAGGGCGTTTGGCCAATCATCAGCTCACTTTCAGGGGCCGCCGGATCGGTAAGGCCCAACGTAAACGGTATGGCACCATATACGTCCAGCAACAAGCTGTAGTAATAGGCGATCATGAACCTCGCTTCATAGCGCATCAGGTTCACCTCCTCCTCGGAGACCAGCTGCGCCGGGTTGGGCTTCACATGATCGATAAAAATATAGGCCGACCGGATCCGCTTGGGCAGTTCCACCCAATAGTTGGGTTGCCAATCGCTCAGCGTGTTCCAGTTACCGGTCTGTTTTCCGATGACAGACCATCCAAACTGCTCCCATCCGGTGGAAGGAGCCATATCATCCGAGAGGGGGTCGAATACAATATCACGGGTGTATCCCCAGTACGGATCCGGAATGTTGCTATATATTCCCGCAAGCCAATCCTCCGTACGGGTTTTATCGTTAAACACCATTTCCAGCGTCAACTGATCGTCAGGCATACGGTCCAGAAACGTACTGCAAGACGACAACACGGCTATACCGGAAACACAGGTGGCTATTCTTTTCAACAATTTCATTGTATCTAGTTGTATTTACTTAAAATTCAATTCCAATCCGAGCGAAACCGACTTCATAATGGGATAACGCATACCGTTATTTACACCAAGCTCCGGATCCCACAATTTAAATTCAGAGAAGGTCAGCAGGTTATTACCGCGCAGGAAGATCCGAAGACTGTTCACAGCAATGCGGTCCAGCCACCGTGATGGTAGGCTATAGCCGGCCTCTACGTTCCGAAGGCGGATAAAGCTCATATCGCGGAGCCACCACGTGGAGGGCAGATTGTTGTTGGCGCTCTGGTAGTCGGATAACCTTGGGTAAAATACATCCTGCCTTGGGTTGTCTACCGTCCAGCGGTCGTTTACGTTGGTAAAGATGTTACCCATGGCCCCGTTGGCACTACCGGGGATAAAGTTGGATCCCCCGATGATCCGATAGGTGTTGGCTGCTCCCTGGAAGAAGAAACCGACATCCATGCTTTTATACCGAACGTTCGCCCCGAGGCCGAACACGGTCTGCGGGTCCTCCGTCCCACCGATGGTCGTACGGTCCAGTTCGTTGATCACCCCGTCGTCGTTGATATCCCGATAACGGATATCTCCCGGCCGCACCACCCCGAATGTATGTGCCGGAAGACCCGGCGCAAGAACTCCTGCATCCACATCGGTGAAATCGGCTTCTGTGAACAATCCTTCCGCAATGAATCCCGTCAGCTGGCTCACTGGCTTACCGGTGGTTGACCGCGGCTGCCCGATGACTGTGCTAGGCTCGTCCTGTTCAATGATTCGGTTGGCTGCGTAGGTAAACGATCCCCGGCCGGAGATAAACCAGTCCGTTCCGATGGCTTTGTTAACATCCAACGACAAATCGATCCCGCGGTTCTTCACGCGGCCAAAATTGGCCCAAGGTGCAAAGGTAAATCCGCTCGACCCCGGGATGGTGCGCCGTTGCATAAAGATATCCCGTCGGTCTTCATGAAACACATCTACCTGGAGTTCGACGGCATTCCACAACCCGATCTCTACCCCTGCGTTGGCCTTGGCTACAGACTCCCAGGTGAGGTTGGAAATGCCCTGATCTCCTTCAAAACGCCCGGTACGACTAAAGTCGTTATTCAGCCCCCACGTGTATCCGTCGGTGGTATTAATAGTCGTAATATAGGCAAATCGGCGTCCATCCAGCCGGTCGTTTCCTACCAAACCGTAGGATCCGCGCAGCTTCAACTTGGATAGCACATCCCGGCTCCCCTGCATAAAAGGCTCTTCAGACACGTACCATCCCAACGCCACGGATGGGAAGAAGCCGAAGCGCTTGCCGGGCGCAAAGTTCTCCGAGCCGTTGTATCCAAAGTTGAACTCGGCAATATACCGATTGCCATAATTATAGGAAAACCGGCCGGCTATGCCCTGGTTACGGAAGGGGACCAGGTCACCGTTGTCAAAATGCCGCTGGTTATAGAGCAGCATCGATTCAATGTTATGATTACCGAATGATTGCACATAATGGATGGCTCCCTCCAGGTAGGCGCTCTTTTCACCCCATTCCGCGCCGGTGCTGTACCCCAGGAATTCCTGCCCATAACGGTCGATAACCAGGCGAAGGTTGCCGTTTTCATCCCGCCCAATAGCCGGGTTGTAGTAGTCGGGCTGCTTGCTCCGTACCACGGAGTTCCCGGAAAAGCGGTCGAAGGAAAACAGGCCCCGGACTTTCAGGCCCGGCAGAAAAAATGCCAGGTCCTGCTCCACCGCCACCTGCGATTCGATTTTACTATCGCTGAAGCGCTCATACCCCTGCTGTGTAGCCAGTGCCCATGGGTTGGTACGCTCCGGCGTACGGGGGATTTCCCCCGATGAATAGATGGTGGGATGTACGTGCGGCGGAATGGTAAACGCCTGCTGGAACAGTTCATCCACGCTGTACGGCGCACGGTTTCTATCCTGCAGATAGCCCCCGATGTTCAACCGGAAAAGCGTCGTTGGACTCACATTAACGTCCACATTGGAACGTACGTTGTACCGGTTGAGCCGCGATGAGGAATTCCAGCTTTGCGAGGGATCCCGTTCGATCAGTCCTTCCTCACGGTAATAGGAGGTCACCAAGGAGTATCGGAGAATGCTGGACCCTCCGTTGACACTCAGGTTAGCGCGTGTATTGCCTGCCTGATCGCGTAAGATGGCGTCCAGCCAGTTTACGTCCGGATACAGATCCGGGTCCAGCCCATTACGTGTGCTGTCAATGCGTCCCGGGCTGTAAGCCGGCACAGCCCCTCGCTCGGCGCGGATGCTGTTCAGCACCTCCAGGTAGTCGGCCGCACCGATAAACTCCGGCAACTGTACGGGTTGGGTCATTCCCTGCTCAAACCGGACCGATACAGCGGGCTTCCCTATCTTTCCCCGCTTTGTGTTGATCAGAATCACCCCATTGGCGCCGCGCACGCCGTAAACGGCACTCGCCGCGGCGTCTTTCAGAATGGAGAACGACTCGATTTCCTCCGGGTCCATGTTATTCAGTGAGCGCTCCACGCCGTCTACCAGAATCAGTGGACTGCGGGTTCCTCCAAACGTGCTGATACCGCGGATCCAAAAATTTGAATTGTCATATCCCGGTTCGCCGGACCGTTGAACGGCAATCACACCGGCAAGCTGGCCCGCCAGGTTGTTGCTTAACGAACGTGATGTGCCCAGTTGCAGCCGTTTCGGCTCGATGGTCGTGATGGCACCGACCACCGAAGCGCGTTTCTGGGTTCCAAAGCCTACAACCACTACCTCATCCAGTTCGCTGACACTCGTGGACAAAACCACGTCGACGGTGAGGTCCTTACCTAAAACACGCTCCTCCTCCACGTAGCCAATCAACGAATATACAATCACAGACGCTTCGTCCGGAACCGTCAACTGGTAGCGGCCGTCTGCATCCGTAGTGGTTGCCACCTGTGTATTCTTGACACTGACGGTCGCACCGTTTATCGGACGTCCGCTTTCATCCGTCACCCGCCCAGTAACCACCCGTTGCTGAACCATCGCTGCACGGGTTGCCGGCGACTGCCGCTTGATGACGACCGTCTGGTCGTTCTGAAAGATGAAATCAAAATCGGTATCGCCGAAACACCGGCGGAGTACCTCCTCCAACGGACGGTCCGCCACATCGATCGTTACCGGTCCGATCCCTTTCAGCACATTCGATTTGGCGATAAAATTGAATCCCGTCTGTTTGGTAAGCGTCAGCAACACCTCCTGAATCTGTGCGTTCTTCACGTGCAGACTCACCTGCTGTCCATATGTAGCCGCGGCGACCTGCAGTAAGCCTGCGGTCATAAACAGGGCAATCAGTTTAACCATGATAAGATACCTAATTGGATGGCAGGGGATAGCCCTGCACAACAATGCTGAGAATTTTGTATACATTTGAAATTGGTTAACGAATGTTATGCTTATAATTTAGTTTGTTAGCCTATCCGGGTTCAGGGGTGGTAACGACACCCCTGGCCTTTATGCGGCAGACTTTTGCGTTTGTCTTAGTCTTTTATAGCAATGATCCTCCTTTCGTTTGCGGAATTTCCGGCCATTTCAAACCGGATCCCTTCGGTTAACGTAATATGTTCAAGCAAGCTCCGCAGGCTCTTGTTCATCGCGTAATTACCTGTAAACCGGATGTCTTCAGCCCCTCCGCGATACAAAACCTCCACGTCATACCATCGGCTCAGCCGCTGCATCAAACTGCCCAAGGTTTCGTCGTTGAATACAAACAAGCCCTCTTTCCAGGCAGCGGCAACATGCATATCGGCTTCTCTTGTGATCAGGCGGCTGTCGGCTTTCCCGGCCAAGGCTTCCTGGCCGGGCGATAACACCAGCCCCTGGCCTACGCTATTTCCGGAAACGGGCCTGTCCACCCGCACACGCCCCTCAACCAACGTGGTAGTGGTATAGGACTCATCCGCGTACGCCTTTACATTAAATTCCGTTCCCAAGACCTGTATACGCTGCCGGTCGGTAATCACCGAGAAAGGAATGCCCCCCTTATGGCTGCCCCGGCGCTTGGCCACCTCAAAATAGGCCTCCCCGGCGAGTATCACCGTCCTCGCATCCGCAGAAAAGCGCGCCGGATAACGGAGGGTAGTCTCCGCATTCAGCCACACGTTCGTCCCATCGGGCAAGGTTACCCGATAGCTCCCCCCCCGGGGTGTCCGCAATTCATAATAATGGTGGTCGGCCGACCCTTCCGGTCTATCTATCTGTAAGTCGGTGCCGTCGGGGTATATTACCCGATCATCCTTCATAACAATCCCCCCTTCGGCCGCCCGTAGCGCCACAGGAGCACTACCCCCGTATGACAGCTCCGCGCGATAGGTTCCCGGATCGGCATCCAACGGTGACACGGCAACCGACCGTTCGCGGCGATCCAAAGACCCGGAGGGGATAAACAAAAACGAGGCAATCCCCAGCAACAATACTGCTGCGACGGCGGCGTACGGGCGGCTCCACCGCCAAAACTTCCGGGGGTGGTCATGGGTCAGGATACGGTGCAAGATCGCCTGCGCCCGACGTTCATCCTGTTTTGGCGCCCCCGTTACGCTTTCCTCCCAGGCGTCCCCATACAGCATTTCCAGCTGCTGCCGGCACGCCGGATCGCTTAGTTTCTCCTGCAGTACAGCAAGATCCTCAGATGTACACATTCCATCCAGGTACCGCTGGACCAATTGTTTCAGCCGCTTATCGTCCATGATATCTTAACGACAACCCTAGACACCGAAAGGAGTAACGGATCAGAAAAAAAATTAAAAAAAACAGCGCGTCAGTATCACCGCTATCAGGAGAATCACATCCGCATGAGCGGTCAGGTAGGCCCGTAGAGTACGCAAAGCCAATTGCATATGCGTTTTGACGGTCAGTTTGGAAATGTGCAGCCGGTTTGCTACTTCTTCATACTTCATTCCTTTTTCTTTACACAGCTCGTACACGATACGCTGCTGCGGCGGAAGCAATCGTTTTGCCGTATCCAGCAAGCCGGCCGTTTCCCGCGCATGGATATGCTCGCTGGTAATGTCAGCGAGATAAAGGGGAGCCTCCTGTTTCACATACTGTTTGTAAAGCAATTCCAGCTTTTGCTGCCGAAGCACATTCAACGCCATATTTCTGGTAGCCACCTGTAGGTAAGCGTCCAGGTTACCGATGATCTTGGCCGACTCATGAAGCCACAGTTTCAGAAACACATCGTGCAGGATATCTTCCGCCAGTTCGGCCGACTTAACTACCCTAATAGCATAAGCGTATACTTTAGGACGGTATCGGTTGTAAAGAAGGGTGAATGCACGTTTATCGCCTTTTTCTATTGCGGCTAACAGCAATTCGTCAGATGGATGTGCTTTAAACACGTTGTCGGCTCTGTTAACTGGTTGTCAAGTCCAACAAAGCTAGTTTATTTTTTTCAAATGTCGAAATCAAGTGCCTCTACTGCACGGACGTATTGCCGGTACTCTTCGTCCTGCTGCCGGATGAAGGTGTTATCATCCAGCTTGCCGACGACCACGTCCCGCTCTTCCTCGTTTTCGTACACCATTGACCGGAACGCGTTCTGGTAATCTTTTTCCCTTGTTTTGAGGATCTCATGGCAAATCCATTGTTTGGTGGTCACACTTTCCTCCAACCAGGCTCCGATATGCGCTTTCGTCACATCCGTCTTATCCATTCCATGAATTTCCAGCAGCGAAGCGAGGGCATGTTCAAACTTATGCTGTGGATAACAGCTGCTCAGTAGGTGATATTGCTGGTGGATGGCTTCCCATTCCGTAACGTCACCGCTACGGATGCGGTCCAACAGGTCTTCCAGATCAGCCTTGCGGATGAGCTGCCCACCCACGTTTTCGAAAGAGACCCGCTCCAGCCGATCGGTCGCCTGAAGGTAGGTTGCCTGTAGGTCCTCAAAGGTGTGCCGGTCAAGGTAGGCCTTGAGTTGCGTCGCCGCATAGTAGGCGATCACACGCCGGTACGTTTCGTAACCTTCCCGTACCTTGATGAGTACCACCCTGCGCTTTGAATTTTCCACGTTATCCAGCAGAATTTCCCGGTCATGCAGAACAGCAGTCGGATCAGCAAGGACCTCCCGGCCTTTTTCCACCCAGGCTTCCGCGTCTCGCAGCTCCGGAAAATATGCCTTTCCCACCGCCCGCTCTATTTCACGCAGCGCATGGAACGCCTCGTTCACCGTGTCGGGGGCCAACACGTCGTACTCAAAATGCTGGTTTTTCAACGAACGGCGGTCACGGCTCATGAATTTATGGGTGTTACGCATGAGCGCGTACATATTGTACAGGAACCAATATGCCGGAAGAATCACAATACGATCGTTGGGCACGTCGTGGCTCACCATCGTAAACGGCATCCGGATATCCAGCTCATGGAGAAAGTCGCCCTTAACGATGAGCGTATAGGATGCGAAGCGCGAGTTATGTTTCAGGCTTACACAGAGACCGGGCCAGAAACCACGTCCGGCAATGATCTCCCCATCGGCGCCGCGCGAATTATGGTTGGAACCCACCGTAGCCCCCGCAGCCATGTTGCTTTGTCCCATCACCAATGAGGCACACAGAAACGAATTGTTGTGGTGCTGTTCGTGTGCCGGGAAGATCAGCGAGTTAAGTACTTCGCAGCACGAAATCGTACTGTTGTCCGACAGAAAGGAATTAATCAGGCGGGCGCCGTATTTCAGCTGTGAGAATGAGCAGAGAATAAAGCGTACCGCTTTAACCCCGTAAAAAATACGGCATCCGTGACCGATGATGCCGTTTACCAGTTCACACCCTTCCCCTATCTGGGTATATGCACCTGCGATGGAATTGATGGTTACGTTCTTCAGCTTGTTAACCCCTTTGATGTACGCATCCGTGCCGATCTTCACGTCTTTGATCGTATCCGAGTTTTTGATCACCGTACGGTGGCCCACCACACTGTAATATCCCCTGCGCGTATCGAATCGTCGGAAGGTGATTTCGCGGAAGCGCGACTGCAGCTGGCGGTCATGCCGCCGGCGTGTCCATAGGTACACATCGGAGGCCTGCATCCCTTCAAAGGGCAGCACAGCCCGTCCACCATTCTCGTTGCAGAGCTCCAGCTGGATCAGGCTGCTCTCGGCATCCCCCTCTTTCAGGATTCCGTTGCCAAATTTGGCATTGCTGCTCGTCTCCATCTCGTTGATGTTGAAGAGCATGACCTCATCCCCCAGAATAAAATGTGCCATGTACCGCACGTGGTGGATCGCGTTATAGCCGCCGATGTCGCTGCTTACGATCACGCTGTTATAAATACCGATGGGCAGGTGAAGGTCGCGGAAATCCAGAAAACTCTCTTCCATGTCGCCGATGCGCACGCGACCGTAAAACGTTGACTCCCGTATCTGGTCGGGGAGAAAACGGTCGGTCACCCACACGTCCTCCCAGTTGGGAGAGCGGTTGCCGTTGCGTTCCAGCAGACCGATCTCGTCTGCCGTTAGCGGGCGGTAGGTATAGGCGGTGAGCTGCTGGCGGTCCCTGAAATAATACTCATCTCCACCTTCGGGCAGGTACTCCCCCGAAATAAATCCATAACCCAGCGTGTTCAGCGGTCTCCTTTTGGGTGTCATTGTGTTATTCTACAGTCACCGATTTAGCAAGGTTGCGGGGCTTGTCCACATCGAGCCCACGTTCCACACCAATGTAATATGCCAATAGCTGCAACGGGATGACGGACAATAGCGGGGCCACGATTTCATGGGCCTGCGGCACCACCATCACCGCCTCAGCGAGGATGTTGACGGTTTCATCGCCGTCGGAAACGACCGCCACCACCTTGCCCTTGCGTGCATTGATTTCCTGAATGTTGCTGACAATCTTCTCGTGGTATACATCTTGGGTAGCCACGAAAACCACCGGCAGTGTTTCATCCACCAGCGCGATGGGCCCATGTTTCATTTCCGCAGCGGGATACCCCTCGGCGTGGATGTACGTAATTTCTTTCAACTTCAACGCCCCTTCCAGGGCAATGGGGAAGTTGTAGCCGCGCCCCAGATACAAAAAGTTGTCAGCGTCTTTATAGTGGCGGGCGATGGTGCGGATGGCATCCACCTGACTGTCCAGAATCCATTTTACCTTTTCCGGCACAGCCTCCAGCTCCCGCAGCAGTTCCCGGAACAGCCCCTCCCCGATCATTCCGCGCAGCTGGGCCAATTTCAGGGCAAAGAGCTGCAGTACGGCCACCTGGGCGGTAAACGCCTTGGTGCTGGCCACTCCTATTTCCGGTCCCGCGTGGGTATAAGCACCCGCATCCGTGATCCGGGCGATGGAAGAGCCCACCACATTCACAATACCGAAAATCGTAGCTCCCTGTTTTTTGGCGTTCTCCAGCGCCACCAACGTATCCGCCGTTTCGCCGCTTTGTGAGATGGCAATGATCACATCGCGTGACGAAAGAATCGGGTTCCGATATCGGAATTCCGAGGCGTATTCCACCTCCACATTCAGGCGGCACAGTTCTTCAATCAGGTACTCCCCGATGAGGCCCGCATGCCAGCTCGTGCCACAGGCCACGATAACGATGCGATGGGCCTCCCGCAGTTTGTCCGCTATTTTATCCAGACCGCTCAGTGTCAGGTAGCCCTGTTCGGCATTGAGCCGGCCCCGTAATGAGTCGCGGATCGTTTTGGGCTGCTCGTGAATCTCCTTCAGCATGAAATGGTCGTAGTTACCCTTTTCAATGGCTGCCAGTTCGAGGTCAAGTTTTTGCACAAACGGCGTGATACGCTCATTGCCCAGATTTTTCAGGATCAGTTCATCCGGCCGGACAATGGCCAGTTCATAGTCGTTTATATAGACTACCTCCTTTGTATAGGCCAGCATCGGCGATGCATCCGAACCCAGGAAATGTTCACCTTTCCCCACACCGATCACCAGCGGACTGCCCTTGCGGGCGGCAACGATGGTATCTGGATAGTCGGTATCCATCAGCAGAATCACATAGGCGCCGGTAACCCGCTTCAGGGCCACCCGCACCGCTTCTTCCAATGAGCATTCGTTGTTTCGTTTAATATCTTCGATGAAATTGAGCAGCACCTCTGAATCGGTATCGCTTTGGAAGGTATACCCTTTGGAGATCAGCTCGTTTTTCAGCTGCGCATAGTTTTCGATGATTCCGTTGTGGATCATCGCCAGGTCTCCTGAAGCCGAATGGTGGGGGTGCGCATTGCGGTCGGACGGCTCACCATGCGTAGCCCACCGTGTGTGGCCGATTCCTGTTGTCGAGGCCACCGGATGCTCACCGGCGTACGCCTCCAGTGCCGACACTTTACCCTGCTTCTTATACACAGCAAGGTGATTACCCAGGTGCAACGCTACACCCGCGCTGTCATAACCGCGGTATTCGAGTTTTTTCAGTCCATCAATTAAGATCGGATACGCTTGTTTTTGGCCGGTGTAGCCTACGATTCCACACATAGTTTAACGTTTAGTTTGCGACAGATCGCTGACAAAAATAGCTTTTTTGACATTAATCAATCGATTGTTTTGATTTTTTTTTGCTTCAGAAAAAACCACACAAATCCGTATATTCGTTGATGATGAACCGATTGTGCCTTTTTTATATGCTGTTCATCTGCGTATCGATGGCGGTTCCCGCCCGTGCACAGAAACGGCCGGTTTGGGAAAATGACTACCGCGAGCCATTCTCCTCCGTCATGGCCGGCATCCAGAAACGCCACCGGATTACTTTGCTGTACGACTCGGCACAGCTGGCCGGTCGGTGGGTGGACTTTGCCCGGTGGAAATACCGTGAAACCCCTGCCCAGACCCTTATCAACGTATTGGCCCCGCTGAACCTCAGCTACCGCCAGGTCGATGACACCACGTACCGCATCGGCCGATTTGAATATTACCGGAAACACCCCTACGAAGGAAAACAGGAGCTAGACCGCCTGATGGCGGGCTACCAAACACAGGCAGCTTGGAAACGACGTACAGCTGAGCTGGTGGCCTGCCTCCGTGAAACCTTCGGCCTTCAGCGGGCACAATCCACCGCAACCGCGGCCGCGGCAAAAACCCGAAAACGGCAATACGATGGATACACCGTAGAAAACATCGCCATCGAAACCCTGCCCGGTCTATATGTAGCCGGCTCACTGTATGTTCCTTCCGGCCGTAACGGCAAACTTCCCGCCATGCTCTGTCCCAACGGACACTTTCCCGACGGGCGCTACCGTCCGGATCACCAATTGCGATGCGCCATGCTGGCCCGCATGGGCGTCATCGCCCTCAGTTACGACCTGGTGGGCTACGGTGAATCCCTCCTCCAAGTGGAGGAAAACGACCACCGCCGCAGCCTCACCTCCGTCATCCAGCTCATCAACAACCTCCGCATGCTGGACTATATCCACGGACTACCCCAGGTGGATACCACCCGTATCGGCATCACCGGGGCCTCCGGCGGCGGCAGCCAGACCATTCTGGTAACCGCTCTGGACGACCGTATCAAACTGAGTGTTCCGGTGGTCATGGTATCCGCTTATTTCTCCGGTGGATGTCCCTGCGAAACCGGCCTGGGGCACCACTTTTGCGGCGGCGGCACCAACAACACCGAAATCGCCGCGATGGCCGCCCCACGCCCGCAGCTACTCATCTCTGACGGCAACGACTGGACGGCCGATTTTCCCGACATCGATCGCCCGTATCTGCAGCATGTGTATGGCCTCTACGGTGCCGAAGACCACCTGCAGAACGTCCACCTCCCTGACGAGCAACACGATTATGGTCCGTCCAAACGTCAGGCCATGTATGCATTTGTGGCCAAGCACTTTGCAGTGGATGCCGACCCGTTTACGGACGCCTCCGGCCATTTTTCGGAAGAGGCGTGTGTCGTGGAAGACAAGACCTTACTGTATATCTTTGACATGGACCGTAAAAAACTGCCCGCCAACGCACTGAAAAGCTTCGCCGAACTGGAGCATGCGTTACGGTAGCCGGAAACAATTTGCCGATGTGCCTGTTAAGCTGGTACTTGGCATCCGTTGATACATGACACAAGAAACGATAATCGGCATCGTTGCGGGGATCTGCACGTCCGCCGCCATGTTGCCCCAATTGATAAAAGTCCTCAAAACAAAAGAAACGGCCGATCTGTCTGCAATTACCATCGGGGTGCTGCTGGCCGGCGTCAGCCTTTGGGTATACTACGGCATTCTTCAGGAGGAAATCCCGATCATCGCCTCCAACGCTTTCTCGGTACTGGTAAACGCTACGTTATTGATCTGCCTGTTCCTTTTCAGAAAACAGGAAACATAAGCCCGTCCGGCAAGCAGACGGGAGGATATATACTTTAACTGACAGGATATGAATGTAAAACGGATATTCGGCACCATTCTGACCATTTTGGGTATCGGCGGACTTATCTACACCGGGGCCATGGTCATTCAGCAAAGCGGACAAGTTCGTGACCTCATCGTGGTGGGCATCATCGGCCTGATATTTTTTGTGTCCGGAATTTCATTGATACGGAATACCCGGGACAAAGAATAGGCGTCGCCTTGCCCGTTTACGATCCGTTGGACAGCGTTACCGGCGCGCCCAGCCGTGCGCTTTCATAGATAGCACGCACAATCTCCACCGATTTGCGGCCTTCTTCGCCGTTGATAAACGGCTCGTCGTCAGTTTCTATCGCGCGGATCATATCTTCCAGTTGTCGCTGGTGGCCCACATAGCTGATATCCGCAGGATTGGAAGCCCCGCCTTTGGACGCCTTTGCCCCCATCAGGGACGCCCGGATCTGTCCGTCCTCCGGCGTCTCCTCCAGAAACTGCCATTTCGTAAAGCTGTCCTCCTCCAGGATGGCCGATCCTCCCGTTCCCATGATCTCCACCCGTTTCAGGGTTCCCGGGAAGACCGCCGTGGAGCATTCAATGGTTCCCAGCGCGCCGTTTTTAAAGGTAAGCGTAGCCACGATGGTATCCTCCACCTCGATGTTTTTGTGCCGACGGTTCGCCGCCGTTGCCTGCACCGATTGCACCGGCCCCATATACCACTGGAGTAGATCGACTGAATGGATACCTTGGTTCATCAGGGCTCCGCCGCCATCGTATTCCCACGTACCGCGCCACCGTCCCGATGCATAGTATGCCTCGCTCCGGTGCCATTTGATATACGCGCCGCCCAGTACCAAGTCTCCGAACCGGCTGTTATCCACCGATGCTTTCAGTTGCCGGCTCGCTTCGTAAAAGCGGGAGTGGAAGATCACACTTACTTTGACCCCCTTCTCGCGGGCCGCCCGGATAATCCGGTCGCACCGTTCCACCGTTATTTCAAGCGGCTTCTCAATCACACAGTGTTTACCTGCTTCGATGGTTTTCAGTGCAGGCTCCAGATGAATACCCGACGGGGTGCAGATACACACCACATCGATCTCCGGAACCGCCAGCATGGCCTCCAACGAGTCGTATGCCGTGCAACGATGCTCCCCGGCAAACGCATCGGCTTTGGCTTTCGTTGTGCTATAAACCCCCACCAACCGGGCGTTGGGTAACTCAGCGATGGCCGTGGCGTGGATATTCGCAATCATTCCCGCTCCCACAATCCCAAAACCGTAATATTTTTTTTCCATCGTAAATTGGCTTATGATCACCGCAAATATAACAGTTTGCGGGGGCCTACCAAAAAAGTGTCGTCTATGGCGGCCGCGACCGCTATTGCAGCAATTCCTGGGACTCCTGCCTGCCAGCGGTTGACTATGATTTGGGGTAATATTCGTTCACAACGTCAATCACGTCGTACATCTCGAAAGGCTTCTGAATGTAACCAACAGCGCCACACCGTTTCGCAATCTCGGCGATTTCGCTGGAGGCCGAGATCATCACCACCGGAATGTGCTTTGTGTCTTCCCGCTCTTTCAGCTCATAACACAAATCGCTGCCCCACGCCCAACTCAGTGCTTCATCCATCAAGATCAATCCTACCTCCCGATCTTTTAGGATCTTGTTCATGGCCTTTCCACTGTCAGTAATCACGTCGTAATCCTCGTACGCCATGATATCACAAACCACGTCCTTCATATCGTGGTCATCCTCAATGTACAGAATTGTTCTTTTCAAAATGTGATCCTTTACAGCGAAAGTACTTACTTTTTTTAAACCGCACAACATAAGGCAGACTTGCGTTATAAATTTTACAGTAATCATTCACGGATTATGCAAGGGATATTTTAAAAAGTGTATTTTAGGCCGTCCAATTCAACATGGAGCCGATTATGAACAAAAAATCTATTTTCGTTACCAATGGCGTGAACTATACCATGCCGTTTATGGCCATCAGCGTGCTGTTCCTCACCTGGGGGATTGCGCATGGGCTGCTGGATACCCTTGATAAAAATTTCCAGGATCTGCTGCACCTTAAAAAGTGGCAGTCGAGCTTTATACAGGTGTCCCTTTATGGGGCCTATTTCTGCATGGCCATACCGGCCGGGCTGTATACCAAAAAATACGGTTACAAAAAAGGCATCATTTTCGGGCTGACCCTCTTCGGTACGGGCGCACTGCTTGCGGCCGGGACAGCACCCTTCCAGTCGTTTATCCTCTTTCTGCTCTGTTTGCTGATCATCGGGGCGGGGTTGGCCACCATTGAAACGGGGGCCAATCCATACACGACCAAGCTGGGGCCACCGGAGTCCGCTGAGCGGCGCATCAACATCGCCCAGTCGTTCAACGGTTTTGCGTGGGTGGTGGGACCACTGATCGCGCTGTCTATCTACGGCAACCGCAGCCACGTAGAGGGGGAGAAAATGATCTCCATCGTCCTACCCTTCGCCATCATCGGACTTTCCGTTTTTGCCATCGCCTTTGGCTTTTCACGGCTGAAGTTGCCCAGCATCGATGAAGAAGACCTGTTGCATGCCCACGGCACCGCTCCCACAACGGGTAGCGATACGGAGGTGACTGATCCCACCCATCCCGACTATATTTCCAAAAAGCCCCTTTGGAAAAACAGGCATTTTAAACTGGGCGTAGCCGCACAGGCGGCCTATGTAGCCGCCCAGACGGGCGTCTTCAGCTACCTGATTAACTTTGTTACGGATCATGACATGCATCCGCGGTTCGACGTGGAGTATGGGCCGTATTTTCTCTCGTTCGGCTTCTTCCTGTTTATGATGGGCCGCTTTTCCGGCAGCTACCTGATGCGGTTTTTTAAGCCCCACCGGCTTCTGGCGTTTTACGCACTGACGGTCTGCGCCCTGCTGCCCGTTATATCGCTGAAACTGGGCTGGGCTTCCTTTATTTCCCTGTACGGTGTGTTCTTCTTCATGTCCATCATGTTCCCCACGATCTTTGCCCTGGCCATCCGCAGTCTGGGCACGAACACCAAACAGGGCGCGTCCTTTCTGGTCATGTCCGTGGGCGGTGGTGCCGTGTTCCCGCCGATTATGGGGTATGTGTCTGACATTTACGGCATGGCCGCCGGCTTTTTTGTGCCCATTCCGCTGTTTGCCTTCATTGCCTATTACGCATTGCAGGGATATCGGATCCGGGCGTAACTTCCGCTGGGGGCGCATAGGGCCGTATCGCGCGGGTAACGGTCCGTCCGTCAAGCCGCTTGGAGGCCACCACCTCCCCGGGAGCGTTGCCGTTTTCTACCCAGTTGCGCATCACCGTCAGCCAATCCACATGGTCGGGCCCACGACCGGGTCCATGCAGGACACCCGGTAACAGGTATACACGTATATACTCGTCGACGTCGGGATCGGCCGCCCGAACCGCGCGGTAGTGGTGCAGCATATCCAGGGCTGACACGGCGGGATCCGCCCACCCGTGCCAGATCAGGAGCTTACCACCCCGCGCTTTAAAGGCACTGTAATCCGTGCTGGTGGCATCCAGGTAATGGGAGGCATAGCGGATGTCCCGGATCAGGTTCCGGAAATCATAGGTCGCGTAATCCCACTCGGGGTCATTGAATATCAAGTGTCTGAACGTCTCTATGCCAAAGTACGTATGCAGGCTGGGGTAGGCCCCCGCCGTGCCTTTTTCGCCTACTATCCACGGCCGCCAGCCGTTGGGCTCCGCTTCGCCTCCAAACGGAAATCCCGGATGAATGAGCTGTCCGTCAACAACCAATGGCGTATATACCGCACGGATTGCGTCCAGCTGCGCTTCCGTAAAGCAATCCGGCCCGGGCGCGCCGGCGCCACACATAGGCAGTGTTTCGATGTCAAAGGGACAGCCCTCGGGATCACTTAGAATAGAATCCCGGATTCCGTCCCGCTCATCGCACGCCTCCAGAATCCGAGACTGAAGCAATGCTAGCTGTTCGTCGCCCAGCACCGGTTTATCCAGCTTACCATCGGGATACATCTTTTGGGCGATCTGAATGAATTTCGCTGAAAACCCGGTCCAGTTAAACGCCGGCGCACCGGCGATGATCCCGTCAAAATCCTCCGGATAGCGCTGTGCTTCCATCAGAGCCTGTCCGCCCCCGCGCGAGGCACCAAAGAAGTAACTGTACGCCGCATCGGCTCCATAGTAGCGGGCAATCAGGTTTTTGCATACCACCGCCGTCCGGTGAATGCCCATATGACCGAAGTTGAGCTGCCTTTCCATCTGAAAGGTAGCCCACTTAGAGGGATCGGGTTCGGCATGCCCCACATCCGTACCGGCGGTGGCATAGCCTCCGTCGGTCAGCCCCCGGAGGCCGTTGCTCACGCCTCCGACAAATCCCCCGCCGCCGCTCATGACAAAACGCCCGTTAAAGTCCGATGGCAGAAGCAGCTCGAATTGAATTTCTCGGCCAATCACGCCCAGCACCCTGCAATGCGGCCTACCGGGAACTGGATCGCCTTCGCCCGGTTCGACCAGCGTCGCTGTATGGATGGTAACCTCCGGCAGGTGGAGATGTTGCATTTGCTCACAGGGGACGCAGGCGGCGATTTGCGCACGGCCGCTTTGGTTCGCTAGCAGCGATACAACCGCCAACAGGAGGCCCGTACTAAGTTCTTTCCTAAAAAAACACCTGTTCATTCGATTTATAATGAATAGCAAATGTACGATAAATCCTCGGCGAGACAGGAACCCCTAGAGGTTTACGTGTTGGAAATCCGGTTTTTTCCGCCTATCTTTACTCCTGATTATAAATCTATTCACGAATTTGCGTTAACGTTTGCACAACGGTGAAAAAGTATAGCGAATACCCGGACGAACAGCTTGTCAATGAGCTGGCGAAAGGCGATACCCATGCCTTCCATGAACTCTATAACCGGTACCATGCTCTGTTATATGCTTTTGCATACAAGCTAACCGCCGACACAACGCAATCGGAAGACATCCTGCAAGACATTTTTGTGTCTCTATGGGACGGAAAGGACCGGCTGAAGATCAATCAATCCGTGTCAGCTTACCTGTATAAGGCCGTCCGTTACCAATTTTTCCGATCGGTCGCCCAAAACAAGTTGCGAAAAGACCTCTTCAACCAACTGGTATATGCGGTAAACAGTCTGACCGCCTCCCCTGACGAGGCCGTATGTTATAAAGATCTGCAGTCGCTGGTCGAAGCGCTGGCCAGGCAACTTCCCGGGAATACAGGAAACATCTTTATTAAAAGCCGCCTTTTCCAGATGACTAACCGCGAGATTGCGGAAGAACTCGGTATTTCCGAAAAAACCGTCAGAAACCAGCTTAGTCTCGCCAACCGACAAATGCGCGCCAAATTGGGGGAAAGCGCGTTCGTTCTCTCCGTTTTTTTGGAGTTTCTCCACAACCGCTGAAAAAAGTTAATTTTTTCGGGACAAATCCCAGGTTCATTGCACTTAGAGGTGTAAGACCAAGTAGATGAACCCAAATTCTGTTAAAGAACTTTACCAGAAGTACCTGGATGGAAGCTGTACGCCGGAAGAAAAAGAGCTTTTGGAAAAGGCCTTCCTGGTCTACGCGCAGGCACAGGATACCCTGCCCGATGAATCGACGATACAGAGTACTTCCGAACGGGTGCGTGACCACCTATCGACCCTGCTCCGGCACGACCTGCGGAGGAGGCAACGGCGTCATCGCATCTATTACCTAGCCGCAGCCCTGTTGACGGTGTTCATTTCTATCGGGCTGATCACCTGGAACATGTCCCACCCTGAAAGCGATACGCAGCATGCCTGGACAGCAGATGCACAACCCGGCAGCAACAAGGCCACCCTGACATTATCTAACGGTCATACCGTACATCTTAAAGAAGTGACCTCCGGAATCGTAGCCGGTGAGAACATCACCTACGCAGACGGCAGCCCCGTTGTTAACGAAACAGACCTTTCCCAGTCAGGTAAACCCACCCCGCGGAAAGCAGCCACGCAGATGCTCACCCTTACTACACCCAGAGGAGGCACGTATAAGGTTACCCTGCCCGATGGGTCCGGCGTTTGGCTCAATGCGAATTCCGTTCTCCGCTATCCCGCCAGATTTGCCAACACACAGCGCGTGGTAGATATCGAAGGTGAAGCGTATTTTGAAGTGGTAACGGATGAAAAGCGTCCATTCAAAGTGCGGACGGCCGGACAGGAAGTGGTGGTGCTGGGCACATCGTTTAATCTTTCCGCCTACCCGGAAGACCATAGTACGGCAACCACACTTGTTGAAGGATCGATCAGAATTGTCAATAAAAGTAACCAAACCGTTCACATGCTCCGTCCCGGTCAGCAGGCGAAGCTGTCGTCAACCGGCGTGCAGGTGTATCCGGTAGATACAGAAGCCTTTATTGCCTGGAAAAATGGCTATTTCTATTTCGATGATGCCGACATGTATACGATCCTAAAGGACTTTTCACGCTGGTACAACGTTGAAATAGAAGTTTCCCTCCTACCGGAAAGCGAATTGTTTACCGGGAAAATCCCCCGGAACGTCTCCCTTCAAAACGCGCTCCGGATTGTGGAAAAAACGTCTGGAATGTCGTTCCAGCTCATCGATAATAAACTGAAGTTGTCACGATTACGGAAAGGAGGCGACGCTATGGACCATTAACGTTGACGCTCAATCCCTGTATATAAACCAACAAACCGATAGTGCTCGGAACACCATCGGTTGTTTGGTAAACTGACCTGGTAATCGGATACCCGGATTGCTACGTGTATGAACCAGATAACCAAGATTCACGAAAACCAAAACAAAATTATGCATAATGCTGGAAAATACCATTGTGTACTTCACACTGTACCCATAAAATTACTCGTCATGACGAACCTGACGATCTTCTTTTTGACCTTGGGTTGCCTGCAACTTGCCATGGGCGGGACCGCAAACGGGCAGCAGATTACGATTGATGCGCGGAATACCGATATTGAAACCGTGCTGGCCATGGTCGAAAAACAGAGTGGCTATACTTTTTTCTATAAGAAGAAAGACCTACAGCGCGCCCGATCGGTGAATATCCGAATAAAAAATGCCCCAATCGAGGACGTGCTAAACAAATTATTCACGGCCGACCGGGGCATTACCTACCACATTCAAGATAAGGTAGTGATGCTCAAGGCAGTGCCCCCGCTAAGCCGCCATACGACACTGCCCCCGGCGCAGGTGATGCGGCAGGACATCGAAGTACGCGGGCTCGTAACGGATTCCACCGGACAGCCGCTGACCGGCGTGTCGGTGACGGTGAAAGACAAAAGCACGGTCGGCACCGCAACGGATAACAACGGACGCTATATCTTAACCGTACCAAATGGATCCACGGTGGTCTTTTCGATGATGGGCTTTGAACCGCAGGAATTTCAGATCGACCGGCAGCAGGTGATCAACGTCGTCCTCGTCGAGTCGGCTTCCGCGCTTGATGATGTGGTGGTTACCGCTTTCGGTGGCCGGGTGAAACGTACCGATATGATTGGTTCCATCACCTCGGTGACACCGAAAGACCTGAAAGTTCCTTCCAGTAACCTCACCACGGCACTGGCCGGCCGGGTGGCAGGCATGATCGCCTACCAACGGAGCGGCGAGCCCGGCCAAGATAACGCCGACTTCTTCATTCGCGGGGTGACCTCCTTCGGTTACAAGGTGGACCCCCTGATTCTGATCGATAACATCGAGGTGACCGCCACAGAACTTGCCCGCATACAGGTAGATGACATCGCCAACTTCTCCATCATGAAGGATGCCACGGCAACCGCGCTGTACGGAGCCAGGGGCGCCAACGGCGTCATCCTCATCACCACCAAGCAGGGTGCGGAAGGCCCCGCCAAAATAAATTTCCGCGTGGAGAATAGTATTTCAATGCCCACCACTAACATCAGGCTGGCCGACCCCGTTACCTATATGGAGCTTCACAATGAAGCGGTGCGGACCCGCGATCCGCTTGGCGACCAACCTTATCCGCAGGAAAAAATAGACCGTACACGGGAGGGAGTCGACCCGTATTACTATCCGGCAACAGACTGGCGCGACGCGCTGTTTAAGCGATATACTATGAATCAGCGTTACAACCTGAATATTTCGGGTGGGGGAAACGTGGCACGATACTATGTAGCCGGCGCGATGACCAACGACCACGGCGTCCTGAAAGTGGATCAGCGGAACAATTTCAACAACAACATTCGTCTTACCAGCTACAACCTCCGGTCGAACGTCAATGTCAATGTGACCAAATCCACGGAGATGATCATCCGCATGAACGGGAATTTTGACGACTATACCGGCCCCATTGCCGGGGGAAGGCAGATGTACAACATGGTCATGCAGGCCAACCCGGTGAAATTTCCGCCCTACTACCCCACACCACCCGAACAGAGCTACCTGAAACATATCCAGTTCGGCAACCACGCCGAAGGCCCCTACCGGAACCCCTATGCCGAGATGGTAAAAGGGTACAGAGACTATTCCCGGTCGTATGTGCTGGCACAATTGGAACTGAAACAAGATTTTTCCTTCCTCACTGAAGGGCTGGCCTTCCGGGCCCTAATGAACACCAACCGAACCTCCTACTTTGACGTCTCCCGGTCATACAACCCTTTCTATTACGGCAGCCACAGTTATAACCGCCGCACGGGTGAATTCGAAACGGAGATCCTCAATGAAAACGAGGGCACCGAATACCTGGATTATGAGGAAGGCCCAAAAGAGGTAAGTTCGGTATTTTACCTGGAATCGGCCCTCAGTTATAACCGGACATTCCGCGAAAAGCACGGCCTCAGCGGCATGCTCGTTTACATCATGCAACAACGGTTGTCTGCCAATGCAGGCAGCCTTCAACTGTCGCTCCCCTATCGGAACATGGGATTGTCCGGACGAACCACCTACGCCTTTGACAACCGGTATTTCGCTGAGTTTAACTTTGGATACAACGGGTCGGAACGGTTCGACGCCAGCCACCGGTTCGGCTTTTTCCCTTCAGCCGGCCTGGCCTGGAGCATCTCCAATGAAAAGTTCTTCGAACCCGTTAAGTCCGTGGTGTCTAACCTGCGTTTGCGGGGCACCTACGGGCTCGTGGGCAACGACGCTATCGGACGCCCCGAAGACCGCTTTTTTTACCTTTCCAACGTAAATATGGAAGCAACGGGTGCGGTGTTCGGACGGGATAACGAATACAGCCGTACCGGCGTGATGGTTACCCGATATGCCAACCCGCACATCACGTGGGAAAACGCAAAGAAAACCAACCTGGCCCTGGAGGTTGGCCTCTTCAACAAGTTGCAGTTACAGGCGGATTATTTCACGGAACACCGTTACAATATCCTTATGGCGCGGGATTTCATCCCCTCCACCATGGGGCTCACCGCGTCGGTCCGGGCCAACGTCGGAGAGGCAAGCGCCAGGGGCATCGACCTTTCGGCAGATTATTCCGATCATTTCGGCAACGGAAGCTGGATACAGGGCCGCGCAAATTTCACCTATGCCACCAGCGCCTACAAAGTCTTTGAGGAGCCGGAATATAACGAATGGTGGGCTTCGCGCCTGGGGTATTCCATCAACCAAGAATGGGGCTATATTGCCGAGCGCCTTTTCGTTGACGACTACGAAGTAGCCAACTCACCCCGTCAAAATTTCGGCGAATACATGGCCGGTGACATCAAGTACCGCGATGTAAACCGGGATGGGCAGATCTCCGAGCTCGACATGGTTCCCATCGGCTACCCCACCGTGCCGGAAGTCGTCTATGGGTTCGGAATGTCCGCTGGTATCAAGAACTTTGACTTCAGCGTATTCTTCCAAGGGCTGGCCCGGGAGTCGTTCCGGATTGGCGTTGCGGAGACCTCCCCCTTCATTGACAACGATGGCGATGCGGCCTTCCTTTCCAACAACGCGTTGCTTCAGGCTTACGCCGATAACCACTGGTCCGAATCGAATCGCAATCTGTACGCTCTTTGGCCACGGCTAAGTCCCACGCGCGTCGAAAACAATATCCAACGGAGTACCTGGTTTCAACGCGACGGTAGCTTCCTCCGGCTGAAGCAGGCTGAGGTGGGCTATACACTACCCGCTGTGTGGGCCGAACGTTTATGGATGAAGAGCCTCAGGGTTTATGCCAACGGTACCAACCTGCTGTCGTGGAGCAAATTTAAGCTATGGGACGTAGAAATGGCCTCAAACGGCCTGGGCTACCCCGTACAGCGCGTATTTAACCTAGGGCTGTTCATCCAATTATAAACCAGCAACGAGATGATGAAACTGAACAAAATGATCTATCCGCTTGCCTTAACCATCGTACTTACGGCATGCGATAAATATTTAAATGTGGTGCCGGACAACGTGGCTACCATTGATAATGCCTTTTCGATGCGGAACACTGCTGAAAAATATCTTTTCACCTGCTATCGGTATCTTCCCTCCCATGCCAGTCTCACCAGCAATCCGGCACACACGGCCGGTGACGAGTACTGGTTTTACACGCCCTTTATCGGGTTTGATGCTCCGGGATGGCAAATTGCCCGCAGCAACCAGGGGGTGGTTGAACCGATTCTGAACTACTGGGACGGGCAGAGCCAACCTTTCCAGGGAATACGTGACTGCAACATCCTCATGGAAAACATCGGGCGGGTTCCGGATATGGACGAAGTGGAGAAAAAACGGTGGATTGCCGAGGCGAAATTCCTGAAAGCCTACTACCATTTTTGGCTGCTCCGCATGTATGGTCCTATTCCGCTGATCCGGGAGAATCTTCCCATTTCGGCCGGAGTGGAGGAAGTCAAAGTAACCAGGGAACCGATAGATGACGGCTTTGCCTACATCGTCCAGTTGCTGGACGAAGCGGCGGCCGACCTGCCTCCCTCCATCGAAGACGAACAGAACGAGCTAGGCCGGATTACGCGCACGATTGCTCTGTCAACCAAGGCACTGGTGCTTTCCACCGCTGCCAGTCCGCTCTTTAATGGCAATACGGAATACGTCGGTTATGCCAACACCGACGGCCAGCTTCTTTTTAACAGCGAATACTCCGTGGAGAAATGGCGGGTAGCAGCCGAAGCCTGCCACGAGGCGATCAACCTGTGCCACGAGATGGGACTCTCCCTCCACAGGTTCTCCGAAGGGATCGGACAGTTCCAGCTGTCGCCCGAGACGGTCACACAGATGAGCATCCGTGAGGCAGTCACCGAGCGCTGGAACCCCGAAATTATCTGGGGAAACACCAACAGCACGGCGGTGGCGATACAACGTGAAGCCACCCCACCCCTGGATCCGGCGAACGTATCGAACCAGAACACCAAAGGCAACCTAGCTCCGCCCATCAAAATTGCCGAACAGTTCTACTCCATTCACGGGGTGCCCATCAACGAAGACAAAACGTACGACTACGCCGGTCGGTACAACCTGCGGGAAGCTACCGCGGACGACAAATACCGGTTGCAGGAAGGGTATACCACCGCCGGACTGCACTTTGACCGCGAGCCACGGTTCTATGCGTCGCTGGCCTTCGACGGAGCCCTTTGGTACGGACAGGGAAGGCGAGACGACAACGATCCGTGGACGGTCCGTTCCCGCCTTGGACAGCCACAGTCGAAAGTGTCCAGCAATCGGTATTCCATCACCGGCTATTGGCCCAAGAAGCTGGTAAACTACCAGAACACCATTGGCACCGGCAACACCTACACCATCCGGTACTATCCGTTTCCGGTCATGCGTCTGGCCGATCTATACCTGCTCTATGCCGAATGCCTGAACGAGTACAGCGGACCGGGCGAGGACACCTACGCATTCCTCGACAAGGTCCGAGAGCGGGCGGGCTTACCCCCCGTTCTGGAGGCATGGAAACAGTATGCACGCGATCCGGAAAAGCCGACCTCACAAAACGGTCTGCGCAACATCATCCAGCAGGAGCGGCTGAACGAGTTGGCTTTTGAAGGGCACCGTTTCTGGGACCTGCGGCGCTGGAAACGCGCGCACATCGAATTAAACCAGCCCATTACCGGCTGGGACATCGACCAGGAAGCACCCGAAAACTATTACCGCGTGCGGACCCTGTTCAACCAAAGTTTCCTAATGCGGGATTATTTCTGGCCCATCAGTGAGTCCAGCCTGATTCGTAACCGGAAACTGGTACAAAGCCCGGGCTGGTAGCCATACGATTAAAAATTTATTTAAGAGTGAACATGAAAACAGTACTGTTAAGTTACCGAATATTATTCATCGCCTTGCTTACCGGCCTGCTAGCCTGTGAGGAAGAAAGGCATGAACCCCTCTCCCGTGGCGGAGAAGGGCCGGTGGCCATCACCCAGGCCACCGTTGAAAATCTTCCGGGCGGAGCACGCATCCGCTACGAAGTTCCGAACGATAAAAACCTGCTGTACGTAAAAGCCCTGTATGAAATCCGCCCCGGCGTCAAGCAGGAAGCAAAATCATCTTTCTATACAGACCGCATTGAGGTCAGTGGCTTCGGCAGTGCCGGAACCTACCCGGTATCCCTCGTGGCGGTCGGCCGTAACAGCGAAGAGTCGGCCCCTTTTGCGGTTGATGTCTCGCCCACAGACCCTCCGATTGCGGAGGCATTTTCCACGTTGGAAATCCGTGAAGACTGGGGCGGCGCGACCGTATTTATGGAAAACCTATACGAAGCCGAACTGACGGTAGACGTAGTCACGCCCGACGATTTCGGCGCACTAACCGTTACGGAAACCTTTTATACCAAGATGAAAGATGCTCGCCTGCCCGTACGAGGCTTTGAGCCCAAACCCCGTGTTTTCGGCGTCGTACTAAAAGACCGATGGGGAAACCGCACGGACACTCTATTTAATACCCTCACACCCCTTTTCGAAGAAGAAATCCCGAAACCTTTTGCGAGGATTGACCTTCCGACCGACTACTCTACTCCACATAACAACGGTTCGGCTGTCCTTGAACGGATATGGGATGGCAGCCACAGCGAATCCGATTTTGTGACCGTGCCCGGTCACGGTTTACCGCAATGGTTTACATTCGATCTTAAAAATACCGTAAAGCTATCACGGCTGGTCCTCTTTAAGCGGCTTTCCGCCACCTACCTGTATAACTCGGGAGCCGTCAAACGGTGGGAGATTTACGGATCTAATGCCCCCAATCCCGACGGCAGTTGGGACGACAGCTGGGTGCTGCTCATGGAGTGTCAATCCGTCAAACCTTCTGGCCTCCCGCCCGGAGAAAACACGGAGGAAGACCGGGCCTATGCGGAAAAGGGCGAAGAGTTTCTCTTTCCGGCGGATGCCCCACCGGTACGATATCTCCGGTGGAAAACATTGGAAAACTGGGGAAACGTCAGCCACGTAAACATTACGGAAATTGATCTTTATGGACAGGTTCAATAAACAACCCATGAAAACGAAACAAACAATCCCTTTGGTGGCGACGGCCCTGTTGGCTTTGGTATTGCTCGCCACATCGTGTGGAAAAATGGATGAGACCTACCGCGGCTTCCTGAACGGTGGAGAATACTTTTATCCGGGCAGAGCCGATTCACTGCGCGCCCACCCCGGCGACGGACGTATCCAACTATCATGGCTGCGTGCAGCCGATCCGAGTGTCGTCACGGCTAAAATTTACTGGAACAATCGCCGCGATTCGGTAGTGATGCCGGTCGACTCCTCAGCCGGATCAGACACGGTACGGATTACCATCCCCAGCCTTGAGGAAAAATCGTACACCTTTGAAGTGTTTACGCAGGATACATACGGTAACACATCGGTCCGGTCGGAGGTACTGGGAGTCGTCTATGGCGATGTCTACCGGAGCTCCCTGTTACACCGGGCCATCCAGGAAATCACCTACTCCCATTCGGACGGCAGCCTGACCATCGTCTGGACACCGGCAGAGCCGACCGCCGTCAGGGATTCTATCTTTTATACGCACACCGATGGCAACGTGCTGGCCCTGGCCGTTCCGGTTATGGAAGACACCACCCGGTTAACCGGATACGCCCCCAACCAGCCCTTCGGGCACCGGAGTTATTTCCTTCCGGATACGCTGGCTATTGACACGTTTGCCACTTCCCTAGCCGAGGTGGAAGTTGACCCGGACCTTTTCGTGTCCCATGCCACGCTGCTGGATAAGTCGCGTTTTGCCCTAGTGACGCTGCCCACTGACACCTATGAGCCAAATGCCGCCAATGCGGGCGTAGAAAACATCTGGGACGGCACCTTCAATAAGGAGAACAATACCTTTATTTCCAAGGTGGGGACGCCCATGCCGCAATGGTTTACGCTGGATCTAGGGGTGATGGACAAGCTCACCGAGATACAGATTAATCAGCGGGGCCTCAATGCCACCCGCCTGTATGACGGCGGAAATGTGAAGAAAGCCGAAATCTGGGGTTCCGAAAACCCTAACCCGGACGGCAACTGGGACGAAAGCTGGATCTTACTCGCTACCTTTGAGTCGGTAAAGCCGTCCGGACCCGGCGCCACCACGGACGCGGATATCGCGTACGCCCTAGCGGGCGAAAAGGTCACGCTTTCAGATGATGCGCCAGCCGTCCGTTACATCCGGTTCAAGACCCTTGAAAACTGGGACAAACAAGGCCGCGGCTTTACCAACATTGCACAACTTACTTTTTGGGGATATCAATTATGAGCACACTAACTAACATCATACGAACATACCTTTCCGGGATCGCCGCGATCCTGATCTTAACCGCCCTGCCCGCATGGGCACAGCAGACACATGGCAACCAAAAAATAGACGGCTACCGGGGCATCTGGTTCGAGCTGGGGCAAAAGTCGGAATACGGCGACAAGTATTCCGGTGGGCTGGGCACCTATACCGCCAAGCACATACCCCTGGCCATTTATGCCCCGAAAGTCCGGAAATCATTCTTCGTATATGGCGGTACCACACAGCACGACCAGCGGTACCTGCTCTGCATGATCGGGGAATACGACCACCGTTCGGGAACGGTTTCCAAGCCTACGGTGGTATACGACAAGTTGGGGGTCAATGATCCGCACGACAACCCCAGCATCGCGTTGGACGACGAGGGATATATTTGGGTGTTCGTCAGCGGCCGCGGCCGCGGCCGGCCGGGCTTTAAATACCGTAGCCAACAGCCGTACAGCATTGATGCTTTCGACCAGATCACGGAGGAGGAAATGACCTACCCGCAGCCCAAATACCTGCCCGGAAAAGGGTTCCTGCACCTGTTTACCAAGTATACCGGCGTACGGGAGCTCTATTTCGAGACCAGCGCAGACGGTACCACCTGGTCGGAAGACCGGAAACTGGTGGGCATTCGGCGCAAGGACGACAAACACGGGGGCCACTACCAAATCAGCGGACAATACAAAGATAAGGTGGTCTTCTTCTGCAACTGGCACCCCAACGGCAACGTGGATCAGCGTACTAACCTGTACTACCTGCAGACCACTGATTTCGGCAAAACCTGGACCACGGTGGATGGCCAGCCGCTGACGTTGCCCGTCTCGGAGATCGATTCCAGGGCGTTGGTAAAAGATTACTTCCGTGAAGGAAAAAACGTTTACCTGAAGGACGTCGGCTTTGACCGTAAGGGCAACCCGGTTGCCCTGTATGTGGTCAGCGGGGGTCATGACCCCGGCCCCAAAAACAGCCCCCGGGAGTGGTACGTGATGCACTGGACCGGCACGCAATGGCAAAGCCATCGCATCGCAGCTTCCGACCACAACTACGATATGGGCAGCCTGTTTATTGACGGCCGGAAGTGGACGGTCATCGCCCCGCTGGAAACCACGCCCCAACCCTGGGGCGGCGGAGGTGAAGTGGTGGCTTACGAAAGCCGTGACAACGGCCGTACCTGGTCGGCCAGCCGGTCGATCACCAAACACAGCACACGGAACCATAACTACATCCGCCGCGTCGTGGACGGGCACGATCCGTTTATGTATTTCTGGGCGGATGGAAACCCCGATGCATTCAGCCAATCGGAACTGTATTTCGGCGACCGCAAAGGAAACGTATGGAAACTTCCGTATGAGATGCAGTCAGACCGCGAAGCGCCCGTCAGGGTACCGATGCAGGAATTGTCGCCGCGGTCGGTACCTGATTCCATCCTCACGATCATGAGACGGGTGGCCGACTGGCAAATCGACAGCGTCCGCCGGAACGGGTGGCGGCATCCCCAGCGCGACTGGACCAACGGCGCGCTGTACACCGGTTTGATGGCTGCAGCCGAAGCGACCGGTGACGAGCGCTATTATAGGTTCATGAAAGAAGAAGTGGGCGATAAGTTCGGTGGAATGCTGGAACAGGGGCACAGGCGTTTCCATGCTGACTTCTATTGTGTAGGACAGCTCTACTGCAACCTTTATGAAAAGTATGGCGACCCCCGCATGATTGCCGACTTGCAGGTGCTGGCAGACACCCTGCTTGCCCGCCCGCATACCGAATCGCTGGAATGGAAAAACAACATCGGCCTGCGGGAATGGGCCTGGTGCGATGCCCTGTTTATGGGGCCACCGCCGTTGGCAATGCTGGCCCGGATCACCGGCAACCGGGACTATCTGGATCTGGTAGACAGGCTCTGGTGGAAAACCACCGACTACCTGTATGACCCTGGGGAGAAGCTCTATTTCCGCGACGGCTCGTTCCTCGGCAAGCGGGAGCGCAACGGGGAGAAAATTTTCTGGTCGCGCGGCAACGGCTGGGTCATGGGCGGACTCGTGCGCGTACTGGAAAACATGCCCGCCGATTACCCAACGCGTCCCCGCTGGATCCAATTGTACCGTGACATGGCCGCGCGCGTTGCTTCCCTGCAGCAAACCGACGGCAGCTGGCGCGCCAGCCTGCTGGATCCGGCGAGCTATCCCATTAAAGAAACCAGCGGCACCGGCTTCTTCACCTACGCACTGGCCTGGGGAATCAATCAGGGAATATTGGATAAAAAAACCTATGCCCCAGTCGTATGGAAGGCCTGGGACGCTTTGGTGACCAGCGTACACGCCAGCGGTAAACTCGGGTACGTACAACCCATCGGTGCCGCGCCCGGGTCGGTTTCAGCCGACCAGACAGAAGTGTACGGCGTGGGAGCATTTTTGTTGAGCGCCCGTGAACTCTTGAAATTGACATCCACCCCATGATCGAACACGTTACATCTACCGCTGCATTACTTGCTGCCACCCCATTGGTGCTGGCGATGGTTTTACTCGTCGGCTTCAAGGTGGCAGCTAAGTATGCCATGCCCGTTGTCCTTGCCGTAACCGCCGTCGTCGCCTGCGGCTATTGGGAAATGGACCTTCCGCATCTGGGAGCGTCTGTCATCGAAGGCCTGTTTGTTTCTGTAGACATCACCTATATCATTTTCAGTGCAATCCTGTTGCTGACCGTATTGCAGTATTCGGGGGGATTGGCCCGGATACGGCACCAATTCACATCGCTCAGCGCCGACCGCCGTGTTCAGATCATTCTCGTCGCTTGGTTTTTCGGCTGCTTCATTGAAGGAGCCTCCGGCTTCGGTACGCCGGCGGCCATTGTGGCACCGCTGCTGGTGGCCATCGGCTTTCCTCCGCTGTCGGCGGTCGTCCTGGGACTGATGGTGCAAAGCACGCCCGTTACGTTTGGAGCGCTGGGCACCCCCATTCTGATCGGTTTGACGAACGGACTTACCACCGGGTTTGACGGGGCGGCAGAAAAACATGGGTTTCTGCTTGAGGTCACCCGCGGGGCGGCCACCATCCACGCCCTCATCGGCACATTCATGCCCTGGCTGATGATCGCCATGAGCATCTGGTTTTTTGGTCACCGCGGTGATCGCCGTAAGATCGTGACCATCGCCCCATTTGCCATCTTCTCCGGGCTGGCATTTACCGTGCCCTACGTGCTCACGGCCATGTTCCTGGGACCGGAATTTCCTTCCCTGTTGGGGTCCATGACCGGACTGGCCATCGTCATCTATGCCGTGCGCCGCCGGTGGCTCCTACCGCGTGATCGCTGGGATTTCGCCCCCTCCGAAGGCTGGCCCTCCACCTGGAGCGGAACGCTCGCTCCGCCGTCAGAGGCGCCCCCCGCCACCCGAATAGGCTTATTTTCCGCTTGGCTCCCCTATGTGCTGGTGTCGCTGCTGCTCGTCCTCACGCGGACGCCCCTCCTGCCTGTCGGCACGTGGCTGAAAAGTGTTCAGATTCAATGGCCGGGCATTTGGGGAACCCCCATCACGGCATCGTCGACGCCGCTTTACTTGCCCGCGACCCTGTTGTTGACGGCAGCGGTATGTGCCATGTTTCTCCACCGGCTGCCGGCCCGTCGGTTCGCGCAGGCCGCCCGGGTGTCTCTGAAAACCGCCTTATCCGCAGGCTTCGTGTTGCTGTTTACCATTCCTCTTGTACGGATTTACATCAATTCGGGGCTCAATGCGGAGGGGCTGACCAGCATGCCCGTCATGCTGGCGGGTTGGACCGCGGAGAAGCTCGGTAGTATCTGGCCGATGGTGGCTCCCGCCCTGGGCGGATGGGGCGCCTTCATTGCGGGGAGCAACACCATAAGCAACCTGATGCTCGGCGAGTTCCAGTATAGCATGGCCAGTCAGCTGCAGCTTGACCGCGTGCTGGTAGTCTCCTTACAGGCCGTAGGTGCCGCCGCCGGGAATATGATTGCCATCCACAATGTCGTCGCCGCTTCCACGGTGGTGGGGATGGGTGGAAAAGAGGGAGCCGTGCTGCGAAAAACCCTGCTGCCGACCCTGTACTACCTGATCGCCGCCGGCGTCATCGGCACGCTGTGGGCCGGCTAGCCTACCTCCGCTCCTTTGACCAGCAGTACGGATCGGATAGCTTGCTCTTTCAGATGGAGGAATTGCTTCCGTTCGTTGTCATTCGCAAAGTTCAAAAAATCGGTTTCAGTTTCAAAGGAAACCAAGTGGATCTCATACGGCCGTTCCATCGTGCCCGCTACCATCGTCTGCTCGGTCGGCCGCACGCGGAGGAGCAGTTTGCCGTGATGCTTAGCAATCAGCGGAATAGCCACGTCTTCAAACTGGTTGAACACGTCTTCCTGTCCGTCTTTGATGTAGATAAGTTGTGTAAAATACAGCATAGGTAAACCAACTAGGAGTGTCTTTTCACCTTGCCCAAGGCAGCCCGCAGGTCGGCTGGGCGAAAGGGCTTGTTGAGAATTTTAAGGATATTCAGTTTGGCCAGCTTCAGCCGCGTTTCGGCCATGATGTCTGCCGTAAGGATGATGATCTGCGTATCCGGGTACTCGCGACAGATGATTTCCGAAAGTACATATCCATCCATTTTGGGCATATGCAGATCCACCAGCGCCACAGTGTAGGTCCCCTCCATCAGGTAATGCAGTGCCTCCTCCCCGTCGCCGGCACAATCCACCACCATGCCCAGCTGTTCCAGCTGCTTGCGAATCACGGTTGTGCTGATGGGATTGTCTTCCACCAGCAAGCCACGCATGCCCTGTAAGTTTGCCGGATTTCCCTCCCTTCCGACAGACGGTAGCCCGTCCGCGGGTGCTGAGGCCGCCGGTTCGGGAAGCGCAAAACGGATGTCAAAGAAAAATTCGGCCCCCTTTCCGGGGGTGCTGCGCAGCATAATCCGGCTATTGTGCAGCTCCACCAACCCTTTGGTGATGGTGAGTCCCAAACCGAAGCCCGCTTGTTTCTTGTGAGTGTTCTGCGCGAGCTGCTGAAAATCCTTAAAAATCTCCTCGTGATACGCCTCAGGGATGCCGGACCCAGTATCCCGCACCGAGAAATGCAGGGTTACCCCGTCGTCGGTGCGCGCCACTTCGTTGACCACGATCATTACCTGCCCTTCGTCTGTGAATTTCAGCGCGTTGCTTACCAGATTGTACAAGATCTGGCTCAGTCGGGTGGGGTCGCCGATGATGCGGTGCGGCACGGAACGGGCCACTTCCACCAATACGTTCACCCCCTTGGCGAGCGCCATCTCCTGAAATTGGTTTTTAATGTTTTCAACCAACTCCCAAAGGTTTACCTCCGCCTGGATCAGTTTCAGCTGGCCACTTTCCATTTTGTTAAAGTCGAGCACCTCGTTGACAAGCCGCAGCAAGTGTTCCGATGAAAAGAGCAAGTTGTTGATCGTTTCTTCGTGCTCCGGCAGGTGGGCCTGTTTCAAGTGGTTGCTTGAGCCGATGATTCCCACCAGCGGCGTGCGTATTTCATGGCTCATCACCGACAGGAAATCCGTCTTCACCTGGGCTGCCCGTTCGGCCAGTTCCTTCGCTTTCATCAGCTCAATAGCTTCAAGCTTCTCTTTGTGGATGTCCATGAGGGCTCCCCGCAGTTTCACCACCAGCCCATTCTCCACCACGGGGACGGCCTGCACGCGTACCCATTTAAGCTCGCCCTGCGGGGTGGCAATACGGATTTCGATGGTATAGGGCATCCGGTCGTTTTTGCACCGTTCGAGTGACTGTAATACCACCTCGCGGTCGGGCCCGGGGAACAGTTCCAGGCTCGCATCAAAACGGGAAAAGTCGCGGTCGCCCGGAACGCCCAGAATCACGTACATCTGCTTAGTCCAAGAGACACTGCCCGTAATGAGGTCATATTCCCATCCGCCTGTCTGGCTCAGCTGTTCGCTGATGTTGAGCAGTTCGTTGCGCTGTTCAAGGCCAGCCTGCACCTCCTTGAGTTTCTGGTTGCGCAGTACCTCTTCGGTGATTTCCTGGATAACGATGGCCAGTCGCCTGTCGTCCGGCTCCCCATATTGCTCAATCGGCACCACTTTCAGGCGGAACCATTTTTTGATCGTCGGGTCAATATGCCGGTATTCCAGGATGGCCGGTTTACCCGTTTGAATGGCCTGGTCTACCGGTGCGGCGAATATCGGCGCCTGTTCCCTGCCGAAAACGTCGGCGATGCTCCTGCCAAGGAACTGTTCCCGGGGAATAAACAGCATCGTTTCATCGGCCACCCATATTTCCCGGAACACCATGTTGCCGTCAATTTCAAAAACGGCATCTTCGATCAGAGCCATGATGGAATTCAGGCGGCTGACGATTTCGCGATACCTGGATTGTGTCTGCCGGGTAATTTCCAGCGCGGGGGATACCTCGCGGATATACATAATCACCCTGGTAATCTGGCTTTGCTCTTCGTACACGCGGCACATATCGGCTACGCAACGATGCATGCCCAAGGGATTTTCGATCCCGAACTCACACTGCCGTTTGCGTTCCCGATTGGACACAAGCGTATGGAGGCAATCGATCATGCGGTCCCGGTCGTCCGTTGCCAGCAGTTTTGACCATCCCAATCCCTGCAGCGTGCTGTCCCCCACGCCGAAAAGCTGCCGGCAGGCTTCGTTGGTAAAGATACAACGCCCGTCGTGATCGGCCAGCAACACGCCGATAGGCGCATCCATCAACATCCGCTGAAGGTTGGGGAGAGAATAGGATGGCAGGTGCTCTCCGTGCATAGTGTCCACTCGTAAAATCCGACCAAATCGGTTAGTCACGCAAAGCTACAAAAAAAAGAATTGACAATTGCTGATAAAAAACGGTATGAACGGGACCGATTTATGAAGTATTCAGGGAGCTCACGGCTCGGATATCGGATCGGTGTCCCTGAAAGATGTTCCATCGTCGAATATGACATGGATACTCCATCCCCGACCAACGATGTACCTGCACCAACATCCAGGTCATTCCGATAATTCCGGGAATATAGACAAAAAGGAGCCAAACCGACAAGTAGCCCTGCATTTCGGCCAGCATCGTGCCCGCAGCGATTCCCAGGAAAAGCCACGCGGTTACCTTGTACAGAAAAACGGAAAACCAATTCATAGGACATGAAAAAGCCCCGAAACGGGGAGAATCGGGGCTTTCTAACTAACCAATTATAAACCTAAATTATGAAAAGACAATTTAACTAACTGCTTATATAACGCACAAACCGTTCCGTTTGGTACAGGGCAAGTGTTAAAAATTGTTAAGGCTATTTATCCGCCTTTTCATTGACGAGCGAGGTAGCAATTTTGGAAAGCAGTTTGTCTGCATTCTTTTCCTCGCCGAGAATGCCGCTGAGTACCTTCTTGGCATCCTTCTGTTTCAGTTGGGTGGCGAATGCCACCATGGTGCCGTAGGAAGCAATTTCATAATGCTCCACCTTCTGACAGGCCGCGATGATTCCTGCATCGCGCACAGGGCCCGGCTGAGTTTCCTTAATGATGCCTTCGCCCTCTTCAAGGATTCCGGCCATAGCATCGCATTTTTCCTTCTCCGCCTTAGAGCCGATCAGCTTGAACACAGACTTCACCTGATCTATGTGTCCCTTGGTTTCTTCCAAGTGATTTTCCAGCGCGGCCTTCAACTCTGCGGAGGAAGCATTCTTAATCATTTTCGGCAGCGCGTCTTTTACTGCGGTTTCTGCCCATAGCGCATCTTTCAGGCTATCTTCGAACAGATCTTCCAACGATTTTGCTGCGTCGGCTTTGGGTTTTACTTGCGTCTTTGCACTCATAGCTTCGTTTGTTTTAATTACCGAACCAACATCTGCAACACGAAAATTGTTTTAGTCAAAGGTAAATTCGGTCAGAAACGGCCAGTAGCGTTTCGGGACATGCCGGATCTGCAGCTTCGGATTTTTGCGTGCCGGGATGGAGGCATGTGTGAAATACGCTTTCCATAGCTGCTGGAACTGCTGTTCGTTTCCGGCGAGCACCTCTTCGGGCGGCCGGTGGTCGTGACCCGGCGGAATTTCCGACCACTGCACTTCGCTGACAGCCGCTCCGTCGTAGTACAGGCCGTAGGCGCGGGCAGAGTCATAGATCATCCAGCGCTGGTCGGCATACCGGTTTTTGAAATGTCCCGCGATCAGGGGCAGCACATTAAAATCTGGCTTTACGGCAGCGTAAAACAGTCCGTCCGCCAACTGCTGAAAGCGAACAAACGCTTCCATGCGGTGCCGTTCGCGGTGCACCTTTCGGGCCCATGAAGACACCTGCAGAACGTGGGGATTTCCGTAGTTATTTACGGTTTCGCCGCCTCGATCAAAAATCATCCGGATCAGCGCAAAGAGGTGTTGGTTGCCGGTAGGCTGTTCCGCCAGGAACGCCGCGTACACGTTATTCAGCCATTGCCGGTCGATTGTACGGGAAAGGCCCCTCCACACGCGCCGGGCTTTTGTTTCCACGGTGGTTACGGTAACGGATTCCCCCAGCAATCCCGGTTGATACGTATCGTTGGTGCTGACGGTGGCTTCGCCCGTACGGCGTTCGTACGCTTCGAACACGGCGGTGAGCAGACCGGGAAAAGAGCCGTCAAATATGAGCGTATGCATCTCAGAAGAGCGTCAGTTGCTGAGGAGCCGCGGCAGGCTTTCCGGACGCGCGGATCAGCTGGCGGATTTCCATGTCCGTCGGCATACGCTGGTGCGGGGTGCGGTCGGCGCTGATGATGAAATGGCGGGCGCGGTTCATGGCCACGCCGATCTTCTGTAGCTGGTCGGACCGCAGCCTGCCGAAGCGCCGTGCCTGTACAATTTTGCGTGCGGACGTCACGCCGATGCCCGGCACGCGCAAGATCATCGCGTAATCCGCGGTATTGATATCCAAAGGAAACACGTGCAAGTTACGGAGAGCCCAGCCCAGCTTGGGATCCACCTCCATATCGAGAAACGGATTTGCGTCATCGACCAATTCCGACACTTCGAATCCGTAGAAGCGCATCAGCCAGTCGGCCTGGTACAGCCGGTTTTCGCGTAACAGCGGCGGTTGCATTCCGATGACGGGCAGGCGGTTATCACCGGAGATAGGTACATACCCCGAATAGTACACCCGTTTGAGACCATAGTTGCGATAGAATGCATCGGCGGTGTACATGATATCCCGGTCGCTTTCCGGCGTGGCGCCCACCACCATCTGGGTACTCTGGCCCGCCGGAACGAAGGTCGGCACGTGCCGGATCAGTTTCCGTTCTTCCGCGTAAGCGTTAAGGTATGAATTCACCAGCTGCAGCGGCTTTTTGACATCATCGTGCGACTTTTCCGGCGCCAGCAGCTTCAGGCCCGCTTCGGTGGGCATCTCCAGGTTGATGCTCATCCGATCGGCGTACAAGCCCGCTTCGCGGATCAGTTCGTCGCTGGCCCCCGGGATGGTTTTCAGGTGGATGTAGCCGTTGAAGCGTTCCCCGGTCCGGAGCTTTTTGACGATGGAGAGCAGGCGCTCCATGGTATAGTCCGCATTTTTAAAAATTCCGGAGCTCAGGAACAGGCCTTCGATGTAGTTGCGGCGGTAAAAGCCGATGGTAAGATTCACCACCTCCTGCACGGTGAATGCCGCCCGCTTGATGTCGTTGCTCCGCCGGGATACGCAGAACGCGCAGTCATAGATGCAGTGATTGGTGAGCAATATTTTCAGCAGCGACACGCAGCGTCCATCTTCGGTGTAGCTGTGACAGATGCCTGTTTGGTGGCTATCACCCAGACCTTTCGATTTATTTTTACGTGTTCCCCCGCTGGAAGCACACGAGACGTCGTATTTTGCGGCATCCGCTAAAATACTCAGCTTTTCCTGAATCCTCGGTATCATTCCTCTCTGTATTGACTAACAAATTTAGTAATTTTTTTACAGACTTCCAAGGGGGGACAAACATTTATCAGGAATTATTGTTATCAGCTCATAACATTTCACGCAGATATATGAACAAGCTATTCAGAGCCCTGATTGCCGGCTGGGGCGCCAGAAAACTGGGGCTGGGCTGTGTTGGGACCATTATTGTATTTATTATCCTTTATTACCTACTGGGCCATTTGTTTTAGGAGCCGGGTTCGTAAGGTGATATTTCGAATGTAGCTCTTTAGACGAAGCCTTAATCGATTCCTAGATGGTGGAACAAAATCCTCTTGCTGACCGATACGTTCGTCTGCGCGTAAAAGGTGAACCCGGAGGAGGTACGACAGTTCGTCTCTCGACACTTTTGTGTTTAGACGTAAAATCGGGACGCTGAATATCATACAGCTTTTCTTCCCCACCGGGCGGTGCAGCTGCTGGATAGGATTACCCATGAATATGGAACGCCACACCATTCAGGGTTGACAACGGCCCGGAATGGACGAGCAGGAAGTTCAGCTCAACTTCCATGGCAGTAATTGGCATCGATTGGCATTAATCATTGCCAATTGCCGCCAGTTCTTCGGAAGCTGTTCGGATGTTCTTCGGACGTG